>Ga0268266_10003903_pt1 | contig 14499 bp, 12 predicted proteins | sample KBSS13metaG_FD_190356 | JGI IMG/M metagenome (GOLD analysis project Ga0268266, IMG submission 190356) | Switchgrass rhizosphere microbial communities from Kellogg Biological Station, Michigan, USA - KBS S1-3 metaG (SPAdes) (version 2) | ecosystem: Host-associated > Plants > Roots > Rhizosphere...
TGCCAGCCGTACGCGGCGCCGCATACCGCCTGCGCCGATGATCAAGTCGTCGTCGACCCGGCCCAACGTCAACGCGGCGGAATCGACCTGCGGCAACTCTAGCCGCATCCGATAGACCGATTCGAGTCCAGTTCCCGATTCGCGGTCGACGATCGGCCGCAGCGGACCCGGCGGTGGCGACCCGTCGCGCCGGCGCGCGCTGTCGAGGAGTTCGCCAAGCGCCTTGGGGCCGATCGGCTCCCCCGCCAGGTGCGGGACGAGCACCAGCTGCACGTCCCCGATGGTGGCGTCCAGCTCGGCGAGCACCGCCCGCTGCTCGGAGATGCGCTCGGAGTACCAGTCGAACGCGGGATGCTCTGGCAGATTCCGGTATTCGAACGAATCATCTTGAATCAGAATCTGATTGACGATCAGCTCGCCGAGCCGCACCCCCATCAGTGCGAGCGAGCCAAGCGTGCGGACCGCCTCCGCCGCGACCACTCGCTCGGCCGTCATCACCAGGTGCGCACTGACGCGCTCACCGTCGGTGAGCAGCGAGCCAAGCCGCTCGGTGCCGGCATGGATGCGTTCGACGAGTTCGATGACCGCGGCGGCGCGGGCATCGTCGGCGCCGGTGGACAGCCGACGGTGCCGCGGCCACGCGCGCTCCAGGTACAGCGCGAACGTCGCGGGCAACGTCAGCATCCGCAATGCATCGGCGGTCGACGCGCAGTCGACCACGACATGGTCCCAGCCTCCTGACGCGGCGAGTTCGCCGACTTCGTGAAGTCCGAGCACCTCCTGGATGCCCGGCAAGGCCGAAAGTTCTTCTGGGGCAATGTCTCCCACATCCGACTCGGGGAACCGGCCGGTCAGCAGGTCTGCGATGTCCCGCCACCGGGCCTCGAGCAGCGCGAGCGTGTCCAAAGCCAGCGCGTCGAGGAAACCGCCGCCTGCGTCGGCTTGTCCGGTTTGCAAGTCGGCGAGCACCCGGGTCGGTTCACGAAGACCAGTCGGCGTGACGGTGCAGCCGAGCACGTCGCCGATCGAATGCGCCTGGTCGGTCGAGACGAGCAGCACCCGCTGCCCGGCGCCCGCGTCGCGCACCGCGGTGGCGGTGGCCAATGTCGACTTACCTACCCCGCCCTTGCCGACGAAGAGACTGATCCGGGCGCTAGTCGGGGCTGCAATGTCAGTCAGCCTCGACTCGTTTCTTGAGGTCCTTCAATGCGGTGTCCGTTAGGCGTCGTTCAGCCTTGCGTTTCAACAGCCCGATCATCGGGATGATCAGATCGACCGAAAGTTCGTAGGTGACATCGGTGCCAGAACCCTTGGGCGACAGCCGATATGCGCCGTCCAATGACTTCAGCAGGGAGCTGGACACCAGGCTCCACTTCACCGACTTGCGGTCGGTAGGCCAGTCGTAGGCCAGCACCATGGTGTCCTTGAGGACGGTGGCGTCCAGCACCAGGCGGGCGGTCTTCGGATAGCCCTCGGCGTCGGCCTCGAGCACCTCGGTCTCCTTGTACTCGGCGACCCAGTCGGGATAGGAGCCGATGTCGGCGATGACGTCCATCACCGTCGAAGGATCGGCATCGATATAGATGGTCTGCGCCGTCTTGTCCGCCACGAGAAAAATCTACCTCCCCCTGCTTGCTTCGGCCGAAGTATCAGGCCAGGGGCGAAACGCCAACCGGGCGCGTCGCCTCGAGCGTCCGCTTCACTTCGAACGCCATGTTCTTACCCGCCACCCGGCGGCGATGATTCATCTTCGCCAGGTTCATCTTGGCCAGCTGCCACGCCGCCACCCCCGAGGGTTCAGCGTGCAGGAAATAGTGCAGCACGACCCCGTCGAGGACGGGTTCCAGCCAGATCTCCATGGTCCCGGTCAGCGCACCGGCCACGGTCCAGCGATGCCCCGCCGCAGCGCGGTCCTCGACGACCGTCAACCGCAGGTCGGGCCACCACCGGCGCCAGCTGGCGGGATCCCCGATCGCCCTCCCCACCTCGGCGGGGTCGGCCGCAACGAACGTCTCGTCGGCGATCTGGATGCTGTTCATGGCATACAAGCTTCACATACGCACCGACCACCGCCGACGGTGGCCGACTAGGCTGTGGACGGCAAAGTCGCTAGTAGATGTCGAGAGGCCAGCATCGTGCGTGAGTACAGTGTGCCCGCAACGTTCACCATCGGTGAGCACGACAACGTGCCCGGTGTCGTATTTGAACACGAACGCGACGATCCCGACCACGTGATCTTCCAGCGCCTCGTTGACGGCGCATGGACCGATGTGACGTGCAAGGAGGCGGCCAACCAGATCCGTTCGGCCGCATTGGGTTTGATTGCCGAGGGGGTGAACGCGGGCGACCGCGTGGCAATACTCTCGGCCACGCGTTACGAATGGGCCATCCTCGACTACGCGATCCTGTCGATCGGCGCGGTAACGGTTCCCATCTACGAGACCTCATCGCCGGAGCAGGTGCGGTGGGTGTTGGAAGACTCCGGAGCCGTCGCGGCGTTCGTGGAGATCGAGGCGCACGCGCTGATGGTCAAGGAACTGCTCGACGAGCTACCTGCCCTGCGACGGGTGGAGATCATCGAGTCGACCGCGCCCTCGGCGCTCGAAGTACTCGCCGAGGCCGGAGCATCGGTCGATCCCAAGCAGCTCGACGACAGGCTGGCCGGCATCAAATCCGCGGATGCGGCGACGCTGATCTATACGTCGGGTACCACAGGCCGCCCGAAAGGCTGTCAGCTGACGCATTCCAACCTGTTGTCTGAGACGCGTGGAGCCGCCGATTCGTTCCCCAGCCTGCTTCGCAAGGGTGAGCGGCTGTTGGTGTTCCTCCCGCTGGCTCACGTTCTAGCGCGGTCGCTGTCCATGACGGCCTTCGCCAACAAAGTGACCATCGGCTACACCAGTGACATCAAGAACCTGGTCGCGATGTTCGGTGAGTTCAAGCCCACGGTCATCGTCTCTGTGCCGCGAGTTTTCGAAAAGGTTTACAACACAGCAGAATTGAGTGCGCAAGACAGCGGCAAGGGTGCGATCTTCGCGATGGCGGCGAGGGCGGCGATCGAATACAGCGAAGCCATGGACCGCGGTGGACCCGGGTTGGTCTTGCGGGCCAAGCATGCCTTGTTCGACCGCCTCGTCTACGGCAAGCTGCGCGCCGCCACCGGCGGCAACTGCCGGGCGTCCATCTCCGGTGGCGCTCCGCTGGGTGTGCGGCTGGGCCATTTCTACCGCGGCATCGGCCTCACCATCTACGAGGGCTACGGTCTGACCGAGACCAGCGCGGCGATCACCGCGAATCGGATCGGCGAACTGAAGATCGGCACGGTCGGCAAGCTGCTACCGGGCAACAGCATGGCTGTCGCCAACGATGGCGAACTGTTGGTGCGGGGCGGTGTGGTGTTCGGCGGCTACTGGCGAAACGAGAAGGCCACCGACGAGGCGATCGTCGACGGCTGGTTCCACACCGGCGACCTCGGCGCCATCGACGACGAGGGTTTCCTTTCGATCGTCGGGCGCAAGAAGGAGATCATCGTGACCGCGGGAGGTAAGAACGTCGCCCCTGCGGTCCTGGAGGATCAACTTCGCGCGCACCCGCTGATCAGCCAGGCGATGGTGGTGGGCGATGCGAAGCCCTTCATCGCGGCGCTGATCGCCATCGACCCCGAGGCGTTCGAGGTGTGGAAGCAGCATCACAGCAAGGGTGCCGGTGCGTCGGTCGAGGATCTGGCCGACGATCCGGACCTGGTCGGCGAGATCGACCTCGCGGTCAAGAACGCCAATCAGGCGGTGTCGAAGGCCGAGGCGATCCGGAAGTTCCGCGTTCTGCCGGTGGATTTCACCGTGCTGACCGGTGAGCTGACGCCGACGCTGAAGGTCAAGCGCAAGGTGGTGGCCGACAAGTTTGCCGGCGAGATTGAAGCGCTATATAGCTAGTGGCTAAAGGAGTTCGGCCAGGCGCTGTGCCTTGCCACTCCACTGCCAGTTGTCGACGGCCCAGCGCCTGCCCGCTTGGCCCATCCGCGCGGCGCGATCGGGGTCGGCGAGCAGATCGCTGACCGAGGCTGCGATCGCGCCGACATCCCAGCCGTCGACCACCACACCCGTCTCGCCGTCGACGACCGTCTCGGGTGCACCGCCCGACCGGCCCGCGACGACGGGAACGCCCGTCGCCGACGCCTCCAGAAAGACGATGCCGAGGCCCTCGACGTCCAGCCCTGCACCGCGGGTGCGACACGGCATCGCAAAGACATCGGCAAGCGCGTGGTGGGCGGGCAGTTCGTCGCCTGGCACGCCCTCGGTGAACACGACGTGCTCGGTCACGCCGAAGCTGTGCGCCAGCCGCCGCAGCGATGTGAGGTAGGGCCCGCCGCCGACGATGACGAGTGCCGCGCCGGGCACCCGCTCGCGGATCGCGGGCATCGCCCGGATCAGCATGTCCTGGCCTTTGCGTGGCACCAGCCGCGACAGACACACCACCACCGGCCGCGACCCCAGCCGATAGCGGGCGCGCAGTTCCGCGCGGGCCACCTCGTCGGGTGTGAAACGCTCGGTGTCGACGCCCGGCGGGAGGTGCTCGAGCGCGGCGTCGGCTCCGAATGCCGAGGCGAACCGGCCCCGGGTGTACTGGCTGACATAGGTGACCACATCGGTGCCAGTTCCGATGCGCCGCAACGCAGTTCGGGCGACCGGCAGCATCGACCAGCCCACCTCGTGGCCATGCGTGCTGGCGATGACGCGACCGGCGCCCGCATCGCGGGCCAGCGGCGCCATCAAAGCCAATGGCGCGGCCGCGCCGAACCACACGGTCTCGGCGTCGTGTCGCTTGATCAGGTCGCGCATCCGACCGGCCACCGACGGCACGGGCAGCATCAGAGTGCCGGGGTGGCGCACCACCTCGTAGGCCGCCTCACGGTCGAACGCGTCGGCACCCTTCCATTTCGGCGCATAGACGGTCAGCGTGTGCGTCCCCGCCGCAACCAGGTGGTCGACCAGTTCCTCCAGGTACGACTGGATGCCTCCGCGGCGTGGCGGAAAGTCATTGGTAACCAGCAGAACCCGGCTCATTGGCAGAGGCTAGCCCGACATCCAGTGCCGCCACCGAACGAGCACCGTCGGCAGGTCGGCGCCGAGTGTGTCGCGCACGGCGGTGGCGGCATCGGGATGCCCCGGCGCGCAGGCGCGGATGTAGAGCGCCTGCAGCGCATCGGTGCCGTATGCGTCGGCGACGAACCGGATGAACCACCACGCCCGGTCGTAGGCCCGCGACCCGGCGGGGCCGGGGTCGCTGAGTTCGGCATCTGTCGGCAGTTGCGCCAACTGCTCAGCATTTGCCGCCCGGGCCTGCGGTGGGCGGCCGACGAAATCGGCGACGCCTTCGGTCAGCCAGCGCGGCGCGTCGGCAGCCGTCCTGGCGCGCGACGCGAAATGAAACAGCTCGTGGCGCACCACTATTCGCAACGACGCGTCGCTCATGTGGGCGGCACCCGGGGCGAACATGATTCGTTCGGCGGTGGTAGTGGCCGCGATGTCGGGGCCACCGGCTGCCAGGGCGCCGAACTCGGCGTCCGTCCCGGCGGCGACGATGAGGACGTCACGGGGCCAGGCGGGGCCCCAGAACGCGCTGACGGCCTTCGACGCGTCGTTCATCTCGGCACCGATGCGGGCCAGCAGAGGCGCCGTGCGCGCCCCGCCAAGGCCGACGAGGTGAACCGTGCGCCCGTCGTCGAGCGTCTGCGTCGTCGATGCGGCCGTCGGCGTGGTGAGCGAGGCGGGCGCGGCGACGACGGGGTGCTCCTGGTCTGCCTGTGGTCTGCCGACCAGAAGCAGCGCGCAGATCAGCTCGGTGACAAGGAGCGCACCGATGCTGGTCCGGCGACGGTCAGTAGCGGCGAACGTTGTGGATCGGCGCATTGTCGACCGGGGCGACTCGCACCGGCGTGCCGAAGGTCGAGGCGTGCACCATCATTCCGTCGCCGATGTAGATGCCGACGTGCGATGCGTCGGAGTAATAGGTGACCAGGTCGCCGGGCTGGATCTGATCCATCGACACCGGCTGCCCGCCCTGGGCGAGCGCCTGGCTGGAGTGCGGCAACGAGATGCCCGCCTGCTGGAAGGACCACATCACCAGCCCGGAGCAGTCGAATTGGCCGGGGCCCGAACCACCCCAGACGTAGGGCGAGCCGATCCGGCTGAGTGCGGCCTGGATGACGGTGGCCGCCTCGGGTGATCCGCCTCCTGGCTCGGCTCCAGGCGGCGCGACGTCGCCGGGCGGGATGCCCTCAGGTGGTGCGGCCAGGATGCCGGGGTCGGCAGGCGGCGGGGCGTCCGGCGGAGGCGGCGCAGGGATCGGCGGCAGTGCGGCCAACGCGTCGCGCTGGGCGGGGGTCAAGACCTCGTACTGGGACTTGACCACGGCTATCTGCACCTGCAGCTTGCTTTGCTTGGATTGCAGGTCGGCGCGCACCGCGGCGGCCTGCTCGGCGGCGGTCTTGGCGTCGGCGGCGGACTTGGCGGACGCCTGCTCGGCTAGTGCGGCCTGCTGGCCGATGTCGCGGTAGCTCTTCATCTGCGCCGACATCTCGGAGGCCATCACCCGCTGAACCGCGAGCTGATCGATCAGGCCCTGCGGCGAGGTTGCGGTCAGCATCGCGTCGAGGCCGTCGGTCCTGCCACCCATGTATTGCGCGGCAGCTAACTTATCGACGGAGCCTTGGAACGTTGCCAACTGAGCTTTGGCCGATTCGACCGCTGCCACGTCGGCGGCGTGCTTCGCCTCGGCGGCCTGCTGCACTGCCAGCTTGTTGTTGAGGTCCAGCTGAGCGGAATGCATCGCTTCAGTGGTCTGTTCGGCTTGCCGAGACAACTCATTGAGTTTTGCCAACGCATCATCGGCCGGATCGGCCTGCACATGCCCGGCGACAACTGCCCCGAACACCGTTAACCCAGCTATTGCCCACACAAAGGTTTTCCGAACCCGGTGAAAACCACGTGTAATCCCGCGCGTGCGGTTGAGGCTCAAGATTTGCGTCCTTCAGATGCCGTGACGAAAACCGCGTCGAACTGCTCTTAGGTCTCAGATAGGTTACGAAACGGCATCGGGGTTGTCCAACAGAAGACGCAAATTTAACAGCTGCCTCAGAGATCGTTATCAACGACCCCGTAAACGAATTTTGTTATGCGACTCCAGAATCGCTGTCCCGGCGAATCGGCACCAACCTCAATCGGGGCGCGAGGCCGGCGTCGGCGAGCACTTCGAGCGCCTGCCGTTCGTCGTCGAGCAACGTCTCGGGCACGCCGAGCAACACGCTCACCACACAGTCCTGGCAGCCGGGACCGCGCACCGCGCAGTCGTCGCAGTCGATCTTCACCGTGCCCATTTGGCTGGTCCTCTCATTCGGTGTTGTCCGCACGGTAACGACAGGCACCGACAAGCACCGCCGGGTAACTGAGCCCCCGCGTGGCAACCCGCGGGTGTCGGAGTCAGTGCCTACCTTCAGCGCATGGGGCAGCTGACCTTCGCGGATGTGGATCCGCATGCTGATGTCTCACTGCGGGAGACGACGTTCGTCGTGGTGGACCTGGAGACCACCGGCGGCCGCGCCTCCGGCGAGGGCCACGACGCGATCACCGAGATCGGGGCCGTGAAGGTGCGCGGCGGCGAGGTGCTCGGCGAGCTGGCCACCCTCGTCGATCCCGGCCGAAGCATCCCCCCGCAGATCGTCGCGCTCACCGGCATCACCACCGCCATGGTGTGCAACGCCCCGACCATCGATTCGGTGTTGCCGTCGTTTTTGGAGTTCTCCCGCGGCGCGGTGCTGGTAGCCCACAACGCGGGCTTCGACATCGGGTTCCTGCGGGCGGCCGCCGAACGCCTCCACATCACGTGGCCCAAGCCGGCCGTGTTGTGCACGGTGAAGCTGGCCCGCCGGGTGCTCACCCGCGACGAGGCGCCAAGCGTGCGGCTGTCCGCCCTGGCCCGGCTGTTCAATGCGACCACCACGCCGACCCACCGCGCGCTCGACGACGCCCGCGCCACCGTCGACGTGCTGCACGGCCTGATCGAGCGGGTGGGCAACCAGGGCGTGCACACCTACACCGAGCTGCGGTCCTATCTGCCCGACGTGACGCCTGCCCAGCGCAGCAACCGGCATCTGGCGAAGGCGCTGCCGCACTGCCCCGGTGTCTATCTGTTCCGGGGACCGTCGGCCGAGGTGCTGTATGTCGGCACCGCAGTCGATCTGCGCAGGCGGGTCGGTCAGTACTTCAACGGCGCCGACCCGCGCACCCGCATCAAGGAGATGGCATCTCTTGCGACGGCCGTCGACCACGTCGAATGCGCGCACGACCTCGAGGCGGGCGTGCGCGAACTGCGTCTGCTCGCCGCGCATGCGCCGCCGTACAACCGGCGGTCGAAGTTTCCTCGCCGCTGGTGGTGGGTGACACTGACCGACGAGACGTTCCCCCGATTTTCCGTCGTTCGAACACCCAAGCGCGACAATGCAATTGGTCCTTTCAGAGCACGCGCCGACGCGGTCGAGACCGCAGCGCTGCTTGCCCGGTTCACCGGTGTGCGCACGTGCACCACCCGGCTGGGCCGCAGCGCCCTGCATGTGTGTCCCGAGCGCGAGCTGTCGCCATGCCCCGCGCCGCAGGGCATCACCCCGACCGAATACGCCGCCGCGCCTGCCCGCGCCGTCGAGCTGATCGAAGGTAGCGACAGCCGCGCGCTGGATGCGGTGCTCGCGCACATCGCCGACCTTGCCGAGCGCAACCGCTATGAGACCGCGGCCCGAATGCGCGATCACGCCGCCGCGGCCATCGACGTGCTGTGGCGCGGCCAGCGGCTGCGGGCGCTGGCCGCGGTCGACGAACTGGTCGCCGCGCGCCCGGACGGTGAAGGCGGCTGGCACCTCGCGGTGATCAGGAAGGGCCAGCTGGCGGCGGCAGGCAACGCCTGCCGCGGTGTGCCACCGATGCCCGTCATCGACGCCATTTGCCTTGGCGCACAAGCAGTTCTGCCGACCGCAGCACCGCTTGGTGGAGCGCTGGTCGAGGAGACCGCGCTGATCGCTCGCTGGCTCGCCCAGCCCGGCGTGCGCATTGTGCGCGCGGAACCTGGTTGGGCATCGCCCGCCGCCGCGGCGGGACGCTTGGCGCAGTGGGCGTCGACGGCCCGATCCGCCCGTGCGGCGGCCGAACAAAGCCTCGGCTCAGACCTTTTGAGTGAACCCCACCCAACGCGCGAGCAGCTTTTCGGCCGCCCCGGAGTCGATCGCCTCGGTGGCGCGAGCCAGGCCCGACTCCCAGGCGGGCACCCATTTGGCGTCGCTGGCTAGCCCAGCGTGGGCCACCATCGCGCCGGCCGCGTTGAGCACCACCGCATCGCGAACCGGCCCCTTCGCCCCGCTGAACACCGAACGGACTTCTGCCGCATTGGATTCCGCGTCACCGCCGACCAACTCGGAGATGTCGGCGCGGGCGAACCCGAACGCGGCCGGGTCGAAGGTCAGCCGTTCCACAGTTCCGGCCTGCACCCGCCAGATGGTGCTCGTCGTCGTGGTGGTGAGCTCGTCGAGACCGTCGTCGCCGTGGACCACCAGCACGCTCGACCGGCGGGTGGCGAACACCCCGGCCATCACCTCGGCCAGTTCGCCCCAGGCACAGCCGATCAGGCCCGCCCGCGGTGACGCCGGATTAGTCAGCGGCCCAAGCAGATTGAAGACCGTCGGCACCCCGATTTCGCGGCGCACCACCCCGGCGTGCCGGTACGACGGGTGGAAGTTCGGAGCGAACGCGAAGCCGATGCCGACTTCGGCCACGCTCCGCGCGACATCATCGGGCCCGAGGTCGATGCGGACGCCGAGCGCCTCGAGCGTGTCCGCACCGCCGGACAGCGACGAGGCGGCCCGATTGCCGTGCTTGATCACCGGAACCCCGGCAGCGGCCACCACGATCGCGGCCATCGTCGAGAGGTTGACGGTGTTTGCCCCGTCGCCGCCGGTGCCGACGACGTCGACGGTGTCGTTGCCGATCACGTCGGTCGGCACTCGCCGCGCGTGCTTGAGCATCGTGTCGGCCAGTTCGGTCACTTCACCGGACGTCGGCCGCTTCATTTTCATCGACACACCGAAGCCCGCGATCTGTGCCGGCGTCGCGACACCGGTCATGATCTGGTCCATCGCCCAGGCCGCCTGCCCTGGGCGGAGCGCCTGACCTGTGGTCAAGCGGCCGAGAACCTGGGGCCACGTCGGAGCGTCGGAAGAAGTCACCCGCCGATTATGGCTAATTGGCTGACCCGGGTGGAGTTCAACAACTACAAAGCGTCATACTTGCTCCTGTGACGAGCGCTGTAGGGACCTCGGGAACCGCAATCACGTCGCGAGTACATTCGCTGAACCGACCCAACATGGTCAGTGTCGGCACCATTGTCTGGCTGTCCAGCGAGCTGATGTTCTTTGCTGGGCTGTTCGCGATGTACTTCACGGCGCGTGCTCAGGCCGCAGGTGACTGGCCTCCGCACCCCACCGAGCTGAACCTATTCCAGGCCGTGCCGGTGACGCTGGTGCTGATCGCCTCGTCGTTCACCTGCCAGATGGGTGTGTTCGCCGCCGAGCGGGGCGACGTGTTCGGGCTGCGACGCTGGTACTTCGTCACCTTCCTGATGGGCGCATTCTTCGTCGGCGGCCAAGCCTACGAGTACTACCACCTGGTTTCTCATGGCACGACGATCCCAGGTAGCGCCTACGGCTCGGTGTTCTACCTGGCGACCGGGTTCCACGGCCTGCACGTCATCGGCGGTCTGATCGCATTCATCTTCCTGCTTGCGCGCACCACGATGAGTAAGTTCACTCCGGCGCAGGCCACCGCCGCGATCGTCGTCTCGTACTACTGGCACTTCGTCGACATCGTCTGGATTGCGCTGTTCGCCACCATCTACTTCGTCCGTTGATCGGCTAGCCGATTCGTCCGTTAGGAGTTCGATGACCGACAAGTCCCGCCGTCGGCTACGCCGGCGGCTTTCGGCAGCACTGCTGCTGCTGGTCGGACTGGCAGTCGCCGGTGGCCTGGCGGCCACCCTCACACCCACGCCGCAGGTCGCGGTCGCCGACGAGTCGTCGTCGGCGCTGCTGCGCACCGGTAAGCAGTTGTTCGACACCTCGTGTGTCACCTGCCACGGCATCAATCTCCAGGGCGTGCCGGACCGCGGGCCCAGCCTGATCGGTGTCGGCGAGGCCGCCGTCTACTTCCAGGTGTCGACGGGCCGGATGCCCGCGATGCGCGGAGAGGCTCAGGCGGCCCGCAAACCACCGATCTTCGACGAGTCGCAGATCGACGCGCTCGGGGCTTACGTGCAGGCCAACGGCGGCGGTCCGACAGTGCCCCGCGACGACAACGGCGCCATCGCCCAGCACTCGCTGCTCGGCTCCGACGTGGCCCGCGGCGGCGATCTGTTCCGGCTGAACTGCGCGTCGTGCCACAACTTCACGGGCAAGGGCGGCGCGCTGTCGTCGGGCAAGTTCGCACCCGACCTCTCTGAGGCGGAGCCCGCGCAGATCTACACCGCGATGATGACCGGCCCGCAGAACATGCCGAAGTTCTCCGACCGGCAGCTCTCCCCCGAGGAGAAGAAGGACATCGTGGCCTATGTCCGGATGGCGACCGAGGCGCCCGACCCAGGCGGCTATGGCCTTGGCGGCTTCGGACCGTCCTCGGAGGGCATGGCGATGTGGATTATCGGCATCGTCGCCGTCATCGGCGCGGCGCTGTGGATCGGAGCGCGGGCATGAGCGAGACGTCAGACGTGAAGGGCACAGACACACCGGGCCAGCAGGGCGCGCCGGGACAGCCGACGGACGCCGAACTGGCTTCGATGTCGCGTGAGCAGCTCGTCGACCTCGGCGGCAAGCTCGACGGCGTCGACACCGTCTTCAAGGAAGACCGCTGGCCGGTGGCAGGCACCAAGGCCGAGAAGCGCGCCGAGCGCACGGTGGCGTATTGGCTTCTGCTGGGCGGTCTTTCGGGCCTGGCACTGCTACTGATCTTCTTGTTCTGGCCGTGGGAGTACAAGGGCGGCGAGGATCCGGGCCATTGGTGGTATGACCTGGCCACCCCGCTTTACGGATTGACCTTCGGGCTGTCGATTCTCGCGATCGGCATCGGTGCGGTGATGTTCCAGAAGAAGTTCATCCCCGAGGAGATCTCGATCCAGGAGCGGCATGACGGCGCGTCGCCCGAGATCCACCGCAAGACCGTCGCCGCCAACCTGACCGATGCGCTGGAGACGTCAACCCTCAAGCGGCGCAAGCTGGTTGGCCTTTCACTTGGCGTCGGCCTCGGCGCCTTCGGCCTCGGCACGCTGGTCGCATTCATGGGCGGCCTGATCAAGAACCCGTGGAAGCCCGTCGTCCAGACGGCCGAAGGCAAGAAGGCCGTGCTGTGGACCTCGGGCTGGACCCCGCGGTTCAAGGGCGAGACCATCTACATGGCCCGCGCCACCGGCCTGCCTGGCGAATCGCCGTTTGTGAAGATGCGTCCCGAGGACATCGACGCAGGCGGCATGGAGACGGTGTTCCCCTGGCGTGAATCCGACGGCGACGGCACCACTGTCGAGTCGCACGAGAGGCTCTCGGAGATTGCGATGGGTGTGCGCAACCCGGTGATGCTGATCCGCATCAAGCCGGTCGACATGCCAAGAGTGGTCAAGCGCAAGGGCCAGGAGAGCTTCAACTTCGGCGAACTGTTCGCGTTCACCAAGGTGTGCTCGCACTTGGGTTGCCCCTCTTCGCTTTACGAGCAACAGACCTATCGAATCCTCTGCCCGTGCCACCAGTCGCAGTTCGACGCGTTGCACTTCGCGAGGCCCATATTCGGTCCGGCTGCGCGCGCTTTGGCGCAGCTGCCCATCACCATTGATCAAGACGGGTACCTGGTCGCCAACGGTGACTTCATCGAACCCGTCGGACCGGCATTCTGGGAGCGCAAGTCATGAGTCCGACATTGCCGAAGCCGAATCTGGCTGAAATCGCTGCCGCACAAGGCGATGCGATCGATTCGCGGTATCACCCCTCGGCGGCGGTGCGTCGCCAGCTGAACAAGGTGTTTCCCACCCATTGGTCGTTCCTGCTCGGCGAGATCGCGCTGTACTCGTTCATCGTGCTGTTGATCACCGGCGTGTACCTGACGCTGTTCTTCGACGCGTCGATGGCCGAGGTCACCTACAACGGCGTGTATCAGCCGCTGCGCGGTGTGCAGATGTCCAAGGCGTTCGCCTCCGCGCTTGACATCAGCTTCGAGGTGCGCGGTGGTCTGTTCGTCCGCCAGGTCCACCACTGGGCGGCGCTGATGTTCTCCGCGGCGATCATGGTTCACCTGGCCCGCATCTTCTTCACCGGCGCGTTCCGCAGGCCACGTGAAGCCAACTGGGTGATCGGCTCGCTGCTGTTGATCCTGTCGATGTTCGAGGGTTACTTCGGCTACTCGCTGCCCGACGACCTGCTGTCGGGCATCGGCCTGCGCGCCGCGCTGTCCTCGATCACGATGGGCATCCCGGTGGTCGGCACCTGGATGCACTGGGCGTTGTTCGGCGGAGACTTCCCCTGTGGCGGGCTGGGATACCAATGCTCCGCCGACGGTGTCCTGCTCCCCCGCATGTATGCGTTGCACATCCTGTTGATCCCCGGAATCATCCTGGCGCTCATCGGTGTTCACCTCGCGCTGGTGTGGTTCCAGAAGCACACCCAGTTCCCCGGCCCCGGCCGCACCGAGAAGAACGTCGTCGGCGTGCGCGTCATGCCGGTGTTCGCGGTGAAGTCCGGGGCGTTCTTCGCGATGACCACCGGCATCCTCGGCCTGATGGGTGGCCTGCTGCAGATCAACCCGATCTGGCAGTTGGGTCCCTACAAGCCGTCGCAGGTGTCGGCGGGTAGCCAGCCCGACTTCTACATGATGTGGACCGAGGGCCTGGCCCGTATCTGGCCGCCGTGGGAGTTCTACCCGTTCGGCCACACCATCCCCGCCGTGGTCGGCGTTGCGCTGGGCATGGGCCTGGTGTTCACGCTGCTGATCGCATACCCGTTCATCGAGCAGAGGGTGACCGGCGACAAGGCCCATCACAACCTGTTGCAGCGGCCGCGAGATGTGCCGGTGCGCACCGCAATCGGCGCGATGGCGATCGCGTTCTACATGGTGCTGACGCTGGCGGCGATGAACGACATCATCGCGTGGAAGTTCCACATCTCGCTGAACGCGACGACGTGGATCGCGCGCATCGGCATGGTGGTACTGCCTGCGATCGTCTACTACATCGCCTACCGGTGGTGTGTTGGGCTGCAGCGCAGCGACCGCGCGGTGCTCGAGCACGGCATCGAGACCGGCATCATCAAGCGGCTGCCGCACGGCGCCTACATCGAGTTGCACCAGCCGATCGGTCCGGTCGACGAGCATGGCCACCCGATTCCGTTGGAGTACCAGGGCGCAGCGGTGCCCAAGCGGATGAACAAGC
>Ga0268266_10003907_pt1 | contig 14482 bp, 14 predicted proteins | sample KBSS13metaG_FD_190356 | JGI IMG/M metagenome (GOLD analysis project Ga0268266, IMG submission 190356) | Switchgrass rhizosphere microbial communities from Kellogg Biological Station, Michigan, USA - KBS S1-3 metaG (SPAdes) (version 2) | ecosystem: Host-associated > Plants > Roots > Rhizosphere...
CCGTCGGATAGGTGATGGAGGGATTGGCGACGCGCTGCAGGAACACCGCCTGCTGCAGTAGCTCCTGGGCATTCTCGCGCCGCATCACCGGCGCCGGCATGCGGGCGAAGGACGAGAACTCATCCACCATCCGGCCGATATCGCCCACCTGCCGCACGATGGTGTCGGTGCATTGCTGGAAGACCTCGGGATCGGTGGTAATCTCGGAGGAATATTTGCGCTTGAGCCGTTCGGCGGAAAGCTGAATGGGCGTCAGCGGATTCTTGATCTCATGGGCGATGCGGCGCGCGACATCGGCCCAGGCGGCGGTGCGCTGGGCGCCGACCAGATCGGTGATGTCGTCAAAGGTGACGACAAAGCCTTCCGTCGAGCCGCGTTCGGATGTGACCTGTACGCTCAGCATGCGCGTGGCCCCTGCCCGCTTCAGGCTGACTTCACCGCCGGCCCGGCCCACCGGCTCGGACATGGCGCGCCGGATCAGCGGCGCCAGTTCCGGCACCGCCTGGGAATAGTGACTGGTTTCCATGTCTTCCGGCGAGGCATTCAACAGACGCGCCGCTGCGCGGTTGACGATGGTGATATGGCCTTCCCCATCGATGCCGATCACCCCGGCGCTGACGCCAGAGAGCACGGTCTCCATGAAGCGGCGGCGCGTCTCGTTCAGGTGGCCCGCCTCGATGAGATCGTTACGCTGGGCCGAGAGCTGCTGGGTCATGCGGTTGAAGGCAAGGCCTAGCGTGGCGAGTTCGTCATCGTCGCGATCCACCCGCACCTGGGCATCCAGATCACCTTCCGAGACGCGGCCCGCCGCATCGATCAGACTGGAGATCGGCCGCACCAGCTTGTTGGCGGCCCACAGGCCCGACCAGATGGCGGCCAGCAGCACCACCAGCGAAACCACGGCGTAGAGAGCGGCGAAGACCAGCGAGACCTGGGCGCGGTTTGCATCGAGGCGGTTATATTCGCTGACCGCCGCCTTGGTGCGCAGGTAATAGGCAAAGACCTTGGGGTCCACCACCCGCACCGTTTCCAGATAGGCGTCATTCAAGGTCTGAAGCTGCACCAGCGCGGTGACGGTGCCGTTGTCGGGCGTATCCACCACGATGCCCTCGCGCGCCTGGGCAAAGTCGGCGGGAGATGGCGGCGGCGGGTCCTTCAGCGAGTTTTGCTTGGTTCTGCCCAGCACACGGCCCTTGCCGTCCAGAATATAGGACGCCTGCAGGCCCCGGTTCTGAGTGATGGTGCCCAGCTTGGCGAATAACAGACCGGCGCGGACATGATGCTCTTCGTCGAAGAGTTCGGGGTCGCGCTGCAGGGCGTCGGCGATATAACGGATGTCACCCAGGATGGTGGCTTCGTGGTCCTTGACGTAAACCTGCGCGACGTTGACGGCGCTGCCCAAGGCATCCTTCACCCCTCCTGAGAACATGGCATCCAGGCCGAGATTCAGGGTCACCACGGCGAACACCGCCACCAGAATGGCGGGCACCACCGCGATGGCGGAGAACCAGGCCACCAGCCGCACATGCAGTCGGGCGCCGGCGCGCCCCGACCGGCGCGTGGCCCAGAGGCGCGCCAGCCGCCAGCCGATCAGCGCCGCCAAGGTCAGGACCAGGGTCAGGTTGATCAGGGCAAGCAGGATCAGCGCGGTGTGGCCAGGGGTGTAAGACGTCAGGCCCGCCAGCAGTGCGTAGGTGACGCAGCCCGACAGCACGGCCAGCAACGCCACGCCGAAGGCGAGCTGCGAAGGCCGGGACACCGCGCGCAGACTGGTGCGCCGCTCTGGAAACGTCGTTTCGCTAACCATGTCTTCCGTTGGACCGGCCCCCGCCCCGAAACGCGGTCCTCGGGCCGGAGTGTAGCGAAGGCACGCAGTGTTGCAAGAATGCTGCGTGATTTTTCGAGCACAGGGGTCCGCGGGCGAAAAGGCTAGATTCTTAGAAAAATGGGGGAATTGCCCGTTTCGGGCAGTCCCTGGCTCGCGCCCCTATGACGCTGTCGCTCGGGGCGCTGCGCCGTTGCGGACCTTCGGTCCGCAACCCTATTCGGCGCGCAACCCTCGGATGACTTCCAACCCGAGATCTCGGATCTTCTTGCGCAGGGTGTTTCGGTTAAGCCCCAGAAGCTGCGCCGCCCGGATCTGGTTGCCGCGGGTCGCCGCCAAGCAGATGGAAATCAGCGGCCGCTCCACCTCCTGCACGATTCTGTCATAGACGCCGGGCGGCGGCAGACGGTCGCCCTGGGCCAGGAAGTACTGGGTCAGATACTGCTCCACCGAGGCGGCCAGGGATAGCGGTCCGTCGCCCGAATCCGCGGGAAAGGTTTTGGCCGGCTCCTTCAGTTCGGCACTGACCGCCGCGGCGTTGATGGCGTCACCCGCCTGCAGCACCGCCAGACGCCGGATCAGATTCTCCAGTTCGCGCACATTGCCGGGCCAGCGATGGCGGCGCAGAAGGTCGAGCGCGTCATTGTCCAGGGTCTTGTGCGGCAGGCCTTCGTCTTCGGCCTTGCGCAGGAAGTGGCGCACCAGGTCGGGAATGTCTTCCACCCGCTCGCGCAGCGGCGGCAGGCGCAGCGGCACAACATTGAGGCGATAATAAAGATCCTCGCGGAACAGACCCTGACTGATGAGCTGGCGCAGGTCGCGGTTGGTGGCGGCGATGATGCGCACATCGGTCCGGATCGGGGTGCGCCCGCCCACGGTGGTATACTCACCCTGCTGCAGCACCCGCAGAAGCCGTGTCTGGGCTTCCAGCGGCATGTCGCCGATCTCATCCAGAAACAGCGTGCCGCCCTCGGCCTGTTCGAAGCGGCCGATGCCCCGGTTGGTGGCGCCGGTAAAGGCGCCACGTTCATGGCCGAACAGCTCGCTTTCCACCAGTTCCTTGGGGATGGCCGCCATATTCACGGCGACGAAGGTGCCATGGCGACGCTTGCCGTAATCGTGCAGGGCGCGCGCCACCAGCTCCTTGCCGGTGCCGCTCTCGCCCATGATCATGACGGTGAGATCGGTCTGGGTCAGCCGCGCGATGACGCGGTAGATCTCCTGCATCGCCGGGGAACGGCCGATCAGCGGCAGCCGCTCCTCCGCCGGCTCGGCGCCGTCGTCGCGCTTGCCCTGGGGACTGGCCAGCGCCCGGGATACCACATTGGTCAGCTCCTTCAGGTCGAAGGGCTTGGGCAGATATTCGAAAGCGCCACGCTCGGCGGCGGTGATGGCGGTCAGAAGCGTGTTCTGCGCGCTCATCACCACAATGGGCAGATCGGGCCGTATGCGTTTGATGCGCGGAATCAGGTCGAAACCCGATTCATCGGGCAGCACCACATCGGTGATGACCAGGCTGCCTTCGCCCGCCGAAATCCAGCGCCACAGGCCGGCAGCGGTGCCGGTGGTGCGCACGTCATAACCGGCGCGGCCCAGCGCCTGATTGAGCACCGTGCGGATGGCGCTGTCATCGTCGCAGACAAGAACGGTTGCGGGCATCATGACGTCTCCTCGCTGCGCGCCTGCGGCAGCAGCACGCGGAAGATGGTGCGGCCGGGAACGGAATCGCATTCCACCACACCGCCATGATCGCCCACGATCTTGGCGACCAGGGCCAGGCCCAGCCCCGAGCCTCGCGGCTTGGTGGTGACAAAGGGATCGAAGATGTGCGGCAGAAGATCGGCCGGCACGCCCGCTCCATTGTCGCGCACTGTCACTTCCAGCGGCAGCGATACGCGCTCCCCGCCGGTGCCGGTGCCGAACTTCACGCCCGGCCGGTAGCCGGTGGTGACGATGATTTCACCGGCGGTCTCGGGAAGCGCGTCCGCCGCGTTGCGCACCAGATTGAGAAAGACCTGGATCAGCTGGTCACGATCGCCGGAGACCGCCGGCAGCGAGGGATCGAAGGTCTCCTGGATGAGGACGCCGCGCGCAAAGCCGGTTTCGGCGATCCTGCGCACCCGGTCCAGCACTTCATGGATGTTCACCGGGTAACGGGTAAAGCCGCGGGTGTCGCCGAAACTTTCCATCCGGTCGATCAGCCCGCGGATGCGGTCGCTTTCGGCGATGATCAGCTGGGTCATCTCGCGCTCGCTGGGTGCCAGCGCCTCTTCCAGAAGCTGGGCGGCGCCGCGGATGCCGGCCAGCGGATTCTTGATTTCATGCGCCAGCACCGCCGCCATGCCGTGCATGGAGCGCACCGCGCCCCGCGCCATCAGCTGGCGGTCCATGCGGTGCGCCAGGCTCCGTTCCTGGAAAGTCAGCAGCATGGCGCCTTCCGGCTCGGGCACCGGCGTCACCGTGACGTCGGCAGCGCGATCACCGGATTTGGGGGTGGAAAGATCGATGTCGCGCTCGGCGGCCGAGGCGTTGCGTTCCACCGCCTGGGCGACCAGCTGAAACAACGGAGAATGCGGCGCTATCAGGTCCGAGAGGGTCTGCTTGCGCAGGATGGTGAGGCCGGTATCGAAGAACTGCTCGGCCGCCGGATTGGCGTAGAGCACTTCCTGCTCGCTTCCGAGCAGCATCACCGGCATCGGCAGGGCATTGGCGATCGTGCCGGTGCCGGTTTCGGCCAGCGCCGCGTTCCGCAGTTTTTGCAAGACCCCGGCCATATTTGCCTATTGTTTGAGCATTAATATATCTCGCCAATAATATAGGCAGAATTTTGCAAAGCAACAAAATATGCTCTTAGGCCCCCCAAAATGTTAGGCAGGGGCGATTTTCAGGGACATGGGCATTGGCCAAAATCGCGGTCTTGATCGTCGCCGCCGGCAAGGGCGAGCGGGCCGGGACGGAACTGCCGAAGCAATATGAAAAGTTGGCCGGCAAACCCATGCTGCGCCGGACGGCGGAAGCCTTTGCCGGTTATCCGGTGCAAGTGGTGATCGGTGCAGGTCAGGAAGACCTCGCGGCGCGCGCGCTGAACGGTCTTGCCCTTGCCGCCCCTGTCATTGGCGGCGCGACGCGCCAGCAGTCCGTGCGACTGGGACTGGAAGCATTGGCGAAAGATGCACCCGACTTTGTGCTGATCCATGACGCGGCGCGTCCGCTTATCTCGCGCAAAGTGATCGACGCTGTGATCGCGGCGCTCCAAGCCGGCGCCGATGGCGCCCTGCCCATGGTGGCGGCCTCCGACACGTTGCGCCGGCGCGATGCGGACAAGCGCTGGATTTTGGTCGACCGGCAAAATCTTTATCGCGCCCAGACGCCCCAGGGCTTTGTCTATGCCAAGATATTGCAGGCGCACCGCGACCATGCGACCGAGGAGGTCACCGACGATGTGGCCTTGGGCGAGCTGGCGGGTCTGAAAGTCGAAATGGTGGAAGGCGAAGAGAAGAACCTCAAAGTGACGCGCAAAGAGGATTTCGCCCTGGCCGAACAGATGATGAGTTCAGGTGATGTGCGCAGCGCCTCCGGTTATGACGTGCACAAATTCACCGATGGCGATCACATCTGGCTCTGCGGCCTGAAGGTGCCGCACACTCATGCCCTGGAAGGCCATTCCGACGCCGATGTCGGTCTGCACGCCATCACCGATGCCCTGCTCGGCTGCATTGGCGAAGGCGATATCGGACAGCATTTTCCGCCCACCGATGACCGGTGGAAAGGCGCGGCCTCCTGGAAATTCCTCGATCATGCCGCCAGTCTCGTTCGCGCCAAAGGCGGCGTCATCAATCATGTCGACGTCACCATCATCTGCGAGCGGCCCAAGGTGGGACCGCACCGCGAGGCGATGAAGGCGAAGATTGCGGAAATCCTGCAGATCGAGCCTTCACGAGTGAGTGTGAAGGCCACCACCACCGAAGGTCTGGGCTTTACCGGCCGGCGCGAGGGCATCGCCGCCCAGGCCGTCGCCACAGTGAGACTCTAAAAATGAAATTCCCCCGCGCCTCCACGGTCGTCGCCTCGGTGTTCGGTATCGGCTATTTCGATGTCGCACCCGGCACCATCATGAGCGCCATCGCCGTGCCGCTGGCGATCCTGATCGGCATCTTTGGCGGCGGCGGCATGGGCATTCTGGGCGCCGCCATCATCGCGCTGGTGATCGGCATTCTGGCCTGCGCCGATCATGTGCGCGAGACCGGGCGCCAGGACCCGCCCGAATGCGTGATCGACGAGTTGGCGGGGCAATGGCTGGCCTGCTCAGCCTGTCTTCTGTCTTTCGGCGGGCTGTTGCCGGCGACGCATATTTCCCTGCCCGCCTTCCTGCTGGCCTTCGTGTTCTTCCGGCTGTTCGACATCTGGAAGCCCTGGCCTGTGAGTTGGGCCGACCAGGAACTGACGGGCGGCATCGGGGTGATGACCGATGACATGATCGCCGGGCTTATGGCTGGCGTGCTGGTGGTGCTGGCGCGCTACTTCTTCCATCTCTGATGTTTGACACGGTGCTCCTTGGACGCGCCGAACAGCTGCTGGCGGACGCGCGCGCCAAAGGCCTGACGATCGCCACGGCGGAAAGTTGTACGGGGGGGCTGGTGGCGGGCCTTCTGACCGAGATCGCCGGCTCGTCCGATGTGTTCGAGCGCGGCTTTATCACCTATTCCAATAAAGCCAAGCAGGACTTGCTGGGCGTGCCGGGCGCACTGATCCGCCAACACGGTGCGGTGTCCGAGGCTGTCGCGCGCGCCATGGCCGAAGGCGCCATCCGTCATTCCACGGCCCAGCTCTCCGTAGCCATCACGGGCATAGCGGGGCCCGGCGGCGGCAGCGAGGACAAGCCTGTCGGCCTGGTCCATATCGCGGCGGCCCGCGCCGGTGAAGCCACCCGACACCGTGAATGCCGCTTCGGCGACATCGGGCGCAGCGAAGTGCGGATGAAAAGCGTCGAGACCGCGCTGGAGATGCTTCAGTCGCTAGTCTGACGCCGCCAATTGGTCATGCGCCACCTGCTGCAGCGCATGGGTCTGAGGCTTGGAGAAACCCATATCGTCAGCGACCGTCTCATTGTCGCCCAGCGATAGCGGGTCTTTTCCCGTGATCTTGCCGAAATCCATCAGCGCCTCGAGATAATAGCCATAGGCGCTGGCGTGATAATTGTCCCAGGACCAGAGATCGATCTTGCCCGCGGGAATGCCGGCGTAAGGATCGGTGCCCGCGACACCAGTATCCATCGCCCTGTTCCAGGCCAGCCCCACTGGCACCACGCCGGTGACATGCGCGTTCTTTGCCGCCGCGCCGTACGCCGCAGCGAGGTCCTTGCCCATCTGCTGGATCGGCTTGCCATGCCAAGGCTTGCCATCGGGATAGGTCTGGTCGGCGCGGCTCCAGGTGGCAAAGAGCCACACATCTGTCTTCGGGTTCTTGGCGCGGAACATGTCGGTGATCTCTTTGGCCGAGGAGATCAGCAGTGCCGGATCGCCGGGATGGGCGATGTCGAGGGTGGAATAGCCATGCATCACCACCACGTCCCAGGGCTTGTCCAGCAGGGCGCGCTTTTCGGCATAGTGGAAATCCATGCCTTTGCCGCCCACCGTCTCCAGCGACACGGTGTAATCCAGCCCCGCTTCCTTGGTGAACGCCTTGAAGATAGCCGGCACCCCGCCCACCGTTTTGCCATTGGGGCCTGGACCATTCAGATCGGTCACGGTCTCGGGCTTGTAGAAATGCGCCGCCGAATTGGCGCCGAAGGTGAAACTGTTGCCCACGAACAGGATCGTCTTCGCTTCCGCGGGCGTCACCGCCAGCAGAAGCACCAGAACAAACTTCTTCATTTCTGTGCTCCCAAAGTATCGTGTGCCACCTGCATCAAGGCATGGGATTGCTGCGGGGAAATTCCCAGCGCCTCGGCGACGCGGTCCTTGCCGTCCAGCTCCAGCGGGTCATGGCCGGTGAGCTTGCCGAAATCCATCAGCGCTTCGAGATAATAGCCATAAGAACTGGCGTGGTAGTGGTCATAGGCCCACAGATCCACCTTGCCCGCGTCGACCCCGTCATAGGGATTGCCGTCGGCGACGCCGGCATCGAAGGCGCGGTTCCAGGCCAGGCCTACCGGGACGATCCCGGCATAGCGCGGCTCTTCTTTCACGGCCTGCTCATACGCCGCTTGAACATCCTTGCCCATCTGCTGGATCGGCTTGCCTTTCCAGGCCGCCGCGGCGGTATCGGGATAGGTCTGGTCGGCGCGGCTCCAGGTGGCGAAGAGATAAAGTTTGGCATTGGGATTGGCCTTCAGAAACATGTCGGCGATGCGCTTGGAGCCGGACAGCAGCAAGGTTCGATCGCCGGGATGGGCCTGATCCAGGGTCGAGAAGCCATGCATCACCACCGCATCCCAGGGCTTGTTGATGCGTGCCAGAATTTCGGGAACGGTGAACCAGTATTCCAGGCCCTTGCCGCCCACCAGCTCCGAACTCACGTCATAGTCGGTGAGCCCGGCCTCCAGGGTGAACTGCTTGAAGATCGCCGGAACACCCGCATAGGTCTCGCCATATTTGTCGGGACCGTTCAGGTCCTTCACCAGTTCGGGATGATAGTGCTGTGCCGCGGAATGAGCGCCATAGGTGAAGCTGGATCCCAGGAACAGGATCGTTCGGGCCTCAGCCGCAGAAACCATCAGCGCCGACAGCATGCCTGCCGTCAGCAGCGCCTTGAATGAAAGCACGCGCCCTCCCCTTATTTTTCCGGGACTATAGGCTCAGGAAACGGCGTGGGAAAGCGCGGCCGCCCGCGCCTCGAAGGCGTCGGTCATCTTGAGCATGACCTTTTCAAAGGCATGGCTTGCCACGCCATGCAGCAGCCGGCTCTTGAATTCGAAAAGAATGGAAAAGTCCACTTCGCAGCCGCCGTCCGTCGGGGTGAAACGCCAATGGTTCTCCAGGCACTTGAACGGCCCCTTGATTTCCACGACGTCGACAGTGCGCGCAACCGGATCCAGCTTGACGTCGCTGGTATAGCGCTCGCGCAGGGCGCCATAGCCCACCGCCATCTCTGCCGTCAGGCCGTCTGCGCGCCGCGACAACACGCGCAGCGCCACCACCCAGGGTAGGAATTTCGGATACTGCTCCACATCGGCGACGATGCTGTACATCAGGTCGGCCGCAAACGGCACGACGCGCTTTTCGTGGTGGGAGATCACGCCCGGGCTGCGAGCTGTTGGGCCCTGGCGGCCTTCAGCGCGGCGAAATCGCTGTCGGCATGATAGGAGGACCGCGTCAGCGGTGTGGCTGAGACCATTAGGAAACCCTTGGCGCGCGCGATGCTCTCCAGGCTGGCGAATTCTTCCGGCGTCCAGAAGCGTTCCAGCTTGGCGTGCTTCTTGGTCGGCTGCAGATACTGGCCGATGGTGAGGAAATCCACTTTTGCGGCGCGCAGGTCGTCCATCACCTGCATAATCTCCTCTCGCGTCTCGCCAAGCCCCACCATCAATCCCGACTTGGTGAAGCCGGTCGGCATCAACTCTTTCGCCCGCTCCAGCAGACGCAACGACGCGAAATAGCGCGCGCCCGGCCGGATGGTCAGATAAAGCCGCGGCACGGTCTCCAGATTGTGATTGAAGACTTCGGGCTGGGCCGCCATCACCGTCTCGATGGCGCCATCCTTGCGCAGAAAGTCGGGGGTCAGCACTTCTACGGAGGTGCCGGGGCTTTCCGTGTGAACGGCGTTGATCACATCGGCGAAATGCTGCGCACCGCCATCACCTAAGTCGTCGCGGTCCACCGAGGTGATAACCACATGCATCAGGCCCAGGGTCTTGACCGCGCGGGCGACATTGGCCGGCTCTTCAATATCCAGCGCCGAAGGCAGTCCCGTCTTGACGTTGCAGAAGGCGCAGGCCCGGGTGCAGGTGTCGCCCATGATCATCATGGTGGCGTGGCGCTTGGTCCAGCACTCGCCGATATTCGGACAGGCCGCCTCTTCACACACGGTATGCAGCTTGTTGGCGCGCACGATCTCGCGGGTGGCGACATATTCTCTCGACACCGGCGCCTTGACCCGGATCCAGTCCGGCTTGCGCTGGATGTCGTTGTCCGGACGGTGTGCCTTTTCCGGATGCCGCGCCTTGGATACGGTGTCGATGACGGTGGTCATGGCCGAGATATAGACGGGCGGCCTTTCGAAATCACTCTCGCCGCGGTCGCGGCAGGCCCGCGTTTTAGGAATATGCGCCTAATACCAACTTTTGATGAACCGCGCCCGCCCTGGATGCGTTGCACAAGCTGAACCCCTCCTCGGAGAGCCTCAAATGGCCACGACTGTCCGTTCCCGCCGCCGTCCCGTCCGCGCTGTGCAGCAGGTCCGCCGCAATACCCCCTCTGGCCTGGGCGGAAACCTGCTCAGGCTCGCAGCCACGCCCTCCGCCCGCGCCGCCTTTGCCATCATCGGCACCATCGGCCTGACCGCTATCGCCGTCGCCTTGGTGGGCCCCAAACGGATCGAACGGGAGGTGCTCAAGCCGTTGCGCGGCGCCATCGAGCCCCAGGCCGAAAAGCTTTGGGCCGACTCCAAGCCGCTGCGCGAGCAGATCGCAGGCCTGTTCAAATCTGCCACGCCTTCGGGCCGCGACAAGCTGGTGCGCAGCTTCCAGAGCTGGATCGGGCACTTTCACGCTACCTGATGCACAAATAGGGTAAGAGGCTGTTCGAGCCGAATCGGATGGCCGCATGCCAGACCTTGGAACGCCGCAACGCATCCCCTTCGAGCCGCGGGTGGCACGCCGTTCGGTCTTTCACGCGCTGGCCGAGGCGCGCGGCCGCCATGGCGGCGGCACCATCGCCCTGATCGACGGCGAGGAACGCAAGCTCACTTACGATGAAATGATCCGCGCCGCTTTTGCCCTGGGCTCGGCGCTGAGGCCGGGTACGCGGCGCGGCGAGTGTGTCGGCGTGATGTTGCCGACCGGCGCGGCGGCGACCCTCGCCTTCTTCGCCCTCACCGCCTTTGGCCGCATTCCCACCATGCTGAATTTCACCAGCGGATTGGCGGGCTTGAAGAGCGCGCTGCGCACCGCCCAGGTCAAGCGCGTCGTCACCGCCCGCCGCCTGGTCGATGTGGCAGGCCTTCAGGAGGTGGTCGCGGGCCTGGGCGCCGAGATCGTCTATCTGGAAGATGTTCGCAGCGGTCTTTCCCTGAAGGACAAGCTGACCGCGGTGGCCGGCAAACTGTTGCCGCGGCTGCTGGCGGTGCGGCCCGACCCTGACAAGACCGCGGCCATCCTGTTCACCTCCGGCACCGAGGGGGAACCCAAAGGCGTCGCCCTTTCCCACGCCAACATTCTGGCCAATGTCGCCCAGGTGCAGGCCCATATCGATCTCTATCCGCGTGACGTGCTTTTCAATCCCCTGCCCGTTTTCCATTGTTTCGGCCTGACGGTGGGAACGTTGCTGCCGCTGATCGCCGGCGTGAAAGTGGTCTGCCATCCCACGCCCCTGCAGCCGCGCGAGATCGTGCGCCGCATCCGAGAGCACAGCGCCACCATCCTGATTTCGACCGATACCTTCATCAATCAATATGCGCGGGCCAGCGACGCCGGCGAGCTCGACACCTTGCGCATGGCGGTGTGCGGGGCCGAGCGGCTGCGTGACGAGACCCGCACCTTCCTGCGCCGCAAATCCAGCGTCACCCTGCTGGAAGGTTATGGCGTCACCGAAGCAGCCCCGGTTATCGCCGCCAACCAGATCGAGGCCAATCATCCCGGCACGGTGGGCCGGCCGATGGCTGGCATGCAGACGCGCCTGAAACCGGTCGAAGGCATCAGTGGCGCCGGCGAACTGGAAGTACGCGGGCCCAATGTGATGCTGGGCTATATCAAGCCCGACGCGCCGGGAAAAATCGTGCCGCCCGAAGACGGCTGGTACAACACCGGCGATGTCGTGGCGATCGACGAAGACGGCTTCATCGCCATCCGCGGCCGGCGCAAACGCTTTGCCAAGATCGGCGGCGAGACCGTGTCCCTGGCGGTGGTGGAGAATGTTGCCGCGGCCGTCTGGCCGGACAATGCCCATGCCGCGGTGGCCGTGCCGGACGGACGCAAAGGCGAACAGATCATTCTGGCCACCGATTTTCCCGAAGCGCGCCGGCTGGATCTGGTGGCCTGGGCCCAGAACCACGGCGTTTCCGAATTGACGGTGCCGCGCCGGGTGCTGGTGCTGCCGGCCATTCCGGTGCTGGCCACCGGAAAAACCGACTATGTGACCGTGCAGAAACTGGCCGAGGCGGAACAAGGCGCCGCGCCGACGGTTTAACGCGTTTTCAAAGGACAGATCATGAAGCTCTACTATTCTCCCGGCGCCTGTTCGCTGGCGGCCCATATCGTGGCGATCGAAGGCGGTCTGGATCTGGCATTGGAGAAAGTGGACCTGAAAACCCACCGCACCGAGGCCGGCGTCAACTTCATGACCATCAATGCCAAGGACTATGTGCCGGCGCTGGAGCTGGATGACGGCGCGCTGCTGACCGAGAACACTGCCATCCTGCCCTATCTCGGCGACCGAACCGGATTGATGCCACCCGACGGGATGGCGCGCTACCGCGTGCTGGAATGGCTGGGCTACATCACGTCTGAGTTGCACAAGGCCTTCACGCCGCTTTTCCATGGCGGCTCGGAGCATGAAAAGACCGAGGCGCGCGAACAGATCCTGCTGCGCTTGGGCTTCATCGAGGACAAATTGTCAGGCGAGTGGCTGATGGGCGAGAATTTCGGCGTCGCGGACGCCTATCTTTTCGTGATCCTGCGCTGGGCCAGGACCATGCATCTGGATTTGTCGTCCATGCCGCATCTGCTGGCCTTCAAGGCGAGGATGGAAGCGCGGCCGGGCGTGCAGCAGGCGCTCAAGGAAGAAGGACTTTATCAGCGTTAACGTCGCGTTTTGTACGCATGCATACGACAAGTTGTCATATGCATTGTCTTCACCATGCAGCCGTAAGCGCGTTGTGAAACTCCGTAGACGGCCTATTCTGCAGGCAGAGGCGCCAACGTCGCCTCGTTATATGGCTGGGAGTTTTCAAATGAAGTTCAAGATTCACACGGCTGCGGCCGTGTTTGTTGCTGCGTCCTCTTTGGCGGGTTGCGGCACCATCACGCAAGGCACCTCACAGAATATCACCGTCACATCCACGCCGCCCGGCGGGCACTGCGATCTGACCCGCAAGGGTGAGCATGTCGCCACGCTGGACGCCACGCCTGGTAGTGTGAAGGTCGACAAGACCAAGAACGATATCCTGATGACCTGCACGTTGGCCGGTTATCAGCCGGCGACCGTCAATCTGGAAAGCGGTTACGGCGCGGGCACGTTCGGCAACATCATCCTGGGTGGTGTCATCGGCTGGGGCATCGACTCCGCGACCGGCGCCGACAACAAGTATCCGAGTTCGGCGCAAGTGAACTTCGTTGCGCTTGGCGCGACACCTCCGCCAGCGCCGGCTCCCGTGACCTTTACGGCGCCTCACTAGTCAAAAATACAAATCTTGTCCGGTCTGTGGAAACACAGGCCGGACTATTTTTTGCCTGTTCGAGCTATCTGTACTGATCGATCCCGGTAAATCCGATCTGGGTCGCGCCCAGGCGCTGGGCATCGGCCAGCACCTTCGCCACCACATCGTAATTTGTCAGCCGGTTGGGATTGACGTGAATCTCCGGCTGCGGGCTCTGTCTCGCCGCGTCGGCAAGATAGGCATCCATCGTGGCGCGGCTGATGCGCGTGCCGTTCCACGAGATCGCGCCGTCAAAATCCACACCCAGCTCGACAATCTGCGGAGTGAGCGGCGATGGACCGGACGGCATGCCCAGCTTCACCGCGTGGGTCTGGATCGGCAGGGTGACGATCAGAAGGACCAGAAGAACCAGCATCACATCGATCAGTGGGGTGGTGTTCATCTCCACCATGACCTGACCGATTGCCGTTTGGGTACTCATCGCCATGCGAAGCACCTCCCTAGCTGCTGAAATGTTACGCCGGACCTTACCCGAAACCAACAGGATCAGGGGAATGGCCGCCCACCCGAGCCCGGACGCGAAGCTGGAGAGTGTCTCTTCAGACATACCATAATACATTCAATGGCTTAAGTACCATGGATTAACCAGCGAAAGAAGAAATTGACAATCATTCGCAGAATGACGATATAACCATCCACTGAGAACGCCTCTCAACTGGGCTCGGGAATGATCGTCTGCGTCTGCAACAGGTTGAATGACCAGCGCATCGGTGCTGCCATCTGCGGCGGCGCGCAATGCGCCGATGACGTTTATGCGCGCTGCGGCGTGAGAAAGAATTGCGGACGATGCCAGGAAACGATCGAAGGAATGCTGGAAGAAAGCCGCCGCGCGCATCTGCTGGCGGCGGAGTAGCGCCGGGGCCCCTGCCCCACGCCTCGGTCGAAGGCGATCCGGTCACCATCTCCTTCCTCAACAAGGTGCTCAAGAACGAGCTCACCGCCATCAACCAGTATTTCCTGCATTCGCGGATGCTGGCGGACTGGGGCCTCAGCATCCTGGCGCACAAGGAATACGAAGAATCCATCGACGAAATGAAGCACGCCGATCGGCTGATCAAGCGCGTG
>Ga0268266_10003908_pt1 | contig 14480 bp, 15 predicted proteins | sample KBSS13metaG_FD_190356 | JGI IMG/M metagenome (GOLD analysis project Ga0268266, IMG submission 190356) | Switchgrass rhizosphere microbial communities from Kellogg Biological Station, Michigan, USA - KBS S1-3 metaG (SPAdes) (version 2) | ecosystem: Host-associated > Plants > Roots > Rhizosphere...
GTGCGAAGCGTTGAGTATAGTTCGGGCAAGGTGCACAATCTCGGAGCTTCCACCAGGAGAGATCAAAAGGAATGAAGCCAGCTGAAGGTTCCACGGTCATCGGTAAGTCAGTCACTATCCGGGGAGAGTTGTCCGGAAACGAAGATCTTTACATGGATGGTGATATCGAAGGAACCATCCGGCTCTCTGACCATGCGCTGACGATCGGGCCAAACGCGAAGGTATTGGCGGATATTCACGTCAAGGATCTCGTCATTTTCGGAAAAGTGACTGGGAATCTGCACGCGACCGGCCGTGTGGACGTCCGTAATTCGGCGGTGATCACGGGAGATATCCATAGCCAGCGACTCTCGATTGAGGAAAACGCAGCGATCAAGGGAAAGGTGAATCTTGGCCCAAACGATCAAAGTGGGAACTATCAACCTGAAACCAAGAAGCCAGAGCAGAAAGACCTTCTTCTCGAGCCGAAGGCATAACCAGGAGGAAGTGGCAGGGAATGCGTAATCTCTTCGGTGGCGGCGAAGGCGCAGCTGCGTCCCGCGGATCAAGCGGCAATAAGTTTCCACGGCACTCCAGCGGCTGGAAGGAGCTACAGAAGCACCTGAAGACCCAGGAGTCGTTGCGCGTGCTGGATATCGGGCCGACCTCTTCGACAAATATCAACTACGTCACAAGTCTCGGCCATAGCATTTATATGGCTAACCTTGTAGAAGAGGCCGTGCGGCCAGAATGGGTGATCCCAGGGGAGAGTGGGGAAGAGCCGCGATATGATGTGGATCGTTTTTTTGAAACAAACTTCAGCTTTTCAGGACGCAACTTCGACGTCGTGATCCTGTGGGACACAGTCGATTTCCTGCCTGAACCGATGGTAGAGCCACTTTTCGCCAAGCTTCATGAAGTTATGACGCCCGGTGGCCTAATGCTGGCGTTCTTCCATGCCAGTAACGATCCATCTACAGTCTTCTGTAGATATCACCTCACTGATTCCGAGGTTGTCGAGATACAAAAAGCGGGGAGCTTTCCTCTTCTAAGCACTTACAGCAATCGCAAAGTCGAGACTCTGTTGCGCGATTTTAGCAATTATCGATTTTTTCTGGCGAAGGATAGTCTTCGCGAAGTCATCGTGACCAGGTAAGGTTCCTCGTTCTTACACTTCGTTCTAAATAAAAATTGCGACATACAGTCACTCTGTATGTCGCAATTTGTTGAAGAGAATTTATCTTCCGGAAGTTTGTTTCCGTCGTTCTGCCCATCGCTTCTTCATTGCATCAGCGATACGCTTCCGGCCTTCGGGTGTCAGCTTACGCTTCCGCTTCCCAGCAGCGGTCGAAACGTTCGTGCTTCCCTTGGGGCGTCCACGACCAGTGCGGGCGGGTTGCGTTGCGTCCGCGAGCAGCGCACGTGCCTGCTGCAACTTAAGAATCTGCGCGTCGATCTCGGCGATGATTCGAGAAACTTCCACTGAAATCTCCTGGGGAAAATCGGAACTGGGGATAACTGGCCGTAACAACGAATCGTTCGAGTCTTCAGCCCGGCTGGCAGCAAGAAACTATAAGTAACAATACAGAAGTTGTGCCATCGTCGCAAACAAGGGAAGCCTTCAAAAACGATTCCTACTTGCGAAGAGGTTCCGGCTTCTCTTTCTCGGAAAGGACTTCCGAGTGTGTTCGGATTGTATATCCAGGGCCCGAATCATCTAGTTCTTCATGGTAGGTTTTGCCTAAACCACGCCGCTGTGCGGCTCGCTGCAGATAGCCCTGTAATCCTCGCAGAGTGCCGTCTTTGTCCCGCGCGAACTCGGCGGCCATGCGAGTTAACGCGTAGGTGACGATATCGCTGTGATGCAGCTCACGCATGGCAGGATCGCGACGGAAATTCAACCATAAACGATGAACAAGCTGTACTTCGTCCGGTTGGATGGTAGGTGCGTGAGGACCGATGTGAAAGCTGAGAGCTTCGCCATCCGGTTTGACTACGTAGAACGTAAACTGACGCTTCGGTTCAGGCAGAGCTTCCCACGCCTGGCCCACATGAAATGCCTGTTCCTCGGCCGTAAGTTTACTGGAAAGTCCCGAGATAACTGCTGCTGCATCGAGCGAATTTGCTGTCTGGACCAGCGCCGCAAAGATGTCCCCTGCAGGAACAACCAGAAGCGAGATATGCTTCCCAAAGCTCTCTGCTACAGAGACGGCCTTTGTAAAAAGCATCTGCTCGTGTTCGCTGAACAGTTGTTCCGAGGCCTCGACGTACTCCGGTCCGCCCACTCCCATCATGCGAGCTGCCAGGACCACAATATCCTGTTCGTCTGTGTTGGTATGCGTGAGTGCCCACTTCAAGGCAAATGGAGTTGCCGAGTCGCGCATGGTCACGATCACCGATCCCGGGCGAATATCCAGAGAGGAGCTGTGAACCGTGTCTTGGTGCTCGAGCTGAAAGTGCTCGCGCATCTGGCGGGAAGTGAGGTCGTGCCGGCGTTTGTTGTTTCTCTCTGAGAGGGAGAAGATGACAAAGAATACTGCGGCGAAGATAACTCCACTGACCGTTGCTACTGATTTCGTGAAGAGGTTGACGACTGCGGTCGTAGAGAGAACGAGAAAGACCGAGATAAGACCGATGGGGATTTCGGTTTTACCGATCTTGAGGTTCAGCGGTACCTTCCAGCCACGTTCGCCATGGTACTTCCATCGCAGGATCAACATGGCCAGGGCATTGAAGGTGAAGCTCCAGATCACACCGAACGCGTAGGCTTCGCCGATGACAACAACATTTCCGTGCGTCACCGCGATAACAAATAACTGCATCGCGGCGATCAGGTTGATAATTCTGTAGCTGGTTCCGTACTTTTTCTGGGGCTTGCGGAACCAGTCCGTCAGCACGCCATCTTCAGCGATCCTCATCAACACGCCGGTTGATCCGACGATGGCCGTGTTCACCGCTCCACCCAGGATCAAAAAGCCCACTAGTACAACGAAACATTGGAAGATAAAGCGAAGAAACTGCGGGCCGACCATGTACATCGCCATGCCTGCGATCAGGTTGTCGCGGTAGACGTGGACGCGCACTCCGTCGGGAATAATCATTACCGCCAGCAAGGTGCATAGGCCGGTAAAGAAGAAGCTATAAGTTGCAATGACCAGCGCCGCTCGCTTCAGGTTCTTCAGCTTGGGATGCTCGATCTCACGGTTCACCTGCGCCAGCGACTCCTCGCCGCTCATGGCAAGCACGGAATGGCCGAACGCCATCAACACGCCGAAGAGGCCTAGGGTCGTGGCGAATTTCGTTCCTTTGAGAAAGCCCAATGCATCCGAACTGAAGTGGAGATTGGAAGGAGCCGGTAGGGGAGGGAGCTGCGCTCCGCGATGAAGGACCGTGATGATTCCCCAGAACAAAAGAATCACCACCATGACGGTGGTGATCTTCATAATATCGAGTGCGCGCTGACTGGATTCTTCGATGCCCTTTGTGTTTTGCCACCAGAAATAAACCGTGATGAGGGCCGCAATGACAGCCGAGGCAATGTCCGGCCTGAAATGCGGAGTTACCGCCCAGTGAAACCTAACGGCTCCAACGGCAAATAGCTCATTCAGCAATCCGATAATGTATTGCCCTGCAGAGACTCCCGAGATCGGGCCGGTCAGTACGTAGTCGAACATCAGTGCCGAGACACTTACCTTGGCGAAGGTGCTTCCGAGGGCTTCCTTCACAATGCGGTAGACACCGCCTCGTGTAAACATCGAGCAGCTCTCGACGTAGACCGAGCGTACAGCGTAGGCAAAGAAGACAACCGAAAGAATCAGCCACGGCGCCGATTTTCCGACGGCCTCTTCCGCGAGTCCACCCGCATAGAAAGCTGAAGAGCCTAAATCATTCAGGACAATGGCGGCCGCACGCCAGAAAGAGATGAACGTGAGCATGACCGAGGATGCCACCACGAGGCGTACCCGGTTAGATTGCGGCTGAACGACAGTATTTTTTTCTGAAGCCATTGATTGTTGCGGACGCGTCCGGCTTGTCATTGCGTCCAGAAAACTATCGTCCGACGCTTAGTTTAGGAGGGAGCCGTCTCAGCGTCAATTGGTCAGGCCATCTTTCCTTGCTGTTTCTTGAGAAATTCCTGGCTCTTCCTCTTCGTCGCTGGTGAAGATCTCCTGCACGTCGAGTATTACGGTGAATAGAACCACAAACATGGACCCCGCCATGCCGAGAAAGAAGAGCGGCACCAGGACTGCACTCATGAGATGAAGCAGGTGATCCATACCGGCTCATTATAGGCGCTTCGGCAGATGATAGACTCTAGCCCGATGCGACTTATCCCCGCACGGCTCTGGGGCGCGGCGGCTCTCTCCGGGGTCCTCCAGATTTTGCCATTTCCTATCGCGGGGCCAGTTCCAGTGTGGCGCGCAGCTCTGTGCTGGATCGCGCTTACACCCTTACTTTGGGCTCTTACCCGTAAAACGGATCAGGGAATAGGGTTAGGTGCGCGTGAGGGTGCGGCGCTCGGCTATCTCTCAGGCTTCTTCTGGTATCTCGGTAACTGCTACTGGATCTATCAGACTATGTATCTCTACGGCGGTCTCGACAAACCAATCGCCGCCGGAATCCTGATCCTCTTCTGCCTCTATCTCGGGCTCTACCATGCTTTGTTCGGCGGTATCATCGGAGCGATTCGATCGAGCTTCGGTGCGCAGACTACTCTGCTGCTGAGTCCCTTTGTGTGGGTCGCAGTCGAACTCGCACGGGCTCGCATTACTGGTCTGCCTTGGGATCTCCTCGGAGTTGCGCAGATCGAGAACGCACCTTTGACCCGGCTGGCTCCGATCGCTGGAGTCTATGTCATCTCCTTTGTGATTGCTCTCGTAAACGCGCTCTGGCTTGTACGGTTCGAGGTCCGCGAACGGCGGCATACCAGGCTGGTGCTTACGGTTGTCGGGGTTCTTCTGGTCGTGTTGTACGTGATCGGTGTAAGAAGTTTCGCCGTCCGGCCACGATACCAGGCCAGTGCTACGGCAACGCTGGTGCAGGAGAATCTCGAAGTCGGTGCCGCGGCCAAAGGGCCTGACCCCTCTGCCGAACAGCTGCTTCCGTCCTTTACGTATCTCAGCCGTCATCCCGGCGAAAGCATGTACCTGGGAATGCCCGAACGGAAGGGAACTCCACTCGTCCACTTTGTCCCGAACGATTCGGCTCTAAGAGATTCTAATCTGATCGTCTGGCCCGAGTCTCCCGCGCCATTTCAGGAAGACGACCCGCAGTTTCGCTCGGCAATCTCCGCGCTGGCTCGGGAGGCCAACGCACCTGTGATCGTAGGAAATGTCGCGATCGATCGCACCACGGCCAATGCACGCGGATATTTTCTTTTCAATGCTGCATCCTTCGTCACTCCCCAGGGGGAGTTCGTCGGCCGCTACAGCAAGATGCATCTGGTGCCCTTTGGCGAGTATGTCCCATTCAAAGAGTTCTTCTTCTTCGCGCAGAACCTCCTACACGAGGCAGGAACCTTCGATGCTGGAGCGACACGAACGCTTTTCTCGGTCAACGGGCATCGCTACGGCACCTTCATCTGCTATGAATCCATCTTCGGCGACGAGATCCGGCAGTTCGTTCGCAACGGTGCCGACGTGCTGATCAATATCTCCAATGACGGCTGGTACGGGGACACCAGCGCTCCGTGGCAGCACCTTAATATGGTGAGGATGCGGGCGATCGAGAATCATCGCTGGATTCTCCGCGCGACAAATACTGGAGTCACCGCCGCTATCGACCCGGTGGGTCGTATCGTCGAAGCAGCACCCCGGCATGTCCGTACCAGCATTCGAGTTGGTTTCGGTTATGAGCATGACCTGACTTTTTATGCCGCGCACGGAGACTGGTTCGCCTGGATCTGCGCTCTGATAACGACTGGAGCTCTCGTCGTGAGTCTGCGGACGCGCTTTGCCGTAAACTAAAAGCTATGTTGAGTGATCTGGAATACACGTACTCCCCGGTGCGCGACAAAGTTCGCGATCTGCGGGAGTATCTTTGACGCGCCCCGTCTGAAACGCGAACTGGCTCAAATCGAAGAAAAGACCGCCGATCCCGCCATCTGGGCCGATCCTGCGCGTTCGCAACCGCTCATGCGAGAGCGCAAGCGCATTGAAAATCTGCTGGCCGACGACACCGAGCTGGCCCGGCGCTCTGACGATATCGAGGCCTACTTCGAGCTTGCCCGTGAAGGGGAAGATACAGAAGCTGATCTCTCCCGCGAGATTCCCGCGCTCGTCGACTTTGCCGAAAAGCTTGAATCCAAGACCATGCTCTCTGAAGAGAGCGATCCTCTCAACGCGATTGTCGTCGTGCATCCGGGAGCCGGGGGCACTGAGTCCCAGGACTGGGCTGAGATGCTGATGCGCATGTATATCCGCTGGGGTGAGCGTCAGAACTTCAAGGTCGAGATCAACGAAGTGCAGGATGGGGATGAGGCCGGCATCAAGTCGGCTACCTTCACTATTTCCGGCGAGTTCGCCTATGGTCTGCTGTCCGGCGAAACCGGCGTCCATCGCCTCGTTCGCATCTCACCTTTTGACTCCGCCAAGCGTCGTCACACCAGCTTCGCCTCGGTCTTTGTCTCGCCGGAGATCGACGACTCTATCGTCATCGATATCAAGCCCGAAGACCTGCGCATCGATACCTACCGCTCCGGCGGCAAGGGTGGTCAGCACGTCAATACGACCGACTCTGCGGTTCGTATCACTCATATTCCTACCGGCATCGTCGCTGGCTGTCAGAACGAGCGTTCTCAGCACAAGAACAAAGAGAAGGCGATGAAGCTGCTGCGTTCACGCCTCTACGAATACGAGCTGGAGAAGAAGAAGGCCGTCAGCAAGAAGCTCGAGGACTCCAAGCTCGACATCAACTTTGGCTCCCAGATCCGCAACTATGTAATGCAGCCGTACCGCATCGCGAAGGATCTTCGCACTCGTGTCGAAACTGGAGATGTCGATCGTGTTCTCGACGGCGATCTCGAACCGTTTATTCGCGGCTACCTCAAGGTGCGTCGCGAGGGCGGAGTGCCGGTTGCTGTGGCGGAAGACGACGATCTCTAAATGATGTCTCTGTCGTTCAACAGGACAGGTCCCGTAAAAACTACTGGCCTGTCCTGACATTCAAGGGGATACTCCTTGTCTATGAGCACCTCCGCAAATTCGGCTGTGGTACAACCCGACTACGGGATCGATGCCCCAGCGATTCTCCGCAATCTTTTCCTCTTCGGCTTTCTCTGTCTCGTTTTTGGTCTTCTTCTTCCGCCTCGTATTCACGTGGGGCCAATCGTCTTTGTCACTCATCCGATGTTTCTTTGGACATCTTTCTTCCTGCTTGCTGAAGGATGTCTCTATCTCTTCTACGTAAAAGTTGGCAAGCTCCATCACCGCGACTTCATGCTCTCGCTTCACACCTGGTCCGGAGACGAGCATGTTCTTGATGTGGGCTGCGGTCGTGGTCTGCTCCTTGCGGGTGCCGCCAAACGCCTGGGTGCTAACGGTCACGCGACCGGAATCGATATCTGGTCCACGGAAGATCTTGCAGGGAATTCAGAGCAGGCAACTCGGGACAATCTTGAACTTGAAGGCGTTGCCGATCGCTGTACTCTCGTCAGCAGGTCTGCGGCCGAGATGCCTTTCCCCGACGCATCCTTTGACGTGGTGGTCTCGAACCTCTGCCTGCACAATCTCTATGAAAAGAGCACGCGGACAGCGGCACTTCATCACGTCGCCCGAGTCCTCAAGCCCGGAGGCGTTGCCATCCTGTCCGACTACAAGCGCACGGGAGAATATGCCTCCGAGCTCCAGAAGCTTGGCTTTGAGATCCAGAAACGTCGGGGTGGCTTGCTCACGACATTTCCACCTCTTACTGTCGTCGTTGCCCGTAAACGCTTGTGACCCATGGTGCTTCCACAGCATCCAACGTTCAGGCATCGGCCTTTGGAGATAAACTGGATGGCGAAGGAGACGGAGACTACCACCGGCAACACCGAGCTCATCAAGCAGCTCAAGGCACTACTCGATGGCGGACAGGCGCACGCCTCATTTGACGATGCGGTAAAGGATTTTCCAGCCGAACATCGCGGCACGGTTCCTGAGGGACTGCCGTATTCGGCCTGGCAGCTTCTCGAACACATCCGCATCACGCAGCGTGACATTCTTCAGTTCAGTGCTCCGCCTACTGGAGGCTACCAGCCCCTTGAGTGGCCTGCCGGTTACTGGCCCACCTCCCCGGAGCCGCCTTCGGCCCATGCCTGGGACGCCTCGATCTCCGCGATTCACAAAGACCAGGAAGCCTTCGAAAAACTGCTTACGAAACCAGACGTTGACCTCTACAAGCCTTTTCGCTGGGGCGACGGACAGAATCTGCTCCGCGAGGCACTGCTGATCGCAGATCATAACGCTTACCACATCGGCGAACTGATTCTGCTTCGGCGTCTCCTTGGAATCTGGAAGAAGTAAACTTCCTCGCAAGCAAAGGAAGCAGCACAATGAACGAGCCTGAGATCATTCGCGCCATGCTGGGACATCCGCCTTCGGAGCCCCGCACGATTGCGGTTATAGGACTGTCTGAGAACCCGGACAAGCCCAGCCATTATGTTCCCGCTTACATGCAGCACCATGGCTACCGCATACTTCCGGTCAATCCGAACGTCGAATCTGTATTGGGCGAACGAGCCTATGCTTCTCTGGCAGACCTGCCTGCAAAACCGGATGTCGTAAATGTCTTTCGATTGCCAAAATTTATTCCAGCAATTGTCGATCAGATGCTCGATCTGGGGCTCAAAAACCTTTGGGTTCAGCAGGGAATCATCCATCTGGAAGCGGCTGCCACCGCTGAGACGGGTGGTATTTGGGTGGTCATGGATCGCTGCATCATGATCGAGCACCGCTTCGCCGGCCTCTGAGCGTTGCGGTCGATATCCTAGAATGGAAAGAATGAAGATCTCTCGTTACGTCGGCCTGTCTCTGCTTCTGGTCTGTGCACTTTTGGCAGGCCCCTTGGCTTCTGCGCAGATTCAGGTCGTCGGCGACGGTGGCCCGGGCCCGGTCAAGGCCCAGCATCTCACCGCCGAACTGGTCTCTTTAGCGCCCGCTATCGCCCCTGGAGGCACCCTCGACGTCGGTCTTGTGATCACGCTCGAGGAGAAGTGGCACGTCTACTGGATCAACGCAGGCGACTCCGGTGAGCCTCCGAGAATCCACTGGACCCTGCCTCACGGCATTACCGCAGGCCCTATGCAGTTTCCCGTTCCCAGCCGGCTTCCTCTCGGCCCGCTGATGGACTTCGGCTACGAGGATGAGGTTGCGTTCCCCGTCAAACTCACTGCGGCAAAGAATCTCAAGCCGGGACCGGTTCACCTGGATGCAAAGATCGACTGGCTGGTCTGCCGCGAGGTCTGCATTCCCGGTAAGGCGCATCTTGGCCTGAACCTTACGATCGATCCTAAGGCGACCACTAATCCGCAGCCGGTGGGCGCGCTTGGAGAGGCCCTGGGGCTTCTTCCGAAGCCTCTTCCATCCGATACAAAGCTAACGGTCACGGGTGGCAAAAATGAGTTCGTCTTGGACCTCATTACCGGCGAACGCACTACCGACGCCGAGTTCTACCCCTTCGATCAGGAACAGATCGCTAACGCTGGCGATCAGGTTGTTGAGCCTTTGCCCAACGGTGTGCGTCTTCGCGTGCCCCGCGCTCCCGAGCTTACAAAGCTTCCTGCCCATCTTCACGGACTCATCAAGCTCGATGATGAAACCGCTTACGAGTTCACGTCTCCCGTTGTCGCCGGTGAGGTTGCCCGTTCAGGCAGCAGGACAGTCCCGGCGAGCGCCGGCAATCTGACCACTCTCACAGCGCTCGGTCTTGCTTTTGTGGGCGGCATCATTCTCAACCTCATGCCCTGCGTCTTTCCCGTCCTCTTTCTCAAAGGCCTTGCCCTGGTGCAGTCTTCGGGGGAAGAGCGTGGACGTCTGCGTAGACACGGTCTTGTCTACACGCTCGGCATTCTGGTCTCCTTCTGGATCATCGTCGCGGCCTTGCTCGTTTTGCGGGCAGGCGGCAGCGAAGCCGGATGGGGCTTCCAGCTACAGTCGCCTGTCTTCATCGCCGTGCTTGCCGTGGGGCTGTTCTTCTTTGCGCTGTCGCTCGCCGGGCAGTTCGAGTTAGGCCTCTCTCTCACCAGCGTCGGCGGTGAACTGGCCCAGAAGCAGGGCTACACTGGCAGCTTCTTTACCGGAATCCTCGCGACGGTCGTTGCCACTCCGTGCACAGCTCCTCTGATGGGAGCTGCCATCGGATTCGCTCTGGCGCAGCCTCCGCTCGTCACCTTTGCCATCTTTACCGCGCTTGCCCTTGGACTCGCCGCACCCTATCTCGTTCTCAGCTTCCAGCCGGCGTGGACCAAGATCCTTCCGCGTCCCGGCGCATGGATGGAGACCCTCAAGCAGTTCACGTCGACCCTGCTCTTCGGCACAGTCATCTGGCTGGTCTGGGTCTATGGACACCTCGCCGGTACACAGGGAGTGGATCGGGTGGCGTGGTTGCTGGTAAGCCTTCTCCTGGTCGCGATCGCAGGATGGGCCCTCGGCAAATGGCCTGCCCGCTGGAAGAGCGCCTTGGCTGCCGTTCTCATCATGGCGCTGGCGTTGACGGTAGCTCTCTACCAGCCCAAGGACACGACTCTCGTATGGCAGCCATACTCTGAGAAAGCGCTTGCTCAGGTTCGTGACGAAGGCAAACCCGTCTTCATCGACTTCACCGCCGCCTGGTGCCTCAGCTGCCAGGTCAACGAAAGACTTGTCCTCCGCTCCGCCGAGGTACAGCGCGAGTTCGCGAATAACAAAGTGACTCTCATCAAGGCTGATTGGACGAAGTATGACGCCGAGATCACTCGCCAGCTCGCCTCCGTTGGCCGGAGCGGCGTTCCTACCTATGTCATCTACCCTGTTGGAAAAGGGGCGGCGGATGTTCTTCCTGAACTGCTGACCAAGGACATTGTTCTCAACGCGCTCAAAAAGGACACGCGATGAGCCAGACCGATGAACAGCAGATCCGTCAGGTGATCGACACATGGTTGCAGGCATCGCGTGACGGCGACCTCGCCACGGTGATGAGTCTGATGACCGAAGACGTTGTCTTCCTGACCCCTGGCAATCCGCCGATGAGCCGAGGGGACTTGGAGTCTCGCTCTAAGGCTATGACCGGCAAGGTAGCCATCGAAGGAAAGCCTGAGATTAAAGAGATCACCGTCGCAGGGGACGTTGCTATCTGCTGGAACCATCTTGAGATCACGATCACACCTCTCGATGGAAGTTCCTCGCCGGTGAAGCGGGCGGGTAACGTCCTCTCCGTCTTTCGCAAAGGACCCGACGGCAAGTGGCGCATCTGGCGCGATGCCAACATGTTAGGCGCTTCCTCCTGAATCAACGGTTGCGCAGGCTCTCCAGTGACCGCACAATAGCGTCAAAAGCTGTGTGAGGTGACTCAATGTCCCATCGTCGTCTTCTCTCACTAGCCCTTGGCCTTGCGACGCTTCCAGCCCTTGCCATCACACCCGGCTCGCAGGCTCCTGACTTCAAGGGCACCGACTCCAACGGCGTTACTCATAACCTCTCGCAATACCGCGGCAAATATGTCGTGCTCGAATGGGCCAACAAGGGATGTCCGTACGATCAGAAGCACTACCTCAGCGGCAATATGGAAGCCTTGCAGAAGCAGTGGACTGATAAGGGAGTCGTCTGGCTCTCCGTGCTCTCTTCAGCGCCAGGCGAACAGGGGAACGTAAGTCCCGAGGAAGAGAACCAGTACCTCAAGAAGATGAAGGCTGCACCCACCGCGGCTCTGCTGGACGCCGATGGCACCATCGGGCGGCTCTATCAGGCAAAGACGACGCCGCATATGTTTGTCATCGATCCAAATGGCAAGCTGATCTACCAGGGAGCTATCGATGATAAGGCGACCACAGACCAGGCTGACGTCAAGACCGCCCATAACTATCTAAACGATGCCCTGAATTCAGCCATGGCTGGCAAACCGGTTCCGATTGCGACGACCCGGCCCTATGGTTGTTCGGTGAAGTACAAGTAAGAGAGTTTCGCCGCGGTCTACTTACGCTTCTCTGACTTAATGCGCGCAATCTCTTCCATGCGCTGCGCCAATAATCTCTCGCGTCCTTCGTTCGTAGGTTGATAGTACTTTCGCCCTGCGAGCGAAGAAGGAAGGCACTCCATATCGGCTACACGGCCTTCCACATCGTGCGCGTACTGATATCCCTTGCCGTACTCCAGATCCTTCAGCAGCTTGGTCGGAGCGTTGCGCAGATGGAGGGGAACAGGCTCGGCCGCAGTTGCCTGTATGTCTCCTCGCACTGCGCCATAGGCCGTGTACACTGCGTTTGACTTGGGCGCCAGCGCCAGGTAAACGACCGCCTGTGCAAGCGCCAGCTCTCCCTCGGGATGCCCGAGAAAGTGCATTGCATCCTTGGCAGAGAGACACAGATTCAGCGCCTCCGGTGCGGCGAGTCCAATGTCCTCAACTGCCATCCGGACGATACGACGCGCTACATACATGGGGTCTTCACCGGCCTCGAGCATTCGCCCCATCCAGTAGAGAGCGGCATCCGGGTCGGAGTTTCGCACGCTCTTGTGCAGCGCCGAGATGATGTCGTAGTGCTGCTCGCCTTTTTTGTCATAGAGCAGCACGCGCCGCTGCATAGCTTCGGCGGCAATCGCCTTGGTCAGCACTTTTTCATTGCGCCCAACAGCGAGGCGCACGGCGGTCTCGAGTGCATTGAGTGCATTGCGTGCATCTCCGCTCGAGAAGGAGGCAATCGTCGCAAGCGCATCTTCTTCCGCTGTTACTCCGGAGCTTCCTAAACCGCGTTCAACGTCGGTAAGCGCGCGCCGAAGCAACGCGACCACCTGTTCTTCCGTCAGCGCTACAAGCGTGTACACGCGACAACGCGACAAAAGCGCGGCAATAATCTCGAACGAAGGATTCTCTGTCGTCGCTCCAATCAAGCGAATCGTTCCGCGTTCTACGTACGGCAGAAAGGCATCCTGTTGAGCCTTGTTAAAGCGGTGAATCTCATCGACAAATAAGATCGTGCGCGATCCCAGGTGCGACGCCTTCTCCGCATCTGCCATCACCTGCTTGATCTCCTTGATGCCGCTCAGCACAGCCGAGAACTCGATGAACGTCGATTGCGTGCGCTGGGCGATGATCTTTGCCAGCGTTGTCTTCCCCGTCCCCGGCGGTCCCCAGAAGATCATTGAGGTCGCATCGTCGTTCTCGATCGCCAGGCGCAGCGGCTTACCCGGGCCCAGCAGATGCTCCTGTCCCACATACTCCTCAAGCGTGTTCGGACGCATCCGTTCCGCCAGCGGAGCCTGGCGCAAAGGCGCCGCTGCCGTCAGCGGCGTCGAGTCAAACAGGCTCATCGGGTCGCTCCAGTAGGCCGCCGCCGCAGTGGTCCGGGAATCTGTGGAATCGCAGTCTTGTCAGCTCCGTGCGTCGCCGCCGTGGAGGATCGCTGCCGTGAGGCCTCGTACAACAGCAATGATCCTGCTACCGCCGCATTCAGACTCTCAACAGGGCCAGGGCAGGGAATTGTCACACGCTGCGTAGCTAGCGTTATCCACTCTTCTGTGAGACCCACACCTTCATTGCCAATCAGAAATCCCGTCGGTTGCCGCAAGTCCGCGTCAGGAGCCGCGAGCACGCCTTCCTCGGCCGTCCCCACCGCCGCCAGCAGACGAATTCCATACTTCTGCCGTATCTCGGCAATCTCTGCCGCGGTAGCCGTAACCACCGGCGTGCGGAATACGCTTCCTGCGCTCGACCGCAGGGCCTTCTGATTCCACGCGCTTACCGTGCCTGGGGTTGTAATCACGCCGGTTGCGCCAAAGGCATCTGCCGACCGAACCAGCGTTCCCAGATTACCCGGATCCTGAAGACCCGCAGCGATCAGGATCATCGGAGACGTAGCGCGATCGAGCATGTCGGTTAGCTCAAACTTCGGAGGCGTGATCAGCGCGGCAATACCCTGGGGAGAGCGTGTCTCCACTGCGCTCGCAAACACGTCAGCCGTCAGCAAAACGACCTCGATCGACCGGTCAAGCCCGACTGGCGTCTTCTGCCGCTCCGTATGGAAGAGGGTTCTTACTTCAATTCCGCTGCGGAGCGCCTCTTGTACCAAGTGTTCGCCCTCGATCGCGACCAAACCTCCAGAGAGGCGATCCTGCCCCGCGAATGCCGCTCGCAGCTGCTTCACCCGTGCATTGGTACGACTGGAAATTGCTGTTGCCGTTGCTGCCATTCTCAAAAGTTTACGCCGTCTCCCGCGATCGTCTCCACTTCAGGTTTTGAGCATGCCTCGCGATATGCTATGTTGCGAGATGGAGTTCCACCACGTTGACGGCCGAGACACTTCGCATTCATCCAGATGAACCCGAACCAGAGCT
>Ga0268266_10003909_pt1 | contig 14479 bp, 11 predicted proteins | sample KBSS13metaG_FD_190356 | JGI IMG/M metagenome (GOLD analysis project Ga0268266, IMG submission 190356) | Switchgrass rhizosphere microbial communities from Kellogg Biological Station, Michigan, USA - KBS S1-3 metaG (SPAdes) (version 2) | ecosystem: Host-associated > Plants > Roots > Rhizosphere...
CACCACGACGACGCCGCTGGCGGTGATGAAGACGGCGGTGTTGCCGCCGCCTCCGCGCAGCACGTAGAGGTTGTCCTTGACCTTCTCGACCTCGATCACTTTCGGCGCGTCCGCTGCGGGCGGCTGCGCCTTCACTGCCACCAGCCCGCCCAGAGCTAACAGTAATCCGAGCACTACGCTTCGCTTCATACACCCTCCACGGCAGGCCTCAAGGCCTGCGCTACAGCCGATTCAGAGTCCCCAGCTCCCAGTTCCTAGTCCCTGCTGAACTCCTCCGGGAAAGAACACCCGTTGAACGAACCAGAACGCGCCGGCCGCCATCACGACAATCGAACCGGCAAAGGCGAGTTGCCGCCCCGCGGCCTCGCTTCTCGCGCGCAACGCCGAGAACGCCGTCGCCACCATCGCGACGACCAGCAGCTGGCCGATTTCCACGCCGGCGTTGAAGGCGAACAGCGACCAGCCAAGCGCCCGCGTCGGCAGATCCATCTCGCGCAGGACGTTCGCGAAACCGAAGCCATGGATGAAGCCGAACGCGAACGCGATCCAGGCGCGGACGTCGCGCCCGTCGCGGATCAGCAGGTTGTCGGCGCCCACGTAGACGATGCTCAGCGCGATGGCCGGCTCGATCAGGCGCGCCGGCGGGCTGACGAGGTTGAGCGCAGCCAGCGAGAGCGTGATGCTGTGCGCCACGGTGAACGACGTCACGATGACGACAAGCTGGCGGGCCGTGCCGCCGAGCAACAGCAGGCCGACCAGGAATAACAGGTGGTCCGGTCCGATCAGGATGTGACTGATTCCGGCCGGCAGGAACCTCCGCACGACGGCGAAGGCCCCCTGCCGCGTGCCGGCGAAATACTCGAAGTTTCTGCGTCCCCCGTCGAGGATCGCCTGCGTCAGGGCATTTCCCTCGTAGATGTTCAGAAATGTCTGATGCTGAGGATCGTACGGAAACATCAGCGCCGCCACCGTGACCGTGCCGGCCTGGGTGGACAGGGGGTAGCGGACGCCGATCTTCAGCGATTGGCGATCGGCGACGACGTCCACCGCCGACCACTGTGGCATCAGCGCGACGCCGTTTGCGGACACCGTCAGGCGTCCCGCGAGAAGCTTCACGATCGCGGCGGACTGCTGCGCCGCGATCGCCGGGTCGAGCAGCCGCTCCGCCGGTTCGATGTTCAGGTCGTGGCCGAGATCGAAGATGTGCGCGACGAGCGAGCCCTCGATCGCGCCCGGCTGCAGTCGCAGGTCGAGATACGTGAACGGGACCGGGTGAGCCGCCGCCACGCGCGCCATGAACAGAATGGCGATCGTCACGACGGTTGAACGCAGAGCTCGCGGAACACGCAGAAAAAACAGGCTCTGCGGGTTCTGCGGTGTCGGCGTTGATCGTCGTCTCACGGCGGCCAATGGTAACGTACGACCGTGGAGATCGGCCCCGGCGCTTTTCATTTCGTGCGTTACCTGAGCGTCACGGATCAGGTCGCAATCGCGAGTCAGTGCCGCGCGCTCATCGACGGCGAGGTACCGGGCTACGTGCCGGTTGTTCGTGGCGGCGGCAAGATGCACGTCCGGATGTTGTGCCTGGGCCGGCACTGGAACGGGAAGACCTATGCCTACGAGACGCACCGCTCCGACTTCGACCAGCTGGCGGCGCCGCCGCTTCCCGGCAACCTCGCCGAGTTGGCTCGTGGCATCGCCCGCGCGTCGGGGATGTCGTTCGCGCCGGATCTGTGCATCCTGAATTACTACGACGCCGACGGCCGCATGGGGTTGCACCAGGACAAGGACGAGAGTGCCCGGTCGCTTGCCGCAGGACTGCCGGTGGTGTCGATCTCGCTCGGCGATACCGCCCGGTTCCTCTTCGGTGGCCTGCGCCGCAAGGATCCGGTGGAGACGCGGATGCTGGAGTCAGGCGACGCGTTTGTCTTTGGCGGCGAGGCGCGGCTGCGCTATCACGGGGTGTCGCGCATCCTGCCGGGCACAGCGCCGCCTGAGCTCGGGCTGACCGGCCGCTTCAACCTGACGTTCCGTCAGTACGACGTCTGAGCGCGAGTCTTTATGCAGCGGCGGTAACATACGAATGGTGAAGCCCTTCCTCATCCTGTTCGTCTTCCTGGCGGTCTCGCCGCTCGGCGCCGGCGAGCGGCACTGGCAGACCGGCAAGTGGATCGACGTCAGCGTCAAGCGGCGGATGGTGGATTTCGGTCCAGGGGCGTCGCCCTTCGGCGCCGGCAGCGGACGGCCGTCGACGCCGAGCATGAAGGCGCAGGCGGACGTGAAGACCTACGTGATCGAAACCGACACGCTGCGCCTCGAGCTCGAGGAGGTCGCGCAGGTGAACACGCGATCGATCGACGCCGTCATCGGCCTGCCCGCGGTCTTCGCCCTCGAGAAGAACACGGTCTACGTGCGCGACTCAGACAATGTCGAACACAAGCTGAGAGTCACGAAGAAGGTGAACATCCACTGACTACGCCCGGCGCGAGTCGAGAATGCATCCGACGAACGCGGATGTGACGAAGCGGTGGTCCACGGCGAAGTGCGGGACGTAGTCGTCCTTGACGACCGACCAGGGCCGAATCATGCGGTGCCGGTCGCGCGCGGCTGGTTCGAAGAGGAACACGTCCGGTCCGGAGCGGTAGACCACCCACGCGTGCTGCCGATCGTTGGCCGGCTGGTCGGGGCAGGCGACACGGCCCACGAAGAGCTCGGCTTCAATTCCGATCTCGCTGAGCTTCCGCCACGTCCACAGCGCAAAGTCTTCGCAATCGCCCCGCCGGCGCTGCTCGAACTCGCATGGCTGTTGCCAGAGGTCGCGTTCGTGGAACTGGTCGAGGTCCGACGCGTATTCGCAGGTGGCGAGCCATCCGACGATGTCGTCGATCGAACGGGCAGGAACTGTGCTCTGGCCTTCGAAGTAGTGGGCGAACTGCCACCGCGAGCCCGGGCCGAAGGCCGCCGCCGGAACCTCCATCGGCACCCGCTCCCACGGAGATTCGGCGAAACCGATTCCGCACGCCAGGCTCAGGCATGCCGACCTGAGCCATCGGACCAGCTGTTTGGGGTGCGTCACGTGTCCGAGAATGGGATACGTCGATTTGAGGCGAATCGTTCCCATGCGACCATAGACGCGACAATTGAAGGCCAAAGCCTCGGAAACCGCGCTCGTCGTGCTCGCGTTCGCCTGCCTGACGCTGTTGGCCACGTTTCCCCTGGTGCTTCACCTCGGCCGCGCGCTGCCGGGTGACCTCGGCGATCCCCTCTTTACGGCATGGCTGCTGGGGTGGGACGCCGATCGGCTGCGTCACGGCCTCCACGCCTTCTGGGATGCCCCGATCCTGTTTCCCAGCGTCCGCACGATCGCCTTCTCGGAACATCTGCTGGGCATCGCCGTATTCGTCGCGCCGATCATCTGGCTGACGGGCAATCCGATCCTCGCGTACGACGTTGCCTTTCTCCTCACCTACGTCATTGCCGGATCAGGGATGTACCTGCTGGCGCGAGAGCTCACGGGGCGGCGCGATGCCGCGTTCCTCGCAGGCCTGATCTTCGCGTTCTCGCCAATGCGCGCCCTGCACGTCTCGCATCTCCAGGTGCTGGCATGGGGGTGGATGCCGATCGCGCTGTGGGGCCTGCACCGGTTTCTGGCGAGGCCGACAGGTCCTGATGACGCACCCCGCCCTGTATTTGCGCTCGTCGTCTTCGTGGTGGCCTTCACCGCCCAGGCGTTCTCGAATACCTATTTCCTCTACTACCTCGCCATCGCCTCGGGTTTCGTCGTGATCTACGAGCTGACCTCGGGCACGGGATCGACGGCCGATCGTCTGCGCGCGCTTGGTTGGCTGGCCGGCGCTTCCGCGATCATCCTGATGTGCGTCGGCACCGTGGCATGGGCGTACGTGTCGGTCCGCCGCCAGTACGGATTCCGTCGTCCGTACGACGACTGGGCCATGTTCAGCGCGAACCTGCGATCGTACGTCTCGGCACCCGACACCGTGCGCCTGTGGGGCACTCGGCTGCACGGGGACGAGTTTCCCGAGCGCCAGCTGTTTCCCGGTCTCGTGACGCTGATCGCCTCGGCTGCCGCGATCTGGCCCGGCGGGAGACGAAGACCCGCCGTGCTGCTGTACGGCGCCCTTGCCGCCGCCGCGCTCCTGCTGTCGCTGGGACCTGAACCGGCCGCCTGGTCCCATCGGCTCGCCTGGGGCCCGTACCTGTGGCTCGCGCGCCTTGTGCCGGGCATGGACGGCATGCGCGTTCCCGCCCGTCTCGGGGTCGTCGTGCTGATGGCGCTCAGCGTCCTCGCGGCGTTCGGGTTTGCGCGCGTGCTGGGGCGGCTCGGCCCGCGCGCGCAGATCGCCGCGGTCGTTCTGGCCGGCGCTGCGGTGTTCGCCGAAGGATGGGCCGTGCCGCTGCGGATGGCGCCGGTCGATGCGCGCGGACGAGCGGACGATCGCAGCGCCTACCGGTGGCTGGCGCAGCAGCCGCAGGGCGGCGCGATCGAGCTGCCGATTCTCGAGTGGTCGATCGAGCCGACGCTGACCTATCAGTATGCGACCTTGTTTCACGGCCATCCGATCGTGAACGGGTACAGCGGCTACGGCTCGTCGCTGCAGGAATTTCTCGGCGGCGCCGCGTCGCCGCTGAACGATCTCGATCGCATGGCGGACGCCCTGGCCATGTTGCGTGCGGTCGGCGTGCGCTATCTGCTGGTGCACCCAGGCGACTACGCGGATCCGAGCCAGGGAGCCGAGACGGTGCGGGCCATCCGTGCGCAACCGACGCTCGCGTCGGAAACCTTTCGCTCGGATGCGGTCGTCGGCTTTCGGTTGAGGGATGAAGAGGCTCCGGCGGAAGCAGACCTTTCCACCGTGCCCGCCGGCACCCGGTTGCGCCCAGGCGACTTTCGTGCGGACGCCTCGGACGCAACCGATCGACTGGCGCTCGCCTTCGACGGGGATGGCGACACCCGCTGGCTGACCGGTCGCGCGCAGGATGGCGACGAGTGGATCCGGATCACGTTCGATCGGACGCGCGACGTATCGGCGATCGCGATGCAGACCGCGGCGCGCAGCTTCGGCGACTATCCGCGCGCGCTGCAGATCGAGAGCGCGGCCGACGAAGGAGCGCGATCGCTGCTGTATCAGGGGGCGATGCTGGTGCCATACGCCCGCGCCCTCGCCCGGGGCGGACAGCAGCCCACCCTGATCATCAGGCTGCCGGCCAACCACTCACGGACGCTGACGATCCGGCAGACGGGTCGCACCCGGCGGTGGTTCTGGTCGATTCACGAGCTGGGGATCTTCGAGCGTTAGGGCTGTGGCCGTTGCTACGGATCGCGCAGCCGGCCGACATACAGATCGATCTCCGGTAGGTGCCCGAGCGGCGCGATCGCGATGCCGTGCTCCGCCGCCACGCCCTCGAGCGATCGATCGTCGGACCAAGCGGCAACGAGAACCTTCTGCCCTTCGCTCTTCCACAGCCGATCGGTTTCTTCGGAACGGAGCGCGAGCCCGAATACGCGCGCGTGGACGCGCGTCCTCGCCAGCGTGAGGTTGGCGTGGAAAACGGCGGGCCACACCCGCCAGTAGTCGCCGGCAATCACCGTGGCGCCGCTGCGAAGCACCGCGGCAGTCTGGCGGCCGAAGCGATCGTCGAACCCGCGTTCGATGCGGCCGACAGACGGCGAGCCATAGCCGGCGATCGAGACCGCCGTCAGCGCGGCCAGCGCCGCCACCGGCAGCCGGTTTGTCCGTTTTGCCAGGAGCGCCGTCAAGATCGTCGAGACCCCAACACCGGCGATCATCAGCGTCGGATACATGTAGCGAAACGCATAGCGGTTCATCCCGACCCACAGCGACGTCCCGACGACGAGCCAGGTGCCGATCGCCATCGCGAAAATCGCGGCCAGAGGCCGCCACGCGAGGCCGCCCGTTCTCCACAGCCAGGCGGCCGCCGCGGCCGCGCCAACGGTCATGCCGATGACGGCCGTCGGGACTGTCGTCACACCCGGCAGGCCTTCGACGAGCTGCCGCCAACCGTCGAGCCATTGTTGCGGCGTCGCGAGAGCGGTAATCGTGTGAGCAGACGCCAGGTATCTGGCGGCCAGCGATGCGAGCGCCGCTCCAGCAGCGACCAACGCGATCAGCCGAATCGGCTTTGATCCACCGATCGCCGCCGCGATCGCGAGCATGACGAGAACACCGATGTTGACCCAGCTGGCGAGCGTCGAGAGACCGAGCGCCGTGACCGCCGCGCCGAGCCCGTCCCGATCGTCCGCGACGATGAGCGCGGCGAAACCGAGGGCGATCGACAAACCGTAAGGCTGCGTCACCAGCCAGTCGAACTGCACGGCCGGCGTCGCGATCAGCAGCAACAGCGTGTCGGCCAGCGCGCCAATCGCCACCCATCCGCCGGTGCGTCGAACCAGGAACCGCGCCACCACGAACGGCGCCAGCAGCGCGCCGGTCGTCATCAGCCAACCCTGCACGAGCAGGTTGGCCAGCGGATCGCGAATCGGCATCGCCAGGAGCGGGACCAGCATGCCGAAGCGATCCTGTCCCCAGAAGAACGGTGTCCATCGCTGGGTGCTGATCAGGACGGTCAACAACGAGTCGGCGTGCTGAAAGTCGTGGAGCGAGCCGAGCCCCATCCAGGCGGCCACGCCGGCTGTCAGGATCACCACGATGAGCCACGGGTGGCGGAGGGGATCAGGCAACGCGGTGTTGTACCACGCGGCTCAGTGATTTTTCTTATTCACGGAACCGCGCGAACCACCTCGCTGAATGGTGTGACGCTGCCGTGGAGCGGGACGACGCGGTCCACCTTCAGCTTGCGCTTCGCGACGTTCTCCAGCAGGTTGGCGGCGTACGGCTGCGTAGCGGAGCCCGGGCTGAACGCGTCGGCCTCGACCAGCACCCGCTGCTTCGGAAAGTACGCCATGAGCAGCGTATCGGCGTGCGGGTTCCCGGCGATGTGATACAGCTCGACGGTCATCGTGCTGTCGGCGATCTCCCGCTCGTCGCCGACGGGTTCAATCTTCAGCGGCTTCGGATTGCGCGCGAGCGCGTCCGGCGCGAGTGTATGCGGACGTGTGATGGCGTCGGCGTAGAATGCCGCGTTTCCCTCATGGGTGACGACCGTGAGCCCTTCGGCCACGGCGACGCGAAGACCGCCGGTGTGATCCGAATGGAAATGGCTGCTCACCAGCTGCGTCAGCGGCTTGCCGGGACGCAGGTTTCGCGCCGCCGCGATGACCGCCAGCGTGCGAGCCTCGCTTTGCGGCGCTTCGATCAGCATCAGGTGATCGCCGAACTCGACGAGGGCGCTGTTGTGCGACTGGCCGGCCAGCAGCCAGATGCCCTTCGCGATCTCCTCGACGGTGACGACCGGAGCCGGCGCGCCGGCGATCGGCGCGGCTGATGCCGCGGTTGCCGGGGCGGCGAGGTCACCCGCGTCCGCGTTCACCCGCTGCTGTGTCAGCTGGAGCGTGGCCGTCGTGAACTTGTCCGTCTTCATCGTCAGTGTCGCGGGCAGCTTCAGGCCGCCGACGTCCTGATAGTCTGCGAAGGCGGTCTCGACCGCGACGTCGCCGAGGTTGGCGTTGTCCCTCATCGAGATGACGCGTGTCGGCAGTCTGGTCGCCGTGTCGATCGCCAGCGTGCAGGTTGAGCCGTCGCTGATGGTGACGTCGACCAGGCGCTCGCTGCCTGCCGTGCGAGCCTGCGTGAGCCGGGCCGAGGGGTCGAGGGCCGCACGGACGACGGTCAGCGGGTGCTGCAGCAGATCGGCGCGCCGATCCCTGGCGGTGGCGTTGGGCACCCGCGTTGCCGCGCCGTTGGCGGCGACGTTGTATCCGACGTCACCGTCGATGCCGAACACCTGCCGTTGTGGCGCCATGCCCTGGAAGTAGGCGAACTTCGGCGTGCGCGTCTGCTCGGTTCGCGCGCGCCCGCCGGCGATATCGATCGATCGGCGGTAACCGGAGACGAGGAAGGTCTGGCCGGACGCAGCGGGCGTCATGTCCTGGAGCAGGTTGCCGTTGGTGCCGCCGCCTTCGAGAACCAGCGTCTTGACGGCGAGGAGACGATCGCGACCGCCGAGAGCGGAAGCGGCGTCGTTGACGATCTGTTGCTCGGGCGTGGCGGTGGCGCACGCGTTGAAGGCGGCCGCGGCGAGCAGCGCGGCCAGGATTGGGCGGAACATCGCGGCACTCTAACACGCGGAGAATTGCGTCGGTAGTGTCCGGCTTTAGCCCGCGGTTTTTGTTACTCGTCGTGCAAGCCGGCCGCCGGGTTGACTTGCTTCCGCCGTCTACGACAAGGTGACGAGATGTCTCGTGTCGGCGGTCTCGCGGCGATGATCGTGGCGCTCTCCCTGCCGCAGGCCGGCTCGGCTGGCCTCGGACTCGCCCGATCGAGCATGAGCGACGGGAAATCGCTCGAATACGTGCGCGAGCTGACGGCGATAGGTCCGCGGCTGTCCGGTTCGGCCTCGTATCAGCGATCCGCCGAGTGGTCGGCCGATCGATTCCGCGCGATGGGGCTCACGCGGGTCGCCCTCGAGCCTTTCACGATCGAACGCGGCTGGGAGCGCGTGTCCGCGCGAGGGCGGATTGTCGCGCCGGCCAATCGTCCGCTTCACGTCGAGTCGCTCGGCTGGTCGCCGTCGACGCCCGACGGTGGCGTCGAGGCTGACGTCGTCGCGCTCGAGACGTTCTCGCTCCGGGCGATTGCGTCGTCGTCGTTGCGCGGCCGCATTGTCCTGCTGCCTGAAGGGGATCCGCCCGGCGATTCCGACACGGTAGCGCGCTCGACGCGCGGTCTCGGCGTGACCCTTCACGCCGCCGGCGCGATCGCGATTCTCTCGCAGGACAGCGATCCCGACAATCAGCTCAGCGCGCGCGGCCTCGGATTCGGCGCCGTGCTCAGCGACCTGCCCGCGGCGCAAATCGGCCGCGAGGAAGCGCAGACGATTCGCGAGGAGCTGGCCCACGGGCGCGTTCGCATGTCGCTGGAGCTGATCAACCGCGTCACGCCAGGCGCCGCGACCGTCAATAACGTGATTGCCGACATCCCTGGCCGGGATCGGCCCGACGAGTGGGTCATCGTCGGCGCGCACCTCGACTCATGGGATTTCGGGACCGGCGCGCAGGACAACGCCACCGGCGTGGCGATGGTGCTCGAGGCCGCACGCGCGATCGCGGCGCAGAAAGAGCCGCCGCGCCGGTCGATCCGGTTCGCGCTCTGGGGTGGGGAAGAGCAGGGGCAACTGGGCTCGTCGGCCTACGCGCTCGCGCACGCGTCCGATCTCGCTCGTGTCGTCGCGGTCGTCAATACCGATGCCGGTACCGGGCGGGTCATCGGGTGGACCGCTCCTGGGCGGCCCGACCTGATCCGCGCCGTGCGGTCGCTCACGCAGGACTTCCTGAACGAGCTCGGCGCCGCGACATTCGACGAGAGCCTGCGTTACGCCTTCCAGTCCGACGGCGCGCCGTTCATCCTGGCGGGCATTCCGACGCTCGATCTGAACGCGGACGATGCCACCTACGAAGAGATTCACCATAAAGCGACCGACACGATCGAGCGGGTCGACCCGCACAATCTCGCGGTCGGCGCGGCCGTGGTCGCGGCGACGGCCCACGAGATCGCGGACGCGGCCGGACCGCTCGCGCCGCGCCTCGACCGTCGGGCAGTCGAGCGCCTGCGGAAAAAGGGAGACCGGGAATAATCAGCCGAGCACGTCGGCCGCGGACGGCTGCAGCGATCGTCTGCGGCGGCGGTCAAAGGGAGGCATGGGAGTCGAGCACATTGACGGTGCAGACGATCCTCGCGTCGCCGGTTATCGCGGCGTGCGCGAGGGCGAGCTGCTGCGTTCGCGGGGCCTCTTTGTCGCCGAAGGACGACAGATCGTGCGACGGGTGGTGGAGGACGCGCGGTATCGCGTGCAGTCCGTGCTCCTCAACGCCGCGGCGCTGCGCGACCTCGAACCGGCGATTGCGGCGTGCGGCGCCGATGTGCCGGTGTTTGTCGGCAGCGCGAAGGCGTTGGCCGACATCGCCGGCTACGACGTGCACCGGGGATGTCTGGCGCTGGTGCACCGTCCGCCGGACACGACCGTGGACGAGTTGCTGGTGTCGGCATCGATGCTGGTGATCCTCGAAGGCGTGGCCAACCCGGACAACGTCGGCGGCGTCTTCCGCAACGCGTCGGCGTTTGGCGCCGGCGGCGTGCTGCTCAGCCCGACCTGCTGCGATCCGCTCTACCGCAAGGCGATCAGAACGTCGATGGGCGCGACGCTGCAGGTCCCGTATGCCCGCGCCGGGGCGGATGAATGGCCTGGCGCGATCGCACGCGTCCGGTCCGCCGGCTTCACGATCGTCGCGCTGACGCCGCGTGAGCCGTCCGAAACGCTCACTGCCTTTGCCGGACGGGCCCGCGCTCGCCGCATCGCCTTGATCGTCGGCACGGAAGGCGCCGGTCTGACTCCGGAGCTCGAGGCGGCCGCCGATTACCGTGTGCGCATCCCCATCAGCGGCGACGTCGACTCGTTGAACCTCGCCACCGCCGCGGGCATCGCGCTGCATGCATTTCGGGCCGTGATCTAGAAGTTCAGCCTGGCTCCCAGCTCGACTCGTCGAGGCGCCCCTGCCGCCGTCGGCTGTCCAAAGAACGGCGAGCCGACGACGCCGCTGAAGTTCAGCGCGTTGAAACGGTTCAGCGCGTTATACGCCTGCGCGTAGAGCTCGAGCCCGTATCGCTTTCCGGCGCTGTCCATGCCCCCCATGCCGCCGAGGGGATTTTCGCTGTCGCCGCGCACGACGCGCACCTGCGGCCCAGCCGGGGGCGGCGCGGCGCCGCCGAACGCGACGCTCCAGCTCAATCGCAGTCCCAGATCGACCTGGGCCCATCCGAGCCCGGTGTTGCGCGTGGTGCCGGACGGTCGATCGTTGCTGACGGTGTCGCCGTTGTCGTCCCGGCCGGTGGTGATGTTGTACGGCGTGCCCGATTGCGCCCGCAGCGAAGTCCCGAGCCGGAAGCGCGCGATCAGAGGCACGTTGACCAGGCTCATGAACCGATGGCGCGCAAACCCGAGGGCGGGCCCGCGCTCCGCGGCCAGATTGTAGCTGTCGGCCGGCAGGCCGAACGGGCTGTCGGTCTCGTTGATGGATCGGCCGAACGTATAGTTTGCGGCGACGAACAGCCGCTGCGGCATCCGCTGGAAATTCAGGTTCACGCTGATCGCGTCGAACTCGGTGCTCGCGACCGACTGGAGCTCGGCCACCGCACCGGAGCCGGGGTCGGGTCGCAGGCCGCCGGCCAACGGGGCATTGACGTTCACGCCGCGCAGCTGGTTCGTGCCGCGACGGCGGATGAACATCGTGTTGACCCGCAGGTCGCCGGACAGGGTCTGTTCGATTCCGGCGACCGTCTCGAGCATCCTCGGCTGGATCAGGTTGGTGGCGAACTGCACGCGGCCGGCCGGCAGCGCCACTGCGCTGCCGCCGAGAATCGGGTTGGGGTATCCCGGCTCCACGATCGTTTCGATCTGCTGATGTGTGCCGTCGAGCTGCACGCCCTGCTCGTACGCCAGGGCGTCGAGCCAGTCGAAGAACACGCCGCCGCCGCCGCGAATCGTCGTCTTGCCGCTCTTGAACGGCGACCAGGCGATGCCGCCGCGCGGCCCCAGGTTGAAGCCGCCGATGTGCGATTGATACTCCTGCCGCAGGCCGGCGCTGATGGTCAGGTCCTTTCGCGCGCGGAAATCGTCCTGGACGTAGAGACCGAGCTGTGTCTGCGAGATCTCCACCCTCGGATCGCCGGCGTTCCGCGTATAGGTCGTCGGCTGGCCGGCGTTGTAGGCGTCGAGGCTGGCGAAGGTGAACGTGCCGGTGGTGTTGCGGAGCTCGGCGGTGCGGTAGCGCCCGGCGTCCAACTGCAGGCCGGTGCGGATGGCGTGACGGCCGGTCGCAATGTCGAGGTCGTCGGTGATCGACACGATCGTCGAGCCGCGCGAGCCGGCCAGCTGCGCCCCGCCGTCGTTGAACGCGTTCAGCACCAGCACCGCCGGCGCCGTGCTGGTCGGCGTGAACGTGTAGGTCTCGTCCAGCCATTGCGCGCGCAGCTCGTTGTACAGCGTCTTGCCGATGGCGCCGGTGTTCGATCCGCGCAAGACGGTCTGGGTCGACGACTGGCTGTAGCCGCGCTCGATCAGGTCGTAGTCGCCGACGCCGAGGTTGTCCGCCTTCGTCCGATTGCGCTGCACCTCGGCACGGAACATCTGCGACCTGGTCAGCATGTGTTCGAGCCGCGCCGAGACGTTGAGCGAATCGTTCGGCTTGCGGACCGAATCGGAGAAATATCCGGATGGCAACGCCGCGACGATCGTCTTGGAATCGAATGCGTCGATGCCATCGGCCGCGATCGCGAGCGAGGTGTGCTGCTTCCAGAGCGGCCCGCTCAGGTTGAACCCGTAGCGCTCGTGCTGCTCGTCGCCCTTGACCGGCGCAAAGACGTTGCGGGCGGTCAGCGCGGCGTCGCGGAAGCCGAGGGTGGTCGAGCCGCGCCAGTTGTCGACGCCGGGCTTGGTCGTGATGTCGATCGACACGAATCCCGGCTCGTGCGCGTCGGCGGCGAACATGTTGCGGCGGAAGCGGATCTGCTGGATCTGTCCCTTCGGGGGCAGCCGGCCGCCGCGGAAGCCGTTCACGCGCAACGTCGATCCAGGGCCTCCCATCTCGCGGAGCATCTGCTCCATCTCGTCGGGATCGTCAGGCAACTCGTCGATCTGCGCCTGGTCGAGTACGGTCGCGAACGCGTCGCTGCGAAGATCGCTGGCCCGTTCGCGTGGATCGCGGCCCACCTGCACCGTTTCCGCGAGCTTCGCGATCTTCAGCTTCACCTCGCGCCGGTTGTCGCCGGAGCGCAGCCGGACGTCGCGGACCTCGGCGGGCTCGAAGCCGGGCGACTCCACGTGGATCGCGACGCGGCCTGGCTCGAGCGCCGTGAACATCGCCTCGCCCCGCGTGCCGGTGTCGACGGCGCCGCCGTCCACGGACGGCGACAGGGTGACGCGGGCCCCGACGATGATCGCGCCGCTGGGATCGACGACCGTGACCCGCAACGTCGCGTCGGCTCGCGGCTGCGCGGCGGCCAGCGCCGGAACCAACGCGGCGATCAACACACCTATCAGAGTCTTCATGCTGTTCCCCGGCGGGTCCACCGGACCCGCCTCTACACGCCGAGACCTATCTGCCCCACCAGCCTTGCCCGCCCCACCTGCCCTACCCGCCCTACTTCGCCGCGAACGTGTCCGGTTTGAAGGAGGGGTTGAGCTTGATCGTCTTGAACGTCGTCTCTTCGGACGGCTTGCCGTCGATCGAGCGCGCCATGCGATGCGGCACCATCACGCCGTCGACCGGCTTGTAGTCGTCGAGGAAGAGGGTGATGTCGACGACTTGCGGCGCGGGTAGCGCCGCGGGATCGTGCGGCGCGTCGCCGCGGCCGCGTCCGCCTTCCGGCGGCGGCCCCTGCTGCGTCTGGATCATCACGCGCGGCGCGACGCCGCGATAGGTCAGCATCAACGGACGATGGGTCTTCTGGTCGAGGAAGATCCGCGCGGCAAAGTTACCGGCGCCCTTGACGTCGACGACGTCCGCTTTGCCCTCGTCGGATTCGGCCTCGCCGCCGGCGGTGAACTCGAGCGGCAGCGCTGCCGGCGACGCCAGCAGGAAGGCCAGCGCCGTGCGCGCGAGGTCGGCGCGCGCATTCCGGATCGCCTGCGCTTCCGCCTCTCCGGTGGGCGGCGCCGGCGTCCGGATCACCACGCCGGGAGGGCCGTTCAGCGTGCGCTGGTTGCGCAGCAGTTTCTCGCCGTTCAGCCCCTGCTCGGTGACGATCAGGATGTCGCCCATCGGGCTCAGCGACTCGGTCCGCAGCAGCTTGTCGGGCAGTTGCAGATCGATCGTCACGTCGCCGCCCACCTGGCGATCCTGCATCGTCCGTTGATAGGTGCCGGTCGCCGTGAGTCCCTGGACCTTGTTCAGATTCTTTTCGCCGCCCAGCGCGGCGCGTGCCTGCGCCATCAGCTGCTCCGCCTTCGCGTCGCCGGCGGCGCGCGCGGCATAACCGCCGGCGGCCATCGCGATCGACATCAGATAAACAATCAGTCGTTGCACGTCATCACCTCGTTGAGCAGTATGACGAGCGGCTTTCGGGGAAGTTGTTATCTCTAGGCAATCGTTTTGTAAGAGATGTAAAGCGCGCCGATTCGCCGCGGCATTTGGCGTACAGTGATCCTCGTGCAGGTCGATTTCCACGAACGGGCGAGCCTGCCCTGGCAGCTGATCGCAGGTGTCGTCCTCGCGGGCCTGCTCGCGACCCTCGCGTCATTTCAGTACCGATGGCTCGGTGAAGTCAGCGAGGCGGAACGCGCGCGGATGCGCGATACCCTGCAGACCCGCGTCGCCGATTTCACG
>Ga0268266_10003910_pt1 | contig 14478 bp, 10 predicted proteins | sample KBSS13metaG_FD_190356 | JGI IMG/M metagenome (GOLD analysis project Ga0268266, IMG submission 190356) | Switchgrass rhizosphere microbial communities from Kellogg Biological Station, Michigan, USA - KBS S1-3 metaG (SPAdes) (version 2) | ecosystem: Host-associated > Plants > Roots > Rhizosphere...
TTTGAATGGCGCATGAATCGCATCCTCAGCCGGAGCCGACCGGACAGGCCGCGGCCGCCCAGACGGTGGACCACCAACTGCTGTTCGAAGAATCCCCGGATATCCTCCTGGTTCTGCTGCCCGATGTCCCGCGCTTCACCATGGTCGCCGCGACCAACGCGCGCCTGAAAGTCACTCACACCACGCGCGAGACACTCGGCCGCGGCCTGTTTGAGATTTTCCCCGACAATCCCGCCGACCCCACGGCGACCGGAACCAGCAACCTGCGCGCCTCTCTCGATCGCGTGCTCCACACCCGGCGCCCGGACACAATGGCCGTTCAGAAATACGACATCCGCGGGCCCGACGGCACCTACGAAGCAAGATACTGGAGCCCCAAGAACCTGCCGGTGCTCTCCCCATCGGGAGAAGTCCTCTACATCCTGCATCGGGTCGAGGACGTCACAGATCTCGTCCGGGCCAGCGAAATAGGCGAGGCCCTGCGCGACCGTACGAGCGAGATGGAGCGCGAGGTCATCCGGCGCAGTAACGAGCTTGCTATAGCGGTACGGGAATTGCGCGAAGCGAACAGCAAACTCGCCGAGCTCGACGCCGCCAAGACCGCCTTCTTCAGCAACATCAGCCACGAGTTCCGCACGCCCCTCACCTTGATGCTCGGCCCGCTCGAAGATGAGTTGGCCGAGAGCGTGCAGCCCTTGCCCGAGGCGCGGCGCCAGCGGCTCGAGACCGCGCACCGAAACAGCTTGCGCCTGCTGAGGCTCGTCAATTCCCTGCTCGAATTTGCCCGCATCGAGGCCGGACGTGTCCAGGCGCTCTACCAGCCAACAGACCTGGCCGCCCTGACGACGGAGCTTGCGAGCCATTTCCGCTCCGCCGTGGAGCGGGCCGGCCTGACCCTGACGGTCGAGTGCCCGCCCCTGCCCCGGCCGATCTACGTCGACCGGGAGATGTGGGAAAAGATTGTCCTCAATCTGCTTTCAAATGCCTTCAAACACACCTTCAAAGGGGGGCTCACGGTACGGCTGGCCCCGCTCGAGCACTCAGTGCAGCTCACGGTGGAGGACTCCGGAGTTGGTATCGCACCCGCAGAGCTTCCACGGCTGTTCGAGCGCTTCCACCGTGTTGAAGGCACGGCCTCGCGCACCCACGAGGGTACGGGCATCGGACTGTCGCTAGTGCGCGAGCTGGTGACGCTGCACTCGGGTCAAATCTGGGTCGAGAGCGAGCCCGGGCGCGGCAGTCGCTTCCATGTCAGCGTCCCGGACGGCACAGCCCACCTTTCGCCGGACAAAATCCGCTCGGCGATCGCGCCAGCCCTGACCGGCGGCGACACCGCCTCCGCGTACGTTCAGGAAGCCCTGCAATGGCTCCCCGAGTCGCGCGATCAACACACGCTGACGTCCCCTGACATGGGACCCCACGCGCTGATGCCCCACGTCCCGACGCCCCACGACCCGGCCGCCGAGAAAGCGCTCTCCCCTCCTCCGGGCGTGCAGCACGACTCTCGCCCTCGAGTCCTCTGGGCCGAAGACAACGCCGACATGCGCGAGTACGTCACCCGCCTGCTCGGCACCGACTACGACGTAATATCCGTACCCGACGGCCAAGCCGCCCTCGAGCTCGCCCGCACCAACCCTCCCGATCTCGTCCTCTCCGACGTGATGATGCCTCGGCTGGACGGCATAGGCTTGCTCAAGGAATTGCGCGCCGACGACCGCACCCGCCGCCTCCCCGTCATCCTCCTTTCCGCCCGCGCCGGCGAGGAATCCTCCATCCACGGCCTCGAAGCCGGTGCGGATGACTACCTCATGAAACCCTTCACCGCCCGGGAGCTCCTCGCGCGGGTCCGGACCCATGTGCAACTGGCGAGCCAAAGGCGCGCCTGGGAAAAGGAGCTCGAAGACAAAATCCGTGACCGCACGGCAGCGCTCGCCGCCAGCGTCGATCGCCTGAGCCTGTTGGACCACATCACCCGGGCGGTCGCCGAGCGCCAAGACCTCGAGAGCATCATCCGGGTCGTCGTTCACAACGTCGAAGAGAGTCTGCCCGTCGACGTCTGCTGGATCGGATCGAAAGGCGACCTGCAGGGATTCGAAATCACCTCCGGGCTCACCTACGAACCTGACATCACCCGCCCGCTGCCTCCAGTCCTCGCAGAAAAGAGCGTCCGCGCGGTCGTGACCGCCCCTCTGCGTGCGGCAGGCGCAATAGTGGGACTGTTGGTGGCCGCCCGTCGCGAGCCCAACAGCTTCAGCAGCGGTGAGTGTGAGTTCCTGCGCCAACTGAGCGAGCACGTCGCCCTCGCCGCCCACCAGGCGGATTTGCATGCATCGCTGCAGGCCGCCTACGACGACCTGCGCCAAACACAACAAGCCGTACTCCAACAGGAGCGCCTGAGCGCACTAGGCCAGATGGCCAGTGGCATCGCCCACGACATCAACAACGCGATCTCCCCGGTAACGCTGTACGTCGAAAACCTGCTCGAATCCGATCCCGATCTGAGCCCGCGCGGGAAGCAATACCTTCCGATTATTCTGCGCGCAATCGACGACGTCTCTGCAACCGTTGCCCGAATGCGGGAGTTCTACCGCCCACGCGACGCGCAACTGACACTCGTACCGGTCGAGCTCAACCACCTGGTCGAACAGGTGATCGAGCTGACGAGGGCCCGCTGGAGTGACATGCCTCAAAAGCGCGGTGTCGTCATCGAGATGATCGGTAATTTCGCTGAAAACCTGCCGCGTGTACCGGGTGTCGAAAGCGAGATCCGTGAAGCTCTGACCAACCTCGTCTTCAACGGCGTGGACGCCATGCCGGAAGGCGGAAAACTGACGCTCGCCACGAGCGCCTCGGAGCAAGGTGTTCGCCTTGAAGTAGCCGACACCGGCGTTGGAATGGACGAGGCCACCCGCCGCAAGTGTTTCGAGCCGTTCTTCACTACAAAGGGCGAGCGCGGCACCGGCCTGGGACTCGCCATGGTGCACGGTGTTGTGAGGCGCCACGCCGCCGACATCAGCATCGACAGCACACCCGGGAAAGGCACCCGCTTCGTGATCACCTTCCCGATCTCGCAAGCACCCGAGATCGCCGGGCAAAACGGTGACGCGACCCCTCCTTCAGTCCCGCCGCTACGAATCCTCGTCATTGACGACGATCCGTTGGTCCTCGCTGTTCTCGAGGCAACGCTGAAAGTAGACGGCCATACGGTAGCCACCGCGGAAGATCCGCGCCTGGGCGTCGAGTTGTTCCGCGCCGCGCACGCCACCAACCCTTTCAACGTCGTCATGACGGATCTGGGCATGCCACACCTGGACGGGCGCGCCGTCGCGCGTGCGGTCAAGCAAACATCGCCAACGACTCCAGTCATCCTCCTGACAGGCTGGGGCAGGCGTCTCGACGCCGAGGGACAGGCGCCGCAGGACATCGATCAGATCCTCGCCAAACCGCCCAAACTTCGCGAGCTGCGCGCAGCGCTCGCCCAGCGCGCTTCATAGGCGCCGCCGAGCGCTCGGGTCCCGAGCGTCGCGACCATCCGGCCACCACATCGCAATCCGCGCCCCGATCAGCCGCACCATGAATTTGAATGGATACCCCGGGTAACCCGGCACGCCCGCTGAATTCTCAGCAGTCACGGTCTTGTACCGTGTACAGATATGCATCTGAACCGGCGGCACGGCCCCTTGTACGCGGGACCGGTACACGTCCACCCAGTGCTTGCTGTCCTCAAACCCCAGGTACATCGCCGAGTTGCAACAGGTCGCCACGACCCGCTTCGTCGCCGACTCGGGCCTGATCTTCAAACTCTGCAGATGCTCCCGGCCGCTCGTGCAATCGACCCGATCCTTGCGATACGCGAGATAGCCCGTCCCCCCATCCGAATTCTTGACCGGCGCCGCATTCGGCAACGATTCGATCTGGCGCGCCCCCTCCTGGCAGTCGTCGCAATAGCAGGCAACGCTAACTATGGGCGCCCCGCGCATGGCGAGCACAACCCGACCACACGCGCATCGCGCCGTCATTCTGTCTTCCGCCATCTCAGCTCCGTCGGCCAGCCTTTCCCCAAGGACGCCCGACGCGCCGCCCTCCCGACACCGATGGCGCAATTTCTCAGAACAGCGCGACCCCCGTCAGCTCAGCCAACCTGGCAACGAGCCGATCCTGAAACGCAGGATCCGCCACCTCCGCCGCCGGCTGCTGCTGCTTCCGGTGATGCCAATACGCCCCGCTGACCCTCGCCCCGGGCTCGTCACTGACAGCAAGCCAGGTCTGAGTGAGATACCCCATCGTCAGATCATCCGGCGCCCCCGCGCCACCCATCTTCGTCGGCACCCACCCCGGATCCACCGCATTACTGAACACAGCAGGCCAATGCCGCGCCACCGCGAAAGCCAGGGCCGTCAGATACAACTTGCTCTCGGAATAAGCCGTGGTCGCATCCCACCGACGCTCGACCCAGTCCATGTCCCGCAGCGAGCCATTGGCACCGCGATGCATGCCGCTGCTCAGATAAATCAACCGCCCGGGCCGCTGGATCAGCGCCGTAAGCATGTACGGCGCCAGAGTATTCACCGCCAACGTTTTCGCATGACCCTCAGGCGTCGTCCCACGACTCGGCTCCTGGTAAACACCCGCGTTATGGATGACCGCATCCATCCGACCGATCTTGTTGACCTGTTCGGCAATCGAGCGCGTCTCGACCGCACTGCTCAGATCCCCAATAACCACCCCTCCCGCTCGCGGCGCCAGATCCGCGACCGCCGCGGCTCGTTTCGAAGAGCGCGCATGCAGAACGACTTGATGCCCCTCAGCTATGAGAGTACGTGCCGCCGCAAGCCCGAGCCCGTCAGTCGAACCCGTAATGAAGATGCGACTCATACGCCTCCCCTCCTGTGCCGCACTGGATCGACCCGAAAAGGGCAACAGGAACGCAAGCCCCCTCAAGACGTCCCGTCGCGACAGGTTGCAAGTATCAATGCCCATCCTGTAGTGCCCTCCTGAAGGGCGTCAGCATCCTGGCGAACGCCTGGACTCATTATAGCGTTGGCAGGCTTCCTGGCTGGTTCACGCGCCTATACCAAACTGCGACAGCGCTGGCTGCGCGGCGCGGGCCAGCAGCTATAATCACTTGCGACGGATTCGCCTGCCCGCTCCCGGAAAGGACCGCATTTTGAAAACCCTGTTGCTCGGACCCTGCCTCGCCCTGACGCTGACCGGATGCTTCAGCATCAATCAGCCGCACAACCACGCCGAAAAGACTGTGAATACGGCGCTGACCGCGGCCTGCCTCGCCGCCCAGCTGGCTCCCTGCACCATCGAGCCCTCCAAAGCCGACAAGGAAAAGGCTACCGAGACGAAAGCGGCCGCCGTTCGCGCCAAAGCGCAGCGCGATTCAGCCGCCGCCGACGAGGAGGCTGCGCGCCGCTCCTCCTGCCTGACCGACACCGGCCCCCGGCTACCCGTGAGCTCGAGCCAGTGTGCCACCTACGGCACGACATATTCCGGCAACGACCTCAAGTAGGCCGGCTGAGTGTGTCGTCGAGGCTAGGGCAGCAGACGGCGATGTCCTCGTGGTCCGCTGGAAAGCGGTTGGCACGCACCTGGGCCAGGGTTTGGCGTTCAGGGTGCGCGATCGAATCCCTCAGCCCCTGAGCAAGGGACACCCCGCCGGCGCCGCCGCCTTCTTCCTGGCAATAATCCCCGCGTAATACTTTTCCAGGTAATACGCGATAGTCTCCACCCGGATCTTCACCGAGCCGGCAGGCTTGGTGGAATCGAGATCCTGAAAAGAAAAAAACAGCGTCCCCGACCGCTCAACAATATGCTGCACCGGCGAGTAGGTCGGCTGATCCATGCCACATTCATAACTCGACAGCCGCACCACGCAAGCAATCCAGGGCATCCGCGCCGCGAACTTAGCCGCCCACAAGATCTCGTTCGTATTAGCACTATACGAGGACGGCCAAACATCGGCGATATCAAACGGCGACTTGATCTGCCCCGCCGCGATGTCCGCCTGAAACATCCAATCCAGAAGATCCGGATCGCTGGGCAGGTATTGCGTCCACAGTACCGGATACCCATAAGCCTGCAAATCAACCTCGATCTCGTGCCCGATGCCCGGATCCATGTGGTAAGGCCGCGCCAGCACGAGAATGCAGGGCTTGTCGGTGGAGGCGCATCGCTCGAGCGTTGCGCGTGCCAGCGCTCGAAGGTTGGCCCCGAAGATTTCAAGGGCGCCTAAACCAACCCGCACAGCCTGTTGCGTCTCTTTGAGTGTCAGGCCCGGGAGCACCTCGCGCAGGCTCTCGTAGAGCTGCTTTGGCACGAGCGGCGCGTCACCGAGCGAGACCAACGGCGACACGTGCCGGACGCCGTGCTCCGCAAAGACATCCGTTTCCTTCAGGAAGCCCGCTTTGACATTCTCAGGCGCAGCCATCACACGCGGACAGGCGAGCGAGGCGACGACCTGCCCGTTCATGTATGACGGTAGAGAGTAGATCATCGGCGAGAACAGCACATCAATCTTATGATGCTTGTCGCGCGCGAGCAGCTCCCCGTAGTGACCATTGATGCACTTCACCGGGTAGCAGCAGTCAACAGTCCCACGTCCCTTGGCAAACTGCCGCGCCTGGTCCTCCGAGCTGTCGGACGAGAACTCGAGTTGGCGCGCCTCTATACCCAGTGCACCGAAGAATCCGATCCAGAACTGGTGCGTCGACCAAAGATTGAGCACGCGCGGGATGCCGATGCGCAGCCCGCTGCGCGGCTTCGCCTTCGGCTCAAGAGACGGCCCGGGGGCGGCGGAAGGCGGTTTCGCGAACCATTTCCGCAGTGTTGGGGTGGGCATCCTTGATGGACTCCAGGTTCTGTTTCACGACCCGCATTTCATTGACATCCTCCAGCAGCCCTTTCGGACAGGAGTTGCCGCTGATCACCCGCTCCCAACCGGTGGCGAGTGGCACCTTGCTCCACGGACGTCCCTGACCATCCGGCAAGCGCACATCGATGAACGTGCGCTTGCAACTCACCGGACACCAGTTGCACGTCGTGTGCTCATTGGTCGTGCTCGTGTACTCGAGAGACTCGATCACGTCGTATCCGCGAAAGCGCGTGGACACACCGACCTTCATCAAGTCCCTGGCGCACAGCGCCGCACCGATCGCTCCCGCCTCGCCGGAGTACGGATGCACCACAATCTCGGCGTCGGGCACCTTCGAGCCGATGAAATCGACCTGGGCCTTCACCACCGCAAGATTACGGTGCGTACCGCCCTGCAAGATGAACTTGCGACCCGCCGCGGCCAGATTCTGCAGTTGTCCCGCATAGACCCAAACGTTGAGTGGCAACACCGCCGCGAGCCCGGCCATGATCTCGTCGGCTGACCAGCCCTTGCGCTGTTGGTTGACGATGTCCGACTGTAGAAACACCCCACAACCCATCGCAAGCGCCGGCACGGCCTGCGCCTCGAACGCGTGCTCCGCGTACCTTTCCAGTGGCACCGAGTACCGCTCGGCGACACCCTGCAAAAACGCGCCATTGCCCGAGGAGCACTGGGAGTTCAGGCGAAAGTCCGCAACGGTACCCTGTCGCAGGATCATGATTTTCACGTCACAGCCGCCGACGTCGCAAATCACATCCGCGTCGGGGAAATAGTGCAGCGCCGCCGTCGCATGCGCGACCGTCTCGACGATCCCGAGGTCAGCGCCGATCACGTCCTTGAGGAGGTCCTTGCCGTAGCCCGTCAGCGCGAGAGCCCCGATGTTTTCAAAGCCTGCCTGCCGTAACTGGCGAAACAGCGCCTTGGCGTCCTCGATCGGATTGCCGTTGGACTGCGCATAACAGCTGAAGAGCAACTCACGCTCAGACGACAGCACGACCGCTTTCGCCGTGGTGCTACCGAAATCACAACCTACCCACACCGCGGCAGACGACTTCTGACTCTCGTCGACTGGGCTGTCATCGCGAGATGACAGCCGCGGCAAACGATGTGGCGCCATCGATCGTCGCTCGCCGTTGGTCGCATACTGCGCCAGAAAGCTGTCCAACTCGTCCTTGTCCCTCACGAGTCCCTGCGCCCCCTCCTTCGCCTTCACCTCCCACTGGCCCTTCTCGATCCACCACGCGAGCTTTTCCCGACCGATATAGACACCGGCGCCCGGGTCGCCTTGAGCCATCTCGATACAACCGAGGCACGCGTAATACACGGCCTCCTTCGGCACCTGAATCGCGCTCACCGGATCGGCATCGATCTTCCGTTCCTGCCACAGCTTTCCCAGGTGATGGCGCCAGGCCTCCTGCAGCCCGCGGAAGAACAAGTTCGGACCACCGAGCAGCAGGACGCCGGGTCGAGGCGTGTTGCCCTTGGTGAGCGTGCTGAGGTTCTGGTAGACCACGGCCTCGAACAGGCTGGCAACAATCTCATCCACCGGCACGCCGGACTTGACCAGCGTGTTGGAGTCCGCTTCGGCGAAGATCCCGCACTTCGAGCTGATTTTGTGAAGACTGCAGCCGTCGTAACGCGCCTGCGCCAGCGCCTCGGGCGATACCTGCAACTTACGCGCCGTTTTTTCAATGAAGGTCCCGGTGCCGCCGCTGCAAGCCGACTGCATGTACACCTGCTTCGACTTGCCAGCGCCGCTCGGTGCGAAGAAGAGCGTCTTCATGTCCTCGCCGCCGATCTCGGAGACGAAGTTCACCTCGGGGTGGAGCTTCTCGACCGCCGCCGACACTGCCACCACTTCTTGCACCATTTTCGCGCCGATGAGCGGCGCCAGCAGTCCCGCTCCCGAGCCGGTAATGAAGATCCGGTCGCGCCCGGGCGCCAGGCCGCACTCGGCCTCGATACGCGCCAGGAACTCGAGCACGGTCTCCGCCTGTTTGGTGTTGTGGCGGGTGTAGTCCTGCCAGCGCACCACGCCGTTTTCCATCACCGACGCCTTGACGGTGGTGGAGCCGACGTCAAGGCCAACAGCTAACATTGGGCAAGGTGCAGCGCGTAGTTAGCCGCCGTACCAGAAACGCCGTAGTGCGGCACCCGGTAGGTGGCGCGCCGCATCTCGGCCGTCTCGCGCTCCTTCAGCCGCTCCAGCGTGATTCCAGTACGCGCCAACACTTCTTCAAACTCCTTCTGGGCCCGTTTCTTCGCCTCCGTCAGGATCATCTGGCACCGCGACAGCGCATGAACCTCCGCGTCGCCCTTGATCTCGAGCGGCGCGTACAGCAGATCCGGGTACTTGCCGATTACGGCCGCCATCGCACCGATACTCATGGTATTCGGCATGCATGAGTAGGGCGAGAGCTCGCAGATCATGTGGGCCTTCTTCTTGTGGTAGGCCCAGAGCGCCTTGCCGATCAGCATGTCACCTTCACCGCCATTGAGGCGGCTGTGGTAATAGGGCTTGGCGAGCGCGCGCAATTCAGACTGGTCCGGCAGCTCGTGCGGAACGCCAGCCAGCGCGCGCCGCATGCGACCATAGGTCCAATGCAGCAGTCCCTGTGCCGCGTGGACCCCTTTCGACTTCAAATACGCGCCGCGGTTGATGCCGATGTGGTCCTCGAATTCCTGGGCGGCCATGCGCATCAGGTAATCGAACCAGATAATGACCAACGCCGGATAAACTTCCGCGCCCTCCGCTTCCAACCAGCGGTGAATGTTGTAGTTCGGATCGCCTTCGACGGTTTGCAGGTAAAACTCGCCCGTGATCTTCACCTTGGGCTTGATGCGCAGGCGGTCAACCTCAACCTCGTCGAAGCGGCGTCGCACCTCCCGCATCGCATTGACGAAATACGGTGTGGCGAGGTGCCAGGCGAGAGCCCCCCACTTTCGACCACGCTGCGGCCGCTTGAGCAACGCCTGGTACAAAATCTCGACGCCGTCCTGCGCCGCCCGCGCTGTCTCGCCGGGTTTCGTCTCATACGGACGGATCTGGTATTCCAGGTCCTGAACAACGTCAGAGAGGACCACCGCCCACGTGGCACCGAGAGTGAACGGTAGATTGAGATCGAGACCGCCCCCGGGCGCCGCACCCTGGTCGAGACCCTCCTGGCCCAGCAGGAACATGCGGAAGGCGTCCAGTCCCGAGTTGCGCAGCGCGAGCTCGTAGCTCTGGTGATACTGACCGAAGCGGCAGGCGCCGCAGGAGCCTGCCGTGAGGTAAACGTAGTTCTTCGCGACTTCCTCGGCACCAATACGTTGAGCTTCGCCACGCAAGTAGTTGACGAGGTTGCCTGTAGTGAAGCTCGTAGGACAACACTGGCCGATGTCAGCGACCTCGCGGCCGGTGAGCAGATCTTCGCGCGTCGCCGTCGGCAGGACCTGCGCTCGGTAGCCAAGATTCGCCATGGCGCCTTGCAGGAGGCGCTCTGCGCGCCAGTGCAAACCCCCGAAAAGGACAGTGACTCTGTCGCGTTCGGCGCGGGTGAAGGGTTGTGGCTTGTAGGCGCGATACGGCTCCGCGGCGCTGCGCGCCGGCGGAGCGACGCCCCGGGCTTTCGTTGGGGAGGTCTCTGTGGCGAGAACGACAGGGATGTCAGCCAGCGCGTTCTTACGCGGCGCGGGAAGCGGTCCAGTAGGCATCGCGAGTCCTCCTTCGCGTCGATTCTGCCCCAGGGGTCAACAGACCGCCAGGGTTTGTTACACTGCGCCTGAGGGGAAGGCTCGGGAGGGAGTCATTGAGAATCTATAACGTGGTTGGATATACGATCCTGGTGGCCTACGCGGCGGCCTGCATGGTGTTCGCCCCGGCGCATCTGGGTCCCTCGGCAGGCTTGGGGATCGGCGCGGCGTATATCCTCGCTTGCTGGCTCAGCACCGGGTTGTACTTGTCTTGTGTCATCCACATGGGGATTGCCCATGGAGCACTCGACTACAAGGAGTGGTTCATCAAGAGCATCACGGTGATCAACAACACTTTCGGGCTCTACGTCAACCCCGTCACCTGGGTCAACCGGCACCGGCTGCACCATCGATTCGCCGATCATCCGGGAGATCCCAACAAGCTGGCCGCCGACGGTTTCTGGCGCACGCTGTTACTGTGCCTGTTCCCCTACAAAACCGAGCTCAACGTGGCGCACGACGCGATCCTGAAATCATGGGTTTTTCGGGTTGTGGCGAATCCCGTCTTCGCGGTCGCTTCCCAGGTATTCAACTTCTGGCTGCTGTGGTGGCTGGTGGGCGACCTGCGTTACACGGCCGTGGTCTGGCTTGGCACGCGCATTTTCGCGCTATGGGCCAACATGATCCAGAACTACTGGACCCACGACCGGCGGTGGGGCTACCGCCGTTACCCCGAAGACCGCGACAACGCGATGAACATTGGCGACTGGCTGCCTGTGACGGTCACCTTCAGCGCTTGCTTGCAGAATAACCATCACCACTCCCCGGGCCTGCTGCGCTTGAGCCACGAGGAATCCGAATACGATCTCGGGTTCACGGCCGTCAAGGTCATGAAGGCCTTAGGGTTGGTGAAAGCGACGACCCGGGGCGCGCAATTGCCCGCAGATGTGCCGCTGACCTCCCTGAACTTCTAGGCCGCCTTCCTGCGGGTGAACGGATAGAGCAACTGTCCCCAGAAGCCGGCCGGTATCTTCTCGTTATGCAGGCCGTAGGTGTGCGGCCACGAGTCGTCCGCGGGGAGGTAGTACGTCCCGAAGATCCGGTCAATCCACGGAAAGTGGATGGCGAAGTTCTTGTCGATGGCCTCTTTCTGCGAGGTGTGATGCCAGTGATGGTAGCGCGGCTGGATCAGGAAAGGCTCCAGCCACTTGATCGTCGGGCCGAAGTTGCAATGCGTCCAGGTGGCATGGAGGTTGACGAAAAACAGGTAGGCCAACAGCATGCTGTGGGGAAACACCAGCATCATGGGAATGAGAACGAACGCCCGCACGGCGATGTCATCCACGACGTGCGAGCGTGAGCCGGCGATCCAGTCGAGCGATCTGGAGGAATGGTGGATCGCGTGGAAGCGCCACATGAAGGGCACCGTGTGAAAAGCTCGATGAATGGCGTATTCGGCCAGATCCGCCACCACGACGGCCAGGAAGAACTGCACCACCCAGGGCAGTTGGCCCACGGCGTTGGCTATTGGAAGGTTCAGGTGGGAGCTGAGCTGAATGGCCGGCAGCATGATGAGGAAAGTCGTGATCTGAATCGGCAGGTGCGTGGCCAGAAAATAGACGATATCCGTCAGCCACTCACTGCGAAAAACGCTTTGCCGCGGGTACGCCGGCCAAAGCACCTCGATGGGCGAAAAGATCAGCGTCATGAGCAGCATGTCGAGCAGGAACCAGTCCAGGCCGATGGCCGGGCCGGTGTTGCGCAGCTCTTCGTTGATCGGAACACTGGCGCCTCCCAGCAAAGTCGCGCCCAGGGCAAACAGCATCCCCGTCAAGGCGAGGACTTTCTTCCTCCGCAGCATCGCCGACACGACACCGAAAAAGATCGCCCCCGCGATCACACCCTGGATCGCCAGGCGCATGAGATGCATGGGGTAATAAGGCCGCAGGTCGGGAGACGACAACAGCTGGGGAAAATGCAGGCAGACCACCGCCCCGAAGGCGAGTACCCCAAAAAAGGCTGACAGGACGCCACTCCACCACCCGGTGCCGAACCCGGTGGGGTCGCTGTCCCCGAACACTTCATGGACTTTTTGTTCGAGCATTGGCGTTTCACCCCTCGTAAACCCGATTCCGGAAACTACTCTAGTCCTGCGGCTGGTAGCAGGCCATATTCTTATCCAGCAACTCGATAGCCTGCCGGTGACTCCCCGCCAGCGGCCGCAGCCAGCGGAAAATGTCCTGCGCAAGGGTCAGCCGCTGCTTCTCATTGTGTTGAAACACGGCATAGCTGACGAGCGGATGCCACACCAGCGCGAATAAACTGGCTTTCGCGCCGGGCTGCAGGGCCAGAAGCCGATTCGCCTCGTCGCACAACAGCGCCCAGGAGTGCCATTCGGCCAGCGGGTCGAGTGATTGCTTCTTCTCAGCTCGCCGGGCAAGGTCCTTCGCACGCATCTCGAGCGACTCGAAGGCAGTCCCCTGCAAGTGCTGGATGGCCTCGGCAATGACCGGATGACTCCGGCCAGCCGCCACCCACTCCGGATGGGCGGTTACCACGGGCAGAATCAACTTGACCAGGTCCGATTTGAAGTCGGACACCACCGAGTCCACGCTGCGGCACAACGTCGAGTCGAGCGCCGCGAGCCGCTTCCCGACCTGCCCCTGAACGTCTGCGCCTTCCAGCCTGACCGTGACCCAGCGCACCGCCGCCACAAACTCAGAACTGCTGACCTCACTCGAACGCTGCGCGGCCTTGGCGAGCACCTCAGCAAGCAAAGCCAACGCAGCGGGCAGATCGTGCGGCGGGGCAGTGTCAGCCGATTTGGGCTCACGGGCACTGGCCAACAGTGCGCGTCGCAGCAACGGCCGCAGCCGAAGTCTTCGGGGTGCAACCCACCAGAGCAGCCTCAGCCGCCACTTCGGCAGGATGCCAACGCCATCGATGGTCCGTGCCATGCCACCGACCGCACGCGACCAGCGCGACCCACCGTCGCGTTCTGCGAACCGGGCAGCGGCAGACCAGTCACCCTGACGCGCGGCGTCCATCACGAGCCAGTCCCGGGTCGTCACACGCACAATCGAGTTCCGCGCAGGACGTGGACGAGCATCTATGCTTTCGAACAAACATTGCGCCGTGACGCGATCACCTTGCGCGGCGGCCAGATGTCCCAGGATGTTCTGCCCAAGCGCCCCTGCAACGGGCTTCGCCCGAAAACGTTCGTATAGCCATGCACAGGCGGTGGAGGGATCGCGCATGCGCGTGGCGGTCAGCGTCGCGTAGAGCATGGCGCCTACGTATTGATTTCCCGCATAGTGCATAGACATGCAGCAGCGCATCGTCCAATAGGTGAGGCGCGGCATTCGCGAACGCACGAGCAGGCGACTGAGCAACAGTGTAGGCAGACAGAATAGGACGAGCGCCGCCTGCGTCACCAGGTGAACCAGCCCATTGACTTCGAACGCTGCCTCGACACAGACCGTCGTGACAATGACGGCGAACTTGAAGAACAGGATCCAGGTTCCGGGCGAAGTCGGTGCGCGCTGCCCTGACTGGTTGAGTCCCCGCCGTGCTGCGGCGATGCCCACGAGGGCGGGCAGTAGGAATTGGATCACGGCCGACCCCAGCCGAGCGCGGTCGCACCTGCCTCCCACGGACCTGTCAGGCTCTCACTCGCTTCCGGGGCGGCAAAGGCAAGAGGCGCGACATTCGCCCACAATTCAAACCTCGCCCGTTGCAATGGATCGCGCAGGCGGCCTAACGCCTGACGTACGGTGTCCGCATCGCGGCGGCCAGCACCGAACGGAGTCTGGTATTCATCCGCCCCTTGGGCCGCGATGGCGAGCAACCCCAGGAGCCGTTGCCCCGCGCGTTCAACATCCGCGCGCGAGGCATCGGCCTTGAGCTCGAGTACGAAGAACGGG
>Ga0268266_10003911_pt1 | contig 14476 bp, 14 predicted proteins | sample KBSS13metaG_FD_190356 | JGI IMG/M metagenome (GOLD analysis project Ga0268266, IMG submission 190356) | Switchgrass rhizosphere microbial communities from Kellogg Biological Station, Michigan, USA - KBS S1-3 metaG (SPAdes) (version 2) | ecosystem: Host-associated > Plants > Roots > Rhizosphere...
GGCAGCGACAGCGCGCGCGGCACGGCGAGCCGGTCATCCTCGGCGCCGCCCTGGAGAAACTGCGGCAGCGAGGCCGGCTGGATCTCCTCGCCTTCGGCGAACACCAGCGCTTGCTCGATCGCGTTCTCGAGCTCGCGCACGTTGCCGGGCCAGTGATAGGCCATGATCCGACCGAGCGCGGCATCGCTGATCGCGCGGATCCGCGGGTTGGTCTTGGGCCCGAGCTTCGCGATGAAGTGGGACGCCAGGAGCGGAATGTCCTCGCGGCGCTCGCGCAGCGGCGGGAGCTGCACCGGCAGGACGTGCAGCCGGAAGAATAGGTCCTGGCGAAACCGGCCGGCGGCGACCTCGGTGTCGAGGTTCTTGTTGGTCGCCGACACGACGCGGACGTCGACCTTGATCGGGGCCTCGCCGCCGACGCGCTCGAACTCCTGCTCTTGCAGCGCGCGCAAGAGCTTGACCTGCATCGCCGGGGGAACGTCGCCGACCTCGTCGAGGAACAGCGTGCCGCCGTCGGCGAGCTCGAACCGCCCGAGCTTTTGCTTGATCGCGCCGGTGAACGAGCCCTTCTCGTGGCCGAACAGCTCGCTCTCGAGCAGCGTCTCGGTCAACGCGCCGCAGTTGACCTTGATGAACGGCCCGTTCGCGCGCTTCGACAGCCGGTGGATCGCACGCGCGACCAGCTCCTTGCCGGTGCCGCTCTCGCCGGCGATGAACACGGTCGTGTCGCTCGCCGCGACCTTCTCGACGGTGCGGCGCACGGCGGCGAGCTTGTCGCCGGTCCCGACCAGCTCGGGGAACTTGCCGTCGGTCTCGCTCGCGAAGTAGGCGAGCTGGGCGTCGGCCTTGCGCCGGCCGCGACGCTCGGCGACCAGCTCGAGCGCGCGCATGATCTTGAGCTTGACGACCTCGGTCTGGATCGGCTTGGTCACGAAGTCGAACGCGCCCAGCTTCATGGCCTCGACCGCGGTCTCCACCGTGCCGAAGCCGGTGATGATCATGATGGGCACGTCGGGATCGAGCGCGGCGATCGCCTTGAGCACGTCGACGCCGGTCGTGCCTTCCATCTTCAGATCGGTGATCACGAAATCGGCGCGCTTCTTCTCGAACGCCGCGATGCCCGCCGCGCCACTCGCGGTGACCACCGGCTCGTGGCCGAGCTTCTTCACGACGTGCGCGAGGCCTTCGCGCACGGTCTCGTTGTCGTCGATGATGAGGATGGTGGCCATGGCTCGCCGCCATGGTACACGCGTCCGGCGTTGCTGGTGTCGTCGCGCAGAATCGCTACACTGGGTTGAAGCCTTGGAGACGCGTGACATCGCCGTTCAGATCCTTCGCGAGATTCGCGACCGGATCGATGCGACCAACGCCCGGCTGGAGTCGTTCGAGGCACGTTTCGCTGCGATCGATGCTCGCTTCGACGGCGTCGACGCCCGCTTCGATGGTGTCGACGGTCGACTCTTCGCTCGTTTGCGCTGATCAGCCGCGTGCGGGCAGGCGGATCGCGAACGTGGTCTCGCCGGATTCGCTCGTGACCTCGACGCTGCCGCCGTGATCGCGCGTGATGTCGCGCACGAACGCCAGGCCCAGACCGGTGCCCTTCTCGCGCGTCGTGAAGAACGGCTCGAACAGCTTGCCGCTGGTCTCGGGCGCGATCTCCTTGCCCCGGTTCCACACCGCGAGCTCGACCTGACCGGGCAGCGCGCGCGCGACGATCTTGACGACATCGCGGCCGGTCTGGCCGGCGGCCGTCGCTGCTTGCACCGCGTTGCGCGCGAGGTTGAGCAGCGCGCGGCGCAGCTGGCCGCGATCGCCGCGCAGCGTGTCGATCTCGCTGGTCGCCGCGACCTCGATCGCCGGCGTCGACGCGAGCTGTGCGACCTCGGCGACGAGCTCGGCGGCGGGGACGTCGGCGAGCTCGGGCTTGGGCCGGCGCGCGAACTCGAGGAACTCGCTGACCACGCGATCGAGGTAGTCGAGCTCGCGCTGGATCTTGTCGACGTGGCCGCGCCGGTCGTCGCCTTCGGGGACCTCGTCGCGCAGGATGCCGGCGAACAGCGTCATGCCCGCGAGCGGGTTGCGGACCTCGTGCGCGATGCCGGCGAGCATCTGCTGCATGCGCGCGTCGCGCTCGGCGAGCTGGATGCGCATGCGGTCCATGGTCTCGGCGAGCACGCCGAGCTCGTCGCGCGTGGTCGCGCGCACGGGCTCGTGCAAGTCGCCCGCGCCGATGCGTTCGGCGGCGGCGACGAGCCGGCGCACGTTGCGCGTGATGAACAAGGTCGCGATCACGGCCGCGGCGATCGCGACGAGCACGAGCCCGGCGCCCCAGCGCACGAGCCGGCCGCGCAGATCGTCGAGCCGCGTGAAGTACGACGCCGGAGCCTGCGCGCCGAGCGCGAGCACGATCTGTGGATCGGTCTCCGATGCACGCACCGGCGCGTAGCCGGTCTTGTACGTCTTGCCGTCGTTGCCGACGAACGTCACCGACGCTGCGGTCTTGCCGGCGAACACGCGCTGGAGCTCGCTGCGATCGAGCTCGGCGCGCCAGTAGTGCGTGCCGATCGGCGTGGCCGAGCCGGCGTCGAGGCGCGCATCGTCGTGCGGATCGAACACGAACAGGTGTGCGCCGGTCGCGTCGGCGACCGTCGCGAGCTTCTTGGCGGCGATCTGGTAGGCGACGTCGGTCTCGTTGCCGGGCGCGATCTCGGCCAGATATTTGCCGCGCACGGTCGTCGCGGCGCTCGCCGCGATCGCTTCGAGCCGCGTGCCGAGCTCGGCGTCGAGATCGCGGCGGCTGACCTCGAATGCGACCACCGCGAACAGCGCGAACAGCGCGACCACGGGCAGCACGAGCGCGGCGAGCAGCTTGACGAGGATCGTGGCGCGCAGCCGCATGAGCCTTACGGCATCACGCCGATCGGCGCGTGCTCGGCGCACGACCGCGAGCCGAACCCGACCGCGAGCGGGATCGCGAGGCCGAGCACGACGATCGTGTAGCGCAGCCACGCCGGGCGCAGCGGCGTGATCGCGGTGATCGGGCGGACGGCTGGCGGCGGCATGGGCGCCGGGTAGATCGGTTGGGGCTCCGTGCGCCCAGGGTCGGGCGGGGGCGTGGTGGTCACGAACATCGGCGGCTGCACGGTCGTCGCCTCGTCGGCGGAGTCGACCGTGGAGTCATCCTGATCGTCCTCGTATACGCGAGCGCCGAGGATCGGACGGAGCGCGTGGCCGCTCGGCACGGCCGGCGACGGATCCTTCGGAGTGCCGAGGATCGCTGGCGGAGGCGTCGCGCTGGGCGGCGGGGCCGGCATCGTGGTGTCTTCACCGATCGATGGCGGCACGGGCGGCGGCTTCTTCGGCGTCATCGTGCGCGCGACGATCGGCGGCGCGGGCGACGCGGCCGGCAGCTTCGGCGACGACGGATTGCGCGCCGCGGGCGTGGCAGGCGCCACGATGTCGACGCGCCGGGTCGGCGCCGCGTTCACCGGCGCTGGGACAGCGCTGGCACCCGCGCGCGGCTTGGGCGGGAGCTCGCCCGGAACGCGGTCGGCGCGCACCGTCGCGTCCGCATCGAGATCCGCCGCCGGCGACAGTCCGTCGGGGACGGTCACGGTCGAGGTCGCCGTCGCGGTGTGCTCGTCGTCGGCGTCCATGTCGATCGACGTGCGCGACGCCGCCTCCGACAGAAACGGCGTGCGATCGATCTTCGCGCGCGCGAGCGCGATCGGCGCGCCGGAATCGGACATCGCGAGCACGCGGCTGGGCGCGCTGACGAGGCCCTTGCTGCCCTCGTCGAAGTCGCCTTCCGAGTCGATGCGGGCCTGCGCGGGCGCGTCGACCTGCCACGGCTCGGCGCGCGCGCCGAACATCCGCACCATGTAGTCGGCGAGCGCCTTGCTCGACGTGCGCAGGCTCGTCTCGATCGCGAACGCCTCGAGCGCGGCGCGCAGATCGACGGCGTTCTGAAACCGCGCCTCGGGCGACTTCGCGAGCGCGCGCAGGATGATCTCGTCGAGCGCGCGCGGGATGTCGGGGCGATGCGTCGACGGCGGCGCGACCTCGCCTTCGACGATCGACGCCATCGTCAGGTAGTCGTTTTCGCCCTTGAACAAGCGGCGCGCCGTCGCCAGCTCGTAGAGCACGATGCCGAGCGCGAAGATGTCGCTGCGTCGATCGATCGGCTTGCCCTGGCAGAGCTCGGGCGACATGTACGGCGCCTTCGTCGTGATCGCGCCGCTCCGCGTCTTGATCGCCGACAGCGCCGGCTTCGCGAGCCCGAAGTCGACGAGCTTCACGCTGCCGTCGTAGCCGATCAGGATGTTGCCCGGCGACACGTCGCGATGGACGAGGCCGAGCGGGCTGCGATCGGCGTCGACTTGCTCGTGCGCGTGATGCAGGCCGGCCGCGGCCGCGGCGCCGATCGTGACGACCTGATCGAGCGGGACGAGCGTGTCGAGCTCGCGGACTTTCAGGAGCAGCTTGCGGACGTCCTCGCCGTGGACGTACTCCATCGTGAAGTAGTACGCGCCGCGATCCTCGTCGATGTCGTAGACCTGGACGATGTTCTGGTGATGCAGCGACGCGCCGATGCGCGCCTCGTCGAGGAACGCCTTGACGAACCGCTCGTCGGTCGCGAGCTCCGGCCGGATCTGCTTGACCACGACGTGGCGCGTGAAACCCTCCAGGCCTTTGGCCCGGGCGAGCAGCACGTCGGCAACCGGTCCGGTCGCGAGCTGCTGGAGGATCTCGTAGCGCCCGAGCTGTGGCATGTCGCTCGGGCGCGAGCGTAACACCCGCGCCGTGATGGCGCAGGTTTCGGACCAGTTGCAGGCTAACGCTTGCTGAACTGGAACCGAGCGCGAGCAGCCTTCTGGCCGTACTTCTTGCGCTCCTTCTTACGCGGGTCGCGGGTCACGTAACCCGCGGCCTTCAGCTTCGGACGGAGGTCTCCGTCGAGCTTCATCAGCGCGCGCGTGATGCCGTGACGGATCGCGCCCGCCTGCGAGGCGATGCCACCGCCGGCGACGGTCGCGTGGATGTCGTAGTTCGCGAGCAGCGAGACCTCTTCGAGGGCCTGGCGGATCACCAGGCGCGCGATCGGGCGCGAGAAGTAATCCTCGTCGCTACGATTGTTGATCGTGAACTTGCCTTCGCCAGCGGTGAGCCACACGCGGGCGACGGCCGTCTTGCGGCGACCGGTGGCGTACGTCTTCTGGGCAGCTGCAGTCGCCATCAGTTCTTGACCTCCAGCACGCGCGGCTTCTGCGCGGCATGGTCGTGCTTGTCGTTCTTGTAGATCTTGAGCTTCTTGATCACGCGGCGGCCGAGCGGGCCCTTCGGCATCATCCCCCACACCGCCTCGTAGATCGCGCGCTCGGGATCCTCGGCGAGGACCTGCTTCGCGAGCTTGGTCTTGATGCCGCCGGGGAACAGCGTGTGGTGAATGTAGAGCTTCTTGTCGGGCTTGGTGCCGGTCAGCTGCACGGCGCCGGCGTTGAGCACGATCACGAAGTCGCCCATGTCGACATTCGGCGTGTACGTCGGCTTGTGCTTGCCGCGAAGCACCATTGCGATCTTGGACGCGAGGCGCCCGAGCGTTTGACCCGTGGCGTCCACCACGAACCACTCGCGTTGGGCCTCACCCGCTTCCTTGGTGAGCCAGTAGGACTTCTGCGTCATCGTCATCTTCAATGGCCTTCGCGAAAGAGCGGATCGTTTATAAGAGCCGCGTACCCCTGTCAAGCTCGGGGGTTGGCGCGGTGCACTGAACGCGGGCGCAGTGTCAGCCCGCCGTGTTAGGAAAGGAAGCGTGCGAGTCGGCTTTATCTCGAAACCAGACAAGTCGGAAGTCGGCGTTCTCCTGGAAACGCTGGTGCCCTGGCTCGTCGCCGCGGGCCACATCCCCGTGATTCCAACCGAAGATCAGGTATCTCCGCATGGGGCCGAGATCGTGCCGGAAGACGACTTCGGCGCGTCGGTCGACATGGTCGTCGTGCTGGGCGGCGACGGCACGATCTTGCGGGCGGCCCGGCTGGTCGCCGATCACCAGCGGCCCGTGCTGGGGGTCAACCTCGGCCAGCTCGGGTTTCTCGCGATGTTCTCGCCGGCCGATGCGCAGGGCGCGCTCGCGGCAGCGCTCGCCGGTCAGCTCCGCCGCGTCGAGCGGATGCGGCTCGCGGTCACGTATCGGCGCGCGCACGCGCAGCCGATCGTGCGGTTCGCGCTCAACGACGCCGTGCTGCATCAGGGCGCGATGGCGCGCCTCATCGACGTCGAAGCGTTCCACGACGGCGACCTGATCTCGGCGTATCGCGCCGACGGGCTCATCGTCGCCACGCCGACGGGCTCGACCGCGTACAACATGGCGGCCGGCGGGCCGATCGTCGTGCCCGGCATGGCGGCGATGACGGTCACGCCGATCTGCGCGCACGCGCTGACCAACCGGCCGCTCGTGATCGGCGCCGGCGCGGTGCTGCGCCTCCAGCTCGCCGCCGAGGCGCGCGGCGTGATCCTCACCGTCGACGGACAGTGGGCCACGTCGTTCTTGCCCGGCGACACCGCCGAGATCACCGAGGCCGAGCAACCGCTGATCCTGTTCGCGTCGCGCTCGAGCTTCTTCGACGTGATGCGCGACAAGCTGCACTGGGGCGTCCGAACCGACAAAGGAGCGCGCTGATGCTGCGCCATCTGCGAGCCACCAACTTCGCGATCCTGTCCGACGTCGAGATCGAGCTCGGGCCAGGCATGAACGCGCTCACCGGCGAGACCGGCGCGGGCAAGTCGCTGATCGTCGAAGCCGTCAACTTGCTGCGCGGCGGCCGCGCGTCGGCCGACATTCCACGCGCGGGCGCCGACGAGGCCGTCGTCGAGGCGATCGTCGAGGTCCCGGCGGATCTGCGCGCGCGCGTCGCCGGCGTGCTCGAAGGCGCGGGCCTCCCGCCGTGCGACGGCGACGACGTGTTCATTCGCCGCGTCATAACTAGAGGTGGGCGAGGGCGGGCGTACGTCAACGGCGCGCTCACCACGAACGCGCGGCTCGGCGAGCTCGGCGCGTTGCTGATCGATCTGTCGGGCCAGCACCAGCACCAGGGGCTCGTCGATCCGGCGCGTCACCTCGAGATCCTCGATCTGTTCGGCGGCGGTACCGCCGAGGTCGCCGCGATGACGGCCGCGTGGGCCGAGCTCCGGCGCTGCAGCGATGCGCTCGATGCGCTCGGCGGCGACGAGCGCGAGCGAGAGGCCCGCGTCGACTATCTCCGGTTCCAGCTCGACGAGCTCGATGCGGCCAGCCTCAAGCCCGGCGAAGACGTCGCGATCGAGGTCGAGCGCGCGCGACTCGCCGCGGTCGATCAGCTGCAAGGCGCGGCACGGCTCGCGGAAGAGCGGCTTTATTCAGGCGACGCGTCGGCGCGCGACTTGATCGCGGCCGCGGCGCGCGAGCTCGAGCGCGCGGGCCGGACCGATCCGACGCTCGAACCGATCGGCCGCCAGCTCGCCGAGCTCGAGTCGCTCCTCGACGACGCCGCCGATCAGCTGCGCGCGTACGCCGACAAGCTCGAAGGCGATCCCGAGCGGCTCGCAGCGCTCGACGAACGGCTCGCGCTGCTGCGCCGGCTCGTGCGCAAGCACGGCACCGGGCTCGACGGCCGGGACCTGCGCCCGGCCGGCAGCACCGCCGAATGGCGGTGCGGTTCGATCGACGGCGTGATCGCGAAGGCGGCCGAGCTGCGCGCCGAGCTGGCCGCGTTGACCGGCCGCGATGCCGCGCTCGCCGAGGTCCAGCGCGCGCGCACGGCTGCCGAAGCAGCCGCGGTCACGGCCGCGGCGGCGCTGACGAAGCTGCGCGCGAAGGCGGCCAAGCGGCTCGAGAAAGAAGTCGGCGCTGCGCTGGCCGAGCTCGGCATGAGTGCGGCCAAGCTCGGCGTCGTGATCGAGCCGCGCGCGATCGGGCCGACCGGCGCGGATCGGATCGAGGTCATGCTCGCGTCCAACAAGGGCGAGGAGCCGCGGCCGCTCGCGAAGATCGCGTCGGGCGGCGAGCTGTCGCGCATCATGCTCGCGCTCAAGCTCGTGCTGCGCAACGCCGACGAGGTCGCGACGTACGTGTTCGACGAGGTCGATGCCGGCATCGGCGGCGCGGCGGCGCAGGTCGTCGGCGCGCAGATCCGCGCGGTCGCCGATCATCGTCAGGTCCTGTGCGTCACGCACCTGCCGCAGATCGCCGCGTATGCCGACCATCACTTTCACGTCGAGAAGGCCGAGGTCGCCGGCCGCACGGAGACCCACGTCAAGAAGCTCGCCGGCACCGCGCGCAAGGACGAGCTCGCGCGCATGCTCGGCGGCCACGCGACCTCGAAGGCCAAGGCGCACGCGGCCGAGCTCCTCGCCGAGGCCGCGCGCGGCGACGCGAAGCGCCCGCGAGCTCGCGCGTAGCGAGTCACGGATACTGAAGCCGAATCCGCGGCTACACGCCCCCTCGCCGTCTCACACCGGTACGCACGTTGATGCACTGCGCGGCACGCCGCCAGTGATAGCGTTGCCGCCCCAATGCGGGCCCTGGGCGTCTTGTTGTTGCTGGCGCCTGCCGTCGCGGCCGCCGAAGACGTCGACGCCGAGGAAGTTCCGCCGCCACCGCCTCGGTTCTCGATCGGGTTCAAGGTGATGGTGTCGTTTCCGTCGTTCTCGTTCGCACCGACCGCGGAGCCGCGTCAGTTCGGGTCGGTGCTGCAGCACACGCCGAACGTCGAGATCGACGTGCCGGCCACGTGGCGCGTGCTGCCGTGGCTGCGCGCGGAGGCGTTGCTCGGGTTCACGGAGCAGCAGATCAACTGGACCCCGAACTGCCCGCCCGCCACTCCGTGTCTCGAGTACGTGAGCCAGGACGCGATCGTCGCCGGCGCCGGCGCGCAGGCGTTCTATCGACGCGATCACTGGGAGGCGTACGCCGACCTCGCGTTTCGCGCGCCGATCCAGATCCAGAACGCGCACGCGTTGTTCGCGTACACCTCGGGCGACTACCAGGGGCCGCTCTCCGGCGGCGAGACGATCGCGCTTGTCGCCGGCGTTGCGCGACGCATCGACACGGCGCGGCTGTTCGTCGAGCTCGGCTACCTGCACTCGGTCGTCTCGGAGAGCGCGGATGCGCTGGGCCTGTCGGCGAGCTTCGGCGGCTTTCTGTTCGCCGGCGGCATCTCGCTCTGGTGAGCGCGTGCGATGCTGCGCGCATGTCGCGCCGCCAGCTCGTCCGATCCGGATCGCCGTTCGAGATCACGATCGGTTTCTCGCGCGCGGTGCGCGTCGGCGATCGCGTGCTCGTGTCCGGCACCGCGCCGGTCATGCCCGACGGTAGCTGCCCGCCCGATGCGGGAGCGCAGGCCGAGCGCTGCTTCCAGATCATCGGCGCGGCGCTGGTCGAGGCCGGCGCGAGCTTCGCCGACGTCGTTCGCACGCGCATGTACCTCACGGATGCCGCCGACGCCGATGCGGTCGGCCGCGCCCACGGCGCCGTGTTCGGCTCGACGCGCCCGGCCGCGACGATGGTCGTGGTCGCGGGGCTCCTCGATCCGCGCTGGCGCGTCGAGATCGAGGCCGAGGCGATCGTCGGCTAGTCGCTTCCACGTCCGGGCTTTGCACGACGCTGGCGACCGACGTGGCTCGGTTATGCTCGACTCATGCGGATGTGGTCGGTCGCGGTGCTGCTCGTGTCTACGGTGGCGCTGGCGCAGCCGAAGCAGCCGCCAACCGTTGCTGACCTGGCGCTCGAGAAGCAGTTCCGCGCGGAGGTCGCGGCGGTCAGCGCGCACGCTGCTGCGGCCTTCGACCGCGGAACTGCAGCGCGCGACGCGAACAAGCTCGACGAAGCGCTCGCGGCGTACCGCGAAGCCGAACAGGCGGCGCCGAACGTCGATCACCCACATCGCCGCGTATGCGGGATCCTGATGATGCTCGGGCGTGTCGCCGAGGCGGTCCCCGATTGCGAGCGCGCGACACAGCTCGCGCCGGAGTCTCCGTTCGACGCGATCCTGCTCGCACAAGTACTGACGATGCGACACGGCAACGGCGATTCAGGGCGCGCTCTCGAGCTCGCACGTGCCGCACACGCGAAGCTGCCCGACGATGTCGCGTTGCAGACGACGGCCTGCTCGGTGTTCGCACACGAGAACGACGGCGCGGACGCCGACCCTTGCATCGAGCACCTGCTCGCGATCGCCCCCGACAGCGTGGCCGCGAACTACCTCGGTGCGATTGCTGCCGCGGCGAACGGCAGGTGGACGGTGGCGCGCGACCGGCTCGCCGAGGCCAAGGCGCACGGCCTCGACGACGCGACGTATCAGGCTCTCGCAGGCAAGCTCGACGAAGCCGAGCGCGGCGGGTCGAGCGGACACGAGACGCAGCTTCCCAGCACCGACGTGCTGTGGCTCGCGCTGTGGGTGCTCGCGGGCTGGCTTGGCGCCATGGGGGTGTTGCTCGTCTCCGGGTACGCGCTGTCGCGCGCGACGTTGCGCGCCGCCGCGCGTGTGGCCACCGCGCGCGCGAGCGCCGGGACCGGCACGGCGCACGAGCGGCGGCTTCGCGCGATCTACAAGGTCGTGCTCGCGACCAGCGGAATCTACTTCTACGTCTCGATCCCGATCCTGGTCGCCGTGATCGCGATCGCCGGTTTCGGCGCCATCTACGTGTTCATCGCGATGGGCACGATCCCGGTCAAGCTGGTCCTCATCATCGGGATCGTCGTGCTCGGCACGATCAGCGCGATCGTGCGGAGCCTGTTCGCGCGCGGGGTGAAGCCGGATCTGGGCGACCGGATCGACCTCGATCGCGAGCCCAAGCTCAAAGCGCTCATCTCCGAGGTCGCGGAAACGGTCGGCACGCGGCCCGCCGATGCCGTCTACATCACCCCAGGCGTCGACATGAGCGTGAGCGAGCGCGTCGGGCTATGGGGCGCCGTGCGTGGCAAGCGAGTCGAGCGCAGCCTGGTCATGGGCCTCGGCCTGTTCGAAGGTATGACGCAGATCCAGCTGCGCTCGGTGCTCGCACACGAGCATGGCCACTTCCGCAACGCAGACACCGCGGGTGGCGGGTTCGCGCTCGTGGTGCGGCGGTCGCTGTTTTCGATGATCGTACGGATCGCGCGGGCGGGCGTCGCCGGTAATTTCAACCCGGTGTGGTGGTTCCTGCGCGCGTATCACCGGATCTATCTCAACGTCTCGCAGGGCGCGTCGCGTCTGCAGGAGGTCCTCGCGGATCGCTGGGCGATCCAGGCCTACGGCTCGGCCGCATTCGTCGCGGGCTATCGCCACATCGTCTCGCGCAGCGTGCGATTCGAGCGCGAAGCCAACGCGGCGCTCGATGAGGTCATCCGCACCAAGCGAGCCTTGCCGAACCTCTACAACTTTCACCCGGCGAAGCCACCCGACGAGCAAGCTGCGCTCGACGCGATCGACAAAGAGCTGGCGCGCGAGCCGACCGCCTACGACAGCCATCCATCGTCGAAGCAGCGAATCGAGTGGGCGGAAGCGCTCGCGGCCCATCGCGATCCAGCGCCCGGTGACGATGATCCGATCTGGGCTCTGTTCGAAAACCGTACCGAGCTCGAAGCGAAAATGACGGCGGTGGTGCGCGAGCGGATCCGCGTGGCGCGCAAGATCGCGATCCCGGCGCAGGAGCCCGCCGCAGGCACGTGAGCAGCCCGCGGTCGGCGCTTCGTCGCTTCGTGGCGACAGCGGCTAGCGCGCAAGCCATGGCAATCACAGGCCGAAGGTGCGGGTACGAGGGGTGCAACTCGAGTTGCCCGTATGGAAACGACGCAGATCGAAGAGATCACTCTCGAAGAGCTGACCGACGTCACGGGTGGCGGCTGCGTTCGGAACGCGATCCTCGGTGCGGGTGCTGCCATCGGGATCCTGACCAGCGGCGTCGCGATCGGTCCGATGACGCCGGGGCCGTCGAGCGCGCCGACGTCCATCTCGTGCCCGATCGGGCAGAAGTGATCGACCGCTGATACAATCGCGGTGGGATGCGGGCCGCGAGTGTGTTGGTGTTGCTCGCGCCGGCGCTCGCGGCTGCCGACGATACGCACCGAGTCACCGTCGGGCTCGACGTGCTCGAGTACTTCCCGACGCTGACGGTCGAGCCGACCGCGCAGCCGCAGAGCTTCGGCTCGCCGAAGCAGCACACCGGCATCACCGAGATCGACGTGCCGGTCGCGATCGGGATGACGCCATGGCTGCGCGTCGTGCCGCTGGTTGGCTTCACCGACCTCTCGCTCGGCTGGAACGAAGCGGGCGACCCCAGTCTCGCCGGGCTCGATCAGAACGCGCTCGTGCTCGGCGCCGGCGCGCAGGCGTTCTATCGCTACGCCGGCTGGGAGGTGCGCGCGGATGTTCGAGGGCGCGCGCCGATCCCGATCGGCAACGCGAGCGCTGGCTTCTTCGGCACGGGCAGCTACGACGGCCATGTCGAGGGCGGCGAATCGATCGCGCTGACCGTCGGCGGTGCACGCCGGCTCGGGCCGACCGCGATCTTCATCGAGCTCGGCTACATTCACTCGCTGGTCGCGTTCTCGGCGAGCGCGCTCGGCGTCTCGGAGAGCTTCGGCGGCTTCTTGATCGGTGGCGGCGTGTCGCTGTGGTGAGCGCTCAACCGGTCTCGGTCGGCAGCTTCGCCTTGTCCCAGCCCGCGATCCCGTCGGGCATCACGAACACGTTCGAGAAGCCGAGCTCGAGGGCGCGCCCGGCGCCCGCATGGCACGAGTGTCAGCCAGGGCCGGAGCAATAGAACACGAGCGTCGCGCCGAGATCCGCCGGCAGCTCGCTGCGGTCGTAGTCGTACGCGTTCAGGTTCTTCGCGCCGGGCACGTGGCCGCGTGACCATCGGCCGCGTCCGTTGTTGTCGAACACGAAGAAACCGGGCTGGCCGAGCCGCGCCGCGACCTCGTCGACCGACAGCTCGGGGAGCTCGTCCATTACGACGTCGGCTTGCGCGCGGGCTGCGTGCGGCCCGTGCTCTTGTGCTTCTTGCCGCTGTTGTGGCCGGAGTAATCGGTCCAGCGGTAGCTCGGCTCGCCCGGCGCGCGGAAGTCGACGTGGATGAACTGGCTCGTCGGATAGAGCCCGAGGCCCATGCCGCCCGCGTCGAGCGACTCGGCGAACTTGTACATCTCGTTGATCGACACGCCGGGGATGCGGATGTCCATCGCGGAGGCGTGGTAGTGCCGGCTCGAGTTGCGCTCGGCAAACCGGAAGCCGGAGACGAGATTGATCTGCTTACCGAAGTGATCGTAGATGCGCGACAGCTGCTCGTAGAGCTCGCGGCGCACCGCGCGGACCTCGCCGGTGCGGACGCAGCGGAACAGATCGTCGAGCTTGGCGAGCGACGCCTCGTCGAACGAGCCGTCGGCCTTATAGATGTTGACGTGGACCTCTTCGCCGAGGTTCTCGGCCTTGAGATCGATCTCGCCGGACGGCCGGGCGAGCGGGTCGGTCCGGAGCGTGGACGGCGCCGCGTTGTGTCCCGAGAACGCAGCCACGCGCGAATGCTTCGCTTTCGGATGGGCGGAGGCGACTTGCGCGATACACAGCGCGGCCACCACGAAGACACCGATCCGTCGCATGGACCTCGAACCTAGGCGGATCGAGAGATCGATCTCAACTAAAGAGCACGAAAAACTCCCGGGACCCTGACGGATGTTCAGGTCGCGGCGGCTTTGGGCAGGGCCACTCCCGGCAGGGGCACGTGCACGAGCTCGATGTGGATCTGCTTCGCGACGTCGAAGATCCGGTCGTCGCGATAGAACTCGCCGTAGCAGATGCGCGTGATGCCCGCGTTCGCGAGCTGCTTGAAGCACGACCAGCACGGGCTCGCGGTCACGTAACAGAACGCGCCGTCGATCATCACGCCGTTCTTCGCGGCCTGCAGGATCGCGTTCGACTCGGCATGGATGGTCGCGACGCAGTGGCCGTCCTCCATCATGTGGCCGACGTCCGAGCAGTGCGGCATGCCGCGGATCGATCCGTTGTAGCCGGTCGACAAGATCGTCCGATTCTTCACGAGGACGGAGCCGACGTACTTGCGCGGACACGTCGATCGCGTCGCGACGACCTGCGCGATGCTCATGAAGTAGTCATCCCACGACGCACGCTCGGGCTGGTCCACCATGCGGCCGAGTCTATGACGTTGTATGGTCCGCGTCCCGTGTCCAAGTACAAGGAGACCGTGATCTTGCCGGAGACGGCGTTTCCGATGCGAGGAGATCTCGCGACGCGGGAACCCGAGATTCTAGCCGCGTGGGATCGCGACGGACTCTACGATCAGATCCAGGCGGCTCGGGCAGGCGCGCCGCTGTGGATCCTGCACGACGGGCCGCCCTATTCGAACGGGCACATTCACTACGGCCACATCCTCAACAAGATCTTGAAGGACCTGGTCGTGAAGTCGCGCACGATGGCGGGCTATCGCACGCCGTACGTGCCGG
>Ga0268266_10003912_pt1 | contig 14476 bp, 19 predicted proteins | sample KBSS13metaG_FD_190356 | JGI IMG/M metagenome (GOLD analysis project Ga0268266, IMG submission 190356) | Switchgrass rhizosphere microbial communities from Kellogg Biological Station, Michigan, USA - KBS S1-3 metaG (SPAdes) (version 2) | ecosystem: Host-associated > Plants > Roots > Rhizosphere...
GGTGACCGGTCAGGACGTCAAGGACTACCTCGAGTACTCCGTGCGCTACTTCCAGCAGGTCAGCGGCCCCGGCCCGTTCACGATGGACCAGGTCACGAACGCGACGTACACGAACCCGCCCACCCCACCGATCCCCGACTACAACTTCGACACCGTCGCCGGGCTCGACGCGCCCCTGAGCTACGACATCGACATCGCCCAGCCGGTGGGCTCGCGGATCGCGAACCTGCAGTACGCCGGCACGCCGATCGATCTCGCGCAGGGGTTCGCGATGGCGGTCAACAACTACCGCCAGGGAGGCGGGGGAGGGTTCCCCGCGGTGAAGACCGCGCCGGTCGTCTACAACCGGCAGATCGACATCCGCCAGCTGCTCATCGACTGGGTGACCGCGCACCAGACGATCGACCCTGCGCAGTTCGCGTCGGTCGACTGGCGGCTGGTCTCGAACGGGACGCCGATCACGGTCAGCTAGAGCTGCTCGTCCATCACGTCGCGGAGGACGGACACGGCCTGCGCCACGTCGTCGGCGGTGTGGCCGGTGCGAGCGAGCCGCTCGGCCACCGCCTTGCCGTTGTCGCGCCGCGCGTCGGTCAACCGCTGCCGGCCCTTCGGGGTGAGCTCCACCACGGAACGCCGAGCGTCGCTCGGGTCGGGCTCCTTCCCGACCAGGCCCTCGTCGACGAGCTGGCGTACGGCCCCGGAGATGGTCGGCTGCGAGGAGCGGTCTGCTTCTGCGATCGCGGTCACGCCGAGCGGGCCGAGGTCGTCGAGCAGGGCGAGGATCCGGATCCCGGCGGGGTGCCCGACCCGTCGACGGATCGCCCGGACGAGGCGAGCTGCCTGCACCACGAGCTCACTGCTCTGCTGCTCGAGGTCGCTGGGCATTGGCGCAGAATACCCAGCCGATCCAGGATGGCCGCATGCCGACGTACATCGCATTCCTCCGGGCGATCAACCTGGGCGCGAACCGCAAGTTCCCGAAGGCGGCGATCGTGCGGGCCTGCGAGGAGGCCGGCTTCACCGAGGTCGAGACCTACCTCAACACCGGGAACGTCCGGGTGACGACGTCGATGCGGAGCGTGGCGAAGGTGGAGGCGGCGTTGGAGAAGGCGTTCGCCGACGAGGCCGGCTTCGACGTGCCGACGATCGCGTTGACCCAGAAGGAGCTGTGCGACATCGCGGCCGACGCGGTGGAGCTGGGGGAGGAGCACGACGGGCGGTACTACGTGTCCCTGCTCAAGAAGTCGCCGACCGGGGCCACGGTCACGAAGCTGGACGACGCCGGACGGGCCGGCGAGCACGCCATCGTCCGCGGGCGCGGCGCCCATCTGTTGCTCGGGAAGGACTACCACACCGCCAAGCTGACCAACGCGGTCGTCGAGAAGCACCTCGGCGTCGCGACGAACCGCAACCTCAACGTGATCCGCACCCTCGCGGAGAAGTGGGGCTGATCAGCCCAAGGTGATCCCCGCGGCCGTCATCTCGGCGAGCGCCTGCTCGGTCGACTCCGGCGCCACCCCGGTGCACAGGTCCAGGATCACCCGCGTCTCGAAGCCCTCCTGGCGCGCGTCGAGGGCGGTCGCGCGGACGCAGTAGTCGGTCGCGATGCCGCAGACGTCGACCTGGGCGACCTGGTGGGCGCGCAGCCACTCGGCGAGCCCGTCGCCGTCGACGGTGCGACCCTCGAAGGCGGAGTACGCCGCCTCGTGGGCGCCCTTGAGGAAGATCGCGTCGAAGGGCTGCGGGTCGAGGTTGGGGTGGAACGCCTCGCCGTCGGTGCCGACCCGGCAGTGCACCGGCCACGACTCCACGAAGTCCGGCTGCTTCGACCAGTGGTGGCCCGGGTCGACGTGGTGGTCCTTGCTGGCGACCACCAGGTCGTACGCCGGCGCCTGGTCGTCGCGCCGCGTCCAGTGGTGGAGCAGCTCGCCGATGTCGCTGGCCACCTGGGCGCCCCCGCCGACGGCGAGCGACCCGCCCTCGCAGAAGTCGTTCTGGACGTCCACGACGATCAGCGCCCGCGTCATGGGGCCAGGTTATCGACGCGGCTCAGGCGCGGCGCAACGGGAGCCACGCGATCACGTCCTGGATCATCGCGTCCCACAGCGACCACTCGTGGTCGCCCGGTCGGAGATCCGCGGTGACGTCGAGTCCCGCAGCGGTGGCCGCGGCGATGAACCGCTCGTTGGCGTCGACGAGTCCGTCCTCGGTGCCGCAGCCGACGTAGAGCGGCGGCACGGACGAGGCCTCGCCGAGCAGGGCGAACAGGTCGTTCGGCGGCTGGATGACCTCGTCGAACGCGCGGTGCCAGATCTCGGCGCGGTCCTCGCGGTCGGCCATGTAGTGGATGTCCAACGTGCCGGACAAGGACGCGGCGGCGGCGTACCTCTCGGGATGGGAGAGCGCGAGCTTGACGGCTCCGTATCCACCCATCGACAGCCCCGCCGCGAAGGTGTCCTCCGGCCGGTCCGACAACCGGAAGAGCGAGCGCACGAGGCCGGGCAGCTCCTCGGACACGTAGGTCCAGTACGCGTGCCCGTGCACCTCGTCGGTGTAGAAGCTGTGGTGCACCGACGGCATCACCACGGCCAGCCCTGCCTCGTCGGCGTACCGCTCGATCGAGGTGGCGCGGGCCCAGGCGGTGTGGTCGTCGGTGAGTCCGTGGAGCAGGTACAGGACCGGCGGGTTCTCGACCTCCTGGGGGACGAACGCCGTGAACGTCGTGGCGACCGCGAGTACGTCCGACTCGACGTGGCAGATGAGCAGTGCCACGTCAGACGAACTGGGTCGGGATCACGGGCTCGCCCTTGGACATCTGTTCGGCGGTGTGAGGGAGCTCCCCGCGCGCCGCCGTGTGCCGGTCTCGCGCGGCGTCGAGTGGCTCGTGGCCGACGACCTCACCGTCGCGCACCAGCTCGACGAGCAGCTCACGGTCGTCGCCGTCGTTCTCGGGGGGCTTGCCGATCCCGATCACCTCGGCCTCGGCCACGCCTGCGGCGGACAGTCGGCGCATCGCCCACTTCCTCCCCCCGATCGAGATCTTGTCCGTGCTCTTCTTGGCGACGGCGACCATGTCGCCGTGGTCGTCCTCGCGGGCGACGAGCTTGTAGACGAAGCCGCACGTCGGGTGTCCGGAGCCGGTGACCAGCTGGGTGCCGACGCCGTACCCGTCCACGGGGGCGGCCGCCAGCGCCGCGATGGAGAACTCGTCGAGGTCGCTGGTCACGAGGATCCGGGTGTTCACGGCCCCGAGCGCGTCGAGCTCGGCCCGCACCTCGTGCGCGAGTGCGCCCTGGTCGCCGGAGTCGATGCGAACGGCACCGAGCTCCGTACCGGCCACCTCGATGCCGAGCCGGACCGCCTCGCGCACGTCGTAGGTGTCGACCAGCAGCGTCGTGCCGCGACCGAGCGAGGCCACCTGTGCGCGGAACGCGTCGGCCTCGGAGTCGTGGAGGAGCGTGAAGCTGTGGGCGCTCGTCCCGGCTGTCGGGACGCCGTAGCGTTGCCGCGCTGCGAGGTTGGAGCTGGTCGCGAACCCTGCGATGTACGCCGCGCGTGCGGATGCCACCGCGGCCTCCTCGTGCGTGCGTCGCGAGCCCATCTCGATGCACGGCCGGCCGGCCGCTGCCTGCGTCATCCGCGACGCGGCCGAGGCGATCGCACTGTCGTGGTTGTAGATGGAGAGCAGCACGGTCTCGAGCAGGACCGCCTCGGCGAACGTGCCCTCGACGATGACCAGCGGAGAGAACGGGAAGTAGAGGTCGCCCTCCGCGTACCCCCAGACATCGCCGGTGAAGCGGTGGCTCGAGAGCCACGCCCTCGTGCGGTCATCCACCAGGGGCTCCAGCGTCTGCAGCACCTCGTCGTCGAACCGGAATGCCTCGATGGCCTCCAGCGCGCGTCCGACGCCGGCGACCACGCCGTAGCGCCGACCCTCCGGGAGGCGGCGCGGGTAGAGCTCGAACACGGATCGCCGGTGGGCCATCTCCGAGCCCAGGGCCGCCTGCAGCATGGTCAGCTCGTAGTGATCGGTGAGGAGGGCGGTCGACGCGCGCATCCGAGCAGCCTAGGGCTCGCGCAGGGCCCGGGTCGCGGCTCCCGCTGTGCCACCATGGGCCAATGGCGACCACGAGCCCGGTCGAGGTCGAGCCGGATCTCACACCGGACGAGATCACGCTCACCGCCAAGCCCTGGGTCACCGTCGTGTGGAACGACCCGGTGAACCTGATGAGCTACGTGACCTACGTCTTCCGCCACTACTTCGGGTACGACCAGAAGAAGGCCGAGAAGCTGATGCTCGAGGTGCACCACGACGGGAAGTCGGCGGTCAGCAACGGCTCCCGCGAGGAGATGGAGCGCGACGTCCAGGCGATGCACGAGTACGGGCTCTGGGCCACGATGGAGAAGCAGTAGATGAGCGGCTTCACCCGCCATCGGCGCAGTGGCCTGATCATCGCCACCTTCTCCGGCTTCGAGGCCGACCTGATGCGCTCCCTGGCCTCGCAGCTCGTCGAGCTGCTCCGCAACGAGGCCGCCGTGCCGCACGAGCACGCCGACCCGCTCGAGGCGATGCTGAGCTTCGACGGCCCCACCACCGAGCCCGAGGACCCCGTCCTCGCCCGCCTCTTCCCGACGGCGTACGCCGACGAGGAGGCCGCGGCCGAGTTCCGGCGCTTCACCGAGGGCTCGCTCCGCGACGGGAAGGCGGCCGGCGCGGCCACGATCATCGACACCCTCGAGGAAGCCGGTCTGCCGCCCGAGCTGGGTGAGCAGAAGGTCGTCATCGACGTCGAGCTGGACGAGCCGACGGCCCTGACCTGGCTCAAGACGTTCACCGATCTGCGGCTCGCGCTGGCGACCAGGCTCGAGATCGAGCAGGACGACGAGGCCTTCTGGCGGGCCCTGCCCGACGACGACCCACGCTCCCAGGCCCACGACATCTACGAGTGGATCGGGGCACTCCAGGAAACTCTGGTCGACGCCCTTCACTGACGTCACACCCGCCCTTGTGGGCGAGACCCCTGCCGTGTTCGGATGACCCCCGTCATTTCCCAGACTCGGAGGACCACCTGTGAAGCTCTCCCTGCGCACCCCGCGACCGGCGCGAACCGCCACCGTCGCGATCGCCGCCGCTGCCGTCGGCATGGCACTGACCGTGCCCGGTCTGGCTCTGGCCGACCACGTCGGCCAGTCCGTACCCGCGCCGCCGGCCAACCCGACCAGCGCGAGCCAGATCCAGAACATCGACCAGGTCAAGACCGCGATCAAGGGCTACTACGGCGACACGCCCACCACGGCGGTCGACCCGGTCCCCAACTCCATCGACGGTGGGGACATCGCCCTCCACACGTTCAACCCGGACGGCGCCTACGCCCATGAGGTGGAGGGAATCGCCACCAAGGCCGGCACGTACCTGGCCCACCACCACAAGCGCACCGCCGGCAAGGCGATCCTCTTCGACATCGACGACACGACGCTGAACACCTACAACTACGAGATCTACAGCAACTTCGTGTTCAACCCGACCACGAACGCCGCGTTCGTGAACGCCGGTGTCTTCCCGGCCGTGCCGGGCATGGTCGACCTGGAGCACCAGGCCATCGCCGAGGGCTACAAGGTCTTCTTCCTGACCGGCCGCCCCAAGAACGCCACGACCGACCAGAAGCCGGCCACCCTGGCGAACCTGCGGGCCGTCGGCTACGACGTGGTCGACGACCAGGTGTACCTCAAGGACGCCAGCGGCGTGACCGAGCCGTGGCTCTCCCCCTGCGCACCGACCTGCACCACGACGCAGTACAAGTCGCTCACCCGCCAGCACATCGAGTCCCTGGGGAACGAGATCGTGGCGAACTTCGGCGACCAGTTCAGTGACCTGAACGGCGGCTTCGCGGACAAGACGTACAAGATCCCGAACCCGATGTACTTCCTGCCCTGACAGGTCGCATCATCGGCGAGTGCCCCGGGTCTCCGACCCGGGGCACTCGCACGTCCTAGGGTCGGGCCATGCCGATCCCGGACTTCATCGTCGAGCTGCGCGAGCTGGTCGGGCACCGTCACCTGTGGCTGCCAGGGGTGACGGCCGTCGTCCGGCGCGACGACCAGATCCTGCTCGTGCAGCGCGCCGACAACGGCGCCTGGACGCCGGTCACCGGGATCCCGGAACCGGGCGAGGAGCCGGCCGCGGCGGCCGCGCGCGAGGTCCTCGAGGAGACCGGGGTGACCGCCCGGGTCGACCGGCTCGCCTCCTCCTGGGTCTCCGGCCCGATCACGCACGCCAACGGCGACATCGCGACGTACCTCGACGTCACCTTCGCGTGCACCTGGGTGTCCGGTGAGCCGTACGTCGCTGACGACGAGTCGCGCGCCGTCGCGTGGGTACGCCGGGACGACCTGCCAGCGCAGGGTGTCGGTGAGGAGTTCCTCAGGCGTGTCGACGCCGCCGTCTCGGACGAGCAGGCGGCACGTTTCGTCCGCTGACCCCTCGCGAACCCTCCCCGGACGGGGGAGGCCGTGGCTAGCCTGGGGGGATGCGTCGACCGCACCTCAACGTGGCGACCGTCCTGGTCGACCCGGCAGTGCTGCGCGACCTCGAGCTCGACCTGGCGGCGTTCGACCTGTGGGTGTGGCCGATCGCGACGACGCCCAACTGCCCCGACGGTCCGCGGATGGCGTTCCAGGTCCGGCGCCGCCTGGTCGAGGCCCGGCAAGGAGCCTGGGACTGCGCGGCCGACTGGGCGGCGGTGTGGATCTCCTTCGGGGAGAGCTGGTACCGCGGTGCCGAGCCGTTGCCGTGGGCGGCACACGCGACTCTGTGGCAGAAGCTCGGCGAGTACGCCGACCACACCCGCTACCGCCTCGGGCTGGGCGGCGTCCCGGTCGAGATGGTCCAGCGCCGGGCCGAGCTCTGAGCGCCGGACGTTGATCCGTACCCTGGCGGGGTGCTGACCCTCGACCGCGCGACCTACGACGGGATCGTCGCGCACGCCCGGCGCGACCACCCCGACGAGGCCTGCGGGATCGTCGCGGGTCCGGAGGGCAGCGACCGCCCCGAACGCCTGGTCGAGATGGTGAACGCGGCCGGGAGCCCGACGTTCTACGAGTTCGACTCCACCGAGCTGCTGGCCCTCTACAAGGAACTGTGGGCGCGTGACGAGGAGCCGGTCGTGGTCTACCACTCCCACACCGCGACCGAGGCCTATCCCAGCCGCACCGACATCGGCCTGGCCAACGAGCCGGGCGCCCACTACGTGCTGGTCAGCACGCGTGAGCACGGGAATAACGAGGGCCCCGTGGAGTTCAGGTCGTATCGGATCGTCGACGGCGTCGTGACCGAGGAAGAGGTCACCGTCGTGGACGCGCTGCCTTCGTCAACCACCCTTCAAGGAGACCCCGATGGCCGTTGAGGTCCGGATCCCCACGATCTTGCGCCCCTACACCGGCGACCAGAAGTCGGTCGAGGCGAACGGCGCCAGCCTGAGCGCGCTGATCGACGACCTCGAGTCGAACCACCCCGGCCTCAAGGACCGGCTGGTGGAGGCCAAGGACGGCTCCATCGACCTGCGCCGGTTCGTCAACGTCTACGTCAACGACGAGGACGTGCGGTTCCTCGGTGGTCTCGAGGCACCCGTGGCGGACGGCGACCAGGTCGTCGTCCTGCCGGCCGTCGCCGGCGGAGCCCGCCCCACGACGTTCTTCGCCTCCTCCGCTCCGCTCCTCCGGTGAACAACGCCGCGGGGACCCCGAGCCGCGGGTGATGCACCGATGACGAGGTACGACGACCTCCTCAGCTCCGTCGGCGGGACTCCGCTGGTCGGACTGCCGACGCTGTCGCCGAGCCCTGACGTACGCCTGTGGGCGAAGCTGGAGGACCGCAACCCGACCGGCTCCATCAAGGACCGCGCCGCGCTGGCGATGATCGAGCACGCGGAGAAGGACGGGCGGCTGCGCCCCGGCTGCACGATCCTCGAGCCGACCAGCGGCAACACCGGAATCTCGCTGGCGATGGTGGCGCGGCTACGCGGCTACCGCCTGGTCTGCGTGATGCCCGAGAACACCTCGGCGGAGCGTCGCCAGCTCCTGGACATGTGGGGCGCCGAGATCGTCTCGTCGCCCGCCGCGGGCGGCTCCAACGAGGCCGTCCGGGTCGCGAAGGGGATGGCGGCCGAGCACCCCGACTGGGTGATGCTCTACCAGTACGGCAACCTCGCGAACTCCCTCGCGCACTACGAGAGCACCGGCCCGGAGATCCTGGCCGACCTGCCGACCGTCACGCACTTCGTCGGCGGCCTCGGCACCACGGGCACGCTGATGGGGGTCGGCCGGTTCTTCCGGGAGCACAAGCCCGACGTCCGGATCGTCGCCGCCGAGCCGAGGTACGGCGAGCTCGTCTACGGCCTGCGCAACCTCGACGAGGGCTTCGTCCCGGAGCTGTACGACGAGACCCTGATCGACGCGCGGTTCTCGGTCGGTCCCCGCGACGCCGTACGCCGGGTGCGCGAGCTGCTGGACGCGGAAGGCATCTTCGCCGGGATCTCGACCGGCGCCATCCTGCACGCCGCGCTCGCCCAGGCCGCGAGGTCGGTCAAGGCCGGAGCCCGGGCCGACATCGCGTTCGTCGTGGCCGACGGTGGCTGGAAGTACCTTTCCACCGGTGCCTACGAGGGCACCATCGACCAGGCCGAGGAACGGCTCGAGGGTCAGTTGTGGGCATGAGCTCCGAAGCGAGCTCGCTCGCAAGGCGCTCTTGATCCATCAACCCACGGGCCAAGGGGACCAGCCGGCCACCCGGTCAGTCCGACGTGTTGGCGTTGACCTCTTCGCAGTTCGCCCGGATCACGTCGTCGGTGTCGATCGCCCCGAGGTAGTTGACGACGTCGTGCCCGCTGCCGCAGTCGATGACGGCGCGCCGGTGGTCGTCGGTCAGGAAGCTGAGCGAGTCGTTGCCGGGTCCCATGAAGATCCGGTCCGCACCCTGGATGGTCTCGAGCTGGTCCTTGCCCCGGCCACCGCTGATGACGTCGACGCCGGGGCCGCCGCGGAGGAAGTCGCCACCGGGCCCGCCGACGAGTCGGTCGTCGCCGCGGCCGCCGTCGAGCAGATCGCGCGAGCGTGCGGACCCGCCGTACAGCCGGTCGTCGCCGGCCTGGCCGAACAACAGGTCGTCGCCCCCGCGGCCCTGCAGCACGTCGTCGCCCTGGTGGGCGCGGATCGTGTCGCCGGCGGAGGTCCCGTGCAGGATGTCGTCGCCGCTGGTGCCCTCGATGTGCTGGGCCAGCGCGGGCCCGGTCAGCAGCACCACGGAGGCCGCTGTGGCGGCGCCCGTCATCAGGATGGAAGTGAGTCGCATGGTCGTCCCCTCGGAAGCTCGAACAGGTGGACCGCGGGTCCCGAGGCGGTCCGGAGTGTGTCTGACCAGGAGCATCAGCGCCCGGTCCTGATACCAGTGTGAACGTGCCCTGTCGCTGGCCCGCCCGGCCGGGCTACCCTGTGGCCGACTGCCCGGCCCAGCACCTGGAGTGTCCGTGCCCGACCCTCGTGTCGTCGTGTTCAGCGGCTCCGCGCACCGCCCCCTCGCCCAGGCGATCTGCGACGACCTCGAGGTCCCCCTGTCGCCGGTGGAGATGACCCGGTTCAGCAACGACTGCCTCCAGGCCCAGCTCCAGGCCAACTGTCGCCAGCGCGACGTCTACATCATCCAGCCCCTGGTGCCGCCCACCCAGGAGCACCTGATGGAGCTGCTGCTGATGATCGATGCCGCCCGGGGTGCCAGCGCGGCCTCCATCACCGCCGTGATCCCCTTCTACTCCTACGCCCGGTCCGACAAGAAGGACGCCTCGCGCATCTCGATCGGCGGTCGGCTCGTCGCCGACTTGCTGGCCACCGCCGGGGTCCACCGGGTGATGACGATGACGTTGCACGCACCCCAGGTGCATGGCTTCTTCTCGGTCCCAGTCGACCAGCTGACGGCCATCGGCATCCTCGCCGAGCACTTCCTCGCCCAGGACCTCAGCGACGCCATCGTCGTCTCACCCGACTTCGGCAACGCCAAGACCGCCACCCAGTTCTCCCGGCTCCTCGGCCTGAACGTCGCAGCGGGCTCGAAGCGTCGGCTCGCCGATGACCGGGTCGTCATCGACTCCATCGTCGGTGACGTGGAGGGCAAGCGTGCGATCGTCCTCGACGACGAGATCGCCACCGGCGGCTCGATCGTCGAGCTCCTCGACCGGCTGGCCGACGAGGGCTGCACCGGTGCCGCGGTCGCCTGCACGCACGGGCTGTTCGTGGGCAAGGCCGTCGAACGCCTGCGCCACCACCCGATGATCACGGAGGTCGTCGCGACCGACACCGTCCCGGCTCCGCTCGACTGGCCGGAGCTGAAGGTGCGCAGCGTCGCGGGCCTCTTCGCCGAGGCGATCGCCCGGGTCCACGCGGGCGAGTCGGTGAGCAGCCTGTTCGACGGTGTCGACCCTCAGTTCGGTCCGCCGCAGGCCAAGCTGTTCGGGTGAAGCGACCAGCCGCGAGTGAGGAACGAACGCGCGGCGTGGACGAGCGCAGGTCGATCGGAGACGGTCGCAGCGCACCCCCCTCGACCACCCACCCGGGTGACCTCGGTCGCGTCCTGATGCGCGACCTCGTGTCGACCACCTAGCCTGTGCGACTGTGCCCCGCCCGTCGCTCGATGCTCCCATCGGCATCTTCGACTCCGGTTTCGGCGGGCTCACCGTCGCCCGGTGCGTGATCGACCAGCTCCCGCACGAGTCCCTGGTCTACCTCGGTGACACCGCCCGCCAGCCGTACGGCCAGAAGCCGATCGGCGAGGTCCGCGAGTACGCGCTGGAGTGCCTCGACCACCTGGTCCGCGAGGGTGTCAAGGCGCTGGTCATCGCCTGCAACTCCGCCAGTGCGGCGATGCTCCGCGACGCGCGCGAGCGGTACGACGTACCGGTCGTCGAGGTGATCCTGCCCGCCACCCGCCGTGCCGTCGCCGCGACGCACAGCGGCCGGATCGGCGTCATCTGCACCCGCGCCACTGCCGAGTCCCTGGCCTACGACGACGCCTTCGCGGCCGCGCCCCACATCGAGCTGACCACCCGCGCGTGCCCACGGTTCGTGGAGTTCGTCGAGGCCGGCGTGACCGGCGGCGACGAGCTGCTGGCCGCCGCCCACGAGTACCTCGACCCACTGGTCGCGGCGGACGTCGACACCGTGATCCTCGGATGCACCCACTACCCCCTCCTGACCGGCATCATCTCCTTCGTGATGGGTGACGGCGTGACACTCGTGAGCAGTGCCGAGGAGTGCGCCAAGGACGTCTACAAGCTGCTGGCCTCGCACGACGCCATGCGGCCCGGCGGTGAGGCGACGTACCGGTTCCTCACCACGGGAATGCCCGATGAGTTCGAGTCGATCGGCCGGCGCTTCCTCGGGCCCGAGCTGGCCATGGCCGCCCAGTTCTCGGGAGGTCTGGCATGAGGCTCACCGTGATCGGCTGCAGCGGCTCGTTCGCCGGGCCGGACTCCGCAGCCAGCTGCTACCTGGTCGAGGCCGACGACGCCGACGGTCGCACGTGGCGGATCCTGCTCGACATGGGCAGCGGCTCCCTCGGCCCGCTGCAGCGGTACACCGACGCCGATGACGTGCACGGCGTGCTCTTCAGCCACCTGCACCCCGACCACTGCCTGGACCTGTGCGGCTACTACGTGCTCCGCAAGTACCACCCCGGCGGCGCGCTGCCGCGGATCCCGGTGTGGGGTCCGACCGGCGTGGCCCGACGGATGGCCCACGCCTACGACCTCCCCGACCCGGGTATGGACGCGGAGTTCGACTTCCGCGAGTACGCCGGACCGATCGACCTGGGGCCGTTCCGGATCGAGCCGTACGCCGTCGCCCACCCGGTACCGGCCCACGGGTTCCGGGTGACCGCGGACGGGCGCACCCTGGCCTACACCGGTGACACCGGACCCTGCGACGCGCTCGACCGGCTCGCTGCCGGTGCCGACCTGCTGCTGGCCGAGGCGTCGTTCCGGCACGGCGACGACAACCCCGGCGCCCTCCACCTCACCGGCCGCGAGGCGGGCGAGGTCGCGGCCCGGCACGGCGTACCCCGGCTCGTCCTCACGCACGTGCCGCCGTGGTACGACGTGGCCGACATGGTGGCGGAGGCTGCGGAGGTCTACGACGGCGACCTCCTGGCGGCGGCCGCCGGCGCGACGTACGACGTCTGAGGCCCGAGCCTCAGACCAGCCCGGCGTCGTGGACGACGATCGCGATCTGCACCCGGTTGGTGACGTCGAGCTTCTCGAACAGGCGGGACACGTGCGCCTTCACGGTCGGCACGGACAGGAACAGCTCGGCCGCGATCTCGGCGTTGCTCAGCCCACGGCCCACCGCGAGGGCGACGTCCCGCTCGCGATCGGTGAGACACCCGAGCCGCTCCTGGGCGCGGCTGGTGCGCGAGCTGTCGGGCGGCGCGACCTGCTGGATCAGCCGTCGCGTGACCGAGGGCGACAGCATCGGGTCGCCGTCGGCGACCCGGCGGATGGCCTCCAGGATCTCGGTAGGCGGCGTGTCCTTGAGCAGGAAGCCGTCGGCCCCGGCGGCGAGGGCGCGGAGCACGTAGTCGTCGGCGTCGAACGTCGTCAGCACGATCACGTGCGGAGGGTCGGGCCGCTCGCGCAGCTCGATGGTGGCCGCGAGCCCGTCGAGGACGGGCATCCGGATGTCCATCAGCACCACGTCGGGGTGCAGCTCGGCCGCCGCGGTGATCCCGGCCCGACCGTCGGCCGCCTCGCCGACCACCTGGACGTCGGGCTGCCCGCCGAGCATCAGCCCGAGGGCCGACCTCACCAAGGGGTCGTCGTCGACCACGAGCACGCTGATCATGCCGAGATCATCTGCTCACGCCGCCCACGGGATCCAGCCGCGCAGCACCCAGGCGCCGTCCTCACGACGCCCCTCGAGCCGGCCGCCGCGCAGCTGGGCACGCTCGGTGAGCCCGACCAGCCCGAGGCCGGAGCCCGGTGTCGACCCGGGGCGCAGGCCCAGCGGGTTGCGCAGCTCGACGGTGACGCCCTCGTCGGGCGACCCGCTGACCACGATCTGCAGGGCGGTGCCGGGGGCGTGCTTGGCGGCGTTCGTCATGCCCTCCTGGACGATCCGGTACACGGTGCGCCCGATCACGTCGGGCAGCTCGGTGGCGGCAGTGCCGAGCCGGTCGTCGTAGAAGACCTTGAGGCCGGCTGAGCGCACGGCGTCGACCAGCGGCGCGAGATCGGCGTACGTCGGCTGCGGCGGCTCGAGAGGGACGCCCGACTCCGGGTCGCGCAGCACGCCGAGCACGCTCCGCAGGTCGGCCAAGGCCTGGTGGGCGGTGTCCTGGATGATCGTGGCGCTGGCCCGCATCTGCTCGGCGTCGAGGTCGGTCCGGAACGACAGGGCGCTCGCGTGCATCGAGACCTGCGAGATGCGGTGGGCCAGGACGTCGTGCATCTCGCGGGCGATCCGAGCACGTTCGTTGGCCCGGGCCTGGATGCTGCGGAGCTCCTGCTCGGCCTCGGCGCGCTCGGCGCGGTTCTTCAGCGTCCACATCAGCTCGCGGCGCGACCCGATGTAGGCGCCCCAGCCCAGGATCGCCACCGTGATCACCACGACGACGACCAGCTCGACCCACCACGGCCCGTTGTCGGGCGTCGGCACGATCATGTTGTAGATCCACGACACGGCCAGGTTCATCAGCCCGATCGCGGCCAGCTGCCACCAGCGCCGACGGGTCGCCAGCGAGACCGCGGCCAGCACACCCGGACCGGACGCCGTCGCGCTCAGCAGTCCGAAGAGCGTGATCGTCGTCGCGATGCCCATCGGCCAGCGCCGGCGGAACCACACGAGCACGTACGCCGTCATGCCGAGGGCCAGGTCGACGGCGACCAGGGCATGGTCCTGACGCCAGGCGACCGGGAGCGGGGTGAAACAGGTCAGCAGCGACAACAGGAGCATCGCAGCGAGCCGCCACGCGTGACCCCACCGCGTCAGGCGCGGCTGGTAGAGGTCGGGCGACGTGTGCTCCACGCGAGGATCCTAGGTAGCCGGGGTCGGTGGCGGCAGCGGTCGTCGGGAGGCGCCTCCCCCTACTTTGGTCTCGCGAGCCGAGCCCGACGGTGCATGTGGCCGATGGGGCGAGGTGGCAGGGTGGTGCCCATGATCAAGGTGGAAGGGCTCACACGGGCCTACGGGAGTTTCATCGCCGTCGACGACATCAGCTTCGAGTGCAAGCCGGGTACGGTCACCGGCTTCCTCGGACCCAACGGCGCCGGCAAGACCACGACCATGCGTGTCATGGTCGGCCTCACGCCGCCCACACGCGGCGACGTGACGATCGGAGGACTGCACTACAAGGACATCCCCAACCCCGGCCGACACGTCGGGGTCCTGCTCGACGCATCCGCCCAGCACGCGGGCCGCACCGGCCGCGAGGTGCTGG
>Ga0268266_10003913_pt1 | contig 14476 bp, 3 predicted proteins | sample KBSS13metaG_FD_190356 | JGI IMG/M metagenome (GOLD analysis project Ga0268266, IMG submission 190356) | Switchgrass rhizosphere microbial communities from Kellogg Biological Station, Michigan, USA - KBS S1-3 metaG (SPAdes) (version 2) | ecosystem: Host-associated > Plants > Roots > Rhizosphere >...
TTTTGTTTTATTTTTCGTAATGCTTCTTTTTTCTCTTTCTGAGTTTCAAATTGATCGATTTTTTTTGCGGTATTTTGTATCAGGATATCTTCTGCACTTTTAATATTCCAATAACTATTAAGGTTTAAAACATCTATTAAATATGTTAGATCACATTTTTCGCAATAATCATCAATGTTAGAGATGTGATTATAAGCAACACATTTCATTATGGGCAGAATCTTTTGAAAATTTTTATAGGAGATCGTCTCAATAGATATTTTCTTTTCTTTCGGCGCATTTGAGAGCATATGTAAAAAAAAACTAGAGGTGTTAAATATTTTCTTTGCTACCAATAACCGATTTTCTTGGTTATTAAAAGAACATATCAATGAATTTATTAATATTTTTTTAATATATGGCTCTCGTTTTTTTTGACATGATAAATTCATAGCGTTAACATGCAGTGTGACGAAAAATAAAAAACATATTATTAAAAATGTTATTGTTATTGATGTATATTTTTGCATAAATAGTAAGTGTTTTTGATGTTATAGTTAAATCATAATAAATTTTTTTTAATAGTATTTCTTTAACTGATAATATTCATATTTTACATCTTTTTTTGAATCATCTTCCTCAATTGATATAACTCATATTCGTCTAAATCATTTAGATTAATATCATCTGGGGAAGAATAATATTTACATTTTACTTCTTCTTTTGGCAAAGAATACAATGCATATTTTACTTCTTCTTCTGAATCATCTGCCTCAATATTATATTCTATCTGCAAGCCTTGTTTTGTGGAATAATTACAAAGATATTCTATAGGATGCTTAATAAAAGCAAGCTTATTTCCTTTTTCCCATGATTTAATTATGGTATTAGTTTTTATATGGACAAGGCTTATTTGGTTTTTCCCAGGGACAAGTAATAATTCTCCGTCATCGCTTGTTTCGCAAGCCACGGTGGTGAAAGAATTACTTATCTCTTTCATAGCATACACACCTATTTTTTCGCGTGTATTAATATTATATATTAATACCCTACTATTCCGTAATGATATATATATTAGATGATTTTTATAAAACACATGATTAACACTGTAAGCATTCTCCGCTAAATCTATCGTTATGTGTTTATGAATATCAAATAATTTTATCTCAAAAATATTTGTAAACTCACGATATTTATTAATATCCCAACCACTCAACCTATCGTATATAATATAATTATCACAGGGACTCCAATCAAAATCATTATTCTTGCGTTCGCAGTATAAATAATGGAATTTATTTTCTTTTTGATTATAGAGTGAAAAATCATCATCTTTTGTTTCTTTTTGCATTGCTTTAATTAATAAATTATTACAATCATGATCAAATTTTAAATTTTCAATTATATAGTTTTTATTAAATTTAACTTGCGTATGATGATTATTTTTCACATTATAAAAAATAATTTTATTGCTATTGTCAACAAACATAAGCATATTTTTTGCTGTATTAAATGTATATAGACTAACGTATTCAAATTTATGAGCAATAAATGTATCCATATAAATAAAAACAACAACTAGAGATTTGTTTGTTATAAGAAATGTATTTTGATTGTAAAAAAACCTTTTACTATTCCAAAATTGTTGTGTACCATTATCATTAATCAGTATTTCTTTTTTTAATTTACCTGTTGTGCTGCATAGTATTAAGTAGGCATTATTATTATTATTATTAGGAATTACTAAAAGCGTTCCTTCAGGATTAAAAAAAGCATTTAGCGTATCATCGCTTTGTTGCGTGGAAATCTGTTGTATAATTGCTCTTGTAGCTGTATCAATGAGTCTATAGGTACCAAAAGGTTCACAAACTACTAATCGTGTTCCATCAGCATTAAAAATACCACACTTTTTGTTCCATTTAGAATAGTTTAAAAATAGAATATTTTCTATAGTAAAATATTCTTTAGGGTTCGCTAAATCAATTAAAAGACCATTTATTTTGTCATCACCAAAAATTATTGATTGGGGTACCAGAACATATTTTTTTTGAGGATCAATAGCAATTGCTTGTTCTAAATTCTTAATCGCCCGTTCTTTGCCTTGATAAATTATACAATTATTGAAACATAAAGTTATACTACAATTATAGTCATAGTCTCTCTCGCGTGTAGCCGTAATTTTTATTATACCATCAAGAAGATTCTTATCCTCAACAATCTTGGGGTGTGGTGATTTTTGAATTTCTTTTATAACAGGAAGCAGCCCTCCTACAGCAGAAAAGATCTTGTCATATATAACCGCCATAATTTTTATTATACCATTAAGAAGATTCTTGTCCTCAACAATCTTGGGGTGTAATGGGTTTGGAATTTCTTTTATACTAGGAAGCAGCGTCTTTTTTACAGCAGAAAAGATTTTCTCATATATAACCGCCTGCTTTATATTTCGTTTAATTTTTTGTAATGCTTCTTTTTTTTCTTTCTGAGTTTCAAATTGATCGATTTTTTTTGCGGTATTTTGTATCAGGATATCTTCTGCACTTTTAATATCACAATAACTATTAAGGCTTAAAACATCTATTAAATATGTTAGATCACATTTTTCACAATAATCATCAATATTAGAGATTTGATTATAAGCAACACATTTCATTATAGGCAGAATCTTTTGAAAATTTTCATAGGAGATCGTCTCAATAGATATTTTCTTTTCTTTCGGCGCATTTGAGAGCATATCTAAAAAAAAACTAGAAGTGTTAAATATTTTCTTTGCTACCAATAACCGATTTTTTTGGTTATTAAAAGAACATATCAATGAATTTATTAATATTTTTTTAGCATATAACTCTCGTTCTTTCTGACATGATAAATTCATAGCATTAACATGCAGTGTGACAAAAAATAAAAAATATATTATTAAAAATGTTATTGTTATTGATGTATGTTTTTGCATAAATAATTTGTGTTTTTGATGTTACAGTTAAATAACTATAACAAAAAATATATTTAAATAAAACAAGCGTTTTTTAAGCGCTTGTTTTATTTAAATAATTATTAATTGATTAATTATTCTAATGCTTTAATACGAATAATTAGCTCTTCAATCATTGCTTTCATTTTTTGATTATCATTTTTAAGATCTGCAATGACTAATTCTTTTGCTTCTATATCAATCAACCTTTGATTAATTTGTTGCATTTCTTTTACTAATAATGAAGTTAAAAGTTCATATTTAACACCATATGTTTGGCCTTGAAATTCCCCTACTAATTCAGGAAATAATTCTGCTACCTCTTCAGCTATTAATCCGTATTGTTTAATATTAAGTTCTTCTGGTCTTACCACAGCATCTTCATTATATACAAATCTTACGGGACGTAATTTATAAAATTTTTCTGAAATATCTTCCATATTTTCTACATCATGTTTAAATCTCTCTGAAGAAGGAGCTAGCGGAATAACTTGGCCTAATTGACCAGTAGGCAAAAAGCCTACTCCTAAAGCCGCTGGTGCTACCAACGCTGAAACTGGTAAAAAAATAAAATTATGAATTAAATTAGTACCAATCATAATAGTTCCAGGATTTGGAAGTACCGGATTAGGCAGAGCTACATTAGCTCCTAGAAAAATACAATTAACTGCTGTTGTCACACCTGTTGCGCCGCCATTACCTATAACAATAGTATTTGCCCCAGCTAAAAGAGTTAAGGCTGAACCACTTCCCAAAATAATATTGCCCGTACCGGCTCCAACAAGATATGATCCATTACCAATGGCAATATTACCAGCTCCTGCAACAGCTGCCATCGTTCCTTGACCCATAGCAATGTTGCCTGCGCCTACTAAATTTGCTCCTACACCAGTACCGATAGCAATGTTTCCTGCTGATCCTATACTCGCAGCCATTGCGCCAGTACCAATTGCAATGTTATCTGCTGCTGCATTAGCAGAACCAAGAGCAGTTGTACCCATAGCAATATTAGCTGTACCTGTTGGACTTGCAGCCATTGCTCCCGTACCAATAGCAATATTATCTGCAGATTCATTTGTTTCAAGAGCAGTTGTTCCAATGGCAATATTACCTATTCCTAAAGCACTTGTTCCCATAGCAGTTGTACCAATAGCAATATTGCCAGTAGATTCATTTACAGCAAGAGCTGCTTGCCCAATAGCAATATTACCGGTGCCTAACGTGCTTCCTGCTGCCGCTCCTAAGCCAATTGCTATATTAAATCCTGGGCCATTATTTATTGCAAGAGCATTAGCTCCTACTGCAACATTTCCCTGTCCTGTTACACTAGCAGCTAAAGCACTTGCCCCCACTGCAACATTTTCTGTTCCAATAGTATTTGCTCCTAATGCATTAGCTCCGGTAGCAGTATTAAAACCAGCAGTATTAAATTCAAGTGTCTTAAAGCCAACCGCTGTATTTCCTTGCCCAACGGCACTTAAACGAAGAGAATTAGCACCAACGGCAGTATTTTCTATTCCTACCGTATTTGCTTGTAATGCTAGAAAACCTACTGCCGTATTAAAGGCAGCTTCATTTGTTTCCATTGCATTGTAACCAACAGCTGTATTACCTAAACCTACAAGATTACTACTTAATGCATTATATCCAACAGCAGTATTAAAGTTTCCTTCAATATTAGAAAGCATGGAATTATTACCTACTGCAGTATTAAAAGATCCTATTGTATTAGCTATCATTGAATTTAAACCAACTGCAACATCGGAAAACCCTAACGTATTAGTTGTTAAAGCATCATAACCAACAGCAACGTTTCCATTTTCTTGGTTGTGTTGTAACGCATTTCCCCCAATAGCAACAACAAAGCTGCCTCTGGTTAAAAAAGTAGGTACTGGTAAAGGTAGAGGAGGATTAGGAAAGGCAGAACTAACCATTTCCCCTCCAAAGGCACTATTACCAACAGCTGTGTTACTCGCTCCCTCAAAATGAGATGCCATAGCTTGACTTCCAACAGCAACGTTATTGTCTGTATTAGGATTAACTGCTAACGACTTAGCACCCACCGCCACATTTTTATCTCCAATAATATGAAAATACATTGCAGAGTTGCCAATAGATACATTACTTGCAACTTCAATACTTAAAAACATTGATTTGTTGCCAATGGCTACATTTCCAGAACCTTCAAGAGTAATTGGTAATGTATTATTTCCTAAGGTAATATTACTTGCGCCATAAATATTTTCTTGTAAGGATAAATGACCTACAGCAACATTGTTTTTTGCCCCAATAGGAAAAATAAGTGGTAATTTACCATTATTTTCTAATACATGATTACCAATACCTATATTAAAATTACCAAAAAGGTTTGAAAACAATACTTGAAAACCCATTCCAATATTATCAGATTCACCTAAATTAGCAGGTAATACATTATGTCCTATTGCAATGTTTCTCTGCCCTACATCATTGCTATCTAAGGTAAAAGTTCCTATCGCAACGTTATAAATTCCGGTGGTGTTGGAAATTAATGCATCAGTTCCCATGGCGATATTAAAAGATCCGGTAGTATTTGATTGAAGAGCACTAGAACCAATAGCAATATTAAAAGCTCCGGTGGTATTTGATGTTAAGGCATCAGTCCCTATTGCAATAAGTCCTGAAACAGTATTAGATTGAAGTGCATTATTACCGATAGCAATATTTTGCAATCCAATAACATTTGATTCTAACGCGTTAAATCCAATACTAACATTACTATTACCTTCCGTATTAGAAATTAAAGAATTACTTCCAATACCAATATTTGCTATACCACCAGTATTTTCCAGTAGTGTTTTATATCCAACAGCAACGTTATCGTATCCTGTTATATTAGATTGTAATGCATTGTTTCCTGTTGCGGTATTCTGCACACCAACGGTGTTGGTTTCTAGCGCAAAATTACCCACAGCAGTATTATAATTACCAAAAGTGTTAGACTCCAATGCAAAATTACCCACAGCTACATTTTCAATACCTATAATATTTGCAGCTAACGCAAAGTTACCTACGCCCACATTGATATTACCAGAGGTGTTACTTTCTAACGCATAATTTCCCAGCGCAACGTTAAACACTCCAATATTATTACGTTGCAATGCACTAGTACCAAAGGCAGCATTCACAGATGCTGTTGTATTATTTGCTAATGCATTAGCACCAACTGCCACGTTGAATAATCCCGTTGTATTAGATTCTAGTGCATTAAACCCTATCGCTACATTTTCTGACCCGCTTGTATTGCTTTCTAATGCATAGTTACCAATTGCTACATTTGATAATCCTAGTGTATTAGCTTCTAAAGCATTAAATCCAATAGCAACATTATCAAGACCTAGTGTGTTTGAATTTAATGCAAAATTACCTACGCCAGTATTTCTATTTCCTGCAGTATTTGCTCGTAAGGTATCTACCCCAACCGCTACGTTATCATAACCAGTCGTATTAGATCGCAATGCATTACGTCCAAAGCCACTATTGTTACCTCTGCCACTGGTTATAAAATTCCCTGCATTAATTCCCACAAACGTATTACTCGTACCGAAATTATGAATAAACGGTTGGCCGCATTTAATAATATTACCTACTTCGGGACTCAGTGATGGTTGCATATTAATATTGCAACCAACAATAAGATCACAACCAACAATTAATTCATCAGCAGCAGAAACAGTATTTGTGGAAATATTATTAATGATTCCATTTTGAGCAAAAAAATCAATCACGGAAAGAGTATCTATTGTTCCCTCCACAACAGATAAATTTTCTGCAAAAAAATCAAACGTAGAAATATTTTGCGCTACTATGTCAGTTGCAGTAAGCACATCAATAAAAGCATCATCAGCGGATAAATGTTCTACAAATAAATCGATCACCGATATATTCTGTAATACTGAATCATTCACTGATAAAACATCAATAAAAGCATCATTTGCAGATAGATATTCAACAAATAAATCAACGGTAGAAATATTGAGAGCTACTTGATCATTCACCGATAAAATATTAATAAATTGATCATTGATTGATGCATTCTCCACCACAAGATCGTTAACTGATAAATTAGTAATGACCGCATCAATAGCAGAAAGTTCATTAACCGATAATTGATCAATAAAAGCATCATCAGCCGATAAGGTTTCAGCAAATAAATCAATGGTCGAAATGTTTTGTGCTACCAAATCAGTAACTGATAACGTATCTACCGCAATATCTGCAGCAGAAAAATTTTCAGCAAATAAATCGATGGTCGAAATATTATTAGCTACTACATCAGTGACTGATAAGTTATTAATAACTGCATCTAAAGCTGAAAGATTAATAATTGATATATTATTAACAATTTCATTATTAACTGATAATGTACCACTGATAGAAGCATCTGTTACAGAAAGATCATTTACGCACAGTTCGGCTATGCAATTAGTTACGGTAAGATTATTAATAGTAGCATTTTCTGCTGATAAGTTATCAGTAGTTAAATTCATTGTTATGATTGAATCGTTTACCGTTATATTGCCATCTATTGATATATTATTTTGAAAATGTACATTATCTTTAAACGTTACATCCTCCAAAAAAGTTGCTTCTTGTTCAAATTTGGATTTACCCGAGACTTGAAGATCTCCGTTAATAAGTACATTTTTATCAACTTCTAAATTTTTACCTATTCTAACGCTTTTATTAAATAAAGCTTTTCCTAAAACATTTAATTTATTAAGAATTTCAGAACAGCTCGCATGTTTATGGATATCTTTTGAAGCAATATTTAACACACCCATTATAATTTGACTTAGAATTTCTTCAATATCAGAACGAAGTTCTTTAAGATCTGATTTTTTAAGACGTTTTTTTTCTTTATTTAAAACTGATTTACCATATTCTAACGCTGCAACTATAGCATTTATCTCTCCTATAGAAAATCCATTATTTATATGCGCTTGTAGCATATGAATAGGTGATTTTTTATTACAATCTAATGCACTAATACTTAACACCACTTCTTGTAGTTTGCTTTTGTTTTTATCAAGATAAATATATTGATTGTTCTCATCTTCATGAATAATGTTTATTTCTTCTGGTGAAAATTCAGCATTACGACGACCTTCGGACCCTGCAAAAAATGGTAAACTGATTAAAAATATAAAAATAGTATACTGTTTTCTTAGGAACAAGACATTCATAACTAATCCTTTTTTGAGATTAAAAGAGAGTAAGTATCTATCGATTTAACACATTGTCTTTCTAACAAAAATGATGTAATTAAATCAACATCTCAAGAATTGCACATGAAAAAAGGCAACGATTAATAATCGCTGCCTTTTTTCATGCTATAAAGGTTAATTTATAGATAATTGATTAACACGTTCCATAATGCTATCTATGGCATTTTTAAACTGTATATTATTCATCTGTAAGTTTTCTATAGTTGTTGTTTGCTCTTGAACAATATTGTTTAATTTCTGAACTTCCATGAGTAATAATATTGGTAATAAATGGTAGCGAACAGTATAAGGTTTGTTTTCTTCATCATAAACAACCAATTCTTGGAATGATTGTTCCACTTCTTCTGCAATTAAACCGTATTGTTGCGTATTTGTTTCATCATTATTATATATGAATGTTACTGGGCGTAATTGATGAATATTAGTGGAAACATTCTGATCTATATCTTTTATATCGTGTTTAAATCTTGCAGAAGATACTACTGTTCCAAGCTGTCCACCAGCATCAACAAATACCGGCAATCCGGTTAAACCTACCGGTACTCCAAAAATACCTTGAACAAATGTTGCTACGTGAGTACCATTCGTTCCTATTCTAATAACTCCACTTTCTGCCGCTACTCCCGGATTTCCTATATAAATATTATCGTTACCATTAACTAAATTAATACCCGCATTATATCCAATCATAACGTTAGTTAATCCATTGGCAACAACAGATCCTGCATTAGTACCAATAAATACGTTATTATTTCCGGTAATTAAATTAAAGCCTGCATTAGAGCCAATTGCTGTATTACCAGAACCTGTGGTATTTACTACCAATGTATTACTACCCAACGCAGTATTTTCATTGCCTGTGGTATTTATAGCTAATGCAAATACTCCTAATGCAACATTATTAGCACCAACAGTATTAGTGGGTAACGTATAAGCACCAACCGCTGTATTTTGATCTCCTGTTGTGTTAGAAAAAAGTGCATTACGGCCAATGCCCACATTTCCTGCTCCACTCATAATAAAGTTACCTGCATTCATACCTAAAAAGGTATTATCAACGCCAAAATTATGCATAAATCTGTTGCTCGCTTTTATAATATTACCCACCGCCGGACTTAATGAATCATTCATGCTAATGTTACATCCTACCGTAAGATCGCATCCAATATCCAAAGACCCTGCAATTAAATCTGTTACTGATAACGTTCCGCTGACTGATTCATCAACTACCGATAAATCAAGCACACATAAGTCAGCTATACAGTTTGTTACAGTAAGATTATCAATAACAGCATCTGTCGAAGATAAAGTAGTAATTGTTGCGTTTGTTATAATAGCATCAGTAGCAGATAAACTAGTGGCTGTAATATTGGTAACAATTTCATCATTAACTGATAATGTTCCACTAACAGTACCGTCTACAACAGACAGATCTAATACACAAAGGCTACCAATACAACCTACAACGCTTAAATCAGTAATAACTGCATTAGCTACGGTTAAATTTGTAACAGTGATATTATTAGCAAATTCATTATTAACTGATAAAGTACCGCTTATGGACTGATCTACTACTGATAAATTTATAACACAAAGATTATCAATACAATTTACTACGCTTAAATCAGTAATAACGGCATCAGTTGCAGTAAGATTAGTAACGGTAATATTGTTAGCAAATTCATTGTTAACGGATAACGTACCACTTATGGACTGATCAACCACTGATAAGCTTATCACGCATAAATTATCAATACAGTTTACTACGCTTAAATCAGTAATAACTGCATCCGTAGCGGTAAGGTTAGTAACGGTGATATTGTTAGCAAACTCATTATTAACTGATAAAGTACCACTTATTGACTGATCAACCACTGATAAGTTATTAACACACAAATCATCTAAGCAACCTATTACACTTAAATTAGTAATAACAACATCATTAGCGCTTAAGGTGTCTACGGTAATATTGTTAGCAAATTCATTGTTAACTGATAACGTACCGCTGATTGACTGATCAACCACTGATAAGCTTATCACGCATAAATTATCAATACAATTGACCACGCTTAAATCAGTGATAATTGCATCAGTAGCGGTAAGGTTAGTAACAGTGATATTGTTAGCAAACTCATTATTAACTGATAAAGTACCACTGATTGACTGATCAACCACTGATAAATTATTAACACACAGATCATCCATACAATTTAAAACCACTAAATCAGTAACTGATAAATTACTGATACAAATATCATCTAAGCAACTTCCGCCCGGTACAATTATATCAATTACCGTTAATTCATTCACGCAAAGATTATCAATACAACTAAGCACAACCAAATCAGTTACTGTTAGCGCTCCATCAATGGTAACATCATCTTCGAATGTAACTTCATCTTCAAACGTAACTTCATCATTAAAGGTAACCTCATCATCAAAACACACATCATCTTTAAAGCATACATCATCTTTAAAAACAACATCATCTTCAAAAACGGCTTTTCCTTTAGCTTTAAGCTTGCCATTGATCGTAACATCTTTTCTAAATTGCGCATTTTCAAAAGCAATGAGTTTACTTCTTACCGTAACAGCATCACATTTATTGGTAGGATAACAACAAGTTGGACCAGAGGCGCATTTTTTAGAAGGACATTTTTTGATAGATATATCAGATGGGTCATATGAAGGATTGAATTCAGCAAGATCTGCCACTTTAGGATCATCGATGTTAAATTTTCCATTTACTATTTGATTAGTAACATCTATCAAAGCATTTTCAATATTTTTAATTTCTAAATGATCTACATTAGTAGCATTTTCTGCTAAAAAATCTTCTGCATAATTCAGTACTTCCACAATAAAATCATACGGTCCAACAAGAAAACCTTTATTTATGCCTTCTTGTAATTCAAATATTATAGAATTTTTATTTGTATCTCGTTGGGCTATATAATTAATTATTTCATGAAAATCAGTAAATTTTTCACCAATATAAACATATGGTATATCATTGCTTATTGTTGTGTCATTCAACTCTTTAGAAGAAAGATTATTATTTTCTCTGTCTATCGATTGCGTTATTGTCGAAAACAATAAAATAAGTATAGTTAAAAAAAATTTATAATAATTAATCAATTTACAAACCTTCATATTCACCCTTTTATTTGGACACTTATTACATTTAATTATATAAAGCACTTACTTTTTCATGAGTTATTTGAATAGCATCTGCGATTTTTTGATTATCTAATTCAAGCTCATTAATGATTTTTGCTCTTTCTTGCGTTATATTATTTAATTTTTGTATTTCATTAAGCAATAACATTGGGAGTATGTTGTAACGTACGGTATAAGGTTTTCCTTCTGCATCATATACAACTAAAACAGGAAATATCTTATCAACTTCTTCTGCTATTAATCCATATTGTTGAGTATTTGTTTCATCTTGATTGTAAATGAAAGAAACAGGACGAAGTTGATCAAAATGATCTGTTTGATCACCCATATCTTCTATAGCATGTTTAAATCTTTGTGATGAAAGAAGGACTCCCATTCCTAATTTTCCAGAAGCTTCTACACCTACTGCTTGACAAGCTTCAGGATTGAGAGGGAAATTAGGACAGACAGGTAAATCAGGATTAACTAGGGCAAGATAAATACCTTGAATATAAGTTCTTACATGTGTTGCTGGAGTACCAACACGTATAGTACCATTTTCTGTTACTTCGCCGGGATTTAAAATATAAATATTATTATCACCGCTTAAAAAGCTAATGCCTGCATTATATCCAATAATACTATTAGTAGATGCTGTTGAGGTAAATATACCAGCTCTATTACCCATAAAAACATTATTATCACCTGCGATAAGATTTACTCCGGCATTAAAACCAATAGCCGTATTATTAATACCAACAGTATTTGAAGCTAAACTAAAATTACCTCCGGCGGTATTGGTAGTACCAATTGTATTATTTGCTAATGTAAGTATCCCAATAGCTGTATTATTTGTCCCTGATGTATTAGCAGGTAATGCAAAAGCTCCTACTGCTACATTATCTGATCCGGCCGCATTAGAAAATAAAGCGTTACGACCAATTCCAACATTTTCAATTCCGGTCATCGTAAAATTACCGGCATTCATACCAAGAAACGTATTATCAACACCAAAATTATGCATAAATCTGTTGCTCGCCTTTATAATATTACCTACCGCCGGACTTAATGAATCATTCATGCTGATATTACATCCCACTGTAATATTGCAAGCTACATCAAAAGATCCTGCAACAACATCAGTTGCTGATAACGTACCGCTTACCGATCCATCAACTACTGACAAATCAAGTACACATAAATTATCTATACAATTTGTTACGGTTAAATTATCAATAACGGCATCTACTGCAGATAAATTTGTAATTGTTCCATTAGTAATAATTGCATCGGTTGCAGATAAGCTGGTGGCCGTAATATTAGTAACAATTTCATTATTAACAGATAAAGTTCCACTAATAGATACATCTACTGCAGATAAACTTAATACGCAAAGATTATCAATACAATTTATTACACTTAAATCTGTTATAATAACATCCGCTGCAGTAAGATTAGTAACCGTAATATTGTTAGCAAATTCATTATTCACAGATAAAGTGCCACTTATGGACTGATCTACCACTGATAAATTTATGACACACAAATTATCAATACAATTAACTACGCTCAGATCAGTAATTATTGAATCCGTTGCAGTAAGATTAGTAACAGTGATGTTATTAGCAAATTCATTATTCACTGATAAAGTGCCGCTTATGGACTGATCTACCACTGATAAATTTATGACACACAAGTTATCAATACAATTGACCACGCTTAAATCAGTAATTACTGCATCCGTTGTAGTAAGATTAGTGACGGTGATGTTATTAGCAAATTCATTATTGACTGATAACGTACCACTTATTGACTGATCAACCACCGATAAATTATTAACACAAAGATCATCTAAGCAACCGATTACGCTTAAATTATTAATCACAACATCATTAGCACTTAATGTGTCTACCGTAATATTATTAGCAAACTCATTGTTAACTGATAAAGTACCGCTTATTGACTGATCTACCACTGATAAATTTATGACACACAAATTATCAATACAATTAACTACGCTCAGATCAGTAATTATTGCATCCGTTGCAGTAAGATTAGTAACAGTGATGTTATTAGCAAATTCATTATTAACTGATAAAGTACCGCTGATGGACTGATCTACCACTGATAAATTATTAACACAAAGATCTTCTATGCAATTGAGAACAACTAAATCGGTAACTGACAAATTGTCCACGCAAAGATTACTAATACAGCTGCCAAGCGGTATAATAATATCGGTGACTGTTAATTCATTAATACATAAATTATCAATACAACTTATAGTTACTAAGTCTGTTACTGTTAAATTAGTTTCAATCGTTACATCGTCTTGAAAAGTAACTTCATCTTTAAATGTTACATCATCTTTAAACGTTACCTCATCATCAAAACATACATCATCTTTAAAACATACATCATCTTTAAAAAGAACATCGTTAGTAAAAGTTGATTTACCTTTTGCCTTTAATTTTCCATATATTTCAACATTTTTTTTAAATAATGCATCCCCACAAACAATTAATTTACTTCTTACTTTTACAATTTTAATTTTATTCGCAGGGCAACACATCGTATCTCCCGGACATCGGGTAATACTGTCAGAAGAATTAATTAATATTTCCTCTGGTGTTAAATAATCAATAATGTTTTTTGAATTTAGCGTAAGAGCTTCATTGTTTATTTCCTTGATTAACAAATCAAGTGAATGAGAAATGTTTTCAATCTTTTCATACGCTATTTTATGAGAAGATTGTTCTAAGATTTCTGTTGCATACTTAAGAACATCTTTTATGAAATCATGTGGCCCGATACAAAAACCATCATCAATAAATGTGCGTAAATTATGCAATATGGAGTTTTTATCAGGATCTAGCTCTGCTATGAGAGATATTACTTCATATAAATTACTATATTCTTTATTAAGATAAATATACTGCTTATCACTATTTTCTAATAATGTAGCCAATTCAATATTAGAAATATATATAATCTCTTTATTCTCAATAGTATAAATCGAAACAGAATAGAATAAAAAATTCGTTACTAAAATAACCATATAATAATTAATCAATCGAAATTTTTTCATACTCAAACCTTT
>Ga0268266_10003916_pt1 | contig 14474 bp, 14 predicted proteins | sample KBSS13metaG_FD_190356 | JGI IMG/M metagenome (GOLD analysis project Ga0268266, IMG submission 190356) | Switchgrass rhizosphere microbial communities from Kellogg Biological Station, Michigan, USA - KBS S1-3 metaG (SPAdes) (version 2) | ecosystem: Host-associated > Plants > Roots > Rhizosphere...
GCCGTCGGGGAATTCGATCTCGTCGACCTGCGGCTTGATGTTGTGCCACTTCAGGTTCTTGGTGGCCGCGATCTGAATCTCGCTGTCGAAGTGGCCGATATTGCAGACGATGGCGCGGTCCTTCATCGCCCGCATATGGTCATGGGTGATGACGTCGACATTGCCGGTCGCGGTCACGAAGATGTCGGCATGGGGCGCCGCGTCGTCCATCGTCGTCACCTGATAGCCTTCCATCGCCGCCTGCAGGGCGCAAATCGGATCGACCTCGGTCACCATCACGCGGGCGCCGGCGCTGCGCAGCGACGCCGCCGAGCCCTTGCCGACATCGCCGAAACCGGCGACCAGCGCGACCTTGCCGGACATCATGACGTCGGTGCCGCGGCGGATGCCGTCGACCAGGCTCTCGCGGCAGCCATAGAGGTTGTCGAATTTCGACTTGGTGACGCTGTCATTGACGTTGATCGCCGGCCACAGCAGCGTGCCGGCCTTCTGCATGTCGTAGAGGCGATGGACACCGGTCGTCGTCTCTTCGGTCACGCCGCGGATCGACTTGGCGCAGGCGGTGTAGAAGCCAGGCTTGGACTTCAGCCGCGCCTTGATCGCGGCGAACAGGACTTCCTCTTCCTCGTTGGTCGCACCGTCCAGGAAGGCGGTGTCGCCATTCTCGGCGCGCAGGCCCAGATGGATCAGCAAGGTGGCGTCGCCGCCGTCATCCAGGATCATGTTGGGAGTGCCGCCATCGCCCCACTCGAAGATGCGATGGGTGTAGTCCCAGTAATCTTCCAGGCTCTCGCCCTTGATCGCGAAGACCGGCGTGCCGGCGGCCGCGATCGCGGCGGCGGCATGGTCCTGCGTCGAATAGATGTTGCACGAAGCCCAGCGCACATCCGCGCCCAGGGCCTTCAGCGTCTCGATCAGGACGGCGGTCTGGATCGTCATGTGCAGCGAGCCGGCGATCCGGGCGCCCTTCAGCGGCTGCGACGCGCCATATTCCTCGCGCGTGGCCATCAGGCCGGGCATCTCGGTCTCGGCGATGTTGATCTCTTTCCGACCCCAGCCGGCGAGCGAGATGTCCTGAACCTTATAGTCAGTGGCGACGGCCATATGAAAACCCCGTAAAAGCAGTGGGTGTGAAATTGTCGTGCGGCGCAGCATCTACCAGTTCGAGCTGCTGCTAAGCAACCCAGGGTAGTTTCTCAGCTCGCGGTAAAGCTTACATCCTCGTCGAAGCCGCGGGCGATCAGATCGAGCAGGGCGGCCATCGCCGCTTCGGCATCCCGGCCGGTCGCGGTCAGCTGAAGCTCGGTCCCGGGACCGGCGCCGAACATCATCAGCCCCATGATCGAGAGGCCACCGACCGCCATGCCGCCGCGCTCGACCGTGATCGCCGCGTCGAAGGCTTCGACCAGCTTGACGAACTTCACCGCCGCCCGCGCATGCAGGCCGCGCTCATTGACGATCGTCGCCATGCGGCGGACCGGGTCGGTGGGAGAATTCAAGGCTGGTCGGTGAGCAGTGTCGAGGCCACGCTGATATATTTGATGCCGGCGTCGCGCGCCTTGGCGACGGCGCTCGCCAGGGGCTCGGTCTGCCGCACGCTGGCCAGCTTGATCAGCATCGGCAGATTGACGCCGGCCAGAACCTCGACCTTCGCCCGGTCCATAATCGAGATGGCGAGGTTGGACGGCGTGCCGCCGAACATGTCGGTCAAGAGGATTGCCCCGTCGCCGCTGTCGACCTCCTCAGCCGCCGCCAGGATCTCGGCGCGGCGCTGCTCCATGTCGTCTTCGGGGCCGATCGAGATGGCGCGCGCCTGGGCCTGCTTGCCCACCACATGCTCCATCGCGGAGAGGAACTCACGCGCCAGGTTGCCGTGAGTGACGAGAACGATGCCGATCATCGTGTGGCCGCTACCTTTTGTCCGTGCCCAGGGTCGTGCAGATGGTCATGCCCAGGCTCATCCGAATGCTCATGCTTGTCCGAGTGAGGAGCGCCGGGGCCGAGATCGTCGCAATCGTCCTCGGCATCGGCGCACGCTCCTTCGATCTGGATGGTGGAATGATCGATATGGAAGCGTTCGGCAAGTGTCTGTTTGATCCGGGCCAGCACTGCGTCGGATGTATGGCCGGGAGCGAGCTGGGCATGAAGGGTGATCAGCGTCTTGCCCGGCACCAGCGACCAGGCGTGCAGGTGGTGGATGTCGCTGACGCCGTCCAGCGCCTCCAGCGCCGCGGCGATCTCCGCGGCATCGACCTCTTCCGGCGTTCCCTCCATCAGCACGTGCCACGATTTGCCGACCAGGGCGATGGCGCCCCGCAGGATAAGGCCGCTTGCCACGACCGACAGGATGGGGTCGGCGATGGTCCAGCCCGGCATCAGTAGGATGACGACTGCGGCGACGATGGCGGCGACGGAGGCCAGCAGGTCGCCTATGACATGCAGGATCGCGCCCCTGATGTTCAGATTGTCGCGGTCGGCGCCGTGCAGCAGGAAGAACGCCCCGGCATTGACCAGGAAGCCGGCGACGGCGATGGCCAGCATCGGCAGGGCCTTGACCTCGGTGGGCGAGATCAGGCGCTGGACCGCCTCGATCGCGATCCAGCCGACGATGGCGATCAGCCCCAGCCCGTTGATCAGGGCGGACAGCACCGAGAAGCGGCCATGGCCATAGGATTTCTCGGCATCGCTCGGCCGCTGGGTCTGGCGGGTCGCGAACCAGGCCAGCGCGAGCGCACCGGCATCGGTCAGCATGTGGCCGGCATCGGCGATCAGGGTCAGCGACCCGGCCCACCAGCCGCCCACGGCCTCGACGACCATAAAGACCGCGATCAGCCAGAAGGTCGTCAGAACCCGGCTCTGGCTCGTCGCGGCCAAGCTCTGGCTGTGATCGTGCCCGCGGCCGGCATGACCGTGGCTATGGTGCGCGTGGTCGTGAGTCATGGTGCTGCGTTACGCCCTCGCCGTCGCCTCGTCCATGGCGCGCTCCAGTGCTCGATGGCTGAGGCCGACATCGACGCCCTGGGCCCGAAGCCACGCCGCGAGCCGCTCGGCTATATACACTGAGCGATGTTTGCCTCCTGTGCAGCCGACGGCGATCGTCAGATAGCTTTTGCCCTCCGCCCGATACCTGGGCAGGAGCGGGCCCAGGAAACCAGTTAGACGTTCGAGGAAGGGCTCGCATTCCTCATCCGCCTCGATATAGGCGGCGACACGCGGGTCCTGGCCGGTGAAGGGGCGCAGATCGGGGTCCCAGTGCGGGTTGCGCAGGAAACGGACGTCGAACACCAGATCGGCCTCGCGCGGCAATCCCTTGCGATAGGAAAAGGAGGTCACGAACACACCAAGAGCCGGCGTCCCTTCCAGGCCGAATTGGCCGGCGACGATCCGGCGCGTGTCGTGGATCGACAGGTCCGACGTGTCGATCACTACGTCCGCCGCCCCCTTCAACGGTTCCAGAATCTCGCGTTCGTTATGGATGCCGTCGACCACCGACCGGTCCGAGGCCAGCGGGTGGCGGCGGCGGGTTTCCATGAAGCGGCGGACGAGAACGTCGTTGTCGGCATCGACATAAATCAGCCGGACGGCGACATCGGGCTTGGCGCGCAACTCGTCGAGCCGGCTCAGCAAGCTGTCTGCGGTAAAGTCGCGCGTGCGGCTGTCGATGCCGATGGCCAGCGGCCGGTCACGCGATTCACCCTCGCGCAGCAGCAGATCGAACAGGAACAGCGGCAGGTTGTCGAGGACCTCATAGCCCAGATCCTCGAGCGATTTCAGCGTCGTCGACAGCCCGGCGCCCGCCATGCCGGTGACCAGGACGAAGCGGCGCGGCGCCGGCCTCTTAGTCATGATTTGAGCCGCGAGGGATCGAGCGCCGCGGTCAGGGCGAGGCGCAGCTTGGGGACTGCCGAGGCCTCGAACGGAGCCAGCGCCATCCAGGCGACGGTTGTCCCCTCGATTTCGCAATGGCGGCGTTCAGGCAGGCGGTCGATGCTGTCGGGGCCTATCAGGTCGGCGACCAGCGCGACCCTCGTCTCGGCCGCGGCATCCATACGCATGATCCCAAGCCCCCTGATTTCGATCAGGCCGTGAAGCGAAGACGGGGCCGAGGCTATCACGTTTTCGCCATGCCGGGTGAGCACGACCTGATCGTCCGCGACCAATTGCGCGCCGCGGTCGATCGCCCGCAGCGCCAGGTCCGACTTGCCGCTGCCCGACGGCCCGCGCAGCAGGATGCCGTGCCCGTCGATGGCAATGCAGGTGGCGTGAACCGTGACCATGACTGGCGAGGGTGGGCCATGGTGAATCCCGCGTCAATCACCCGACCGGCCAAAGGCAGGGTTCTTTGGGACGCGACACTTTTCACGCCAGCGGCAGCTCGACGACGAAGCGGGCGCCGGCTACCTGACCGTCCGCGCCGGCGCGGTTTGCGGCATAGATGCGGCCGTCCAGCGTCTCGACGATCTGCTTTGATATCGACAGGCCAAGGCCCGAATGGGTGCCGAAGGCTTCGCCTGAGGGGCGCTCGCTGTAGAAGCGGTCGAAGATCGCCTCCAGCTTGGCAGGTGGAATGCCCGGCCCATCATCCTCTACCGTTACCACAGCGCGGCCGCCTTGGCGCGAGGCGGCGACCCGCACCGAACCGCCGGGCGGTGAGAAGGATATCGCGTTGGCGATCAGGTTCTGGAAGACCTGGCCCAGCCGGCTTTCCATCCCATGCACCACGAGTCCCTTGGGCACGTCGAGGACGATGTCGACCGGCCGATCGAAGCCCGGCCGGGTCTCGTCGATCGAACGGTGGATCTCCGCCAGGGTCGATAGCAGGGTCTCCAGCTCGACCGGATGGGATTCGGCGCGCGACAGCTCGGCATCGAGGCGTGAGGCGTTGGAGATGTCGCTGATCAGCCGGTCCAGCCGGGTCACGTCCTGACGGATGATGCCGAGCAGCTTCTCTTTCTGCACGTCGTCCTTGACCCGGCCGACCGTCTCGACCGCGCTGGCCAGCGACGAGAGCGGGTTTTTGAGTTCATGGGCGACGTCGGCGGCGAACTGCTCGATTGCGTCCATCCGGTTGCGCAGCGCCGCCGTCATCTCGCGCAGCGCCAGTGACAGCTCGCCGATCTCGTCGCGCCGGCTGGTGAAATCTGGGATTTCGTCTTCGCGGCCCTTGCCCATGCGCAGCCGTTCGGCCGCTTGGGCCAGCCGCCGGATCGGCTTGCCGATGGCGCCGGCGAGGTAGAGGGAAAGCAGCACGGTCACGGCCAACGCCGCCATGAAGGCCTTGGCGATGTCGAGCTGGGTCGAGCGGATGGCATCCTCGATCACCTGCCCGTCGCCGTTGAGCAGCACCGCGCCCAGCACCAGCTTCAGCCGCTGCACCGGTGCCGCGGCGGTCAGCTTCAGATGACCGTCGCTGTCGAGCCAGACCCGGCCGCTGACCTCACCCTGGAGCGCCTTCAAGAGGTCGGGATTGGCCGAGAGCGGCGCGGTGCGGTCATCGCCCAGATATTTCGGCAGGGTGCCGCGGCCCGGCCAAGTATTGAGCTGGCGCGACAGGAAATCGATGAAAGCCTCGACCCGCGTGTTGAAGCTGTGCGGCGGCGGCAGCAGGCGCCAGTCGATCGAGGTGCCGTTGGGCCCATCCAGGGTCTGGCTGTCGGCGAAGAAGCTGCCCTGCGGGTCGAACAGGCGGGTCCGCACATCGGTGGCGTCGACCCAGCGGCGGATCACCGAGCGCGACTGGCGCGGCGACAGGGTGTAGAAGCCGGTGAGATCGCCCACCGTGCCGCCTTCTGCCACCATACCGGCGAAGACCCGCGAATCGCCCTTCAGCGCCTCGAGGTGGGATTCGATCAGGTTGTTCTGATACTGGCCGAGATAGAGCAGGCCGACGACAAGGATCGCCAGCGCGAACATGTTGACCGCAAGGATGCGCAGGGTCAGCGGCGAGACGGGCAGGCGCCGCCGGAGCCGGCGCGCGGCCGGTTCCGCCCCCGCGGCGTCGATCCGGGCGGCGCCGATGAGGCGCGGCCTGGAGGCCCAGGCCTCCTGCAGGCGCGTCAGCAGCGGCTTGCGTGCCGGCGGCCGGCCTGGGCGCGTGCCGGCGCTCAGCAACGGACGGTACCCCCGGCTTTAGCTCTCCTTGTAGCGGTAGCCCGCGCCATACAGAGTCTCGATCTGGTTGAAGCCGTCGTCGACTTCCTTGAATTTCCGGCGCACCCGCTTGACGTGGCTGTCGATGGTCCGGTCATCCACATAAATATGTTCACCATACGCCGTATCGATGAGTTGGTTCCGGCTTTTCACATGACCCGGGCGTTGCGCCAGCGTCTTGATCAGCAGGAACTCCGTCACCGTCAGCGGCACCGGCTTGCCCTTCCAGGTGCACAGATGCTTGCCGCTGTCGAGCATCAGCTCGCCGCGCTCGATCACCGAGCCCGGTTCGCCGCTGACATTGCCGCTGCGATGCTCCTCCCGCCGAAGCAAGGCGCGGATGCGTTCGATCAGCAGCCGCTGGGAGAACGGCTTGGTGATGTAGTCGTCCGCGCCCATGCGCAGGCCGAGAAGCTCATCCAGCTCATCATCCTTTGATGTCAAAAAGATGACCGGCATCGACGAGGTCTGGCGCAGGCGCGACAGCAGCTCCATCCCGTCCATCCGCGGCATCTTAATGTCGAGCACGGCCAGCGAGGCCGGCCGGCTGGTGAGGCCGCGCAGCGCCTCCTCGCCGTCGCCATAGGTGCGGACTTCGAAGCCTTCCGCCTCCAGCGCCATCGCCACCGAGGTCAGAATGTTACGGTCGTCGTCTACCAGTACGATCGTCTGCTTTGTCATTGTCGTCATCCCCGCCCGCTTGTGAGCGTTTTCATCAACGACGACACCCTAGCACAGAGATAGGCCATGCGAAGCCCACCGGGTTGGGTCAGGCCCAGGGTCAGCCATTATCCGTCAGGATGGCGCCGGCGAGGTAGAGCGAACCGCAGATCAGGATACGGCGCGGACCGCGTGCGGAGAGGAGCGCACGGACGGCGTCGGCCGGTCCGGCTGCCGCTTCAGAATCCATGATTCCGGCGGCACGCGCGGCCTCGGCGGCCTGGTCGGCGGAGGCCGACGCGGTGTCGCCGGGGATCGCCAGGGCGCGCAGCCGCGCGGCAAATGGCGCCAGCGGGCCCAGCACGTCCTGCGGCTGTTTCTCCGCCCGAATGCCGAAGACGAGGTCGAGCGGCAGCGGGGAATCGGCGGCTTGCCACTCCGCTGCCTGGATGCCCAGCGATTCCCCGCCGGAATCGTTATGGGCTCCGTCCAGCCACAGCTCCCAGCCCGGCGGCAGCATCTCGGGCAGCGGCCCCTTGGTCAGGCGCTGAAGCCGGCCGGGCCATTCGACCGTCGCTAATCCGCGCCGCACCGCCGCCTCATCGATCGTGAAGCCGCCAGCCGCGTCCAGCATCGCCAGCGCGGTGCCGGCATTCATGAACTGGTGGCGCCCGACCAGGGCCGGCGGCGGCAGGTCGAGCGTCCGGTTGGAGCTGCGATAACCGAAGCCGGCGCCGGCCGGCATCACCTCCCAGTCCCGCCCGTACAGGCTCAGCTTCGCGCCGACCGTTTCGGCCTCGCGCACCAGCCGGTCGCGGACGCCATCGTCGGCCTGGGAGGCGACGATGGCGGGGGTGTAGCGCTTGAAGATGCCGGCCTTCTCGCCGGCGATGTCGGTCAGCACGTCGCCGAAGAACTGGCGATGGTCGCGGGAGATTCGGGTGACCGCGGTCGCATGCGGGCGCGTGAACAGGTTGGTCGCATCATAGCGGCCGCCCAGCCCGACCTCGATCAGGCAGGCATCGGCGGGCACGCGGGCGAAGGCCAGGAAGGCGACGGCGGTGGTGATCTCGAAATGGGTGATCGGCTGCTCGACTCCGTCCACTATCCCCGCCGCCTCGACCTCGCGGATCAGGGCCAGCAGCGTGTCATCGTCGATCAGCCGGCCCGCGAGCCGGATACGCTCGTTGAAGCGGACCAGGTGCGGTGAGGTATAGGCATGGCAGCGATAGCCGGCGGCCTCCAGGAAGGCGCGCAGGAAGGCGATGGTCGAGCCCTTGCCGTTGGTGCCAGCCACATGGAAGACGTGCGGAAGGCGCTGCTCGGGATTGCCCAGCGCCTTGAGCCGGGCCTCGATCCGGGCCAGCGACAGGTCGATGCTCTTGGGATGCAGCCGGCCCAGACCCGCTAGCGCGGCGTCCAGGACCGGATTCGGCGTAGTCATTTACAGGGGCACGTTACTCGGCGGCTTCCTGGTCGCGCTTGGGCGCGCGGGCCTTCTTGGGCTCGGCCGAGGGGATCGGCACCACTTCCGCCACCGGGTTCGGCCGCTGCAGCAGCTTGAGCAGGCGGGCCAGCGTATCGTGCAATTCCAGCCGCGACACCACCATGTCGACCATGCCGTGCTTCAGTAGATACTCCGCCCGCTGGAAGCCGTCGGGCAGGGTCTCGCGAATGGTCTCCTCGATCACGCGCTGGCCGGCGAAGCCGATCTGCGCGCCGGGCTCGGCGATATGGACGTCGCCCAGCATCGCGAAGGACGCGCTGACGCCGCCGGTGGTCGGGTCGGTCAGCAGCACGATATAGGGCAGGCCGGCTTCCTTGACCTGGTCGATGGCGATGACGGTGCGCGGCATCTGCATCAGCGACAGCATGCCTTCCTGCATGCGCGCGCCGCCGGAGGAGGTGACGGCGATGAAGGCGGCGTTCTGCAGCACCGCCAGCCTGGCGCCGGCGACGATGCCCTCGCCGACGGCCACGCCCATCGATCCGCCAATGAAACGGTAATCCATCACCGCGACGACGGCCGGCAGGCCGCCGATCTCACCATGGGCGACCTGGATCGCATCGTTGGTGCCGGTCTTGGTCTGCGCGTCCTTCAGCCGGTCGGCATAGCGTTTCTGGTCGCGGAATTTCAGCGGATCGACCGCCGCCTTCGGCAGCTCGATCACCTGGTAGCGGCCGCCATCGAACATGAGGTTCAGCCGGTCCTTCGGCTCGATCTTCATGTGGAAATTGCATTGCGGGCAGACATGCAGGTTCTGCGCGAGGTCGCGGTGGAAGATCATCTGCCCGCAATTCGCGCATTTGATCCACAGATTGTCGGTCTGCTCCCGCCGCTGGGTAAGTGCCCGGATTTTCGGGCGGACGAAATTGGTCAGCCAGTTCATGCGCAGATCATCCGATTATTGGGCTGCTTGCGGCTGGGCACGCGCGCCGCGCACCCCGGCGGCAAGGCTGCCGACGAAACCCAGAACCTCGTCGATTAGTGCCGGGCCGGGCTGGCCATTCCCATCCAGCCCCTTGGCGATACGGTCGACGATGGCCGAGCCGACGACGCTGGCATCGGCATGGCGCGCCACCGCGGCGGCCGATTCAGGGTCCCGGATGCCGAACCCGACGGCGACCGGCAGCTGGGTCGAGCCCTTCAGCCGCGTCACCGCGGCCGCGATATCGCCGATCTCGGCGCGCTTCGTCCCGGTCACGCCTGCGACAGCCACATAGTAGAGAAACCCTCCGGCCCCCTCGAGAACGCGCGGCAGTCTAACCGAGTCCGTCGTCGGTGTCGCCAACCGTATGACCTCGAGACCGGTGGCCACGGCGGGCTCGCGCAGCTCGGCATCGACCTCGGGCGGCAGATCGACGACGATCACGCCATCGACGCCGGCGGCCACCGCGTCGGCGGCGAAGCGTTCGACCCCGTAGATATAGATCGGATTGAAATAGCCCATCAGAATCAGCGGCGTCTCACCATCGCCGGCGCGGAATTCCGTCGCCATGGCGAGCACCTTGCGCAGCGTCGTGCCGGCATTCAGCGCCCGATAGCCGGCCGCCTGGATCGAGGGCCCGTCAGCCATCGGGTCGCTGAACGGCATGCCGAGCTCGATCAGGTCGGCGCCGGCCTTGGGCAGGCCGGCCAGAATCTTGGCGGACGTGGCGAGGTCGGGGTCGCCGGCGGTGACGAAGGTGACCAGGCCGGCACGGCCTTCTTGCTTCAGCTTGGCGAAGCGTTGTGCGATCCGGCTCATATATCGAACCCCAGGCGCTCGGCGACGGCGAAGATGTCCTTGTCGCCGCGGCCGCACAAATTCATCACCAGCAGATGATCCTTGGGCAGGCCGCCCGCGATCTTGCCGACATGGGCCAGCGCGTGTGACGGCTCCAGCGCCGGGATGATGCCCTCCAGCCGGGTGCACAGCTGGAAGGCGTCCAGCGCCTCCGTGTCGGTGACATTGACGAACTCGACCCGGCCGACATCGTTCAGCCAGGCATGCTCCGGCCCGATGCCGGGATAGTCCAACCCGGCGGAGATCGAATGGGCCTCGGCGATCTGGCCGTCATCGTCCTGCAGCAGATAGGTGCGGTTGCCGTGCAGCACGCCCGGCCGGCCGCCGATGATCGAGGCGGCGTGGCGCCCGGTCTCGACCCCGTCGCCGCCGGCCTCGACGCCGATCATGCGGACCGACGGCTCGTCCAGGAAGGGATGGAACAGGCCCATTGCGTTCGACCCGCCACCGATCGCCGCGACCAGCGTGTCGGGCAGGCGGCCCTCGCGTTCCATCAGCTGCTCGCGCGCCTCATTGCCGATGACAGACTGGAAGTCGCGGACCATGGCGGGGTAGGGGTGTGGGCCGGCAACGGTGCCGATGATGTAGAACGTGTCCTCGACGTCCGACACCCAGGCGCGCAGCGCCTCGTTCATCGCATCCTTCAGCGTCCTGGAGCCTGAACTGACCGGCTTCACCTCGGCGCCCAGCAGGCGCATGCGGAAAACGTTGGGCTTCTGCCGCGCTATGTCGACTTCGCCCATATAGATGGTGCAGGACATGCCGAAGCGCGCGGCCACGGTGGCTGTGGCGACGCCGTGCTGCCCCGCCCCGGTCTCGGCGATGATGCGGGTCTTGCCCATGCGCCGGGCGACCAGAGCCTGGCCGATGCAGTTATTGATCTTGTGCGCGCCGGTATGGTTCAGCTCGTCGCGCTTGAAATAGATCTTGGCACCCCCGTAGTGCTTGGTCATCGGCTCGGCGTAATAAAGCGGGCTCGGCCGGCCGACATAGTCGCGCAGATAGTAGTCCAGCTCGGCCTGGAAGGCCGGGTCGGCCTTGGCAGCGTCATAGGCCTTCTCCACCGCCAGGATCAGCGGCATCAGCGTCTCGGCGACATAGCGCCCGCCATAGAGGCCGAAATAGCCGTCCTGATCGGGGCCGGTGCGATAGGAATTAGGTCTGGCGATCACAGGCACATCACGGGGTTCGCAGGAAGGCGCGCACTCTTAGCGAGCGCCGTCCATTAGTCAAATTTTGCGGTTCGATTTCGCGGTACTACCATCATATACGTATCGTCGATGGATTCTTCAGCGCTCCCCACCATTCCTGTCATCGATTCGCCGCCGGGCGAAGAGCCTGCCGTCGTGTCAGCCGTGGCGGAGCCGGAGCGGCTGGCGCTGCTGATGGCGTCGGCGCGGCGGACCTATACGCCGATGGGGCTCAACTGGGCCGACGCGCGGTCGCGGGTCTGGCATGCGCGATCGTCCAGCCCCTATATCGGCGCCGTCGCGCAGGTGGACCGGGCGGTCGGCCGGCGCGGTGCGTTCCTGCTCAACTATTCCTACGAATGGGGCTGCACCACCGGCGCCGCGCCGGACGGGGACGGCGTCACGCTGATGCGGACCCTGGACTGGCCGTTCGACGGGCTGGGACGGGCGCTGGTCGTGATGCGCCAGCAGGGCGCGGCGGGGCCGTATCTCAGCGTCACCTGGCCGGCCTTTGCCGGGGTGCTGACCGGTCTTGCGCCTGGCCGCTTCGCCGCCGCGATCAACCAGCCGCCGCTGCCTCTGCCGGAATGGGGCAAGGCGGTCGGCTGGACGGCGTCGCGCTTTCGCGTCAATCGCTCCCGGGCGCTGCCACCCAGCCATCTGCTCCGGCTGGCCTTCGACACCTGCCGCAGCTTCGCCGAGGCGGCGGAGTTGATCCGCACCACACCGATCTGCGTCCCGGCAATCTTCACGCTGGCCGGTCTCAAGCAAGGCGAGGCGGTGGTGATCGAGCGGACCGAGACCGGCGCCTTCTCGCCTGCCGAGCCGGCTGCCGCCAACCATTGGGCGGCGACGCCAGGGCCGAAAGGCAAGCCGCGTAACCGCTCCAGCCTCGGCCGCCGGGTTGCCATGACGGGCTTGGTCGCCGACGGCCATCCCTGGACGCTCGACTGGCTCAGCCCGCCGATCCTGCAGCCGGACACGCGACTGGTCGCTATGGCCAACCCGTCGAACGGCCGGCTCATCGTTCAGGGCTGGGAAAAGCATGGGGCGGCGACGGCGGTGCTGGATATGCAGGCCTGACCGCGTAGGATGGGTAGAGCGCAGCGAAACCCATCGTCCACGGCAAAATGCGATGGGTTTCGCTGCGCTCTACCCATCCTACGTTCGAGAAGGAAGACGATGCCGAAGCTGTTGGCCTGGGCCGTTGCTCTTCTCCTCCTTCCGCTTCCCGCCCTCGCCGAACCCCAGCCGGCAACCATTTCTCCCATTGCCGCCTACATGCTGCTCGGCCCTGACGGGCAGCGGATTGCGCGGGTGGTGACGGAGATCAAGGACTGTCCGGCGCTGTTCGTCGACGGCAAGGTGGTGGGGATGAAGGTGCGGGTGCCGGCGGGCACCGCGCCACTGCGGCCGACCGCGTCGAAGCCGGAACTATCGAAGCCCAGCGCTTTCCCGGCCACGGTCTGCGATGCCGAGATATCGCCGGAAGCCCGGGACGTCTCGGTCCATGGCTGGCACATCTATGTCCAGCCGAAGGTGATCGAGCGGATCGTCGTCATCGGCGACACAGGCTGCCGGATCAAGGCGGCGGACAATGCCGTCCAAGCCTGCGACGACCCCAAGGGTTACCCGTTCGCGGCCATCGCCAAGGTCGCGGCAGAGTGGAAGCCGGACCTGGTCGTCCATGTCGGCGACTATATCTATCGCGAGAATCCCTGCCCCCAGGGCAACACGGTCTGCGCCGGCACGGCGTGGGGCTATGGGCTCGATGCCTGGCGGGCGGATTTCCTCGATCCGGCGCAGCCGCTGCTGAAGGCCGCGCCGTGGATTGCGGTCAGGGGCAATCATGAGACCTGCAATCGCGCCGGCCAGGGTTGGCGGCGGCTGCTCGACACCGCGCCGTTCAGCGCCGAGACCGGCTGCGACGAGCCGGCCAACGATGTGCGCGGCGATTTCAGCGTGCCCTATGCCGTGCCGCTGGGCGACGGCGCGCAGATCGTCAACTGGGACACGTCGGATGCCGGCTATAAGCCTTTCGCTGAGGGCGACCCGCATATCGCCGCCTATACCGCCAATATCGGCGTGATCGCGGAGCTTGCGAAGAAGGCGGCGCATACGATCCTGACCAATCACCACCCTGTGCTGGGGGTCGCCGCCTTCAAGATGAAGAACGGTGCCATCCTTGTCGGCCCCAACAATCTGGGATTGGCCCAGGTCCTGGGCCAGGCCGATCCCAAGCTCTATCCCGCTGGCATCGACCTGCTGCTCTCAGGCCATGTCCATGTCTTCGAGCAGCTGAGTTTCGGCGGGAAATTTCCGTCGCAGTTCGTTACCGGCTTCTCCGGCACGCAGGAAGATATCGTCCCGCTGCCCGCGACCCTGCCCGAGAGGTCCGACCCCGTGCCCGGCGCCGCGCCCGACGCCTTCAGCTCATGGATCGACGGCTTCGGCTTCATGACGATGGAGCGCACCGGGCCGGACACGTGGACGGCGGACATCCGCGACCGCGACGGCACGGTGGTCGACAGCTGCACGATCGACGGGCGGGTGTCGAAATGCACCGTGCCCCAGGTGCATGCGCACCCCTAGCTCATCACCGCGTCAGACGCCTCCACATAATTCGCGATCTCGACCAGGTTGCCGTCCGGGTCGCGGATATAGACGGACTCGATCTCGCCCGTTGCGCCGGTGCGGCTGACCGGGCCCAGCTCGATCGGCACGTCATGGCTTTTCAGGTGCGCGATCACCTCCTCCAGCGGGGTGTTGGCGATCAGGCAGAAATCCGCGGTGCCGGGCAGTGCGGCTCGGGCCTTGGGCTCGAACTCGTGGCCGGCCAGGTGCAGGTTGATCTTCTGGTTGGCGAAATGGAGCGCGATGCGACCGTTGCCGGAGGTCTCGACCGTCATGCCCAGCACCCGGCCATAGAAGCCGCAGGTGCGCTCCAGGCTGGCGACGGTAAGCACGATATGGTCGAAGCGGTCAATGCGGATCATCGGTTGCGGTCCCTTGATACGATTTCGCCGAAACCCGGCAATTTGCCACGACGTTCCAAATCGCGGTTTCCTTCCCCGTCACCGCGCAATAGGCTGCGGACCAATCGAACACGGATACGGGGAGGCTGACAATGACGGGGACGCGCGATCTCAAGGGCCTGGCCGTCGTCACCGGCGGGTCGAGCGGCATC
>Ga0268266_10003917_pt1 | contig 14473 bp, 16 predicted proteins | sample KBSS13metaG_FD_190356 | JGI IMG/M metagenome (GOLD analysis project Ga0268266, IMG submission 190356) | Switchgrass rhizosphere microbial communities from Kellogg Biological Station, Michigan, USA - KBS S1-3 metaG (SPAdes) (version 2) | ecosystem: Host-associated > Plants > Roots > Rhizosphere...
GTGCCCTTGTCCCAGTCGATCCAGATCGCCTGGCCGCCGCCTAGCGGGCCGACCACGCTGGTGGTCTTGTGACCGATCTTCTTCAGGCCTTCGACGATCTCGGCCGGCACGCTGTCCTCGAGCTGATAGACGCCCTCGTAATGCAGGCCGCGCGGCATATCGATGGCTTCCTGCACGTCGCAGCCATAGTCGAGGATGTTGGTCAGCACACGGGTCTGGCCGACCGGCTGATACTGCCCGCCCATCACGCCGAACGGCATCACCGCGCGACCGTTCCTGGTGGCAAGTGACGGAATGATGGTGTGCAGCGGCCGCTTGCCCGGCGCGATGCAGTTCGGATGACCGGGCTGGATGCGGAAGCCGCCGGCGCGGTTCTGCAAGAGGATGCCGGTCTTGTTGGACACGATCGCCGAACCGAAGGAATGCGCGATCGAGTTGATGAACGAGCAGACGTTGCGGTCCTTGTCGACCACGGTGATGTAGACGGTCGACGGATTCATCGGCGGCGCCACGTTCGGCAGGTCAAGCAGCCGGTCCATCTTGATGTTCTTGATGTGCTCCTCGGCAAACTCCTTGGCGAGGATGCCGGCGACGTCGACATGCACCTGGGCGGGATCGCCGATATACTGCTCGCGCATCATGTAGGAGATGCGCGCGGCTTCGGCTTCGAGATGGAAGCGCTCGATGCTGAGCGGCTTGAACTTGGTCAGGTCGAAGCGGGACAGGATGTTGAGCATGACCAGCATGGTGATGCCAGGGCCGTTCGGGGGGCACTGCCAGACGTCGTGGCCCTTGTACATGGTGCCGATCGGCGAAGTCGTCTCGGTCGAATGCGCGGCAAAATCTTCCAGCGTGTGCAGACCGCCGATGCCGCGCAGCGTATCGACCATGTCAGCCGCGATCTCGCCGCTGTAGAACGCATCGCGCCCCTTGGTCGCAATGGCCCGCAGCGTCTTGCCCAGTTCGGGCTGGCGGATGATGTCGCCGGCCACCGCTGGCTTGCCGTGCGGCAACAGATAGCGCTCGGTGTTGGTGCCGTTCTTCAGCTTCTCGAACTGGTTCTTCCAGTCGAAGGCGATACGCGGTGCGACGACATAGCCTTCCTCGGCAGCCTTGATCGCGGGCTGCAGCAACCTGTCGAACCCCATCTTGCCGTGGTCGCGCAGGATCGTGTCCCAGGCGTCGATCGCACCGGGAATGCTGACCGCATGGGCCGAGGTCAGCGGCACCGAATGGATCTTGCGCTCCAGGTACCATTCGGCGGTCGCCGCCATCGGCGCACGGCCGGAGCCGTTATAGGCTGTTATCTTGCCCTCGCCCCTTGGCTGGATCAGCGCAAAGCAGTCGCCGCCGATGCCGGTCGATTGCGGCTCGATTACCCCGAGGAGGGCGCAGGCCGCGACCGCGGCATCCGCCGCCGTGCCGCCTGCGCGCATCACGTCGATGGCGACCAGCGCGGCATCCGGATGCGACGTCGCCACCATCGCGTTCTGGGCATGGACCGTGGAACGGCCGGCGAAATGGAAATTCCTCATCGCGAGAGCTTTCTTGAAAAGCGGAGCATCAGGTGGGTTTGTTGTGGGTTATTGGCATATTCATCCCCTGCCGGGCAATGGCTGGCATGCCAGGGGCAATGCGCGGAATACGCAGGGCTTTACGGGGTTTCCCCTGCCCGGCCTGCCTGATAAATGGTCGCCATGCCGTTCAAGGTTGCCGCTCTCTACCAATTTGCCGCATTGCCGGACTTCCGGGAGCTGCGCGATCCGCTGCGCGCGCTGGCGGCGGGCTTGGAAATCAAGGGCACCGTGCTGCTGGCCCAGGAAGGCATCAACGGCACGGTGGCGGGCGTCGACGACGGTATCGACGCGTTCGTCCACGCGTTGCAGCACGGCCCCCTGTTCGGCGGCCGGCTCGACAACCTCGAACTCAAGTTCTCGACCGCTACCGAGATGCCGTTCCAGCGGCTGAAAGTGCGCCTCAAGAAGGAAATCGTCACGCTCGGGGATACCGCCGTCGATCCGACACAGCTTGTCGGCACCTATGTCGAGCCGTCGGACTGGAATGCGCTGATATCGGCGCCCGACACGCTCGTCATCGACACCCGCAACGCCTTCGAGGTCGCAATGGGCACGTTCGAGGGCGCGATTGATCCCAACATCAAAAGCTTTGGGCAGTTCAAGGCGTTCGCGGCGGAGAAACTCGACCCGGCGAAGCATCGCAAGATCGCGATGTTCTGCACCGGCGGTATCCGTTGCGAAAAGGCCAGCGCCTATCTGCTGGCGCGTGGGTTCGACGAGGTCTATCACCTCAAGGGCGGCATTTTGCGCTATCTCGAAGGCGTGCCGGAGCAGGACAGCCGCTGGCGCGGCGAGTGTTTTGTGTTCGACGAACGTGTGGCACTTGGCCACGGCCTGCGGCAGCGCCCACCAAACGACGGCCCCCATGAGTGATCTCGACGCACTGAGCGAGCGTATCGACAGCCTGGAAATCCGCGTGAGCTACCAGGACGTCACCATCGAAACGCTGAACCAGACGATCACGGCGCAATGGACCGAGATCGACCGGCTGACGCGCCAGATTGCGGAACTGAAGGAGCGCCTGCAGGAAGCCGAAAGCCGCGTGCCGGGCCCTGCGAACGAGCGGCCGCCACACTACTGAAGCGCCACACGAAAACGGCCTCCCGAGGGAGGCCGCGCTCATCCTTGGAAGACTGCTTCCGCATCGTCAACGCATCGCGAACCAGACCGCGATGGCGACAGCGACAGCAACGATGACGGCCCACACGACCGGTGAAACCTTCTTGTCGCTACCGCTTCGTGGCGAGTCATTGGCGGCGTGATTGAACTCGGTCTTCATCGCCCGCCTCGCCACTTGTCGTCAGCGAAACATGCCGCGAATCTTGTCCCACAATGAGTCATTGCGCTCGCTGTCCGCTTTTGACGGCGCCGGTTGCGCCGCGCTGACGGGATCGGAAGCCGGAAAGGAGCCGACGAGGCCCTTATCGAGCTTCTCGTGCATGTCGCGGTCGGCCTTCATTGCCTCCTGGGGATCGTCGGCATGCTTGTCATGCGGTGCAGGGTCGAACTTTTCAGCCAGTTTCGTAGCCATGGGTCACCTCCGTGGCCGAATAACGCGCCAAATTTCGACGGGTTCCACTTCCCGCCTTGGCCAAGCCGAAGGCTGCGTGTATCAGGAACGCCAGACCGGCATACGACCGCAGGAACTTTTCGATTGTCCCAGAAACACGCCGTAAAATCCTTCATCGAAGTGCTGTCCGGCCGCCGGCAGAAGGTGCCGCCGGTCTGGATGATGCGGCAGGCCGGCCGCTATCTGCCGGAATACCGCGAGCTGCGCGCCAAGGCCGGCGGCTTTCTCGACCTCTGCTTCACGCCGAAATACGCCGCCGAGATAACGCTGCAGCCGATCCGCCGCTTCAATTTCGACGCCGCGATCATCTTCTCCGACATCCTCGTGATCCCCTATGCGCTCGGCCGTTCCGTCCGCTTCGAGGCCGGCGAAGGCCCGCGGCTAGATCCGCTGGACACGCCGGAGCAGGTGACGACGCTGGCGCGCGCCGCCGATTTTTCAAAACTCGAACCGGTCTATGAAGCGCTGCGCAGCGTGCGCCGGGAGCTCGCGCCGGAGATCGCGCTGATTGGCTTCTGCGGCGCGCCTTGGACGGTCGCAACCTATATGGTCGCGGGCCAGGGCACACCCGACCAGGCGCCGGCGCGCATGATGGCGTATCGCCATCCCGACGCGTTCGCGAAAATCATCGACGTGCTGGTCGAGAACTCGATCCAGTATCTGCTCGGCCAGCTCAAGGCCGGCGCGGACGCGCTGCAGATTTTCGATACTTGGGCCGGCGTGCTGCCGCCGCGCGAATTCGAGCGCTGGTCGATCGAGCCTGCGAAACGCATCGTCGCCGGCGTGCGCGCGCAGGCGCCCGACGCAAAAATCATCGGCTTCCCCCGTGGTGCCGGCGCGCTGCTGCCGGCCTATGTGGAAGCGACCGGCGTGAATGCGGTCAGCATCGACTGGGCGGCCGAGCCGTCACTGATCCGCGAGCGGGTGCAAAACCGCGTCGCCGTGCAGGGCAATCTCGATCCGCTGGCGCTGATCGCCGGCGGCGCGGCGCTCGACCGCGCCGTCGACGACGTGCTGGAAAACTACGCGCAGGGACGGCTGATCTTCAATCTCGGCCACGGCATCCAGCCGGAAACCCCGATCGCCCATGTCGAGCAGATGCTGGCGCGGGTGCGGGGCTGGAAGGGATAACCGCTTGCGAGCCCGCACCCCATTAGCTGTCGGTATATGGATATTGCCAAGATAGGAAGTTAAGACAAATCCGAAACGACAGCGGTTGCAATCTTCAAAATATGCTATTTTAATGACTTGCCTGTCGGCGCGTTCCTCCGCCTCAGACAAACTCATTCCTTGTCCGTTAAAACGTATAAGGAGTTTGGACATGCGAAGCGCAGTCTATTATCCCCACACGTCTCTAGACAACGCCATCCTCGTCAAATCCGCACTGCTTCTGTGGGACGAACTTGAATTTATCGTTCCATGGAAGGACTTTGATCACAAGTATGAGGGAGAGATCGCAGATGCAATGAAGTTGATTGGTGTAGAGCGATATCCCTCAGATGAAGAAAAGAATGAGGCCCACGAACTCTTAGAGGAAATTTTTACCCGCCCACTCCCTGACATCTTTCACTACGATTCCGTTAGGCGAGGCAATTTTGAGGACTACGAGATCTATCCCCAAAAGCTATTGGATCAAACATGGCAAATGCTTGAACGACTAAGGGCGACCGGCGCACCTCTCCCAAATGCTGATCGTCCGCTGTCCGAGCCCGCAGGTTTGACCGTTATGTCGATAATCGCGGATTGCTGCGCTGGATCAACGCATAGCCGAATAACGGACCGAGGAGCTGCTTACGCCACCTTGACGAAAATACTTGGCGCCTCGTTAAAAAATCCGACCGAGGTCCCAGTTGAAAGCGAAGACCAATTGGTACCGATAACACTAGATGTCATTGACTTTTCGAGTGTCGAACTTTCCAAGCTGATCGAGTTTCGGCAAAAGGAGAAAGGCGCGAACGGCCATCAATACACCGAGTTGCGCTATCGATACGTCGACGGCCTTGAGAAGTACGTCAAACAACTCACGACTGCCAAGGGCAAGGCCTCCGATTTAAAAAAGATCAAAGAAAATTTCAAGAACGACATGAAGATCGATCTACAGAACCTCAAGGATGAGCTCCGGTCAGCCAAGCGCGAGGTAGCGTTTTCGAAGGATGTGATCGTAACGGCGCTCGCCGCCGCGGGGACGGTTGCCGCCGCAGCCTTTTCCGTTGTTGTGCCAGTTGTTGGCGCCCTGACTTTGGTTGGAGCTCCAGCAACGATGGCGGGAGTAGCCGGCGCGGCAAACAAGTTTTACTCCGCGCGTCGAGGGGTCATGCAAAAGCATCCTATGGCATATATGTACGAACTCGCGCATTCGTAACTAACTGTAATGCGCAAGCGTGTGGTTTCATCTCCGTTCCGCACTACCTTGCGTCCTCTAGAATCATATCCGACGCCTTCTCCGCGATCATGATCGTCGGCGCGTTGGTATTGCCCGACATCAGATCCGGCATGATCGACGCATCGACCACGCGCAGGCCATCGATGCCGCGCACGCGCAGGCGCTGGTCCACGACGGCGAGCGCGTCGCTGCCCATGCGGCAGGTCGAGGTCGGGTGATAGACCGTGCTGCCGGTGCGGCGGCAGTAATCCAGCAACTCGTCGTCACTCTCCACTTTCGGACCGGGATCGACTTCCGCCACCGCATAAGGCTTCAGCGCCGGCGCCGCAAGGATTTTTCGCAAGATGCGGATGCCGTCGATGAAGGAGCGGCGGTCGGTTTCGGTCGCGAGATAGTTGATGCGGATCTCCGGCGGCACCGACGGATCGGCGCTCTTGATGCGCAGCGAGCCGCGGCTTTCCGGGCGCAATTGGCAAACCGAGGCCGAGAAGCCGGAGAGCGCATGAAGCTTCTCGCCCATCTTGTCGGTCGAAAACGGCAGGAAGTGAATCTGGATATCGGGCGATGCCAGCCGCGGGTTGGTCTTGAAAAAGGCGCCCGAGGTGCCGGCGGCAATCGTCAGCGGACCTTTACGGAAAGCCGCATATTGCAGGCCCGCCATCATCTTGCGGACCGGATGGTTGACGATGTCGTTGAGCGTGACCTTCTGTGCGCAGCGCGTGACCAGCCGCACCTGCATATGATCCTGCAGATCGTTGCCGACGCCGGGCGCATCGAGCACGATGTCGATGCCGTGCTGTTTCAACAGATCCGCAGGCCCCACGCCCGAGAGCTGCAGTAATTGCGGCGAGTTATACGCGCCGCTGGAGACCAGGATTTCCCTGCGCACCCGCGCCGTGCGCACGCGGCCTTCCTGCTTGTATTCGACCGCCTTCGCACGCCGCCCCTCGAACAGAATGCGCTGCGCCAGCGCCGAGGTCTCGACATGCAGATTGCTGCGCGCCTTCGCCGGCCGCAGGTAGGAGTACGCCGTACTGGCGCGGCGACCGCGGCTCGTCGTGGTCTGGAAAAATCCGGCGCCTTCCTGGGTCGCTCCGTTGAAATCGGGATTGGTCGGAATACCGACTTCTGCAGCGGCGACGACGAACGCCTCCGACAGCGGATCATGATGCCGCCAGTCCGACACCGGCAGCGGGCCGCCGCTGCCATGGTATTTGTCGGGCCCGCGCTGCTGGTTCTCGGCCTTCTTGAAATAGGGCAGCACGTCGTCATAGCCCCAGCCGGCATTGCCACGCTGGCGCCAGCGATCGTAATCCTCGTGCTGGCCACGCACATAGAGCAGGCCGTTGATCGAGCTCGAACCGCCCAGCACTTTTCCGCGCGGCTGAAAAACCTGCCGGCCGTTCAAACCCGGTTCCGGCTCGGTCTGGTACATCCAGTTGACGGATTTTTCCTTGAACAGCTTGCCGTAGCCGAGCGGGACGTGGATCCAGAGGTTGCTGTCTTTCGGTCCGGCTTCCAATAGCAACACGGAATGTTTGCCGTCGGCGCTCAGGCGATTGGCGAGCACACATCCGGCCGAGCCGGCGCCGACGATCACATAATCGAATTCGGAAGCGTCATTGTTCTTGTTCATTGGTTTCCCCGCACGCGACCCGGAACAGGTAGCGGGACCGTCACGGACGGTCAATTGCCAGCCGGTCGCGGGCGGGGAAAAGCGGCGGTGCCTGCTACTTTGCGAGCTCCAAAAAGTCCGGCGGCCGGCGTTCGGCGAATGCCGTGAAAGCCTCGCGCGCTTCTGCGGTTTGCAGCCGCGCGGCGAACTGCGCGCTTTCGGCCTTGATCTGCGCCATGAGCACTTCCGGGTTACGCATCAGCCGTTTTGTCGTGCTGACGGCGCCCGCCGGTTGCTTCGCCAGACGCAACGCCAGCGCCCTCGCCTCTTCGTCGAGCTTGGCCAGCAGCACCACGCGGTTGGCGAGCCCCCAGGCCAGCGCAGACTTCGCGTCGACCGCTTCACCAAGCGCGAACATCTCGAAGGCGCGGGCATAGCCGATCCGCAGTGGCATCAGCAGGCTGGAGGACGCTTCCGGAACCAGCGCCAGGCTGACGAACGGCGTCGTCAGCAGCGCGTTCTCCGCCAGCACGACCAGATCGCAGTGCAACAGCATCGTGGTGCCGACGCCGACGGCGCGTCCCTGCACGGCCGCGACCAGCGGGCGGCTCGACTGAGCCAGCGCCTGCAGGAAGCGGCTGACATGCCGCTCGCCCTGCACGCCGCCGGTCGCAATGGCGGCGAACTCGCCGACATCGTTGCCGGCGGTGAACATGTCGCCCTCGCCGCGGATCAGCAGCACGCGAACGGAGGAATCGGTCTCCGCGCCCTGGATGGCGTCAGCCAGCGCGCCGTACATCTCATTCGTCAGCGCGTTTTTCTTGTCGGGGCGCGCCATGGTCAGGCTCAAAATCCCGTCGCTCTTCTCGATCTTGACGTGCTCGGTCATTCGTTTTCTCCTCTCATTCGTCTTCTCTTGGAAATCTTGTTTGCATGGCCGTGAGCCAGCGCGCGACGACATCGATCTCGGCTTCGGTAAACCCGTCCGTGAAGCGCGCGTTGATTTCGGCAAGGCCCGCTTTCGACTGTGCCAGCGCGGCGCGCCCGGCCGGCGTCAGCCACAACCGCCACGCCCGCCCGTCCTCCGGATCGGCGCGCCGCCTGATCAGGTTCGCCGCCGTCATCCGGTCCACCAGCCCGCTGATGCCGGGCGGACCGAGATCGAGCGCCGCACCCGCCTCGCCCATCAACACGCCGTCGCGCTGGCCCAGCACGAACAGCAGACCGGACTGCGCAGCGGTGACGCCGCTGTGCTGCGTCCGCGCCGCCATCCAGCGCTGCAGCCGGCGCTGCGCCACGGTGAGCAGAAACACCAGCCGCGGTTCGCGACGGACGCTCACTGGGATCGATCCGCGGATTTATTTCGCATGCGAACTATTTAAATGACCTTGGCCGGATTGTCATCATATTCCCGGGGGTGGACGGAAAATGCTTCTACGGCGATCACCGTCGGATCGATCACCGAACCAAAAACTTCTGCGGCACAATGCCTTAGACAAAAAATCGATTTTCGATTGACGACATCGGATTACCTAGCCAATGTCCGCGCGCCATGAGCACCAGTATCGGGTTGAGTTTTGAAGAGGGTCTTGCCGGCGAACGGCCACGAAGCCTGACGTCAGCCGTTCAGGGACGGCTCCGCGCGGACATTCTCTCGACCCGCCTCTTGCCCGGCCAGAAGCTGCATATCGCCGGCCTTGCAAAACAGTTCTCGGTCAGCCTGGCCGCGGTGCGCGAAGCGCTGTCGCGGCTGGTCGCGGACGGGCTGGTGCAGGCCTCCGACCAGCGCGGCTTTCGCGTCAGCCCGGTGTCACCCGCCGATCTCAGGGACGTGACGCAGACCCGCACCGACATCGAAGGGCTGGCCCTGCGCCGCTCGATCGAGCACGGCGATGCCGCATGGCTCGCCGCGGTGGAGAAGTCGTTCACCGCGCTGTGCGCCGTTCCCTACACCTACCCCGACGATCCGACGCACCATTACGAGGAATGGGTGGTACGGCACCGCGTCTTCCACCGCACATTGGTGAGCGCCTGCGGCTCGCAATGGCTGCTCGGGTTTCGCGACGTGCTGCACGAGCAGAGCGAGCGCTATCGAAGGCTCGCGGTCCGGCGCAACATAAAGAAGACCCGCAATGTCGAGGCCGAGCACGCCGCGATCGTGCACGCCACGCTCAAACGCGACGCCGACGCAGCGGTTGTCGCACTTTCGAAGCACTTTGCGACGACCATGCGGCTCGTCGAACTCGCCAATTCCGACACTTTAGGAAGCAGCGGCACCGTCTGATCCTTCACTCGCCTAACCGACCAAACGCCAAACAACCAAAAAAGCAAACAGGGAACCATCACTATGAGCATCACGCGACGCCACATCCTCGCAACGGTCGCCGTTGCCTCCATGCTCGGGGCATCCGCGATGGCGCAGGCCGCCGACACCGTCCGCATCGGACTTCCCACCAAGACCTACTGGCCGACAACGATCGCCGAAACCGCGGTGCGTCAGAAGCTGTTCGACAAGGAAGGCATCAAGGCTGAGCTCACCATCTATCGCGGCGGCGCCGAGACGTTCGAGGCGATGGCCGCGGGCGCGGCCGACGTCATCCTCGACGCCACCTCGCTGGTTTCGGCCGGACGCACCAAGGGCGTGAATTCCAAGGTGCTCGCCAATGCCGCCATGGGTTATTACGGCTGGCAGCTGATGACGCTGTCGAAATCGACGCTTGGTGTCGCCGACCTGAAGGGCAAGAAGGTCGCGATCACCTCCGCCGGCTCGGGCTCCGATTTGCTGGCGCTGTGGACCCAGCAGGACAAGAAGATCGAGTTCACCCGCGTGCCGGTCGGCGGCGGCGGCCTGGTGCCGAACCTGCTCGCCGGCAATGTCGACGCGGCCGTGGTCTATTCGCCGCTGAGCTTCCAGATCTTGAAGTCGGGCGAAGCCCGCACCATCCTCGATTACTCCAAGGAAGTGCCGCCGAACCTTGCCGCCGGCTGGATCGCGCTCGACAAATACGTCCAGGACAAGCCGCAGCTGGTGCAGAAGACGCTGAACGCGCTCTACGGCGCGCTCGCCTACATGCGCGCCAACAAGGAGGCCTCCGTCAAGCTGATCTCCGAGCTCTACGAAATCCCCGCCGACATCGCAGCGGCGGAGTATGACAACACGATCATGAAGCTGGAAACCGACGGCAGCATGGACGGGCCGAAGGTTCCGGAACAGCTGCAACTCGCGCTCGACATGGCCAAGGCCGGCGGCATGAAGGATCTCGGGCCGGCGAAGGAGATCATCTCGACCCAGTTCAAGCCCGTGCCGACCAAGTTCTGAGGCCGGCGTGATGCAAAGCGGGTTGGCCATCAAGGCGGCGCGGTTCGGCATCGTCGTCGCATTGTTTGCGATCTGGGAAATGCTGTCGCGCACCGGCATCGTCAACCCGCGGCTGCTTCCCTCCGCTTCCGACACGCTGGTCACGCTCGGCGAGCTCCTGCAGCGGGCGAACATCCAAAAGGATCTCGCGGTCACCGCCACCGAGGTGGTGACCGCGTTTGCGCTCGCCGTTCCCGTCGGCGCGCTGATCGGCTTCCTGATCGCCGAGAATAAATATTTCTCCGACGTGGCGAAGCCGCTGCTGTTCTTCGCCTTCAGCATTCCAAAGTCGATCTTCCTGCCGATGTTCATCCTGATGTTCGGCGTCGGCTTTGCGCAGAAGGTCGGCTTCGGCTTCTTCTCGACCATCTTCATCGTGATCATGTCGACCACAACGGCGGTGGAGTCGGTCAAGGTCGAGCATCTGACCGTCGCCCGCTCCTACGGAGCGACGACGATGCAGACCGCGTTCCGCGTCTATCTGCCGAGCATGCTTCCGGTCCTGCTGGAAGCGCTGCGGATTTCGATGATCTTCAATCTCACCGGCGTCATCCTCGCCGAAATGTATGCCTCGCGCGACGGCATCGGCCATCAGATCGCGACCTGGGGCGAAAACTTCCAGATGAAGCAGTTGCTGGCCGGCGTGCTGATGGTCGCCGCGATCGCAATCACTTTCAACGAACTGGTCAGATGGGTGGAAACACGATGCAGCCATTGGCGAACATAACCCCGCTGAAGCCGGCCGGCGCGATCGAGGTCCGCAATGTCGGACAGATCTTCAAGAGCAAGGAACAGGAGGTCATCGCCCTCCAGGACGTCTCGCTCGACATCAAGCCCGGCCGTTTCGTCGTGCTGGTCGGCCCAAGCGGCTGCGGCAAGTCAACGTTGTTGATGATGATGGCGGGCCTGCGCGAGCAGACCTCCGGCACCATCACGATCAGCGGCGCGCCTATCCCGAAGCCCGACCCGAACCGGGTGGGCGTGGTGTTCCAGGAAGCCAGCCTGTTTCCATGGCTGACGGCGGAAGACAATGTCGAATTCCCGCTCGCGCTGCGCGGCGTTGCCAAGAGCGAGCGCCGCGCCAAGGCGCAGGATGCCCTGAAGCTCGTCGGCCTCGACGGTTTCGGCAAGCGCCATCCGCACGAATTGTCCGGCGGCATGAAGCAGCGCGTCTCGATCGCGCGCGGCCTGGTGCAGGACCCGCCGGTGCTGCTGATGGACGAGCCGTTCGCAGCCCTCGACGAACAGACCCGCATGACCATGGGCGACGAGTTGCTGCGGATCTGGGCCGCGACCGGCAAGACGGTGGTGTTCGTCACCCACAGCCTGACGGAGGCGGTCTATCTCGCCGACGAGGTGATCGTGATGTCGCCGCGCCCCGGCCGCATCGTCGATCATTTGCAGGTCACGCTGCCCCGCCCGCGCACCTACGAGATGCTGAGCGGCGATGCGTTCGGCACCCTGCGCGACCGCATCTGGCGGCATATCCGCAAATCGGCGTGAGGCAGGCATGAGCGCAGCAACGCTTCGCAGATTGATCGTCATCGCCCTGATCGCGTTGTGGGAAATCCTGCCGCGCGCCGGCCTGATCCCGACGCTGTTCCTGCCCTCGCTGTCCTCGACGCTCATTGCCGGCTGGAACGAGGCCGGCGAATACGGCCATGCGCTGGCCGTGACGCTCTACGAGGTCGCGATCTCGATGCTGTTCGCCTGCGGCGGCGGTATCTTGCTCGGCGCCATCGTCGGCAGCCTGCCGCGGCCGCGCATCCTGATCATGCCGATGGTGTCGAGCCTCTATGCGGTGCCGCTCGTCATCCTCTATCCCGTCTTCACGGTGTGGCTCGGCATCGGCACAGAATCCAAGATCGCCTTCGCGTCGATCTATGGTTTCCTGCCGACGATGCTGGCGACCGCCGCTGGAATCCAGACCATCGACCCGCAACTTTTGCTCGCCGCGCGCAGCATGGGCGCGACGCTCAGCCAGCGGCTGATTCGCGTGATCATCCCGGCGGCAATCCCGACCGTGCTGTCCGGACTGCGCGTCGGCGGCGCGCTCGTCATCGTCGGCGTCGTCGTGTCGGAAATGCTGATCTCGTCCGCCGGCATCGGCTATCTGATCTCGCGCTACCGCACCATTCTCGACAGCCCGCATGTCTTCGCCGGCGTGCTGCTGGTGCTCGCGATGGCGATGACCTTCAACGCCGCCATCAAATGGATCGAGCGCAAGGCCGCGATCTGGCAGACTGGCTCGCGCGCCGGTCAGCGCGCCGCCGACGAGATCACCGCCGGCGCCGTCCAGCCTGCGACCTGATGGAGCACGCGTGTTCGACCTGACGCTGACATTCGACAACGGTCCCGAGCCCGGGGTGACGCCGTACGTCCTCGACATCCTGCGTGAACGCGGCATCAAATCGACCTTCTTCGTGATCGGCGAAAAACTCGGCGATCCCGAGCGCCGCCGGCTTGCGGCACGCGCCCATGACGAATGCCACTGGATCGGCAACCACACCTTTACGCACACGGTGCCGCTGGGGCAGCAGCGTGGCGCGGAGACCGCCGAAAGCGAAATCGGCCGGACGCAAACAGCGATCGGCGAACTCGCACATCCCTACCGCTGGTTCCGCCCGTTCGGCGGCGGCGGCAATCTCGATGATCGGCTGCTGAAACCTTCCGTGGTCGAGTATCTGACGCAGCATAAACACAGCTGCGTGCTCTGGAACGCGATCCCGCGCGACTGGGACGACGCCGATGGCTGGGTCGATCGCGCGCTGACGCAATGCCTGTCGCAGCCGTGGAGCCTGATGGTGCTGCACGACCTGCCGAGCGGCGCGATGGCCCATCTCGAACGCTTCATCGACCGCGCCGTCAGGGCCGGCGCGCGGTTCCGCCAGGACTTTCCGCCCGAATGCGTGCCGATCCGTTCGGGCAAAATCGTGAAATCGATCGATCCCTACGTTTCCTCTATTGAAGAAAGTGCCAACTAATGAAGATCGCGAGTTTCAAGGCCGGCCAGACGGCGACCTACGGCCTGGTGACCAATGCCGGCATCATCGACGCCGGCAAGCGGCTGAAGGATTCTCCGACCCTCAAGGCGCTGCTCGCAAACGGCTCGCTCGATGCGCTGAAGGCGCTGCAAAAGGAGCGGCCGGACTATGCGCTCGCCGAAGTCGAACTGCTGCCGACCGTCCCCGATCCCGACAAGATTTTCTGCATCGGCGTCAACTACGCCACCCATCTCGCCGAAAGCGGCCACCCCACCCCGCCGCATCCGATGATCTTCACCCGCTTCGCCAACAGCCAGGTCGGCAGCGGCCAGCCAATGATCCGGCCGCTGGAATCCGAGCGCTTCGATTATGAGGGCGAGATGGCCGTCATCATCGGCAAGGCCGGCCGCCGCATTTCGCGCGAGACGGCGCTGTCGCATGTCGCGGGCTATGCCTGCTACAATGACGGCAGCATCCGCGACTGGCAGCGCCACACCTCGCAATTCGCGCCGGGCAAGAATTTCGTCGGCACCGGCGCGTTCGGGCCGTGGATGGTGACGACGGACGAACTCCCCGATATCAGCCAGCAGACCATTGCGACCCGCCTCAACGGCGTCGAGGTGCAGGCCGCGCCGATCTCCGACCTCGTGTTCGACGTCCCTGCTTTGATCGCCTATTGCTCGACCTTCACCGAGCTCGTCCCCGGCGATGTCATCGTTACCGGCACCACCGGCGGCGTCGGCGCCTATCGCACGCCGCCGCTCTGGATGAAGGAAGGCGACGTGGTCGAGGTCGAGGTGTCCGGGATCGGCGTGCTTCGCAATCCCGTGAAGGACGAGGTAGCGGCTGCTGCGACGCGCGCCGCCTGAGAAACAAGAACCAACAAGAAGAGCAAGGAGACGATGATGAACCTGCCAAAGCACCTGCTGCCGACCACCGTGGTCGGAAGCTATCCACAGCCGGAATGGCTGGTGGACCGCGCCATG
>Ga0268266_10003918_pt1 | contig 14472 bp, 13 predicted proteins | sample KBSS13metaG_FD_190356 | JGI IMG/M metagenome (GOLD analysis project Ga0268266, IMG submission 190356) | Switchgrass rhizosphere microbial communities from Kellogg Biological Station, Michigan, USA - KBS S1-3 metaG (SPAdes) (version 2) | ecosystem: Host-associated > Plants > Roots > Rhizosphere...
CGTAAGACGGCTGATTTGTCCGGTGTTGTCCTAGGTTAATTCTTGACTGTAAATCAGCCGTCTTACGACTTCGAAGGTTCGAGTCCTTCTTCCCCCACCATCACTGCCGAGCGGCTTTGATTTTTTTGATCGTTTCGGCCTGAAATTACCACCCCCCACAAGGTGGTGGTAAATTCTTGCATGCACTGTTCGCGACCTGCCGGCATCCGGTGTCAACCCGGCACGAACGTGACCGACCATGATCGTGGCGGCTGCCAGAACTGGCGGGCTATGTCCGAAAGGCGTCGATCGCGTGAGCGATGAGCACGCTAATGCTTAGACCAATCAGGCAAACCATCGCGGCTTCAAACAACATCGGGCGATTTCCATCTGGCCACCAGGGAACGGGCTGCCGTAGACCGTCAAACTTTGTTGGCATTGCGCCGTACCGATGGCACCCCGATGAAGGGCTCGTTACAAATTCGCAATCAGCCGCCGCGTCGCGCTCGCGCTGATCGCCAGGATACCGCGCTCGTTGTCGTGGCGTGAAAACCCAAATCATTGGCGCGCAATAACAAGACGGGAAGCGTGCGTTCCGGTACGCATCCGCGCCGTCGAGTCACTGCGCTCGCGGTCAAACCCACGCCATCTGACAGAACCGGACTATGACCCAAAACGACGTGCTCGTTTGGCTTACGCTTGCTGCGGTGTTCGCAACCTACTGTGTGACGTTCTGGGTGTTATTTCCGCTTGGGGACTGAAAATGATCAAGCGACTGGACAGGGTGAAGCTCACCGCCCGCGCCGCAGCGGCGTTCAACAACAACAAGCGCCCAAGCATGTTTGACTGGACCGCTCGGCGCGGCGTGGTCGAGCGCATCACCGCCAACAAAGCCAACGCGGTCGTGCTGTGGGACGGGCGCAAGTCAATGGACGTCGTCCCAATCCGCAGCGTTGAACTCGAACCAGAGTTGGGACTTCCCCCAACCGAGCACTGACTGTGAACCGGGACGACGTATTCATTTGGCTTTCGCTGTTTTGGTTTGTCACCCTATGCGGTTTGGTGATTTGGATGCTGCTATCCGTTTGATTGCTGGCGATAGCGACGGCCGGCAATGGTGGCCGCGGTCGCCGTGATCAGGATGCAAGGTTTTCGCGCCGCGGTGCAGGCGGCCTCGATCGGCGTTCTATCGCAATCGCTATTGCAGGTGATCGCGGCACCGACACTGGCGGCCGATCAAATCATCGCGGCATGAGAGCGGCACCTTCGTGAAGGTCACAGAAACGGGTGCCGAGCTGTTCGCCTAATTCCGGGTGCGGGCCTGTGCGCTAATCGTCACCACCACACCCGGGATAGAAATTTGTTCGATCATCGCACGCGCCGCTTGGCTGGCCTCCGACCATGATGGTTGGTTGATATAGGTGAGCATTTGCGGCGCTTCGCCATCGAGACAATCCTCGAACTGCCGCAGCGCAATGCCGAGCGCAAGGCGGAGCAAGGTGACTTCGTCATGGCTGAATTGATAGTTCAAGTTTGGCTTTCTTTCTTTTGACCGGGCATAACAAAACGATCCGCTACAAAACACGTTTGCACTACGCGGTCTCGCAATTCGTGGCCGATGACTTGTGAGTTCGCGCCAATTACTTGTGAACGCGTGCCAGCGACCACTTACCGCGGTCCGTCCCGGTTCAACGCTTTCATGACCGCGATGCGCGCCAGCATTTCCGGCCCGTCGCGCTCGGTCAATTGCTGCGCTGCCGCTCAGTATCGGGGTCGATAGTCGCCGCGCCGCTGGAGGGCGAACGCGTAGTGGGGATTGATCCCGCAATAGGAGAAAGTACCGCGCGCGGTGGCCATGCATTGAGCGTAGCTGGAATATTGGCAATTGCCGGGATAGCCATAGTCGCGCCCTTGCAGGCAGTAGCTATTCGGCGCGCTCTCATAAGCCCAGGGCCCGTAAAGACCTGGGCCATATGTCTGAGCCCGGGCTTGCCCGGCTGCTAGGGCGATACTCATCGTCACAATCGTGAAAGCCAAAGTGCGCATTAGAACCTACGTGATCCGAGTGTCAAAAACGGCCCCGGTTGGGGGCGGCCCGAGCCGGAGCCGTCGTATGGCTTGCATCCTTTCCCGGATGCAAAATCATTCCACCCAGAGGAAGCGGCAGGGAATTGATGCAGATCAATGTTTGGGCGGTGCAGACCCGTCGGCCCGTCGCGCTCGGCGACCAGCAACAGCACTTCCATCGCGATTTGCCAATCGGCCGCATCGTGCTCGGCTTTCGGTAGCGCGGTGATGTATTCGGCGGCGTCGCGCAGCGTCAGCAACGCGCGGCCATACGGCAGGATGATCGGATCGACGAACCGTGCCGTCCACGGCACCTAAGCAGTCGGGTGCTGATGCAGAACATCGCGTATTCCATCACCGCCAATCATCCCGAATGCTAAGGCTATCTGATCGTGTTCTTGATCGACGAGCGTTCATTGGCAGTGGCGGCGGCTTGGCGCTCATCAATTTCAGGAACAAGAAGATGAACAGAGCCGCCGCGAGCGGATAGACCAGGATTAGCGGAACCGTTGCCAGCATGATTTCGCCGCGTGTGCCGAAGAAAAACGGTGCGAGTTCAAGCGGCATGACCACGCCGAAACCCGTAGCGATACCACCGATGGCCGATACCGTATCGCGCTTGGGTTGCGATCGGGTGCCTTTCCAGGTAACGGCCAGCACGAAGCAGACAAGAGCAGACAAGAGCCGCAGCGATGAACGCTGCCTCCGTCAGATGCATCAGCCAGATCGGCCACCCGGGGGGCGAGTATAGGGAGCTGATATAGGCGAACAGAAACATCATTCTCGGGCTCCCGTAGGCATAACACGACCTTGGCGTGCATACTTGTCGGCCGCGTTTAAGAAATCATTAACGGTGGAGTGGACGCCGGACGCACGCATTTCGCCGAAGGTGATCCCTTTGCGGGCCAGCGGCGAGGTGCAAGGCGCATCAGCGGGGCTGGCGTCGCGCGAGCGCAAGAATGGGGCGTAACAGCTCCGTAAAAAGCTTAAAGCTTTCAATGGAGTTTTTTGATTACCATCTTGGCGTCAAGTGTTTGAGAGTGTTGAAAAATCCGCGATCTTCTTCCCCCACCAGCCTTCGCTCGCGAAGCGAGAGAAGGCTGCCACGCCGAAGCCCAAAGGGCGCAGGCGGGCTGTGGCCTGCGAGCTACGGCTAGGCAAGTCAGCCGCAGTGAGATGGGTCTAATTATCGCGAACGACCCGAAAGCCGTTCGTATAGAACCTTACATTCTGGTCGTATTTGAATCGCGCGGCGGAACGCAGATAGCGGGGGTCGTTATTGAAGGAACCACCGCGGAGCACGCGCTCGCGGCATTGTGGCTTTGTCCACGCAGATCCGTCGGTCGGTGCACCCCGGTAGTTGTCGTTCCAGCAATCTTCGACCCACTCCGCTGCATTACCCGCCATATCGTAAACCCCGAATGCATTGGGCGGAAACGATCCGGTATCGATCGCCTTCTTCACGGGATCGCTGGTGCAGCCGAGACAGTTGGCCTTGTCCTTTTCGACGGCCCGTCCCCAGGGATAGGTCGTCGTCGTGCCGGCTCTGGCGACGAATTCCCATTCGCTTTCCGAGGGCAGCCGGTAAGCCTTCCCGGTCTTCTGCGACAGCCATGCGAGATAGCTCTTGGCGTCGTCCCAATCCAGATCCGTGACTGGCCGCCGGCTGCGCCCAAGGCCGCGGTCATCAGGCTTTTGCTTGCAACCGCCTTCGGCGAGACATGCGTCCCACTCCTCGAACGTCACTTCGCGCCGGCCGATGTAGAAGGCCTTGCGGATCGAAACCTGATGAACGGGAGCCTCGAAATCGAACATCTCGGTCGATCCCATCTCGAATGCGCCGGGTTGTATCAGCACAATTTCGGGACATTGCGGACAGTCGCGGATGGCAGATTGCGGTGCGGCTGGCGGCGGTGCGGCTGGTGGCGGTGCGGCTGGCGGCGTGGGGCTGGTCGCCCTTGGCTGGTTGCTGGCTTCGATCTGCTGGAGACGCGCGCGCGCCGCAACGGCAAAGGGCCCATCGGGATAGGAATCGAGATAGGCCTTGAAATCGGCCGCACTGTTGCTGCCCTTGATCGTCTCCCAGAATCCGAGTTCCATCGAATCGGCGGCGCGAACCGGCTTGCGCGTTGAACTGATTATGAACTCCGCAGGCGCCGGCGCGGATTCCCAGACAATCTGCCGGTCGCGCGTGGCCTGGGCGACGGATGTTCGAACCCGCCGGAGCACTTCCTTGAAGGGCAATCCCTGAACTTTTGCCGACTTCACCAATTCCACGGCAAACAGGTTTGCCTCGCGCGGCGTATCGCCGACGACTTCCCCGGGGGCCACCGGATAGACCACGGTCACGCCTGATATCGGCGGTTGGCTGGCGAGTCCGCGGAGACGGGGGGATATTGCTTGCTGCCAGGGATTTTTTCGCGCGGCATCGAGAATGACGACGCAGCCGGCCGGACGCGAGACGATCAGCGGATCGAGGATGAGGTCGATGTCGATCCCCTGCGCGCGAACGTCGGCCTCGGTGGCAATCTTCGAATCGATCGCCAACAGAAAGTTGCGATCCTGGTAGCGGACGGCGTGACCGCCGAAATAAACCATGGCTGTGGTGCCCCAGCCGAGTTTCTTCGTGAACGCGCCGATCGCGGCCTCCATCTCCGTGCGTGTGGCGTTCTCCGCGTAGACCACGTCGAAGCCGCCTTCGCGGAGAACATCGGCAACGGCACGGGCGTCGCCGGATACCGAGGCGACCGGCGACTGTGGATAGGAGCCATTGCCGATCACGAGCGCCACCCGCCTGGTTTCGGCGGGCGTGCTCTGGCCAAAGGCCGTGACGTTCGCCATCAGCGACATCAGCAGCGCAAGGGCCGCCAGGCGCACGTTCAGCATTGCGCCAATCCGAACCGCGCGGCTGCCTGATCCGGCGCTCCTTTCGGATGTCGCTGTTTGGCTAGCGCACATAGATCGTAATCTTCTTCGACATGATCGGAGGCTGATGCGCCACGTGCTGGTGGTCGCCGAGCAGCAGCTGCAAGGTGTGCGTTCCCTGAGGCAGCGTCAGCACCACTTCGGTCTGTCCGCCCCCTAAATGAATGTGATTGTAGTCGGAGGGGATCGGCTGATCCAGCGGCACCATGTCGGTATCGATCAGCAGGTGATGGTGACCGGTGAACGGCTTGACGACGCCGGCGGGGGCCACGCCCATTTCCTTCAGCCCGATCTTAACCGTAAAGCGCTCAGGGACGCGCATGCCGTCGACAGGATAGTGAAAATAGACCAGAGCCGACGGCGCGGACGCAATCCGGTCCACGGCTTGCGCCGGCGCTATCTGCAGCGGCGTCAACGCCGGCACGAGTGCAATCATCGAAACAATCAATAGCCCGGTCGCAAATCGTCCGTGCCGCATATTACTTGCTCATCGTTTACGGGAGCGCTTTCGCACATTCTTGACGAAAACCTTGATGCGTTCTGAAATCACCGGCGGATCATGCGGGATATGGCGCTCGTCAGCCAGAACCAATTGAAGCGTGTGCTCGCCCGGAGAAAGCGTGATCTTCTTCTCGGTCTGGCCATTGCCGAAATGAACGTGGTTCAGGTCGCTCGGTAGCGGCTGATTCAGCGGCGGCGTATCGACATCGATCAACAGGTGATGATGGCCCGTATTGGGCTTGGCGACGCCCGCGGGCGCAACGCCCATGTTGCGCAGGCCGAAGCGTATGGTCGAGTTGGGGTAAATGCTTTCGCGATTAGTCGGATAAACGAAATAGACGGCGGCGTCGGGTGGCGAGGGCTGGCGGCCGGCCGTCGGCGCAGCCTGCGCGGCCTTTGCCAACGCCGCATTCGCGACGCGAATATGGACGACCTTGGAGAAGATCGGGGGATCGTGAGGGAGATGTTCATGGTCTCCCAGCAACAGCTGCAGCGTATGGTCTCCGGGTGCCAGCGTGATTTCCGTTTCGGTTTGGGCTCGGCCGAAATGCAGATGGTTGAGGTCGCTCGGGATCTCGCGATCAAGCGCGGGAAGCGGCGTATCGATCAGCAGGTGGTGATGTCCGCTGTTGGGCTTGCTGGTGCCTGCCGACGCCAATTCCATTCCGGAGACACCGAATTTCACGGTCACCTTACGCTCGACCGTGGCGCCGTCCGCCGGCTCTATCAGGGAAACACTGGCGCCAGCCGGCGCGGGCGTTCGGGTCTTTGCGACCGTCGCCGCATCGACCCTGACATGAATTATCTCGGACACCACCGGCGGAACGTGCGGAATGTGAGCGTGATCACCTAACAGGAGCTGCAAAGTGTGCTCTCCTGCGGGCAGCGTGATCTCCGCCTCGGTCTGGCCACCGCCAAAATGAATGTGGTTGAAATCGCTTGGGATCGGCTGATCGAGCGGCGGCAATGGGGTGTCGATGAGAAGGTGATGATGACCGGTATTCGGTTTGGCTACTCCTGCCGGTGCGATCTCCATGTTGTCGATTCCGAAACGGATCTTGACCTTGGAGGGGATCGTCGCGCCGTCCTTGAGATCGATGAAATATATCCTGGCTTTCGCGGCCGAAGGATTTCTCGTCGGAGCGGGCTGCGCACCGGCTTCGCTTCGAGCATCCATGGAAATTATCAAAAGAATAATCGAGCAGAGGCTTGCAAATCGATACATGAACCGCTCCCCAGCTACGCTAGCATGCGCCTCGAAGCTCAACAAGCTGGCCGGAAACCCCGATCATTCGGCAATCCCCAGGTCGGTATTCCATCGGTCGTCTGGCGCTATCCGGAGAGCGCCATCGCGAACCAGTCATCCCCGGGCCGCATGAAGGGCGGGCCAGACATTGAAATCAGGCCCCCATTAGCCTATTCTGCGGCGGTCATGGGTATGAAGGTCGCGATCCGGTGCTTCGCTCTTGGTTTCGTGCTCGCGTTCGGCCTGTTCGTCGAGGCGCGCGCTGCCGAACAGCGCGTCGCGCTCGTGATCGGTAACGGCGCCTACCGCTCGGTGCCAGAACTCGACAACAGCCGAAATGATGCGGACGACATTTCCGTGCAACTCAAGCGCGTCGGCTTTACCGTTATCGACGGCCGCGACCTCGACAGGCCGGCGATGTATGCGGCGCTTAGCCGCTTTGCCCAGCGGGTGAGGGGCACCGATGCGGCTCTGGTCTACTATTCCGGGCACGGGCTGCAGATCAACGGCCAGAACTATCTGGTCCCGATCGATTTGAAGCTTGACGGAAGCACATTCACGCCATTCGACCTGGTAAAGCTCGACGACGTCGTCGAAGCGCTCAACTATACCGCGGGGGTCAAGCTTCTGGTGCTGGACGCCTGCCGCGACAACCCTTTCGCGAACAGCCTGGCGGATAACAAGGGCAGTCGCGGTATTGGCGCTACGCGTGGGCTTGCCAAAATCGAGCGCTCGCAGGGAATGCTGATCGCTTACTCGACGCAACCCAACAGCGTCGCCGCCGATGGTGTCGGCCGCAACAGCCCTTTCACCGGCGCGCTGGTGCGGGAGATCCAGGTCCCGGGGCTGGAGGTCGCAACCGTGTTTCGCCGTGTCGCGGTAAACGTCAACCGCGAGACCCAAGGCAGGCAGACTCCGGAATTGTCGGTGTCGCTGCTTCAGGACTTCTATCTCAATCCCCAGGAGAGCGATATTGACGCCTGGAAAAAGATGGGGTCCTCGGCAAGCGCTGCCGACTTGAAGAGATTTATCTCGACGTTCCCCGAAAGCGTCATGCTTGATGCGGCGCGCGCCCGTCTGGATGCGATCGAGAATGCCAGCGAGCGGGAACGGCTGGCTCGCGAATTTGCCGAGAAGGAACGCCGCCTGCGCGGGGATCTCGAAGCCGCCGAAGCCGGCTACAAGAAGGCGATGTCGGAGTTGTCGGAGCGCCGTGAACGAGACGAGCGCGAGCAACTGGCGGCGACGAAGACGAACCAAATTCCCGCCGCAGCGACAGCGCCGGCTCTTGCGGGGATCAGTCCGGGCAGCGCCGCGAAGGCCGCCGTTCCCCAGCGCGCCGACAGCGAGCGCGAGCAGAACTTGAAAGAACAGGCCGCCAAGGAACAGGCCGCCAAAGAGCAGGCGGCCAAGGCGGAGCGTGAGCGGTTGGCTTCGCAGGTCGCCGCATTCGAGGCCGACAAGGCGCGGTTAGCCGAAGAGCGGCAGACGCTAGAGCTTGTGATGACCGAGAGGCTCGCCCGCGCGCAGGCGGAACGAGAGCGCGCGGAGAAAAGAGTTGCGGCGGAGACGGCGCGCTTGCCAGTATATGCGCTCGACCAGCCTCGGACGATCACACCGGCGACACCGCGTCGACGCGCCGCGGCAAGCTGCCAGGAGATCAACGCCCGGGCCCAGCTTGGCGACCTTTCGGAGACCGATCGCGACATACTGCGAAACTGCCGCTGACCGCGATCGGGAATTGGAAATCGAACCTATTAATTTTCGGCTTGCAACCAAGGCATTATGGATAAGACTTTTTCGAATTGGAGACGGTGCGTGACGCTACTGGCGCGAACGTCGAACCTCATGATTTGTGCAATTTGTTGTTTGCTGGCCGGCGTCATGGCGGCGTTCCCGCAAGGCGCGCCGCCCGTGGCAAGCCCGCAGTCGGCGCCAAGCCCGCCGCCGCCGACACCGATACCGTTCGACGACGCGCTGCTGCGCGCGGCGAACGACCTGTTTTCGAAAGCCGCTCTCCCTGCGGGCAACGACAAGATCGAATTGGTGGTCGACCCGCTGATTGATGGCATAAGCGGCGCCCAATCGACCGCTACTCGATTGATGCAGGATCGTATCATCGCGCTGGTCAGTAAATCGTATCCGCGTTTCGAGGTGCGTCCGTTCTCTACCGAGGCGTTGTCGCGTGCTCCCGTCGTACTGATCGGCACTTTTACCGCGATCAACAATGCGGGCGCCGCCGACGGACCACGTGACGCCTATCGGATTTGCCTCGCGCTTGCCGATCTTCGCAGCAAGAGCATCATGTCCAAGGGTGTGGCCCGCGCCAGGCCCGAGGCGATCGACGTGACGCCGACGCCGGCATTCGCGGACACCCCGGTCTGGGCGACCGATCCGGCCACCAGCCTTTATATCAAGGCCTGCCAAGGCAGCAAACCCGGCGACCCCATCGATCCGATCTACGTCGAGCGGATCGGTACGTCGTCGCTGATCAGCGATGCAATCCTCGAATACGATGACAAGCGTTATCGGGAAGCGCTGGCTTTCTACAGAACCGCGCTCAAGATGACGGGCGGAGATCAGCTGCGTGTCCGCTCCGGCATCTATCTGGCCAACTCGAGGCTTAACCGGCGGGATGACGCGACCGATGCCTTCGGCAACCTGGTCGACTACAGTCTGGCCGGGAAGAAACTGTCGGTGCGATTCCTGTTCAAGCCGGGCTCGACCCAGTTCGTGGATGATCCGCAGATCTCGGCGCCTTATCCGATGTGGCTCAGCCAGATCGCCGTAAGGGCGTCGCGGCGCAATAGCTGCCTTAACGTCGTCGGTCACACCTCAAAGACGGGACCACCGCAGGTCAATGAGCGGCTTTCAGTGCTGCGGGCTCAATACATCAAGGATCTGTTGCAGGGCAGCTCGCCTGGACTTGCCGACAAGTTGAAAGCGACCGGAGTGGGCTCCAGGGAAGTGCTGATCGGCACAGGCAGGGATGACTCAAGCGATGCGATCGACCGGCGGGTTGATTTCAGCATTTCGGACTGTTGAGCCCGCTGAATGGGGTTTGTTGAATCGGCAGAACGAAATGCGACGCAATCGCTTACAGCGGGCTGCGGTGACCCGCGAACTGTTGCGGTCTGCAAGCCGAGCTTCGGCCCGGCAAGCCCTGTCGTGGCGAAAGCTGCCGCGGCGTAGCCTCTGCACCCATCCCAACACCCATCTTCGCTCGGTTGTCGCATTTATTACGGTGCAACGCCGTCCCTGGAAAGGGGAAGTCTGATCAGAAAAATTGCGCCGCCGTCGCGTCGATTCTCCGCCGATATCCGTCCGTGATGCGCTTCCACAATTGTTCGCGCAATGGACAGTCCCATACCCATTCCTTCCGCCTTGCTGGTGAAGAACGGTTCGAATATTTTTTTTAAACTGTCTTCGGGAACGCCCGGACCGCGATCCGACACGGAAAGCTCGGCAAAATTCTCGACGCGCGAAGTCCGGATGCCGACGATGCGCTCTTCGCCCGGCGTGTTCTTCATCGCGTCGATCCCGTTCACGACAAGGTTCAGAATGACCTGTTGAAGCTGGATGTGGTCGCCGAGGATCGGAAGCGCGTCCGGTGTGATCACGCTGACCAATTCGACCTTTCGTCCAACGGCAAGAGACGAAAGAAATTCGACGGTGTCTCGAACAAGTTCATTGAGATCGAAGTTTTTCAGTTCAAAAGGCGCTTTCTTCAGCAGGCTGCGCATTCTTCGAATGACTTCGCTGGCGCGCCGGTCATCCTGCAAAATATCTCTCACGATATCCTTGAGTTCAGCGATGTCGGGGTTCGGAGAATCCAGGATTGCGTCGGCGGTTTCCGCGTTGGTCAGAATTGAGCCGAGCGGCTGGTTTATTTCGTGAGCAATCGAGGCTGTCAGTTCACCAGCCGTCGAGAAGCGGTTGACATGGGCAAGTTCAGCCATGCGCTGGCGCGCCTGCACTTCGGCCCTTTGTCGCCGACGATGCTCTTGCAGCAAAATCGAGATCAGTCCGGCCTGTGTCAGAATAATCGCGCTGATGAACGCGATCTGCCACGAATACCGCGCCCATGCGGTTGGCTCCCGAAAGTAGACTGTGCTGCCGGGAGGCAGATTGTTCTCGCTAATTCCCCAGCGCCGCATTTGCCGCCAGTCGAAGATGGGCGCTGCGAACCCGGTGGGTGGAGTTTTGATGTCGGCTGGCTTTTCGCCGTTGAGGATGCGAATGGCGACCGCAGCGGTGATCCGGCTTGACTCAAGCACGGAGTGCATCGGACCGCCGACGATGGCCTCGCCGAAGAAGGAGCCATCGTACGAGAAAATTGGCGCATTGGCCGAGGAGGAGAGCTTGTTCAGCGCTTCGTTGGTCTCGTGCGCAACCCCCGCCGCATCGACACTCATCAGATGCCAGAAGATCGCGCTGTGAGGCGGTAGTCTTGCTGCGTCGATCAGAATGCCCTCAAACGACAGTTCATCATACCATCTTAGTTCGACGCGCCCGGCCAGCGGGGCGAGTTCGCGGCGCATCTCCGCCAGCCAAAACTTCTCGTTCGGAGAAACGCCGTTGACGATCGCGATGGTTTTTGTGAGAGGCAGGACGCGCAGGATATTCTCGAAGGCAGCGGGGAAATCGTGCGCAACGGCAACCACCGCATCGTTTTCCGTGAGCCTCACGAATTGGACCCGGCGCTGCTCCACCGCCGTCAAGATCATTGGCGTTTCTGGAAACAGCCGCTGGCGATAGCGCTGGACGAAGTTGGCGGAGGGCGCGCCGATGGCGACGATGAGATCGACCGGCCGACCCGCATAAAGGGTGCGAAGATATTCTACGAATGAGGCTTCCGAGTTTTCGTCGTCTTGCCGGGCATTCACCAGCGAGTGGTCGAGAAAATCCACCGGCTTTCGCCACTGCCGGCTTATCTCCGAGCGAATGGTCTGCGCGTAATCGCTCCAGGGTTTGAAGCGAGGACCAAACGAATGCAACATCATAACCCGTTTGGGCTCTGCATCGGCCAGACTGTGTGTCTGCGTGGCCAGCAAGAGTGCAATAACCAGCGAAGCGGCGAAGGTCCGTGTGCAAAATGGTTGAAATGATAGGGCAGCTTGCCGGAGACGCATCGCCGTCGTGCCTCGCGAGCGAGCATTCCATAACCGAAAGCGAATGGCGGATAGACGGCATCGTCCGGCGTACTCCCGCTGCCGCTTGAGCAACCATAATGTTCGTTCAGCCTCTATGCACGCCGCTGCGGCCAGGCCTGCCTCGCGACGCTCCAGTCCGAACATTGGGCCTTGTCCTTTTGGAGCGGTTCCTCTCCGTGGAACTACGGTGCCGGAATGAGATGGCCCGTCATCGCAATAAGAAAGAGAGGAACCACTTTGGTCAGGTATACTGACCATCATGGTGCAGGATCGTTGGTCAATTGTTGTGGCGGTACTATTGAGCATTCTAACGCTGGCGCTGGTCACCGGCGCAATATTTCTGCACTGAATGCCGGGTTCGCGAGGCCATGCGGCTTTGCCGCCGGTTGATTCAAATCAATGCCGGCCGGAGGGTCCCGCGATTCATCTAGGGCAATCCGCGCGCCGCATGCGTCTGTGATTGCATCTCGGCCGACGTCTTGTGATGGCACGCCAATCGTTTGTCTTCTGGCGCCGTGAGTCCGGCGACGCACCAGGACGCTTTCGTCATGCGGTTCGTGAGATCAGGGGGGATCGGCTCGATACCGAGCGCCACCGGCGGGATCGCGCGGATGGCTTGTGCGCGGATGGACGAGATCGGCAAGGACGCCGGGCTTATCCTCGCGAAGGCGGGAGTGACGCCGGAACAGGCCCGCGATCCGGCGGTCCGGCTGGAGGTGCGAACCCAGATTAGGTTACTCGAACTTGCCGCCAGCGAGCTGCAGGACGAATGGTTGGGCTTCCATTTGGCGCGCAACTTCGATCTTCGCGAAATTGGCCTGCTCTACTATGTGATCGCCTCATCGGAGCGTCTTGAGGAGGCGTTGCGAAACGCCGAGCGCTACAGCCGGATCATGAATGAAGGCGTTCGCCTGCGTTTCAGCCTGCAGGATCGGACCGCAACAATCGCGCTTGATTACGTCGATATCGATCGCCACTCCGATCGGCACCAGATCGAGTTTTGGCTGGTGACGTTGGTTCGCATTTGTCGCCGGGTGACGGACAGCCGTCTGGCGCCTTCGCGGCTAAAGATGAGACATTCCCGGGACGGGCTGCCAGCGGAATTCAGAGCTTTTCTTGGCTGCGATGTCGAGTTTGGCGCCGATAGCGACGCGGTCTGCTTTCCGGCACCTCTTGCATCGCTTCCTGTTGTGGGACGTGACGAATACCTCAACGAATTGCTGCGGTCGTACGCGGAGGAGGCGCTCGAACGCAGTCTCCGGGCGCGATCCACCGTCCGTTCGAAGGTAGAGGACATCCTGCCGGGATTGCTGCCGCACGGCAGGGCCGTGGCGTCGGAAGTTGCGCCACGGCTCGGGATGAGCTCGCGAAGCCTGTCCCGCAAGCTGGGCGAGGAAGGCACATCCTTTGCTGAAATTCTGGACCAGTTTCGGGCTGCGCTCGCCAAGCGCTATCTCAACGATGAGACGTTGCCCGTTTCCGAAATCGCGTGGCTGCTCGGTTACCGGGAAGTCTCGTCGCTGACACACGCTTTCAAACGATGGACCGGCACGTCTCCCCGACAGTTTCGTTCGCTTCAGTCCGGACCGGCTTGAACGAAGTTCATTGCAATCGCCTGACTCGGCCGTCGATATCGGCGATATGTCTCAAATGACGACGGGCGCGGCCGGCGTGATGTCGCAAAACTTTGGCCGACAATCACAAGAAGGAGCGGCCCGCGATTGCTAGACGTGCAGCTCAATTGGGGCCGGCAAAGCGGATCTCAGGCGGGACGTCTCATGACTCGTGAAGATCTGCTGTTCATCGTTTCGGTGGTGTGGTTCGTCGCTCTGTGCGGCGGCGCCGCCTGGTTATTGATCGCAGGCTAGACGAACGATCCTGCAGGCGCCCGCTATGCGGCTCTCCGAAGCGATCCGGTTTCACTCGGCTTGCGATTTACGTCGCAGGAATTCACGAAGCAGCCGGTCCACGATCAACTGGGCCGCACTCTCGCGCCTTGGCGGTGCCTCGGCTCCATCAAAATCGAGCCGGCACTTGTGCTCGTGACTGATGTCCCACGAAGTCATGGCCATGTCCGGCTTCTGTCCGCGGCTATGCGTTCGACTGGCGTCATAAGACATGGCTTACCTCGAACTGATCGCGCCGAAATGCACCGTCGTGACAAGCTGCCATGGCATGTCGGTTTTCTCTATTGTATCAAAGGGCATTGTTCCTAAGGACAAGGGCTTTGTCCGAAGGATCGAAGGTTGCGAGTTCAGGGAATCGGCGCAGGCCTTCTCAGGCGATGTCTCAATTCGGTTCCTGATTGCCCATCGCCTCGCGGCTCCGCGGGGGCGATAGAGGTAACGCGCAGTCGAGCGCCCCTCGGCATTTTGTTTGCCCGGACACAGCTACTTCTGGACGTTGGAGAACGCCGTTTCCAGCACTTCCCCGATCGGCTGCCAGGTGCGGCCGTCGAATTGAATCAGCCGCAAATGTTTGATCGGCCGAAAATTCCACGGGCCGGTGCTGATCTTGATCCCGGGCAGCAGCATGGAGCCCTGGTAGTTTTCGAGGGCCGCGGCCTGCTTCATGACGTTCTCGCGCGACAGGTCATTGCCG
>Ga0268266_10003920_pt1 | contig 14463 bp, 11 predicted proteins | sample KBSS13metaG_FD_190356 | JGI IMG/M metagenome (GOLD analysis project Ga0268266, IMG submission 190356) | Switchgrass rhizosphere microbial communities from Kellogg Biological Station, Michigan, USA - KBS S1-3 metaG (SPAdes) (version 2) | ecosystem: Host-associated > Plants > Roots > Rhizosphere...
GAGCAGTTCTAAAGATTCCGTGGCGTGGACGTTGCTGGTGACTTTGCCGCCGATGATGACGGTGCGCGCCGAAATATCGCCTTGCACTTCAGCGCGTTCGCCTAAAATAACACCTTCAGCGGAAACGCCGCCTTCAATCTTTCCGTCAATACGCACGGATCCGTTAGAACGCATGGTGCCTTGAAAGGTAGATTCGGTGCCGATAATGGTTTCCAGATGCACATCATTTTTTGACGTATTCGAAGCGTTGTTTCCAAACATAAATTATTCCTCCTGGGCTTTGACGAACTTCATGGGATTCACCGGATGACCATTTTGCCAGACCTCATAATGCAAGTGATAACCCGTGCTGTGACCCGAGGTTCCCATGTACGCGATCACTTGACCGCGCTTAACGGCATCGCCAGGTTTAACCAACAGTTCCGAGTTGTGCCCAAAAAATGTTTTGAATCCACGCGGATGATCGATGATGACCAGACGTCCATATCCGCCCTGCCAAGAGGCCACATGCACAATGCCATCGGCCGTCGCGCGCACTGGCGTGCCTAACCCGTTGGCAATATCTAAGCCATTATGAAATTCTCCCGCCACATCTTGAAAAGGATCATGCCGGCGGCCAAAAAGGGAGGTTAAGCGGCCCTCGGTAGGCCAGCCCAAAGGCGTTGCGCGAAAGACTTGGCGTTGATCGTGAATGTAGTTGGAAATATCTTTAAAGTTTGAAACTAAATCGGACCCGGTCTTTTTGACATCTAATAATTGCTCATTCATTTCATCTAAATTGGTGCTGGCATGATAACCCGCGAGCATGCTGGCCACTTCGCGATTATCCATCTTGGTAGGGCCGCCGACGCCGTTGCGGTCGGACTCCACAATCGCTTTGCGCGTTTTCATGTTCAACAAATTTTGCAGAGCGATTTCCGTTTCTTTCACGCGATCTAAATATTCGCGTGACTTGCGCACCTCTTGGCTGAAATACCATACTTTGCCGCGTAAAATTTGTTCATCGGTTTTAGCGCGCCAATAATCCACATGGCGGCTGGCGATAAAACCGGACCATAATGTTAAACTGGTCCAGCCGACAGCGAGGAAAACGAGAAAGGCGACCGAAAAGTTTAGACGAATCGGCTTAACATCACTATGCGGGATGAGCATGACCGTCAATTGGCGACGGAGGTTCTTCATAATATTTTCAGCTGGTGTCATGCAATCTCCATTACTCGAACGTCGAGCCCTTTGTTAACGCCGCTAAATATATAACAACGACCTTTTAGGGTGTCAAGGGAAAAAAAATAACTAGAAGAAATAGATAAATATGAGCGAATTGCCCAAAATTTACGACCCTGTCCCCACGGAAGAACCCTGGTATCCATATTGGCAAAAACAAGGCTATTTTTCGCCAAAAACAGGTCTTTCGACCCCTTATTCTATTGTCATCCCCCCTCCGAACGTGACCGGCAGCCTGCATATGGGGCATGCCTTAAACAGCACGCTACAGGATATCTTAATTCGCTGGCGGCGGATGTCGGGTGACCGCGCGGTCTGGGTGCCTGGCACTGATCACGGCGGGATCGCCACGCAAAATGTGGTGGAGAAACTTCTGCGCGCGGAAAAAAAATCGCGTCATGATTTGGGCCGGGAAAAATTTATCGAACGCATGTGGCAGTGGCGTCAGGAGTCCGGCGATACCATTTTAATGCAGCTCCGCCGTCTAGGCTCTAGCTGCGATTGGACACGCACACGTTTCACCATGGATGACGTATGTTCGAAAGCCGTTCGCGAAGCTTTCGTGCGTCTCTTTAATAAAGGACTTATTTATCGGGGCCCGCGCATGGTGAATTGGTGTCCGCGCGACAATACCGCCTTATCCGATATTGAGGTGGAACATGAAGAGCGCGCTGGGAAGTTGTGGCACATTCGCTATCCGCTGGTGAATGGCGCTTCACCGGGAGCGCACATCATCGTCGCCACCACACGCCCCGAAACTCTCTTAGGAGATGCGGCCGTAGCCGTTAATCCCAACGATGAGCGTTACAGTGCACTTATAGGACAACAGATTAAACTCCCGCTCACGAATCGGGAGATTCCCATTATTGCTGATGCGGCGGTTGAAGCTGAATTTGGTAGCGGCGCTGTTAAAGTGACTCCAGCTCATGATCCGACGGACTTTGAAATCGGCGAACGCCATGCCTTACCCCATGTGGTGGTAATTAACTTTGAAGGTCGAATGACCGATCAGGCCGGCGCTTATGCGGGAATGGACCGTTTTGACGCGCGGAAAAAAATCGTTGATGATTTAGAAGCACAAGGGCTGCTCGAAAAAATCGAAGACTATAAACTTTCCGTCGCGATTTGCTACCGCTGCAGCACCATCATTGAACCTTTAGTTTCGGAACAATGGTTCATGTCGATGAAGGACTTAGCCGCCCGTGCGGCCGCGGCGACGCGCCAGGGCAACGTAAAAATTTTTCCCTCTTCGTGGGAAAAGCCGTATCTGCTTTGGTTGGACAATATTAAGGACTGGTGTATTTCCCGGCAAATTTGGTGGGGACACCGGATTCCGGTGTACTACTGCCCGAACACCGTAGAAGGGGCGAGGCGGCGAGGGGGCGACCACTCTCCCACTCCCCTATGCCGTCCCATTGCTTCCGTCGAACAACCAACCACCTGTCCGACCTGCGGATCGAGCGAACTCGTGCAGGATAATGATGTGCTCGACACCTGGTTTTCATCCGGACTTTGGCCGTTATCTGTTTTCAAATGGCCGGAAGAAACGGACGACCTCAAAACGTTTTATCCGACGAATGTCTTGGTTACGGGACATGAAATTCTTTATCTGTGGGTCGCGCGCATGGTGATGTTTGGTTTGGAATTCCGCGACCAGGTTCCCTTTCATCATGTCTACATTCACGGGATTGTGCGGGATAAACAAGGCAAGAAAATGTCGAAGTCGCTGGGCAACGTGATTGATCCGCTAGAGAAAATGAAACAGTTTGGAACAGATGCGCTGCGCTTTTCGCTCGCTGAATCCAGCATTCCTGGTCGTGATCTGCATTTGTCCGATGATTCCTTTTTAAAGGCGCGTAATTTTGCCAACAAGTTATGGAACGCCAGCCGATTCGTTCTCATGAATTTAGAAGGCTATAAACCGCAGCCTCTGCCGACGCTAGAAAAATTGGAACTTGCCGATCGCTGGATCTTGCATGAGCTGCAAGAAACAGCCGCTAGCGTGACGGACAACTTTGGCACTTACAATGCCGCGGAAGCATCGCGACGCCTTTATGACTTCACCTGGAATGTTGTCTGTGATTGGTATTTAGAAATCGCCAAAGTCGCATTAACGGGCCAAGACGGCGCGGCGCGCGCGATTAAACAAACGGTACTTGTGCATGTGTTGGATCACACCTTAAGACTCCTCCACCCGATCATGCCGTTTGAAACGGAAGCGCTTTTTGCCGCACTTAAACCTTATGTCTTAGCACCGGCTGAAAGTTTAATGATCGCGGCTTGGCCTAAAGCCGATGCACGCTTACAAGATGCCGATGCGGCACAACGCATGCATCTCGTACAAAACGTCGTTACGGCGATTCGCACGTTACGCAGCGAATCGGTGATTCATCCCAGCCAACAGATGAAGGCCTACATCGATGCGGATGCGGCGATTCAAGCGATCATGGCGGATGCGAATGTGACACACTTTATTCGTTCCTTAGCAAAATTGGAAAGCGCGGAGTTCCAAGGCTTGCAAAGCCAAGATCGTAAAAATTGTTTGATCACGGTTTTTGAGGGCGGAGAAATTTTTATTCCGGCTGAAGGCTTGATTGACATCGCGAAGGAACGCGCCCGACTCAGTAAAAATCTGACACAAACCGAGCAGATGCATGCCCGTGGACAAGCGCAATTGGCCAATCCGAATTTTGTCGAACGCGCGCCGGCGGAGGAAGTGGAACGCTTGCGTTTGCAAGTCAGCCAATTCGCCAAAAAAGCTCAGTTATTAAAACGTAACATGGATGCCCTTTCATGAAATCTAAGGCCAACGGCGAGATTCGAAATTGGAGATGCGATAGTCGAATTTTTAACCTCGAATGTCGAATCTCGCCGTCTGTCGATCACATAAATAGGAATAACTAAATGGCTAACGCGCTTCGTCCCATCAAAGTTGTCCAAAACTATTTGAAATATCCCGAAGGCTCTTGCCTTTTCCAAATGGGTGAAACCCGCGTGCTTTGCACGGCGAGCATTAATGATGACGTTCCCGAGCATGCAAAAAAAAGCAACAAAGGCTGGCTGACCGCGGAATATTCAATGTTGCCACGCGCGACTACAGAACGCTCCGCGCGCGGCAAAATTGCTTCTGGAGGCCGGACAAAAGAAATTCAGCGTTTGATCGGCCGTTCAGTTCGCGCGGTCGTGGATCTCGAAGCCATGCCGGAATTGGGCATCATCCTGGATTGCGATGTGCTTCAAGCCGATGGCGGCACGCGTACCGCTTCCGTAAACGGATCGTTTATTGCGTTAATAAAAGCGTTGCGACGCTGGAAGAAAACCCACGGTCTTTCGGCATGGCCTGTGCGCGATTATGTGGCAGCCGTCAGCGTGGGGTTGGTGGATGGAAAACCGGTTCTCGATTTAGACTATAAAAATGATGTGCGCGCCGAGGTGGATTTAAACGTCGTCATGACCGGTTCCGGCCATTACGTCGAAGTCCAAGGCAATGCGGAGCATAAACCGTTTAGTCACGCGCAACTCCTGAGTCTGCTTAAGTTAGCGCAGACAGGCATTAAACAAATCATCCACGTCCAGAAAAAAATTCTTGGAGACATTCGCGCATGAGCGCAAGCATTGACCCATCGATCGTTGTATTGGCTACGCGCAATGCCGGGAAAATTAAAGAGATGACGGCGATTTTTTCCGATACCGGTATTCAATTTAAAACTGCCGATGAGTTTGGCTGTCCGGAAGTAGTGGAAGATGGCGAAACCCTGGAAGACAATGCCCGCAAAAAAGCCTACGAAGTGGCGCTGGCTACCCAACATATTGCCATGGCCGATGATTCGGGGTTAGAGGTCGCGTTTCTGGATGGCGCTCCCGGCGTTATTTCCGCCCGCTTTGCCGGCGCCAAATGCACTTACGAAGACAACAACAACAAACTTTTAAAACTTTTAAAAGGCGTGCCTGAGCCGCATCGCCGTGCGCGCTTTCGTTCTGTCATCGCCTTAGCGGTTCCCGGCGGCGCCACGCAGACGGTCGAAGGTCATTTAGACGGCTTTATTACCGACCGTCTCCGCGGAAGCGATGGCTTCGGATACGATCCCGTTTTCCTCGTCCCCGACTATGGCCAAACCCTCGCCGAGATGGGGAGTGCTATGAAAAATAAAATTAGCCATCGTTATAAAGCGCTGGAGGCGATGCGCCCGATCTTGCTCAATCTCCAGCGCAGCATTCAAAACCATCTCAAGCAAGAAAAACGTCCCCCCTTCGAAATTATTTAGCGCGAATTAACATGCCTGTAATACATCCTTTTTACGATTGCTGGCATGGATCTCAGCACACGCCAACAACTCAGCATGAGCTTTCGTTTGCAACGGCAACGCGGAACGTCCGCGGGTCGTCTCTGGGTTAAAATTTTTGCCTTGGCTTTTGGGATAGGTATAGCGTTTTTACTATTTCCCGATAAGGCCGCCGACCTAAAATTTTATTTTTCAGCAGAAAAAATTCACCAAGAACAAATCGTTGCTTCGATCGCTGCAGTGCCTGATCACCCTTTAATTCCCCACGTTCTTTCTGCCGGAGCTTCCGCACTTTCTCTTTACAGGCAAGGAGAGCCCACGGCGCATATTCCTGAAATCGCGCGTCTTGCGTTAGTGTCGGACAACGTCTCTCCTCCACTTCCTGTAAAGACAGAACAAGCGCCCCATCATTCGAGAATAGCCGTGGCAATCCCCCCGCGCCATAGCACTGCGCGGCAAGCGACGAATGAGCACCGATATGCTCTGATTTTCGAAGGGCAGGCCACGTCAACGGAGGGCGCTTGCGCGCAGGCGCAGATTCATTTGTCTTTGAATTCGGGAGGTCATCAAATAATCTTCAATCAAAAGACGGATGCCGCCGGATTTTTCTCAATTCCTGTAGCCGTGCAAACCATACCGGGCGCACCGATTGACTGGGTGATCGAAGTGTCTAAACCGAAATTTAAAAAACTGGAACAAACCGGCCGTCGCATCGCGATGGACGAAAGCGATGCGATGCGAGTTCAACTTCCCTTCGAACTTCTGCGCGGATAATCCGCGCTTACTCCGTAGGCATCTGAACCAAGAGCGGACGGCTGAAGGCGGTCAGATGCCCCATGGGATCCACTCCACGGACAGAAACCCAGACCGACGGAAACTCCGTATCAGGCATCCATAAGGTGGAGTTCGATTTAATCGGCTGCTCCAGTAAAGGCTGCGCATTTTCCAGCGTCGGATAAAGCGCGCTATAGAGAATATAGCGATAGCCCGCCCCTAAAGAATCCCAATGTAGCTCGACGGTTCCCGGTTCGATCAGACTTCCATGCAAGTTTTCTGGCGCAGGTCGCGCCGTCGGTGTTGGAGCCGCCGACGGACGGCGAATAGACTGCGGCAGAGGATGAATCCCTTCTGGAATGCTCAGGGACCCTTCCGCTTGCGGGCTTATCACGGGCAAGGAGGATTCCAGGTTCGGCGTGCGCACGGGGCGATTCCAGGGAAGTAGAAGCAGGGCTCCCGCTGTTACCGCAACGGCGATATACCGCGTAGCCGCCGGCGACACTCGCCAGTGGATTTCCAGATCTTCCATACGACGGTGATATCCCGCGATGTAGGCGCGATTCGGATCGCGAACTTGGAGGCGTCGAATAACATCTTTAACGGGCGCGCTGCCAGCGATGGAGGGCGAAACGGACGGTGTGGAACTCACGTGATTAGGCATGACCCACCTCCCAATACGGCCTGTTCCGGTACATTCCTATTTTACCTCCCCCACAACAAACCGGCGAAGAAAAATGCACGTCTAAGGTCTCAATTCACGGACTTCATCACATCAGCGGATTGCGCCATTGCAGTCCTTGAAACGCGGTTGTTTTAAACCGTCAAGGATGCGGGCTCGAGAATGGTACGTACAGAAAGCCATTCGGCGCGGCTGGCCCCCACCGGGACGTCATTGAGTAAGAAAATCCGTGGTGGCAGAATTTACAAGCCTAAATTCCCCCTAACTTTTAAGGATGTTTTTACAGTCTGACAGGTTAATTCGATTTGTAAAAATAAGCTCGATTTTAGATCTATGTGGGCCTACATATTAGGACTGTGAAACAGTCAAAGAAGACCTACTTTGCTACGGTGTTTGGAGGATTTTTATTCATATCCTCTTGTAACGTACTTTTTGCCGATTCTCCCCCAACACCTGAAAATCCCAGCAGCGTTTGGCCAACGGCTATTACATTTACCTGGGACCCCACGGCGGCTTTCAATTCGACCCTGTATTGGCTTCAAATTACGGACGATCCCACCTACGCCACATTTTTCGGAAATATCGTTACTCAATATTCTTCATGGACTCTGACAGGTCTTACGCCAGGAACAACCTACTATGCTCGCGTCGCCGCCAATTATGCACAGCCTAACCAAACCGCCTTTGCGGATCTGCCGGCAACGATTACACCCACTGTCGGGGCGCCAGGGCCCGCGGTTATTAACCCGGTTATTACAGGCGAAACCTACAATTCCATTTCTGTCGATTGGACCGCCCCCTTTTCTCCGCCTGTCACAAATAAGGGGTTTGGTTCTCGCCAATATACGGTGCAGGCTTCAACTGCGTCGGATTTTACAGGCTCTATCGTTAGTGGGCTCACAATATCCACCAGCCTTACAATTTCCGGTCTCGGATTAGCCGCGGGTACAACCTATTACGTCCGAGTCGGCGCACTTTATCCCACCGGCAACGGCACGACTGGCACGGTGAATTATACACCGACCACTCCCACCTATGTTTTTACAGATTCCACGGATGTTGTGACGGGATTGACGGCCTATCAAGTGGGAAACTCATCCATTACATGGACCTGGAACCCTGTCCCCGCCGCCACGGCCTATAACGTTTATCAGGCGACTTCACCGACCACCCTTATCGCCAATGTCGTAGTGACGACGTTTACGGAGACCGGACTCACCCTAAATACGTTATACGGACGCACGGTAGCCGCCGTGATTGCAGGCTCAGAGCATGCGCTTTGCCATGCCACATCGAGTTATACATTGACGCCGCCTCCCGGGGCTCCGACATTCACGGAGGTGGCTTTTACATCGGCCACCGTCAATTGGAATGCCAACGGCAATCCACCGGGGACGTCCTATGAGTACATTCTGGCCTACGATTACGGGTATAGCGGTTACGTCTATGGAACTGTCAATACATCGGCGACCTTATCCAACCTCGCTGAAGGTTCCACCTTTTATTTGAGCGTCGCATCCATCAATTCGGCAGGTGTACGAACGCGAAGTCCTATTAGCATGCTACGGACGCCCGGCAATTTCGTGCCGCAGAATTTTACCGCGACCCCCACGGGGACCACGTCGGGAACATGGTCGTGGGATGCGCCCTTAGGTGCTAGTTCCTATGCGCTCTATCCGGATACCTCGACGTCCACGCCGTCGGAAACCACCTCAGGTCAGGTCTACACGAAAGTAGGATTGACGCCCAACACCGCCTATGTGCGCTACCTGCGTGCCTATCTGAATGCCAATGTGTTTAGTGATTGGATGGGCCCGGCCACCATTTATACCTGGGCGGCGAGCCCGGGCCAACCGACATTCAGCAATATTAGTTTTACGTCGGCCACATTGACATGGACGGCATCATCAAACCCCAGTGGCACCCCCTATGAAGTCAGCCAATCTACAGTCTCCGATTTCAGCAGTGCCGTCAGCACGCCTATCGCCTTCACAGCCAATTTTACAGGGACAACGACAACATTCATCAATCTTCTTAGTGGAACCCCATATTATTTCCGTGTACGCGCGCAAAATTTGCAAAACATTGTCACGTCCTTCAGTAGCACAGGATCCGCCACAACGTTATCCACCCCCTTAACGAGCCTGATATCGGGGACCGCTCAAGGAACTTCCAGTATTACATGGACATGGAATGCCGTAGCCGGCGCCACCTACAACCTTTACGATGCGGATCATGCGTCCCTGATTGCCGGAGGAATTGTCGCGACATCCTATACAGAAATAAATCTCTCGACTAACACGAGCTATAGTCGACAAGTAACCGCCGTTCTGTATGGAGAAAGCGCGTTATCCACTAGTCTTTCCACTTCGACATGGGCCAGCCCACCGACGGCATCGAATCCTTCTAACATTCAATCCACGCAATTTATTGCGCATTGGGGAGCCAATGGCAATCCGCTGGGGACCTATTATCTGGTACGGACAAGCAGCGATTTAGGATTCAGCTCCATCATGGCTTCCAGTCATACCGTGGCGAACTCGGCCATATTAACAGGACTGCAAGCCGACACGACCTACTACACCCAAGTACAAGCGATGAATACCGATGGTATCGCCACCGGCTTCATCGATTTGCCCTCCACAAGAACGCTTGCAGTCCCGGATATCACATTTTCGACCATCACTTTTTCCACCACCACTCAAGTCGTAGATCCTGACGTGAATCAAACGATTGTTTTCAATAGCTCGGATGGACCGGTTGTTCTGAATATTCCCTCGGGCAGTTTTCCAAACACCGTCACGGTGACGGTCCAAGAAGCAACGAATTTACCGCAAGCCGCCGCCAATGCGGGCACTTTTCAAGGGACTGGGATAGGAATACAAATTGATTTGGACACACCCGCTGAACCGTCCAAACCGGCCACGCTGTCCATTCCTTTTCGTGATGCAGAGTTATCCGGATTAGATAAGAGCACGCTCGTTATTTCTCGCTATGACCCCGTACGCCATATTTGGATCCCTTATGTTTCAACCATCGATACAACACAAAATATCGTCACAGCTCGGATTGATCACTTCTCTCTTTATCAACTATTAGCCGCCCTGCCGCCGCACGTTTTAAATGCGGTGCAAATTTATCCGAACCCTTTCCGACCCGCTCTTGGGCATACCGCTGTTACCGTCTCCAACGTCCCCCCTTACTCGCGCATTCGTATTTACACGTTAGCCGGCGAACAAGTAAAAGACCTCTCCGCGAATGCAGCTGGAATGGCCAGTTGGGATACAACCAATCAATCAGGACGCTTTGTCGCCAGTGGGCTTTACTTTGTTCTTGTGCAGGGCACGGGCGATAAGAACCGTCTCAGGGTGGTGATCCAACGATGATTCGTCTCTTTCATCGGCGTTGGATGACCCTGGGGATGCTATCGCTGTTCATCTTAAAATCGGCTTTACCCGTTTGGGGCGCCTACAGTTCTCGGGACGCTGGAACGACTACGGCCAATTTCTTGAAGCTTGGGACCGGAGCCCGCTGTGAAGCGATGGGCGAAGCCTGTTCCGCTCTAGTGAATGAGGCCGAAGCCCTTTATTGGAATCCCGCGGATCTGACGCTAATTCCCAAAACGCAAACATCCGTCACCTTCATGCATGCGCCTTATTTAGATCCAACATACTTTGATTTTATAGGCGTAGCGCACCACACTGAAAATGGCGGTGCCTTCGGTGCTGGGCTGCAGTATTTTTCTGGAGGTGCTATCCCGCAAACCGATACGAGCGGAACCACAGTAGGCCGCTTTAATCCTTACGATATGGCCCTCTCTTTAGGATATGCCGCGACCTTCTATGGCTATGCGTTCGGCGCGACGGGAAAATATATCGAATCTAAATTGCAGACGTCGGCACATACAATGGCCGTCGATTTCGGTATGTTATCCCCCGCCTATTTCCATGATCGTTTTCGGTTGGCTTTGGCAGAAAGTAATATCGGCGGCCGCATGACGTTTGACCAAGAGGCGTATCGACTTCCGCAGAATTTAAAAATAGGAAGCGCCTGGTCCCTTTCGCCTACGTGGAAAATGACGTTCGATTTAAATTTCCCAATCGATAATGATCCGTACGAGGCGGTGGGTTCAGAATATCAATGGATCATCCATAATGGCTGGGTCTTAGTAGGAAGAGTCGGCTATAACACAAGAAGTTCACGCAACATCGATGGTCTCTCGGGACCCACGGCCGGATTTGGCACTCATGTAAGAAATTACGCTTTCGATTACGCCATGGTTCCCATGGGAACCCTAGGACTTACACATCGGCTTTCGATCTCCATACGGTTTTCAGGAGAGCCTGCACAAACCATCCGCACCCCCTCAGCCGTACATGCGCAAAGGGATCAATCAAAGACGAACAGCTCCTTCTCTCCTAACTTCTTTAACATTCCTTAAGCGCGTCATTTCTGCTTTCTGTCTCCTTTGCGTTTTATTCATTTTTATTTTTTATCGACCTAAGAAGAGATTTCACGAAGTTTGAATAGAAAAATTTGCAACTATAATTGCCATACGTCATTGTGCATTTGTTGCGATCAAAGGAGATCTAATCATGTCCAAGCTCAAATTCTTTTTCGTGGCGGCCGTTTTGACTTTAACCAGTGCAGTTTCAATTGTTCTGGCGACCACTAAATGGGTCAAGTATTCTAACCCAACGTCAGGTGTTACAACGGAAATAGGAGCGGATTGGTCGGAAGCAAAGATTTATGCCTGTAATAGCAGCCAACCGCGATGTCGTAATGCAATTTATGTGTCAGGCCCTGCTGACAACAATGGGGTAATCGAAATAGAGCGAGCTTTTTTGCCTAGCTCCGGCTTCAAGGGCGTGAAAAAAGAATTGGCTCAGACCACGCAAAATATTACGGACGCCTCAATCGGAGGATTGAACGGATTCAGGACTCATAAAGTTCTCACTATTATGGATATGACCCGTGAAAGCTACTATATCGAGGGGAAAGGCGTATATTGGGAAATTGAATTCAGAGCTCCGACAAACATCTGGGCAGATGTACAACCGACATTTGAGCATGTACGAAGTTCGATGCATTTTAATAACTGATCCGAAGTTGCTATAAGTTTTTTTCTTGAGAAGCCCACGCAAGCGTGAATTTCTTTTTAAAAACGGCCATGGTCGTCGCACATTGAAGAATTTGATTCCAAAGCCTGGAAAAACCACCGCATAATCTAGTATTCTCTAACTCCCGTTTTAATCCCATTTTTGGTGGCCTTAGCTCAATTCCCGCCACTACGTCTTTGGCGGGCGCGCCAACGCCTCAGTGGCGCGGGTTAGAGCGCCAGGTTGTGGACCTGGAGGTTGCGCCCGCCACTGAGTCCCGGCGGGCGAGCGCCGCGACGTAGTGGCGCTCGGGTTCAAGCCTCATGAATTTATGCCCTTTGTTTACGTGCTAAAAAGCTTAAAAATGGTCGTCTCTACATCGGCCATACGGATCGTTCTCCTCAAGAAAGATTAACTGAACATAATTCTTCAAAAACACCCTCTATAAAATACATGCTTCCCTTCGAGCTCATTTATTCCGAACAGTTTTCTTCATTAGATTTGGCCTATAAACGTGAGCTCTTCTTCAAGACAGGTCATGGATGCCGGACACTTAAAAATTTAATTCCGCCTTTGCCCCGAGATGCCTGAATCTTGTACGCTATTGCTTTCCCACCCTTAATCATTCTCCTTTTTGGTGGCCTTAGCTCAATTGGTTAGAGCGCCAGGTTGTGGACCTGGAGGTTGCGGGTTCAAGTCCCGTAGGTCACCCCAGCTTTTTGCGCTAACGCGCAAAAAGACCTCAAACCTCAAATCTATAATCTCAAACCTTAAAGATCTTTAAGGTCTAATGTGTTCCGTCTGAGGTTTGAGGTCCCGCCGGGAGGCGACGTTCATAGGTCACTATTTCGCTTTGCCGTAATCACAGACTGCGAAAGGATGGCTACGAGCTCGTCAGCCTCATGGCAGGGCTGTCGCACATCATCAGGTAATAGCAGGTTTCCAAATCTTGCGATATTTAACCAATAGCGTGCCTCACGAATCTCCTTCAACGCCATCGTCATCTTGTGAATAAAATCCGCTTTTGATTCTGCGGCTCTAGCCTCCTGCAAATGCGCGCCAGGTGACGTCGCACTGCGAAAAAGCTGATCCCCCACATGGCTGCCCACTTTAGTCTTCGGCAATAACTCCACAAGCTTCAATGCTGCAACCCCAAACATCAAATACCGCTCATCAAATTGTCGATTCCGTTCCATACGATCCTCCAAGAATTAGATTTTGTTCAATCCTTAGAGCTTTCAAACAGACTTTTTATTCGATTATCTTTAAGGTCTAACGTGTTCCGTCTGCCTAGCGACCTTATTTTCGTAGGAGTGACGGTGACCTTTTCACCTAAACGCCTATCGCACATATCGGCTTCTTAAGAAAAGAAATAAACGACGCACCGTCCCGGTTTTTTTCTGAGGTCCCGCCGGGAGGCACCAATTTCTTCGCCTTTGTTTTCTTACCCACAAAAAATCGAACGCAAATTCTCCCCGCTTTGCTCCGTCCCGAATTCATCGTTTAATTCTTCTGGAGTGACAGTCACCGAATCTCGGGATTATTTTCCGTCGGACCAGTGGAAGTCCAATCCTGTGACTCACTGCTAAACTAAAAAGGTCCGTCCCCTTTAACTTTTTGTAGTGTTGAAACGCTTTGGGGTCATTCGTAAATTGATGATGCAAAATGTCTATCAATCCCTCTCCTACACGCCCAATAAAATCGCCGATATTATCGTGCATCGCAGGAACACGGAGCTGTGCCAATGCAACGAACAATGCTAAGTTTTGTCGTTCTGTTTCTAAAATTGAAGAAGCACCTGAGGATATCCGCTTAATTACCGGCGCAACAACCGTTTCAATCTTTCCCAGCAGTTCCTCTAGCGATTGATCCTTAGTTCCATCCGCCTTCGAGAATGTATATAAATCAGGCGTAGTGGCCAATTTTTTTGGGCTTTTTCGTCGCCATACGGATTGTTGTAGGGTTTGGGTCCACACAAAAGGTGTGTGGCCCGCAGGAACATCAGGATCGCAGAAACCAGATAAATAAAATCGAGATAAAAAGTGTTGATCCATCTCGGCTCCATAATACTCAGTTATTGGCCTGTCGGCACTTCAAAAAATGGGCCCTATGCCAGGTAAAAATCGGGCCAAACAATTAACAATATCGACACACAGGCGAGCTATTCTTGCACTGTGAACAAAACGCCCATTTTTGGTCGAATTGTCTCCCTCCAACTTGTCCTCTTTGCGGCACTGGATCCGAGAGCGGCATTCGCAACTATGCCGACGCCATTGGCGGCGGCGCAGGCTTGGCCCCGCAGCCGGCCAAGCTCAGCCAGACCAGCAGACTGGCGGCGCCCTTCGAGCTGTTCGTCACCCGTCGACGCTACGGCGTGACGGTCGGACAGGCAATCGGGGCA
>Ga0268266_10003925_pt1 | contig 14455 bp, 15 predicted proteins | sample KBSS13metaG_FD_190356 | JGI IMG/M metagenome (GOLD analysis project Ga0268266, IMG submission 190356) | Switchgrass rhizosphere microbial communities from Kellogg Biological Station, Michigan, USA - KBS S1-3 metaG (SPAdes) (version 2) | ecosystem: Host-associated > Plants > Roots > Rhizosphere...
GCAGGACTGTAGATTAAACGCGCAAACCTCCGGTATATGTTTGTTGCCCATTAGTAAATACTTTTAGCAGGATATATTGTTTCCTCTTTGCCACTCTTTACTGCATATGTAAAGCCCTTTTGCAGCGCATAAGCTCCATACTCACCTTTTTTATTCATTGCCAGAAAGCCTACCTGCACCTCTTTCGCCTTCTCAGGGTTACGCTGTATGATGCGCTCCACTGCCTTCTTACATGCTGTTTCGGGGTCCATTCCCTGTCGCATTAGCTCTACTACCAGGTGAGAACCTACTATACGTATCACTTCCTCACCTACGCCTGTAGATGTTGCAGCGCCTATCTCATTATCTACGTACAATCCTGCGCCTATTACCGGAGAGTCTCCTACGCGGCCATGTATTTTATAAGCCATGCCACTGGTTGTGCATGCACCGCTCATATCTCCATTAGTGTCCATCGCCACCATCCCTATAGTATCATGGTTATCCTTTCCACCAGGCATAGGGTCGTGCTCTTTATGATATAGTTTATTCTCTATATTTTTTACAGGTGCATAGTTTGCTTTCTTCAGCCATTCTTTCCATGCTTTTTCACTTTCAGGTGTCAGCAGGTTTTCTTTTTTAAATCCATTCTCCAAGGCAAATTGCAAAGCTCCATCACCTGCCAATATTACATGCGGAGTTTTCTCCATCACGAGCCGCGCTACAGATATAGCATGCACTATATGCTCCAGGCACATGACAGAACCACAATTATACTTCTCATCCATTATGCAGGCATCCAGTGTCACTCTCCCATCTCTGTCCGGCAATCCACCTAATCCCACACTCTGGTTTTTAGGATCTGCTTCCGGTACCTTGACGCCTGCTTCTACTGCATCCAGCGCGCGACCATTTTTACCTAATATTTCCCAGGCTGCAGCGTTGGCTTCCTTACCAAAATCCCAGGTTGATATTACAATGGGCGCTCCCGTTACCTTCGCATAAGAATTTTCTTTCTGTGTTTGCGCAAATAGGCTTTTCCCGGTGGCTAATACGCCTGCAGAGCCTAATAATGATAGTTTTACAAATTTTCTTCGTGTGGACATGTATTGGAATTACGACATCAAATTAAGAAAAAGAAATATCGAAATTAGCAGAATACCTCATATTGATTTTTATATCGTACAAATCCAATAGTTTCGCACTGTCATTTACCAAATTCAATTAAAAAAAATCATACATACGACTATGTCTGAAATACGCCATAACTGGACAAAGGATGAGATAAAGGCTATTTACGAAAAACCTTTATTGCAGTTAGTAATGGAAGCTGCATCGGTACATACACAGCATCATAAATTAGGCGAAGTGCAGATCAGCAGCCTGCTGTCTATTAAAACAGGTGGTTGTCCTGAAGATTGCGCTTATTGCCCGCAGGCTGCCCGCTACCATACGGGTGTAAAAGTGCATGCACTGATGCAGGTAGACGAAGTAGTAGAAGCTGCACAAAATGCCAAACAAGGTGGTGCTTCGCGTTTTTGTATGGGTGCCGCATGGAGAGAAGTAAGAGATAATCGTGATTTTGACCGTGTGCTGGATATGGTAAAGGCAGTAAACAAGCTGGATATGGAAGTGTGCTGCACGCTTGGCATGCTAAGTGAAGAACAAGCTGCTAAGCTTGCTGATGCCGGCCTTTACGCTTACAACCACAATGTAGATACATCCGAAGACCATTACGAACAAATAATAAGTACCCGCACCTACGACGATCGCCTGCAAACGTTATCAAACGTACGCAAGGCAGGTATCTCTGTATGTAGCGGGGGCATCATAGGCCTTGGCGAAAAAGATGAAGACCGTATAGGCATGTTACTTACACTTGCTAACCTGCCCGAGCATCCGGGTTCCGTGCCTATCAATGCACTGGTACCTGTGGCAGGCACACCACTTGGTGAAAATAGCCGCGTTCCCTTCTACGACCTGGTACGTATGATAGCTACGGCTCGCATTGTTATGCCATTAGCAGCTGTACGCTTATCTGCCGGCCGTTTGGAGCTGTCAATGGCAGAGCAGGCTATGTGCTTTATGGCAGGTGCAAACTCAATCTTTGCTGGCGATAGATTATTAACTACACCAAACCCTGAGTTTAACGAGGACATGGAAATGTTCCGCATCTTAGGCCTCACACCTAAGGCGGCGTTTGCAGACGCTCCTGCAAAAAACAAATCAGGCGTGCTGGAGCATGAACCCTCTTGACCAATATTTAAATCATAAGCTACAGGAACGCCGCGAGGCCGGAAACCTTAGAAAACTGCGTATAGAACGCGCAGCTACAGATTTCTTTTCCAATGACTACCTGGGACTGGCAACCAATGACCTGCTACAGGAGATTGTTGGAGACTTATCTTATTCAGGAGGTTCAACAGGCTCAAGATTACTTTCCGGCAACACAATAGAAGCGACCGAACTAGAAAAAACAATAGCGCTGTTTCACAAAGCTGAAGCAGCGCTATTATTTAACTCAGGCTATGATGCTAATATAGGCTTGCTAAATTGCATCAGCAATCGGCATACTACCATATTATACGATGAACTTTGCCATGCCAGTATTATAGATGGCATACAGCTAAGCCAGGCATCAAGATGCTATAAGTTTCGCCATAATGACTTGCAAGACCTTGAGGAAAAACTTAGCCGCGCAGATAAAGAATATCCAACATTAGTAGTAGTAGAATCTGTTTACTCAATGGATGGTGACACTGCTCCGCTAAAAGATATATGCCGCCTTGCCGAAACAAACAATGCCCGACTTATAGTAGATGAGGCACATGCTACAGGCGTATTCGGTGCACACGGCGAAGGTCTTCTATGCAGTCTTGATCTGGAGGATAAAGTTTTTGCACGCGTGCATACTTTTGGCAAAGCACTTGGATGTCATGGAGCTGCGGTTGTGGGTTCACAATTATTGATAGATTATCTTATCAATTTTGCGCGCTCCTTTATATATACCACAGCATTGCCTATGCACGCTATAAAAACTATTAGTGCTGCATATAGCTATCTGCAAAGCCCTGATTTTTCGAATACCCAACTGCATGAATTAATAAACTACTTCCGCTCATACATACAACACTTAGGTGACGAACGTTGGAAAGACAGCAGAAGCGCTATACAGGCTTTAGTTATTGGCAGCAATGAAAAAACAATCGCCACAGCTAACGCGTTGCAGCAGGCGGGACTACAAATTAATCCCATCCTGCACCCTACCGTACCTTTAGGCATGGAGCGCTTGCGTATATGCCTTCATTCATTTAATACAAAAGCAGAGATAGATACATTGATGGACGTATTAAATCATAGTATATGAACAATGTAATTGCCATAGCAGGCATACATACTAATATTGGCAAAACTATCGCATCAGCAGTTTTAGCAGAAGCACTACTGGCCGACTATTGGAAACCGGTACAGGCTGGCGACCTTGATAATCGTGACTCACTTGTAGTGCAGCAATTATTATCCAACAACAGAAGCCAGGTACACAAAGAAGCGGTAATGTTATCGCAGCCTATGTCGCCACATGCCGCTGCTGCAATAGATGGCATCGACATAGACCATACAAAGTTTAATCTGCCTTTTACCGACAATACGTTGCTGTTAGAAACTGCAGGAGGCGTATTATCTCCTTTAAGCAATACCTTCACCATGGCAGACCTTATTCAATATTTCAATCTGCCGGCAATACTTATTACCCAAAATTATCTCGGTAGTATCAACCATACTCTTTTAACCATAGAAGTATTAAGGAACAGGAATATTCCTATTATCGGCGTAGTAGTAAACGGCGAAAGCAATGCATCATCAGAGACCTATATAGAACAATATGGCAAGACGCCCATCATTGCACGCATCCCGCGCTTCGATATACTTAGTAAAGAAGCCGTGAAAGAATGTGCAAAAGATATAAGCGTATCATTATCACAATACATAGAATATGCCCAATATTAAAACACGCGACAAAGAGGTAATATGGCATCCCTACACGGCCATGAAGCTTTCGCCTGAAGCAATAGGCATAGTAAAGGGTGAAGGAATTTTCCTGGTGGACGAAGAAGGCAATAAATATATAGATGCTATCGCATCATGGTGGGTAAACCTGCATGGGCACTCACACCCCTACATAGCAAAAAAAATAAGCGAACAGCTGCTCACGCTGGAGCATTGCATATTTGCGGGCTTTACACATGAACCTGCAGTAGCATTGGCGGAAAGGCTTTTAGCCATACTCCCCGGCAATCAAAAGAAGATATTTTATTCCGACAATGGCTCAACCGCAGTCGAGGTTGCTATAAAGATATCCCTGCAATATTGGGAGAATAAAGGCACGCCTAAGAAACGCATTATAGCGCTTGAAGATGCTTACCATGGAGATACCTTTGGCGCTATGTCAGTAAGTGGGAGAAGCATTTTCACCAAAGCATTTAATGGTTTCCTGTTCGATGTTGACTTTATCTCTTTTCCTTCAAAAGAAAATGCGGCTAAAAGCCTGCAGGAACTGGAGGCCATTTTAAAGAAAGGTGATGTTGCAGCATTCATAGTAGAACCATTAATTCAAGGTACTGCCGGCATGCGCATGTATAGCGCTGAAGTTTTAGAACAGTACTTTAAACTTTGCAAACAGTATAACGCACTAATTATTGCAGACGAGGTAATGACAGGATTTGGCCGCACCAATACATTATTTGCCTGCGACCAGGTAAGTACTGCCGCTGATATGATTTGCTTATCTAAAGGCCTCACAGGCGGCACCATGCCCATGGGCATTACCAGTTGTGCGCAACATATATTCGATGCTTTTTATGATGATGACCGAATGAAGACACTTTATCATGGCCATTCATACACCGCCAATCCCATTGCCTGCACGGCAGGGCTCGCAAGCCTCGATTTGCTGTTGAGTAATGAAAGTAAAGCTTACAGGCAGCGCATTATAGCAGCACATAATACTTTTGTCCAACAAATAAAAAATCACGCATCCATAACAGATGTTCGCCAGGAAGGCACTGTATTGGCAATTGAATTATACACAGGCGCACAAACATCTTATCACCATTCGCAGCGAGATTTTATCTATAATTTCTTTCTTCAAAGGGGAATATTAATGCGTCCACTGGGCAATATCATTTACCTGATTCCTCCTTATTGTATCAGCAATGAACAGCTGCGGTATATATATAGCAGCATAGAGGAATTACTTACAACATTAAACAGTCAATAAATTATTTATAATGGAACAAGCAGAGATACTAAGACAAGTAAGTGAAAAAGTAGTAAGTGATAATGCACTTCATGCCAAATGGCTGAATTCATTATCTATGATGGAAAATACAGGTGCAAGAAAAATATCCCGCTACGAACATCCTGTAAAGACTAATATCATTGTCCTTAAGCATGCTGCAGAAGAAGCCCGTCATGCCTATTACCTGAAGAAGCAAATAGAAAAGCTGGCTGTTGATGCTTGTCCCGACTACTCGTTTGAATACCTGCTTGCGCCAGTAGAAAGCCATCACTATCTGCATCAGCTCGACACACAATCATGTCGATACCTGAAGGAGAAAATGGGCCTTAGCGGTCGCGAACTAAAGCACGGCGCATACCTGCTGGTTACTTATGCTATAGAGGTACGTGCAGACATGCTGTACGGTGTTTACCAGGATGTACTTACAGCACATAAGTCGCGGGTAAATGTTAAGTCTATCATTATGGAAGAAGAAGGTCATCTTGCCGAAATGGAAAAGATGCTCAAAGAATTTCACCCATCATGGGAATCCTTTGCGGCCGACTGCTGTAAGATAGAAGACGTATTGTTTACCGAATGGATGCAGGCTATGCAAAAAGAATTAAGCGATATCGCTGCACCGGTTGCAGCGAATAGCTAATCCTGGTTTTCAGAAATAGTTTCTGTCATATTTTCTACTGCTTCTACTTCTACGTGCGGCATTTGCACGCTGAGCCCGGATACTATTTCAGGGAAAAATGTTGGCGTTATACCTACTGAAGTTCTCAGATCCTGCAAAAGCTTTTCGGCATCCAGGCGACTGCCTATTCGCTGGTCAGCTTTTGTTTTCTTTGCTGTTACTACACCATTAGCACGAAATACTTCTACTTTCTTTTCCTGCTGTTCTAGTGTTTTCACACATATAGCACGACAATAGTATCGGTTAAATTCTGCTTGTGCAAATGTCATGGCCGCGCTGCCACTTACCTTTTTACCATGCGCCTCATATTTATTGAAGTTCTCTCCATCCTCAAGTGCTGCCTGCAGGGTTTCCTCGCTGCCATTTGCTATTGCTTCCTTCAAAGCCGGCATATATACTTTTCTCCCATTTGCATTAAATCGTGGGTTATAAAAAAAAGTTCTTTTTGAAATATCATGCTGCACTTCGTTCAGCATTAATGTTCTTATATCCTCACTCAGATCAGGAAAAGTATATTTAGCCATGCTGTAAAGATACCGAATTAAATGGTTAGCCGCCATTCATTTGGTTAAAATGCTTACTGCGTGCCCTTTAGCTACCAGTTACTATTCAAATTCCCCTGCCTCAAGGACACTAAAGACCTGGAATTAATGCCAAGTCTAAAGCCCGAGTTCCTCCCTCCATTGCTATCCCAGGATTGCACAAAATCCAATCGCAGATAATGATATTTGCCAAAGCCTATATTATCTATACCAAAAAATGCTTCGGTATAGTAATCACTTTGTTTTGCATAAAACACATTGCTACCCACTACAAAATTTAGCTTAGCCTGCTTAAAGCCGGGTAACTGATTGCTTATGAATCCGTTCAGGTTATATTCCACATGCGTTTCATCATAGAAGCTTTCTTTATTACTAAACTCATAATACTGGGCAAACTGGAAACTATATAAGTACGGGGCGGCTATACCAATTCCTTTATTACCATATAGATGCATCAAATCAGGTATTGATATATATGCACTATTCAGGAAGCCGCCAAAGCCTGTATTATAGCCTAATATACCTGCCTTCTTTAAATCTATGCTCCCTGTCAGCATCAATCGCCATTTATCAAAGTTCACTTTACTGTTGCCTATTCCCTGTATTCCTTTGTCATAACCAAAATTGAATACCGGGGCACTACTAAGATTGGCTACTTTATAATCTTTGTAATAAGCATATGTATATCCCGGTTGGTAAGAGACGTTGAGTCGTATTATCGCAGCATCATGACTTTCAAAAGGCGCCAATGCTGCCAGGTTGGATGGTACATTCGAAGCAAATGTATCGGTACTCTTCCCTGCAAAGCTGAAATTAGTAGTATTCTCGAGCGGTATACGGGTATCATATTCAAAGTGCAGGTTCCACATTAAACCATTGCCGTAATTTCTTCCGAAGTAAAAAGCACTTACTTGCTGTTCGTATATTTTTAGTTGATTATCATCCCATAGCAATGCAGACACAGAATTAAATAGTGGGAACACTGCGTTATCATAGTCATACTGAAAAACGTATTTGCCCAGGTTCACGCCCACAAGCCAATATCTGCCTCGCCATTTTTTGTCCTCATGCACATAAGCTACCCGGCCTATAGCATTGAAATGTTTATTGCTAAAGCCATATCTCGCCGCAAAAGCACTGCTCAGGTATTGCGCCGTTCCCAGCTTATGAAGCCATTCCACTTTAGGTGCTACATTTACACCCTCTACAGGGTTATAGTTTAGTAGCCCATCCATCAGTGCACTTATCTTTACCGTATCCGTTGAAAGTTTTACAGAAACGCCTAGTGCCATTACCTCCAGTGTTTTGGCTATTCCCCGCAGCGGTTGATGCAGGGAATCCAGCATATTTTCAAGGTTATCGCCCTTATTTCTCAGGGTATCCATTATAAAATCGTGCTCCATATCGCCATTGGCAGGCATCGTTAAAGAGAATACATTTTCTTTAAAGCCTTCGCTACGGCATACTACTTTATAATTACCCGGCTTTAAGGTAAGACTGTAATCACCAGCATCATCGGCCAATATACAATTTCGCTTCCCAATCAAACATATCGTCGCTCCATTCAGCGCCTTCGACTTTGCATCCATTACACGGCCTTTCAAAACGCCTGCTGCCCCCCGAAAGGGCATAAGCATAACCATTATAATGGCAAAAAAGCAAACAGTCCTTGTCATTAGTGTCGTAAATTATCTCGCAGATTTAATATTTCAATGAAATAGCTCTATATCTGCCTTATTTAAAGGAAAATAGTGCCACGGATAAAATTTCATCCCACAATATCATAACTTTTATATTTGTATTGCTGTTTTATGTATCAGTTTAATATTACATCTTGAACAAATGAATAAACCCCTTTTACTACTTATAGCTCTGCTAACGGCATGTCATGTCAACGCGCAAATTCTTAGCGACCCTAAGGAAGCTTTTAACATGGCTGTAAAGTCAAATAAAAACGTTTTACTCGTATTTTCCGGCTCTGATTGGTGCATTCCTTGTATGCAGTTTGAAAAAAGAATATTGTCAGATAAAAAATTTGAGGCCTATGCTGCACAAAGATTGATTGTATTAAAAGCAGATTTTCCGCAAAAGAAAAAAATAGCTCCTACCCTTAAATCCCAGTACGAGGCGCTTGCAGATACTTTTAATCCAAGTGGCAATTTCCCATATATAGTTTTGCTTAGCTCTGATAAAAAATTACTGGGCAATCTCACTTACGAAAGTCAGGCGACTGCAGACTTTATTTCAGAACTGGAAGAAATTAGTAAATAAACATGCTGCTGAAAACTAAAGTGCGCACAAGGCTTATGGGTTCAGATTTCGAACTCATTGCCACAGCTACTGATGAATCAGCGGCAAACACTTTCTTAGAGCAAGGCATTAGCGAAATAAAAAGGCTGGAAACACTACTTACAGAATTTAGCAATACATCCCAGACAGCAGCAATAAACAACAATGCAGGCATAGAGGAAGTAAAAGTTGATGCAGAAGTATACGAGCTAATTAAACGTTGCAAAAATATTTCCGCACTCACACAAGGCGCCTTTGATATTTCTGCCGGAGCACTGAAGCGGCTTTACAATTTTAAGAATGACGCGTTCAAAATGCCTGACAGAAAAACTATTTTACAAACATTAAAAACTGTTGGCTATAAAAAGATTGAACTAAGAGACAATAATAAAGTTTATCTGCAGGCAAAGGATATGCATATAGGCTTCGGCGCTATAGGCAAAGGATATGCTGCCGATAAAGTAAAATCGTTATGGCAGGCGGCCGGTATGACAAGCGGTGTAATAAATGCCAGTGGCGACCTTACAGTATGGGGGAATCAGCCTGATGGCTCACCTTGGAAAGTAGGCATTGTCGACCCTGATAATAAAGACAATATTCTACTATGGCTACCAGTTTCAAATGCTTCTGTTGCCACCTCAGGTAACTACGAACAGTATTTCGACCTTGACGGCATTCGTTATTCGCACAATATAGACCCACGAACAGGCTTGCCTGCCCGCTTTATTAAAAGTGTAACTATTGTTAGCCTAAGTGCAGAACTATCTGATGCATTAGCCACTGCTGTAACAATCATGGGTAAAGACGTAGGGCTCAATTTTATAAATCAATTACCTAATGTACATTGCATTATCATCGATGCTGATAATAAAATATCCTATTCTAATAAAATCAAGATAAATGCCTAAGTGCATGTTTATATACATACCCTTGCTGCTACTTGCTTTTGCATTGGGCAGTTGTCATACCGTAAAACCCTATCAGCGTGCCTACCTCAATGACGAGAATATGAAACTGGGCAAAGCGAATAATGAAAAATTTAGTGAAAGTGTGCACACCTATCGAGAAGGCGCCAGTGGCGGCGGCAATGGTAAAGCAAGTGGAGGATGCAGTTGCAACTAAGCTATGAAAAAGAAGATACTCACATTTGGTTTAATGCTGAGCGCTTTCCTGTCTTATGGACAAAGAGAACGTGATTCTGTTTATAAGAAGCAAAAAATATCAGAGACAGATATACAGATACTCTTTTCGTACTACAATCAGAATGGTGACCATTCTGCAGTAACGGGCGGCATAGGCACCGAAATGCTGCATGTATATGCTCCCGAAATAATTGTTAATCACCAGGTCGATTCGCTTAATAGCTATACTATAGATGGGGGTGCTGATGTCATTACTTCCGCATCAGCAGATAATATCGACTTCAACCGGTCCTCCGCATCGCGCATCGATACCAGGAGTTATTTAAACATCAGCTATCAGCGAAAACTTAAACACTCCGATACACATCTTGGCATTAGTACAGGCCAGTCCATAGAGTCAGCATATCGTTCTACGCCACTTGGCTTTTCATTTGACCATAAAAATGTTTCTGGCACCCGGGAAATTGCAGCATCAATACAATGTTACTTCGACGACCTGCGCTGGGGCTTGCTTGACCCCGACTATTATCATCCTATTACAGTAGTTTATCCTTATGAATTACGATACAAGAAATGGTTTACAAACTATCAACGCTATTCATACAATCTTAGCTTCGCGCTCTACCAGGTTATTAACAGGCGAATGCAACTTGCTTTGCTCCCTGAGCTAGTATATCAGAAGGGATTGTTATGTACACCTTTTCATCGGGTATTCTTCAATGACCACTATACGGAGAAAGTCGAAAACCTGCCCATGCAAAGGTGGAAAATACCACTTGCCGTACAGCTGAATATTTTTGCAGGCAATCGCACCATCATTCGCAGCTATTATCGTTTTTACTGGGATGATTTTGGCATCACCGCACATACATTCAAACTGGAAGTACCGGTAAAGCTTTCAGCAACTTTTACTGTTGCACCATTAGCACGCTTCTATACGCAAACAGCAGCAAAGTATTTTGAACCTTATGAACAGCACGCCTTAGATGAGGAGTTTTATACTTCAGATTATGACTTGTCTAAGTTCAATAGTTATGAAATTGGATTAAGTCTGCGCTACGCACCGCATGCACAATTTATTAAGAAATATTTCTTCCAGGAAGTTGCTCTGAGGTACGCCTATTATGAGCGTACTAACAAACTGAACGGGAATATGATATCCCTTTTATTTGACATAAACCATTCTGGTAAAAAATCAAAGTAGTTAATTGCGCTACTTTGATTTTTTGTCCTTATTGTCATCACCTGACTGTTCTTGAGACTTTTCCTGAGATTTTTCCATTTTTTCCTTTTCCTTCTTCTCTTCAGCCTTCTTTTTCTTCTTAAAATATCCACGCAGCAGGAAATTATGTTTCAGTGCGGTCATATTTTCGCTAAAGCCTTCTGTACCTTTCTTCACTGATTCTACCGCCTCATGAGCAGATTTCACAGTACCCTTCAGGCTATTCGCCAAAGTATCATTATATAGCAAAGTACCTATACTTCCACGTCCTGATCTTACCTGAGTAGCTATACCTGCCAGGGCGCTGGTTATTACTTCGGCATTATCTGCTATCTGCGCAATCTTCGCCACTGTTTTGTCCAGTTCCATTGGGTTTACTGTAGCTACCATTCCATCATCTTTTATTAGCGGCGCATTGTCAGTCCCTGCGGTTATGGTCACCAGCTTATCGCCCATCAATCCATCAGAACTAATACTAGCCACGGCATTTGTCTTTACGTGCGAGCGTACTTTTTCATCCAGTCGCATTGTTACCAGCGCCAGTGTATCCGATATTATTCTTATATTTTGTACTGTACCTACATTTATACCTACAAATCGCACATTATTCCCCACCTGGAGACCGCCAACGTTTTTGAATGTACCATTGATAGTAAATGAATTTCCAAACAATGTTTTTCTTTTTCCTATTAGGAAAACACTAGCCACCAGCAGGAACAAACCCACAAGTGTAAATATGCCTATTTTTATTTTCTGTGATGCCGAGTTCTTCATTTTTATGGTTGTTTAAAAAATGCACATACATTTTCATCTTTCGATTCCTTCAGTTCGTCAAATGTTCCTTCTGCTATATAAGCGCCGTCATTCATTATTACTATTCTGTCCGATGTTATTTTAGCACACGAAAGATCATGTGTTATTATTATAGATGATGTTTGATATTTTTTTTGCAGCTTTACAATAAGTTCACTTATTTCTTCTGACGTTATTGTGTCTAGCCCTGTGGTGGGCTCATCATACAGCATTACTTCCGGGTTTACTATTAGCGTTCGTGCCAAACCTATACGTTTACGCATGCCTCCAGATAAATCTGACGGTAATTTATCCGCAGCATCAGGCAAACCAACACTTTCCAATACATCCTCTACCCTTTTATTTATTTCCGCTTCATCCTTTAGCTTTAATACTTTTCTCAGCGGGAACTCCAGGTTATCACGCACCGTCATAGAATCGTATAATGCTGCGCTTTGAAATAGAAATCCTATTCTTATTCTTAGTTTTTTTAGTTCTGCATCAGACATCGAACCTACTTCTTCCCCAAACACTTTTATCTCACCGCTGTCCTTTTCCAGCAGTCGTACGATACATTTTATAGTCACAGATTTACCCTCCCCTGATTTTCCTAATACCACGAGGTTTTCACCTTTGTATAAATCAAGATTTATATCTTTCAAAACTTCATTGCTTCCAAATGATTTTTTAAGGTGCCGTATTTCTATTACGGTTTCCTTATCATTGGCCGCCTGTTTTTTTTCCTTAGCTTTTGTATCTGTTCCTGTCTCCATGTGTTCATTAATTATAAGCCAATACACTTGTTAGCTGTACGGCTATCGCATCTATTACTATTATCCATAGCGACGCACTCACCACTGCTGAGTTTGCAGCCACACCTACACTTTCTGTACCACGGTCTGAATTATATCCTTTATAGCAACCCACAAATCCGATAGCGAAACCAAAAAATATACTCTTGATAAATGAAGGTATCAGGTCTACAAAATCAATAGCCGAAAAGGATTTGTTATAAAATAGTACAGCGCTTACATCGCCCCCTACATTATTTCCTACATAACCGCCTACCAGTGCCAGGGCATCAGCCATCAGTGTTAGTATGGGTATCATTAACGTGCAGGCTATTATACGGGTCACTACAAGGTATTGTATAGCATTAGCGCCAGACACTTCCATAGCTTCAATCTGTTCTGTTACTTTCATGCTGCCCAGTTCTGCTCCTATGCTCGATGCTATCTTACCCGCACATATCAGCGCTATTATTACCGGTCCTATTTCCCTCACCACTGATACTGCCACCATCCTCGGCACATAACTTTCAGCGCCAAAATCTTTTAGAGTAGGTAACGATTGCAGTGTTAGCACAAAACCAAGTATTACACCGGTTATGCCTACAAGCCCTATTGACTTATATCCTATTATATAACACTGGCGCACCAGCTCCCCCCAGTCAAAGCCTCCTCTGAAAATATTTCTGAAAAAGCGGAACATGAAAGAAGTCTGGTTACCTACTTCTTCAAGAAATTTATTTCGTGATGCTGTATATGACTCTGACATGATATCCTTTTAAATTTCTTTACTGCCTGGCATAACAATAGTTGGTCTAAAGATTTATATTCAGGCTAAACCATTAGCAGCAATCCTTTATCCTTTAATAATGACGCTTTTAAATAGTTATACTATTGTTATAATTACATCATAAAAATACTGTGCCACTTAAAGCAGCATAAGCCTAATACATAGGCCTGCTATGAAATAAAAAGATAAAAGCATTTAAAAATATATGCTCAACATGGGGAAACGCAGCATTCAAGCTCTCCGCAGGCCAAGTCTTTAGTGCCAACTTTTGATGAACAAATGCATGATAATAACAGCAAATACTTACACAATATTTACTTTCACTATAGCGGTTATATTTTTTTAGCGTTTTATAACGGACTGCCTGCTGAGAATAGTTCCACTCCGGTCTTGTACGTTTATCCAATAAACACCTGTGTTAAGGTCCCCTATTGGCATTTGCAGCGCATTACCTTGCCATACAGTACTAAGACTGCGTACTATTTGCCCGTTCGTATTATAAAGTGTTATGAGAATGTTTGTATTGGCAGTTAAGCCTTCAATACTGATATGTACATTGTCTTCAGCGGGATTAGGATATATTACCACATTATGCTTGTTGGTAGTGGTTGCTACACCCGTGTTATCATTATATCGCTGATAGTAGTATGAAGTAACGTTAGATGCTAACAAGGGATAAGTCGTACCATTATACTGGTAACTATAGAGCGTAGTTGGCAGTCTGAAAGTATCATAGTTTGCTACCTGCATTGTTTGCGGCTCCCAGCTATTTGCCAGCGAATCAAAGCCTTTAATATATAGTGTGTCCGGCAGAGCAGCAGCATTTATATGTTTTGCTTCATAAAAGTAGGGAGCCCAGTAGTGGTTTATACCATCGTACTGGTATTCCTTCCATGAAGTATTAAAATCCAGTCCGGTCGTATATGCAAAAGT
>Ga0268266_10003926_pt1 | contig 14454 bp, 15 predicted proteins | sample KBSS13metaG_FD_190356 | JGI IMG/M metagenome (GOLD analysis project Ga0268266, IMG submission 190356) | Switchgrass rhizosphere microbial communities from Kellogg Biological Station, Michigan, USA - KBS S1-3 metaG (SPAdes) (version 2) | ecosystem: Host-associated > Plants > Roots > Rhizosphere...
GTGCTACTTCACTGACGACTGCGTGTCCGTCGTCGGCAGTGAAGTAGCACTGCACAGCTGTGCCGCTGGGCTGCCATGGAAGGCGTTGCAGCGCAGCAGTATTCGTGCACTGTCGATTGACGTCGGCACGCTGACTGCTGCCGACCTCGACGGGGTGGGCGACTTCGTGGACTCTGGGCGCACGGTGATGCTTGGCGTCGTCGCATCGACCGCTCCGGAAGTGCGGCCGTCGGCGGAAGAAGTGGCGAAGGCCGCGGTAGCGGTCACCGATCGCCTCGGCTTCGCACGCTCCGTGGCACGCCAGCGCATCGGTATCACGCCCGCGTGCGGACTGGCAGGCGCCACCCCTCAGTGGGCGCGTACCGCCGTCGAATTGGCGCAGAAGGCCGCCGACGCGTTCGCCGACGATCCGGACGCGATCTGATAAAAGCAACCAGAAGGTTGCGCTTCGATCCGCAGCGCGATACGTTAATAGGCAACCAGGAGGTTGCACATGACTATGGATCGAATCGAAAAAGAAGTTGTCCTGCGGGCACCGCTTGCCCGCGTATGGCAGGCGATCAGCAACGCCGACGAGTTCGGTCAGTGGTTCGGGGTCCGTTTCGACGGCCCATTCACCGAAGGCGCGTCAGTCACCGGGGTGATCACGCCGACGACGGTCGACGAGGACGTCGCCCGCATGCAGCAAGACCATGCGGGAAAGACGGACACCTGGCACATCGTCGCGATCGAACCGCAGCGCCGCTTGGCGTTCCGCTGGCATCCGTACCCCGGCGAGGCGGACGGGTCCGAGCAGCCGACGACGTTGGTCGAGTTCACCCTCGCCGAGACCGATGGCGGTGTGTTGCTGCGCATCGTCGAATCCGGGTTCGACAAGATTCCGGCCGAGCATCGGGCTTCGGCCTTCGAGGGCAACAGCGAAGGCTGGGCCAAGCAGACCGAACTCGTGAGCAAGTATTTGGCGCTCAGCGAGAAGGTGTGAGCACGTCCGCCGCCGGAGTTTATGCGGAGCCGCTGTCCCCGGTTTTTAATGCGCTCGGCGATCCGAATCGTCTGCGCATTGTCACGCGCTTGTGCGACGGCGGGCCGTGCTCGACGTCACAAGTCACGCAGGTGATGTCGGTCAGCAGGCAGGCGGCGACCAAGCACCTGTTGTTGCTGGAGGCGGTGGGCCTGGTGAGCAGTGAACGCCATGGCAGGGAACGCATCTGGCGGATCGAACCCAAACCGCTCAGCGAAGCGAGCGACTACCTCACAGCGCTATCGAGACGCTGGGACGCCGCCATCGACCGGTTGCGTGCTTACGTCGAAGACGAATAGCACGGCTAACGTAAATTTGCATGCATTCTGCGAAGGTCTGGCTCGACGGGGCATGCGCATGCAAGAATTCAGTCCGCACGCCTCTGCAAATCTTTGCCACTCGCAGGAGAGGAACTGTGGCCCCACCGAGCATCCGCCTAGCGGCAGGTGTTGGAGTCGTGGTCGCGTGCCTTTTTGCCGGCGGGCCCAGCGCGGCCGTCGCGTTTGCCGACCCCGGTAGCGGGCATTCCGGGCGCTCCGACAACAACAGCAGAAGCGGATCGAGCGGAGGTTCGCGGGGCTCGGATTACAGCGACACCGTGCGGAGCAGTGGCGGTACTGGGGCCACCGACAGCCGTCCGTCGAGCAGAGTCGGGTCGGGCCGCGAATCCGGCACGTCCCAAGAGCGGCCCAGCAACGACTTCAGCCCGGACCAACCAGGAGAAAACAGATCGCCGAAGGTGACCTTCGGCGATGGGCGCACGCCCGGGGTCCAGGGTCACGAGCCCGGACCGCGCTGGGGCTGGAATGCCCCGCAGCCGCCCCCGCCGCCCCCACCCCCGCAGATCATCACCGTGCCGCTGAATCCGCCGACGGTTGCCCCCGCCAACACCCACCCCGGCGTGGTCCAGCAGTTGGTGGCTCCAACGGCAGGGGTGGCAGACCCACTGTGGGGCGTCGCCGGACTGCTGCTGATACCCGCCGCGGGCGCCGTCCTCGGCTATCGGCAGGCGCGGGGCGCACACGCCGCCGCTGAACTTGGTCGCCACCCGTAGCTAGCGGTCAACTCGCTGCGCAGGCATCGCCGGCGCTTCTACGCTGCATTCGTGCGCTTTGCGTGGCCGCTGACGGGCCGCTCCGAAGAGATGCGGATCATCGATGCGGCGCTGTCTGCCGCGCATGTGTCCGGCATCGTGGTCGCCGGGGCGGCCGGCGTCGGGAAGAGCCGGATCGCGCGCGATGCGCTGTCTGCGGCCGCCACGCGTGGCCACGAGGTGCGATGGGCGGTTGGCACATCGGCGGCCCGCACGCTTCCACTCGGTGCGTTCGCCGCGTGGGCGCCCTCGGCCGTCGCGGACCAACTCGAGCTCGTGCGCGGCGTGGTCGATGCATTGACGTCGGCCCCGCCGGGCAGCCGCGTCGTGCTGGGAATCGACGACGCACACCTGCTCGACGACCTGTCTGCGTTCGTACTGCACCAGATTGTCCAGCGCCGCGCCGCCAAGGTGGTCCTTACCGTCCGCGACGGTGAACCGGTTTCCACAGCGGTCCAAGAACTCTGGAAGAGCGGTCCATTCGACCGGCTCGACCTGCAGCCGCTGTCGCGCACCGAAACGACGGAGTTGGTGTCAGCGACCCTCGGTGCTTCCGTGGACCACGATGCCGCCGAACGGTTGTGGAGGCTGACGCGTGGCAATGTTCTGTACCTGCGCAACATCGTCGAGCAGGAAACCGGCGACGGGCGCCTTGCGCTCCAGCGCGGGTACTGGCGTTGGAGCGGTGATCCGGTCCTGCCGAACAGCCTGATCGAGCTCATCGAGTCGCGATTCGGCGCGCTACCGGATGCCGTGTGCGATGTTCTCGACATCGTCGCGGTGGGTGAGCCGATCGATCTGGCAGCGCTGGCGCGGATCACCGATCGGCAAGCAGTCGAGGAGGCGGAGACACGCGGCCTCGTCACGCTCGACCGCGGCGACGAAGGCGTGGAAGTGCGTGCGGCGCACCCGCTCTACGCCGAGTTGCGGCGCAGCCGAGCCCCGTCGTCGCGGCTACGACGCTTGCGGGGATTGCTCGTCACCGAACTGGCGGCAGGTGACAAGGACGACATCCGGCTGGTGGTGCGTCGCGCGGCACTGAGCCTCGATTCGGACCTGGAACCGGATGCGGACCTGCTTGTCACCGCCGCGCAGGGCGCCGTGTGGCTGGCGGACCTGCCGCTGGCTGAACGGCTCTCCGATGCCGCGATTCGGGCAGGAGGTGTCGCGGAAGCGAACTTCGTTCGCGCGCATGCATTGTCGTGGCTCAGCCGCGGCGAGGAAGCCGACAACGCACTTGTCGACATCCCGACGGACGGCTTCACCGACAAGGACCGTGCGCGGGTTGCGTTTCTGAGGGCGACGAACATGCTGTGGACGCTCGCCGATCCCGGCCGCGCGAAGCAGCTGATCGACACGGTGGCATCCACCGTGTCTCTTTCAGGGCGGGCCTGCATCGATGCGTTTCTGGCCGCGTATTGGGCCGCGATGGGCAAGCCGAAGTCCGCAACGGAAGCGTCGGAAAGCGTTGTCCTGGAGCAACTGCCGACCACTGTCGGCGCGGTAACCGCTTGGGCGATCACCGCCGCATCGGGCGACAGCGGGCGTCTCAACGAGGCGCTGGCCGCCGCCGATGCCGGCTACGCAATCGTCAGTCGGTCCTACGAGGCTGCGCACATGCGATTCGTCATCGCCGATGCTCACATCGGCGCCCTGGTGCTGTCGGGCCGAATCGCCGAAGCCGGTGACGCCGCCGAGCTGCTGAGCAGTCAAGCCGCCGACCTTCCAGGCGCTGCAAGGCTATTCAGTGGGGCCGTAGCGGCCCGCGCTGTGCTGGGGGCAGGCGGAGTCGAGAGCGCGGCTGCGATGCTCGAGCCAACCGTCGAGGTGTTGATCGGTTCGGGTGAGACCAACGGCTGGAGCTACCGGTATCAGCTCCCGCGCGCCACCGCACTTGCGATCCGGGGTTCGCTCGACGAGGCCGACACAGCACTTCTCGCCTTGGAGGAGGTGCGACATCCGAGCTGGGGATGTCTGGACTACGAGTACGCGCTTGCCCGGGCATGGGTGGCCGCCGGCCATGGCGCGATCAGCGAAGCCATCGCACTGGCCTTGAATGGCGCTGAAATAGCAAGGGATAATGCGCAATTCGCGGCTGAGGTGATGTGTCTGCAGACCGTGACACAGTTTGGGGACCGTTCGGGCGCGGCGCGTCTGCGCGAACTCGAAGACCTGGTCGAAGGTCCACGGGTCGGCCTGGCTGCGAGGTTCGCCGCGGCAGTGACCGCGTTCGACGCTTCGGGCCTCGAGGCGGTGTCGGATGAATACGAACACATGGGTGACGTGATAGGCGCCATCGACGCGGCGGCCCTTGCCGCCGTTACCCATCGACGCGACGGAAAGGGAGGTTCGGCATACGGGTGCGCGTCGCGGGCGGCCATGCTTGCCGAAAGATGCGGCGGCGCGGTCACCCCGGCGCTTCGCAGGGCAGAGGAGCGGTCACCCCTCTCGGATCGAGAGCGAGAGATCGTCGCGCTGATCGGTGAGGGGTTGTCCAATCGCGCGGTCGCCGCTCGACTGAGCCTTTCGGTTCGAACCATCGAGGGCCACATGTACCGGGCGATGGGAAAGACGGGCACGGCCAGCCGCGACGAGCTCGTGGCGCTGATGCGACAGCACTCTTCGAAATAGCTTTCTCTCGAATCTGTCTAGCGCGTACGCAGGTCCTTGCGCAGGATCTTGCCGGACGCGGACTTCGGGATCGCGTCGATGAACGCGACCTGACGCACCTTCTTGTACGGGGCGACCTGGCCTGCGACGAACTCCATCACCTCATCCTCGGTCAACTCGGCGCCGGATTGCTTGACCACGAAAGCCTTTGGCACCTCTTCACCTTCGGCGTCGTTGACCCCGATGACCGCGGCGTCGGCGATGGCAGGATGCGAGAGCAGCACCGCCTCGAGCTCGGCGGGCGGCACCTGGTAGCCCTTGTACTTGATCAGCTCCTTGAGCCGGTCGACGATGTACACACAGCCGCAGGCGTCGACCTGCGCCAAATCGCCTGTGTGCAACCAGCCGTCGTCGTCGATGGTCTCCCGGGTGGCCTGCTCGTTGCCGAGGTAACCGGCCATCACGTTGGGCCCCTTGAACCACAGTTCGCCGGTCTCGCTGAGACCCTCTGCGGGAAGCTCGATTTCGTCGCCGGTCTCTGGATGGATCAGCTTGGATGCCGCGTTGGACACCGTCCAGCCGACGGAGCTCAACGGGGCAACCATGCCCATGTTCTCCTCGCCGCCGTCGAATGGCGTGATGTGACTGACCGGGCTCAGCTCGCTCATCCCGTAGCCCTGCACCACGCGGCAGCCCAGCCGCTTTGCGACGGCATGGCCGAGGTCGGCGTCCAGCGGAGCCGCGCCGGACATCACGACGCTCAGCGACGACAGGTCGTACTCGTCGATCAGAGGGTGTTTGGCCAGTGCGACGGCCACCGGCGGCGCGATGAACGCGATCGTGCACTTGTGGTCGGCGATGTTGCCGAGGAACTCGCCGAGGTCGAAGCTCGGCATCACCACCAGCCGGGCGCGGGCGTGCAGGGCGGCGTTGAGCAGAACCGTCATTCCGTAGATGTGAAAGAACGGCAGCACCGCAAGGACCACGTCATCGGGGACCATCCCGTGCAGCGGTCTGATCTGCGCGACGTTGGCCACCAAGTTGCGGTGCGTCAGCATCACGCCCTTGGGGTTGCCCGTCGTGCCGGAACTGTAGGGCAGCGCCGCCAGATGCGATGACGGCGCGAAGCTCACGTCCGGTGCGGGCAGCCCGTTCGCCATCAGGTCGGCGCCGTTCGGATGTCCCGTCGCGTCCTGTCCCTCGCCGTCGAGCACCACCAGATCGGCGTCCGATATGCCGGCCGCCGCCGCACCCTCTTTGGCCTGGGCCAGCAGCGCCGTGACCGTCACCAGCATCTTGGCGTTCGAGTCGATCAACTGCTTGGCGATGTCCTTGGCGGTGAACAACGCGTTGATCGTGGTGGCCGTCGCGCCGGACCGCAGGATGCCGTGAAACGCCACCGCGAAACCGGAACTGTTCGGTGACAGCAGGCCGACGACGTCGCCGACACCGATGCCTCGGCCGGCCAGCGCGCCGGCGAAAGCCTCGATGCGCCCGATCATCTCGCGGTAAGTGGTCTCCCGGCCGGACTTGGCGTCGACGAGCGCGACGCGATCGAGGTCGGCGTCGGCGATGTCGCCGAACAGGAAGTCGTGGACGCTCGTCGACGGAATGTCGACTTCGGGAAAGGGACTCGCGAAACTCAAGGTGCCTCCGATCAGACTTCGTCGAGCTGTTTGACCAGTTTCTTCGGTGCGATCAACCGGAATGACGCATCGACGAGCTCACGCACCTCGTCCCAGTCGACTTTCTTGCGTGCCGTGAAGTCCATGCCCAGCCAGCCGAACGGGCCCATGTAGGCCGGGAAGAAGAAGCGGGTGTCCTGTCCGAGAGCCTTGCGATCGCTGTCATCGACCTTGACCAGGATCGAGTGGGGATATTGGACGTACTCACCCTTGACATCGGTTTTGGCGCTGCCGCCGTACATGACGAACATTTTGGGCGCGCAGAACACCGGCCTGCCCCAGGAGATCTTCTCGAAGGCGCCCGGGAAGCCCAGGCAGATCCTGCGCACTTCCGCCAGCCCGAGGTCGTCGTCTCGGAACATGATCGGGTGCGGCATGGGAGTCAGCGTAACCGCTGCCGTTTCGGTGTCGGCCTGCTCGGATAGCCTCTCCAGAGTGAGTCCGAAGAAGCCGGAAACCGTGCTTGCCGAGCAGGCCGACGAAGCCCCCGATGCCGATCTTCGCCGCCGCTGGCAAGAGCTCGCCGACGAAGTGCGTGAGCATCAGTTCCGGTACTACGTGCGTGACGCGCCGATCATCTCCGACGCGGAGTTCGACAAGCTGCTGCGCGAACTGCAGGGGCTCGAGGACGAACATCCAGAACTCCGCACCCCGGATTCGCCGACGCAACTCGTCGGCGGCGCCGGGTTTGCCACCGACTTCACCCAGGCCGAGCACCTCGAACGGATGCTGTCCCTGGACAACGTCTTCTCGCCCGACGAATTGGCTGCCTGGGCCGCGCGGACCAAGAGCGAAATCGGCGAGAAGGCGCACTACCTCTGCGAGCTGAAGATCGACGGGGTGGCGCTGGCGCTGGTGTACCGCGACGGCAGGCTGGAACGCGCCGCAACCCGCGGCGACGGCCGCACCGGCGAGGACGTCACACTCAACGCGCGCACCATCGACGACGTGCCGGAGAAGCTCACCGGTTCCAAGGAGTTTCCGGTGCCTGCCGTCCTCGAGGTGCGCGGTGAGGTGTTCTTCAGGGTCGCCGATTTCGAGGACCTCAACGCCGGCCTGGTCGCCGACGGCAAGCCGCCGTTCGCGAACCCGCGCAACAGCGCGGCGGGCTCGCTGCGGCAGAAGAATCCAGCCGTCACCGCCCGCCGCAAACTGCGGATGATCTGCCACGGCCTCGGCCACGCCGAGGGCTTCGCGCCCAAGACGCTGCACGACGCCTACCGCGCGCTGAAAGCGTGGGGGCTGCCCGTATCCGACCACACCGCACGCGTGCAGGGCATCGACGCGGTCACCGAACACATCGCGTACTGGGGTGAACACCGCCACGACGTCGAACACGAAATCGATGGTGTGGTGGTCAAAGTCGACGAGATCGCGTTGCAGCGCAGGCTCGGCTCGACCTCGCGGGCACCACGCTGGGCGATCGCCTACAAGTACCCGCCGGAAGAGGCCACCACCAAGCTGCTCGACATCAAGGTCAACGTCGGACGCACCGGTCGCGTCACCCCGTTCGCGTTCATGGAGCCCGTCAAGGTGGCCGGTTCGACGGTCAGCCAAGCCACTCTGCACAACGCGTCGGAGGTCAAGCGCAAGGGTGTGCTGATCGGCGACACCGTAGTCATCCGCAAGGCCGGCGACGTGATCCCCGAGGTGCTCGGCCCGGTCGTCGATCTGCGCGACGGCACCGAACGCGAATTCGTCATGCCCACAACATGTCCCGAGTGTGGAACCACCCTGGCGCCGGCCAAGGAGGGCGACGCCGACATCCGCTGTCCGAACACCCGCTCGTGCCCCGCGCAGTTGCGGGAGCGGGTGTTTCACGTCGCAGGCCGCGGAGCTTTCGACATCGAGGGCCTCGGTTACGAGGCGGCCGTGGCGCTGCTGCAAGCCGGCGTCATCACCGATGAGGGCGACCTGTTCACCCTCGGAAGCGGCGACCTGTTGCGGACCGAGCTGTTCAAGACGAAGAGCGGTGAACTCTCGGCAAACGGCAAGCGGCTGCTGGTGAATCTGCATGAAGCCAAGTCGAAACCGCTGTGGCGAGTGCTCGTGGCGTTGTCGATCAGGCACGTCGGGCCGACGGCTGCGCGCGCGCTGGCCACCGAGTACGGCAGCCTCGACGCGATCATGGCGGCGTCGGAAGAGGAGTTGTCGGTCGTCGAGGGTGTCGGCCCCACCATCGCCGCTGCCGTCGTCGAATGGTTCACCGTCGACTGGCATCGCGCGATCATCGACAAGTGGCGCGCCGCCGGGGTTCGGATGGCCGACGAACGCGACAGCAGCGTTGAGCGCACACTGGAGGGCCTGTCGATCGTCGTCACCGGATCGCTTCCTGCGTTCTCCCGCGACGACGCGAAGGAAGCCATCGTCGCCCGCGGCGGCAAGGCCGCCAGCTCGGTGTCGAAGAAGACCGCCTATGTGGTGGCAGGTGATTCACCGGGGTCGAAGTACGACAAGGCCGTCGAACTCGGGGTGCCGATCCTCGACGAAGACGGCTTCCGCAGGCTGTTGGAGAGCGGGCCCGACGGCGTCTGAAATTGGGCTCAGCGGTAGCCGGTGCGCATGTCGTTCATGATGCGCGGATTCTCCAGCGTCGACGGCTCCAACACCTGAGGAGCAACATCCCCGGCGAACACCGTCGCGGCGTCGAGCACCGATTGACTCAGAAAGCGCAGCGGCGGTGCGTCTTTGGGCACCTTCGGTGCCGGCGCAGACGCGCCGCGGCGGCCCAGCGTGAATCCCCAGTCGCCAAACGTCGGAACGTCGACGTGGTAGGGAGTGACTGCGAAACCTGCGGCCCTGATGGTCGACACCGTGCGCCAGAACGCTGTCGGCGTCGAGTAGGGGCTGCCGGATTGCACGACAACCAGACCGTTCGGCGCGAGCGCACGCGTGACGAGCGTGTAGAACTCTTGCGAATACAGTCGGCCCAGAATCGGATTGTCGGCGTCCGGCAGATCGACGATCACCGCATCGAAGGCGGCGGCTGGCACCACATCCGGGTGCGGCTCGCGCAGCCACGTCATCGCATCGGCGATCACCACATGAATGCGCGGGTTGTCCAGTGCGCCCGCGTTCGCGGTGCGCATGGTGGTCCGCGCCAGTTCGATGACGGCCGGGTCGAGCTCGACGTGGACGATCTTGTGGACGCGCGGCTGCCGCAGCAACTCGCGGTCAGCCAGGCCGTCGCCGCCCCCGATCACCAGCACCGAGCGCGCTCCGTCGCCAAGCACCGGGTACACCAGACTCTCGGTGTAGCGATACTCGTCACGCGTCGAAAACTGAAGTCCGCCATCGAGATACAGCCGCATGTCGTCGCCGCGGCGGGTCACCACGATGTCCTGGTACGCGGAGTGTTCGTAGGCCACGATCGGGTCGGCATACAGCCGCTGCCTGCTGGTGGCCTCGAGGTGCCCGGCGCCGAGGATCAGCGCCACCAGCAGCGCGAAGGCCAGTGCCAGCGCAGTCACCGCCGTCGCCAGTTCGCGGCCACTGACCACGCGGCGCAGCAGGAACAGCGCGACGACCGCCGCCGCTGCGAGGTTGATCATTCCCGTTGCGGCAGCGCCGCGGATCATGCCCAGTTGCGGCAGTACCGCGAAAGGCCATGCGAGCCCGCCGACTAGAGCACCGAGATAGTCTGCGGCGTTGAGGTTGGCCAGCACCCGTCCGGTGTCGATGTCGCCCGCGGTGCGGCCGCGTTGTAGCAGCGTCATCAACAGCGGCACCTCGGCGCCGACCAGTCCGCCGATCAGTGCCGTGCCCACCGCGAGCACCACCGTCGACCCGCCGATGTACGCGAACGTCATGTACAACACCGCCGCCGACAATCCGCCGACGATGCCGAGCAGCGTCTCGACAGCGATGAAGGTGATGGCCGCGCGCTTCAGCAACGGCTTGACGAACAGGCCGCCGGCCCCGAGTGCCGCGACGTATCCCGCGACGATCAGCGATGTCGCGACGATGCCGCCGCCGTCCAGGCTGGTCGCCAGAGTGAGCAACGCGAGTTCGTAGACGATGCCGCACGCCGCGCACGCCGAGACGGCAGCCAATAGCAGTGCGCGCCAACGCATTGTCGACTTCTGCGCGGGCGCCTCGAGCGCGTTGTCTGTTGCGGTCATGACAGCGCGACTGCGTTGATCCCTCCGACGGCGAGCAGGACCACCGCCGCCGCGACCGAGGCGGGATGGAATTCCTCGGCTTCGATGAAGCCGCGGAATCGACCGGGTACCACCGCTTCGAGGATGGCCAGTGCCAGTCCTTGCAGCGCGACGCCGACGAGCCCGTATACGAGGGTGTCGAGCAGGCCCTGTCCCAATTGGTCGGCACTGGCCCTGATGGCGGCGATGATGACCAGTGCCAGCGACAGGTCCATCGCCGAGGTGATGACGACCGCGTTGGGGCGGCGGTCGACGAACACCTGCCGCCGCAGCTTGCCCGGCGTGAGAACGTCCACCATCACGAAACCGGCCACCAGCACCACGATTCCGACCAGGAAGTACAGCACTGTACTGACCACGCTCTGTGTGAGCACGGTTGCATCGACGGTGCCGAACTGGACGGCCGCGCGGGTCAGTGTGGTCATGGGTACCTCCTGGGGTCGATGTCCGGACGCGTCACTTGGTTCCGTCGGGTCCGCCGGGACTGCCGCTGGAACCGCTGGCGGGTGAACCCGGATAGAAGCCGGGGCCGAGGAACACGTACGAGCCGTGGTTGTATCCGCCGCCGAGCCCTTCCACGCGAATACTGCAGGGGCGGCTACCATCTGGGCCGACCGCGACAATGTTGTCGTCGTAGCGCAGGTAGGTGGTCTTGCCGTCGGTGGCCTGCGCCTCGGGGTCCTGTGCCTCGGCGAGGTCGTCGGCGACGTCGGAAGGTTTACCTGAGCATGCATAGCGCGTGGTGTCCCCGCTGCCGGCATACCGCTGATAGTTGCTGCCGACGTACGAACCGATGTTGGGCAGCAGCGTGACGCCGAAGTACAGACAGACCGCTGCAGCGACGGTCAGAGCGCCCGACAGCACGAAGAAGTGGATGCGCCTCATGGTCGCCACCGGCTTTCGGTGTGTACCACGGTGCCGCCCGACGATGCGGGGTACAGGTGCCACGTCTGCCAACGCCAGCCGGGTCCGGCTTGGGCTGCCGAGATCGCCGTCAGCGCGGCGTCGTCACCGGGGAAAGTGCCGCCCAGCCAACCGGATTCGGAATGGCATTGCTCGCGCAGCCATTCGGCGAGAGCGCGGAAGCCGGCTTCGGTGAGGTCGGTGGTGTGCGACGTCAGGTGGTAGCCGGGCGCATCGGCATGCTCAGGCAGCGTCTCGCCGCGTTGGTTAGCAGTGCACGAAATCTCCTCGGAGAAGTGCGATGTCGCATGCTCGACGCTGATCACATGGGAAGCGCCGAGGATTCCGAGCACCAACGTGCCCGCGTCGGGGTGAGTGAGCCGGTGGCTGGCCAGCGGTGCCGGCGGGGGTGCGTTCAATGCAAGACCCAGTCGGGCACCCGCGACGTCGGCCGGAAGGACCGAAAGTTGGTGGAGGGGCACCGAATTCCCTACGCGTTCGGCGGAGGCGGTGGAGCGGGGTACACCGTCAGTTGCCCTTCGCTCACCGGTGTGCCGATTGACACCTCCCACGGCATGTTCGGCGCCCAGCGTTCGAAACTGAGCAGCGCGGTCTCTCCGTCGTTGTAGTCGACGAAGTCCATCTCGCCGCCTGCGGGTAGACCGGTGGTGCCTTCGCTGGTGTAGGAGGCGTGACCGCGCTCGGACTCCCGGAATCGGGTGCCGTCGACGGTGTGCTCTCCGCCTGGTTCCAACTGCAGGTCCTTGCGGGCGGTCCACATGGCCAACTCGAGGCGACCTTCGTCTTCCTCGACGGAAAACCAGATCGGCTCGCCGGTGCCGCCCTCGATCAGGTGTTCCCACCACACGAACGGGCCCTCGCGGTAGGTCACCGACCCGCGCACGACGTAGTCGATGCCGCCGTAGCTGACGATGGCGCCGGGCCCGAGTTGGCGCGGACCGAACTGAGGCATCTGCCCGAATTTGAGTGGATCCTGGCGCGCGGGCTGTGATTTCGGTGTCCGAGGTCTCCGCAAACCGATGACGAGCACGACAATTGCAGCGATGAAAAGCGCAATCGCGGCCACTAGGAGCACAGTCTGCACACGGACCCCTTCTCACGGCATGCCCCAGGCACGATTCGGGCAACCGTAACAGCAGTTTGCTGGGATTGTCCTGTGGGTTTCATGCTCGCGGGGACCGGGCACCCGCGTCGTATGGCGATATGCGATACCTGCGGTAATCACTACGACAAGTCGTTCACCGTGACCTTCCACGACGGCCGCACCGCGACGTTCGACAGCGTCGAATGCGCGGCGGTGCAGCTGGCCCCGGAGTGTTTGCACTGCGGCTGCCGGATTCTCGGGCACGGCATCGAGACGCCCGACGGGATCTTCTGCTGCGCACACTGCGCGCGCAAGGACAGCAATGCCGACGTCAACGACCGCTATCCGGTGCCCGCAGGGGCCTGAGGCGAGTCAGCGCAAAATCGTCGCGACGATCCCGGCCAGGTAGCCGAGCCGGGCCACCTCCGACGGACGGAACTGCGGGCCACCCGGGCGTCCCAGCACGACCGCGGTGCGGTGATCGCCCAGCGGCGCGGCCGCCAGCGTGGTGTCCATGTCGCGCCACAGCTGAGGCACCCACTCGTCGTCGAGCGCCTTGGCGTGGTCGAGTGGCAGCCACGGTGTTTCGGCAGCCTGCGTTTCGGGAGCACCGGGGCTGCCGACGACGCGCTTGGGCCCCGATTCGGTCAGCTCGATCACTGTGCACCAGCCGACGCGCAGCACCCGCGGCGCCTCGTCGACGAGTACCTGCAACCTCTTTTGCTTGCCGTCGGCGGCGGCCACATGGTCGATGAGCTCGAGCTCGCGGTGTGCCTCGAGCAGGCCGGTGTGCGGGCGGATGGCGTCGACGTAGACGCCGTTGAGGTTTTCGGCCGCGGTGATCAGCATGTCGGGCATCGCCCCGGCCGGTAGTTCGACCACCAGATCGTCGATCGCGTATCCGGATGCGCGTTCGACGACGTCGAGGGACAGGATGTCGGCGCCCACCGAGCCGAGCGCCACGGCCAGTGAGCCGAGGCTGCCCGGTCGATCCTCCAGCTGGACCCGCAGCAGATACGAAGGCACGCGCACACTGTTCCACAGCACCAGCGGCTCAGCATTCCGGCCACATGGCTCGCAGGTGCGGCCGCGGCGGTGACTAGGCTTGCCTGTCGTGTCCCAGATCTCCCGAGACGAGGTTGCCCACCTGGCGCGGCTCGCGCGCCTGGCGCTGACCGATGACGAGCTCGACAGCTACGCCGGCCAGTTGGACGCCATCCTCGGCCACGTCAGCCAGATCCAGGCCGTCGACGTCACCGGCGTCGAAGCCACCGACAACCCGCTGAAAGACGTCAACGTCTTCCGCTCCGACGTCGTTGAGCCCTGCTTGACCCAGGAGCAGGCGCTTGCCGAGGCGCCGAAGTCGGCCGAGGGCCGGTTCGCGGTGCCGCGGATTCTGGGGGAAGCGGAATGACCGACCTAGTGCGGCTGTCGGCCGCCGAGCTCGCGGCCAAGATCGCGGCCAAAGAGGTGTCGTCGGTCGAGGCGACGCGTGCGTGCCTTGATCAGATTGCCCAGACCGACGAGAAATACCACGCGTTTCTGCATGTGGCGCAGGAGCAGGCGCTGGCTTCGGCAGCTGCCGTCGATAAAGCCGTCGCGGCAGGCGAGTCGCTGCCGTCGCCGCTTGCTGGTGTGCCGCTGGCGTTGAAGGATGTCTTCACGACCACCGATATGCCGACGACATGCGGGTCGAAGATCCTCGAGGGTTGGACGTCGCCGTACGACGCCACCGTCACGGCACGATTGCGCGCGGCCGGCATCCCAATCCTCGGCAAGACGAACATGGACGAGTTCGCGATGGGCAGTTCCACCGAGAACTCCGCGTTCGGTCCGACCCGCAACCCGTGGAACGTCGACAGGGTGCCTGGCGGTTC
>Ga0268266_10003927_pt1 | contig 14453 bp, 11 predicted proteins | sample KBSS13metaG_FD_190356 | JGI IMG/M metagenome (GOLD analysis project Ga0268266, IMG submission 190356) | Switchgrass rhizosphere microbial communities from Kellogg Biological Station, Michigan, USA - KBS S1-3 metaG (SPAdes) (version 2) | ecosystem: Host-associated > Plants > Roots > Rhizosphere...
CGAGCCACGGCCTGGTGATCACCGAATTGTCCACCCACCTGCAAGGACAACTCGTCGCTGTTCATCCGGCCTACAACGAGGCCTTCGATGCTTTCGCTCCGACTGCAGTCAGGGGCAAGCCGAAGGACGATAAGCAGATGGGCAGCGGGTCGGGCGTGACCTCTTTCATGATGACCGTTGCAGTCCCCAAGGGAGAGACGGCGTCCCCGCGTCTGCGACCATCATCGTAATCCTTGGTATGCCGGGCAACCAGTGCGTTCGCGCGGAGGATGCCGGCTCTTGGTGCAACGCGGCTATTCGCAGGACGGGGCCACGCCGAAGGCGTTTCTCGGATTGGCCTCGCGTCGAGGCGACCCGTCTCCGGTGCTTAGACAATTTCTCAGCTTGGTTCGAACGACTGCCAGAAACGGTTCACGAGCTGATCCGTAGGCTGCTTGAGTCAAAAAGTTGACTCTGAGACGACGGCCGCTTCTGGCGCAAAGCGGTCGTTTGATCAAGGAAATGGCCGACTTCATACACCGCAGCGGCAACACCGTGCGGGAACTCGGGTTCGACGAGATAAAGAAGGCAACGGCAGCCGAGTACATGGAGGCCTACGTTCCTCGCAGGCCCTTTCAAAGTAAGAGAATCACTCAAATTAAGCCAAGGCCCGTCATCATCCGTGCTCACGCCGCCTTCCATTTGGATCGTGACTTCAGTGAGGCTCTTCGCCAGCTCAGCGGCTTTCTCGACTCCATTGGGATCGCAGCACTCTAATGAACGTTGGTAATAGGCTTTTCAATTTCCTTTTCGGTTGCCGAGTCCGTCTTTTGCGCGTCACCGCTTATTCGCTGCTCTAATTTCCGTGCGTCAACCCTTCATCGCGTCGGCTTCCAATGCCGCCTTGACCGCCTCGTCGACGTGCTCGAGCCATATGAACTCGAGCGCGTCGCGGGCGCCTTTCGGGATGTCGTCGTAGTCGCGCTTGTTGCGGGCCGGGAGCATAACCCGCGTAAGCCCCGCTGCAGCTGCGGCGACGACCTTCTCCTTGATGCCACCGACCGGAAGAACTAGGCCCCTTAGCGAAATCTCGCCGGTCATCGCGGTATCTTTGCGCACCGTCCGATTGGTCAGAAGCGAAGCCAATGCGGTGAACATGGCGACGCCTGCGCTCGGACCATCCTTCGGCGTGGCGCCGGCGGGGACGTGGACATGTATATCGCTTTTCTCGAAGAGCGCAGGGTCGACTCCGAGTTCGGAGGCGCGACTCTTGACCAAGGTCATCGCTGCCTGTGCGCTCTCGCGCATGACGTCACCAAGCTGGCCCGTGAGCAGCAGGCCGCCGCGGCCGGGCACGCGCGAGGCTTCGATGAATAGGATATCGCCGCCAACCGGCGTCCATGCCAGCCCGGTCGCGACGCCGGGTACGCTGGTACGCAGCGCGATCTCGCCTTCGAAGCGGGGCTGTCCGAGGACCGTCACCAGATCCTTGGGTTCGATCGCGACCGTTCTCGACGAGGCTTCCGCGATCTTCACGGCCGCGTAACGAAGCGCACGTCCGATCTCGCGCTCGAGCGAGCGGACGCCGGCCTCCCGCGTATAGCCTTTGATGATGAGGCGGAGCGCTTCGGTTTCGATCTCGGCCTGTTCGGGTCTCAAACCGCTCGCTTCGAGCTGGCGGCGCACTAGATACCGCTGCGCGATCTCGAGCTTTTCGTCCTGAGTGTAGCCGGGGAGGCTGATGATCTCCATTCGATCCAGCAGCGGCCCCGGAACTGTCTCGAGGTTGTTTGCGGTCGCGATGAAGGCGACCCGAGAAAGGTCGAAGGGAACCGCGAGATAGTTGTCGCGGAACGTAGAGTTCTGCTCGGGATCGAGGACCTCGAGCATCGCGGCCGACGGATCGCCCTGGACGCCGCGGCCCATCTTGTCGATCTCGTCGAGCATCATCACGCAATTGCGGGCGCCGGCCTTCTTGATACCTTGGATGATGTTGCCGGGGAGGGCGCCGATGTAGGTGCGGCGATGGCCGCGGATTTCGGCCTCGTCGTGCACGCCGCCGAGGCTGACGCGTACGAACGTCTTGCCCATCGCGCGGGCGATCGATTGACCCAGCGAAGTCTTGCCGACGCCGGGCGGGCCCGCGAAGCAGAGGATGGGCGCTTTGCCCTGGGGAGCGAGCTTGCGCACGGCCAGATATTCGATGATGCGCGTCTTGATCTTCTCGAGTCCGAAATGATCCTCGTCGAGGATCCGGCGTGCTTCGGCGATGTCGATGGCCTTCTCCGCCGGAACGGTCCAAGGGAGCTCGACGAGCCAGTCCAAATACGTCCGGACCATTCCGGCCTCGCCCGCGGCCTCGGGCATCCGTTCGTATCGGCGGAGCTCCTTCTTCGCCTGGCTGTCCACCTCGGCGGGCATCTGCGCCTTCGCGATGGCTTCCGTCAGTTCGGCGACTTCCTGCGCCTTGCCGTCGCCTTCGCCGAGTTGGCGCTGGATGGTCGCCATCTGTTCCCGCAGGATCGCTTCGCGCTGGCGCTCGTCGAACGTGGCTTTGGTCTTCTGACCAATCTCGTTGGTGAGGCGCAGCACCTCAAGGCGCTCGGCCAAGAATTGCGAGACCTTTTCCATCCGTTTCGAGACGTCGATCGTCTCAAGGATCTCTTGCTTCTCCTGCGCTTTGATGTCGAGGTATGACGTCGCCATGTCCGCCAGCGTCGACGGCGACGTCAGCGACTGGAAGGCGGCAAGCAGTTCCGGCGGCGCCTGCGGCAGGAGTTCGATCGCTTCAACGGCCTGACGCTGAAGGTTGAGGAAGCGCGCCTGGATCTCCGGAGACGTCGCCGTAGGCTCCGGAATCTCAATGATGCGTGCGGCGAGGAACGGTGTGCCGAGCAAGAAGTCGACGATCCGGGCGCGCTGCACGCCCTGGCAGATGAGATGGTTCGTTCCGTCGGGGGCGGTGATGTAGCGGACGATGTTGGCGACCGTGCAGACGCGGTGCAGATCGTCCGGAGCCGGTTCTTCGGTTTCAGGGTTCCGCTGCAGGAGGATCCCGATGGCCCGTTGTTCGCGGAGAGCCTGCTGGGCCGCGGACACGGATCGCGGCCGGGCGATGGTGATCGGCGCGACGGTGCCCGGGAATATGACGGCATCACGGACCGGCACGATGATGAGTGCGTCGCTCGGAATCCGGACTTCGGCTTCAGGGCGAGCGGTGGACTGGCTAGTTTCTTCGGAATCCATCTTGGCCCTCAAAACGTCTTTGCGAGGCGAAGAACGATGCAGCCGTTGGCCGCGAAGCGGCTGACGTCGCAGCAGCCGGCCGGCAGCACGATGCGGCGCTCGAAATGACCCTGCGGCAATTCGAGTCGGTGGATGCGCGCGTGGCGCAGTTCGGCGGGCAGGGTTCGATGGCCTCGGATCACGAGGATCCCGTCCGCGATGACGGCCTCGACGCCGTCCGGATCGACGCCGGGTAGCGCCACGAAGATAAGGACCTCGTCGTCGGTCTCGATGACGTCAATCGGCGGCTCCCATGTCGACCCACGTGGCTCTGCCGTCGCGGTCAGGCTGAAGAACTGCCGGTGCATGCGCTCGGCGCGGGAAAGCTGTTCTATGGCCTCCGACAGCATCCAGTTCATGGGGTCTCTTCCCGGCATCCGATCTCTCCGTCTGAGCCTCCGGCATCGATCGGACCGGCGGCGGCTGCGGGATTATAGGTCCGCGGAGAGGGGGTAGGAACCCGTGCGGCCGTGAAATTCCGGTAGAAAGGGGCTCTTGAAATGCAGGCTTCTGTCCGCTGCCGGATTCGGTTACGTCCGGTCAGCCTCCGCTGCAGCTCGCTGAACTAGCGTGCATCTATGGCGCATTCGACATCGACGATCCAAAAGCGACCACTGCTTACCGACCTAACTGGGTCGCGCGCAACCCTTCGTCAGGCGCCAGCGATTCTATCCAGCCCGCCAACTGGTATTCAACTCTTGAAACAAACATCGCTGTAGCTACGTTTTGTTGGAAACGTGGTATTCCTGCAAAAACAGGAAGCGCTTTTGATCTCCGACCGGCAGCGGAAATGTCCTCGTCCGATGATGCAAAAGAAACCAGTGACGCAGCCCGCCGACGGCGGAGAAGGAGTAACACCCTACTGCTGGTCCTGGCGGTTGGATTTCTAATCTTTGGGGCCGCCGCGGGCGCACTGTACTACGTGTTGCGGCCGGTAACTCTTCGGATTGCCGTCGGACCGCCGGGAAGCGACGATCACAAAGTGATTGAGGCGATGGCCGGGACCTTCGCCAGCGAGAGCAGGACAGTCAGACTGTCTCTTGTTACGACCGACGGCGCGGTCGAAGCCCTTGGCCTGCTTGGTGCTGGCAAGGCCGATCTTGCGGTCGGTCGTGGCGATCTGGAGATGCCGGTGGACGCGCAGACAGTCGCCATCGTGCGTAAGAACTTCGTTGTGCTGTGGGCGCCTTCTGGGCTTGCGGACAAGAGCTCCAAAAAAAAGCCCGTGCCGAAGATCCAGGAGATCGCCGGTCTCGCAGGGCACAGGGTCGGCGTGATCGGCCTGACGCCAGCGAACGCTGCGTTGCTGCGGGTCATTATGAGCGCGTCCGGCGTTGATGCGGACAAGGTCGCGGAAACGCAATCTGGCACAGACCAAATCGAGGAGCTGGCGCGGGACCCGACGCTTGATGCATTTATGGCGGTCGGTCCGCTCGACAGCAAAATCACCGCTGACGCCATCGCCGCTACGGTCCGGTCACGAGGCGAGCCGAAGTTCCTCGCGATCGAGGCGTCGGAAGCCATCGCCCTCAAGTACCCGCGCTACGAATCCGAGGAAATTCCACCGAGCGTCTTCAATGCGAATCCGGCCTGGCCGGATGACAAGGTCGAGACGGTTAGCGTCAGCCACCTGATTATGGCACGGAAGGCCTTGTCCGAGACGACAGCGGCGGCATTTTTCCGGCAGCTGTTCGCCGTCCGTCAGGCGATTGCCAGCCAAGTACCGGGCGCTGCACACATTACCAAGCCGGATACTGAAAAAGACACCGGCCTGCCGGTGCATCGGGGAGCTGCAGCCGTCATCGACGGCACCGAGCGCACCTTCCTCGACAAGTACGGCGATTACTTCTGGTTTGCGCTCCTGCTTCTCTCCGGAATTGGTTCGGCCGGTGCCTGGTTGCGTCACTATTTCAATCGGGACGAAAGGCAGGAAAACACCAACCATCGCGCTACAATCCTGGCTATGGTTTCGAAGGTGCGCACCGCGGAATCCGACCAGGAACTTCTGGCGATGCAGCGCGAGATCGACGCCATCATAAGTGAAACGCTCGAATGTTACGACGACGGCGCCATCGAGGAAGAGGAACTGTCGGCCTTTGGTCTGGTGCTCGAACTGTTCAATCACGCTGTCGTCGAGAGACGCGCGGCGTTGCGAGCGGACACGCTCGAATCGGCGCGCGGCAACAGCCTCACGTCTCAACGATGATGTTGCCCGTACCGACAGCGCGCGGGGATCCGCGTGAGGAGTTTCCCGCCAGGCGCTCCTTTGAGCAGTGGCCGCCTATACGGAGAATGCCGTTCACCGGTGTAGACGGGAAGTCGCCACGATCTGGCAAAGCCCATACGACTGAGCGAACGTCGACATCAATTAGAGCATGGCCACGAACTATTTCAGGGCTAAGACGACCGGCCCCGCCATCGGATCGGTGACGCCCCAAACCGCCGCCGAGGTCTTCGAGTGTATCGCGAAGGAATTAAGTGTGGCGATCATATTCCGCCTCGCGTTCCGGCTTCGCTTTGAAACGAACAGCGCTTCGATATGTTCCATCAAGATCATGAGCGAAGGCGCCAGGATAGTTGGCGTTGTAGCTTTCGTGGATACCTCTGTCAGACGCGTGGAAGGCGATATGATTGCCGTTGCCGGGATAGCCGGCTGACCATCGACCGGCGCTACCAAAAATGAAAAGGACGCTCAGATTTCGTCGAGAAGGCTACGGACCTTCGTTGCCAAGCCTTCGATATTGAAGGGCTTCGAAAGCAAATGTTTGCCCGGGTCGAGCATGCCGTTGTGAACGATTGCATTTCGTGTGTAGCCGGTAGTGAACAGAACCTTCAATCCGGGCCTCCACTTCGATAGCTCAATCGCGAGCTCGGCGCCGGTCATTTCCGGCATCACCACATCGGTAAAAAGCAAGTCTGGAATGAGGCCGTCTTCGATTTTTTGTAACGCTTCTTTTGCACTCGCTGCTTCGATGACGGTGTAGCCGAGATCCCGCAAGCTTTCCGACGAGATGCTGCGAACTCGCTCGTCGTCTTCTACGACGAGGATAGTCTCTTTATGCAGACTTGCGCCGGCATGCGCCACTTCCCGTCGCGCATCGGGGCGTTCCTCACGACCGATATGACGCGGAAGGTAAACTTTGACAGTGGTGCCGACGCCTACTTCCGAATAGATCTTTACGTGGCCGCCCGACTGGCGCACAAATCCATAAACCTGACTTAGACCTAGTCCTGTGCCTTTTCCGACTTCTTTTGTTGTGAAGAATGGGTCAAACGCCTTTCCCATGACGTCATCCGCCATCCCGACGCCATTATCCGTAACGGCGACAAGAACGTATTGCCCGGGCATCAGAGCATAATCGTGTGCATACTTCTCATCTATAGAGGAGTTGCTAGTTTCAATCGTTAGCCTTCCGCCTTTTGGCATCGCATCCCGCGCGTTGACCGCGAGGTTCAGAATGGCGCTTTCAAGTTGGGCCATGTCGGCTTTGACTCGCCACAATCCAGCTGCAAGGACCGCCTCAAGTCGAATGAGTTCGCCAAGCGACCGATCAAGAAGATCGCTCATCCCTCCGATCATCTTGTTGAGATCAACGACCTCCGGCGCCAGCGGTTGTTGACGAGAGAAAGCCAACAGTCTCTGTGTCAAAGTGGCGGCCCGGTTAGCACCGTCGATGGCGCCGTCGATAAACCGGTCAATATCGGCCTCACCCTTGCTGAGGCGCCGCTTGGCAAGATTCAATCCTCCGATAACGACAGCTAACATATTATTGAAATCGTGTGCGATACCTCCAGTTAGTTGTCCAACGGCTTCCATTTTCTGCGATTGCCGCAATTGCTCTTCTGCTTTCATACGTTCGGCGATTTCCGCGGCAACACGTTGCTCCAGCTCAGTGTTCAAAGTCTGGAGCCGGGTCAGAAGACGTGCGTTGTCTATTGCTGTCGCCGCGTGGCCGGCGATGCCCAGCAGCGCAGTCTCATGCTCGATCTGGAATCTGCCTGTTTCTGCGTGACCGAAAAATAGGCCCCCCAGCACTTCCCCGATTCGAGAAATCACCGGAACCGCCAAGTAGGACCGTACCGGAAGATGGCCATCCGGCATGCCTTTGCGGGGCGCATTCTTGCCGTAACGATGGTCCTGCAGGATATCGTCGGAACGAACCACGCCTGTGCCCGTAAAGGTCGGCTCAAACACGGCCGTGTTGCGCGGCATCGGAAAGTTTTCAAATGCGGACCGGGGCACGCCCGACAGCGAATATAGCATATAGCTTTCGCCGTCCGGCGTAAGCACGTTATAGAAAAACGCCCCAAATTGCGCACCCGACAGTTCTACGCCGGCGTCCGTGACGATCTGAACGATCTTCTCAAGGTCACGCTCCCGAGCGACAGAAGCGCCGGTGTCATTCAGGAGCCTGAGATGCCGCTCGGATTTTTTCTGCGCGGTGATATCCAGTACCGTGCCCAATGAAGCGGATCGCCTGGCCGTTCGAGAAAAGGGCATCGCCAGTCGCAGCGATCCAGCGTTCTACACCGTCTTCGATACCGATGGTCCGGTATTCGATGTTGTAACCTGCCGGGGAATCGGGTCCAAGGCTCTGGAGACGGCGTCGTGCGCCCGCTCCCTATCGTCCGGATGAAGTCCTTTCAGGAAGGTCCCTTCGTAGCTCACTTTCGCGTCAGGCGATAAGCCAAACAGCTCTTTGCACCGGCTATCCCATTGTAGGATGTCATTGACCGGATCAAAGTCCCAGGTGCCTATCCCCGCCGCCTTGTTCGCAAGACTTAGTCGCTCGGCTGCGTCTCGTGCAGCCTGTTCCGACCGGACGCGCTCGATGTGCGCCCACGAGCGTTGGGTAACCTCGGTGAGCAAGTCGAGCTCACGCCGCGTCCACCGGTGCGGACTCCGATGATGAATGGCCATCATGGCCGTCAGGCGCCCCTCTTTCACGAAGGGCATACAAATCGTTGACCCTATGCCGATGTTCTGGAAAGTGGCTGCCTCCTCCGGTGCGATCTCCTTCAGATTGTCATTGATAATAAGGGGGCGACCGGCGCCTAGCTCCCGAACCGCCTTTTGACCGAAGTCAGCTAAGCTGTAGTGGCCCAGTATGTGCTGTGCTCCGGGTGCTGCCCAATCCCCACGTATGGTGAAGCCGTCCTCGTCCGGGTCCATATCAGCATAGGCGCAACTTGAGACGCCAAGATGTTCACCAAGCATTCTGGTGGTGACTGCCAGCACCCCATCCGCATCCCGAGTTCTGGCGGTCTCGCTATTGAGTGCGTCCAGGAAGAGAAGTCGGGCTTCGTTTTCCCGAACTGAGGACTCTGCACGGCGACGTTCAACCGCAGTTCGCGTGCGCTCGGCGACCTCCCGGATGAGCTCTATCTCTGCGGTGCTCCATTCACGTGGCGCGGCATTGTTGAGATAGAGTAACGCCACGACCCCGCCGGGCTCGGAGACCGGCATGTTAACGAGTGAACGAGCAGATATTGCCTCGAGTGCCGGAGCGCGGTCGCCGACGCGAGGGTCTTTCCGCGCATCGGCACAGACAACGGTCTCGCCCCGCTTCAGGTTTTCGATGTAGCTGCCATAGTCACGGAAATGCAGCACGCCCGCCAAGCTGGCAATGCTCGGAGCGTTCCAATCGCGGTTAATGGTGATGGTTTCTGCGGAAGTGTCGATCGTGCCATAGCCCGCCCTGCTCACGTTCAAGCTGCGGCCAAGCAGCTCTGCTGCGGCAAAGGCAAGATCGTCAGGATCGCCGATCTCCCGAATGTAGTCGCCGAGGGTGGCCAGGACGGTATTGCGATCGGCCGACGGCGCCTTGGTCGCTGTCGTCATCGATCTTCCCCGGACACGTCCTATCTCCTGCACCAAAAAAGAGATCGAGCGCCTTTTTTCCCCGGGCGCAAAACGGTAGTCGGGTTAAAATAGCGAACCGCAGAGGCTTTATAACCGGCTAATAGCATTTAGGTTCCGCTTACGAATGTTCGTTCAATAGCTCAATTGCTGTAAGAGGTAATCCCGCATTTTGGTACGGCAAATGGCAAATCAGTCAGTCGACCAGTTCACTTTTTGAGTCACTCGCGTCGGATCAAAGGTGCCAATACCGGAGCGCCACACCGCGCTCATCGCACGAAACACGCACAGCAACACCAAGAATACACTGGATCACTCGACCAACCGAAGCTAGTCGTAATGATCAAAGTCGCTTAGTGCGATTCGGACCTCCCTCGCAAATTAACTAGCAATACGATGAAGCTTTGACGGCGATAATGTAGATAGTAACGCCTCGCCGATGTTGAATCTGGAGAAACGCGCTTAAGAACCGCTCTGGATCAAAAAGCTGACTTGAGTTGGATGCCCGCTTCTGGCGCAAAGCCGACCACGGGCGGGAAACGCGAGCGCATTGACCTGGCGAAAATCATTGAGCTTGCTTCCGTCGATCGCTGATTGGCGCAATGGGCTGGCGTTTAACGGCTCGGGCGATTCCCCAAACAACCCGGTGGGGTAGGCACCGCCAACGCCTTGTTGAAGATTCATTGGCTCTCGTCGCATCGTGTCGATCCAAGAACTGCAACACGCCGCGCGAATCTAAGCAGTTAGGCACTACGCTTGAGCTTGCCAGTCTTCAGCAGGCCCTCGAGTTCCTTGACGGCCTGCTCCGTCGAGATTCCGTCCACCAGAGCTATCTCCCCGCAGAGGCGGTCGAGCGCCGACACGTACAACTGCCTTTCGCTGAAACTCTGATAGGAGTCGCCCGGTCGGAAAAGATCGCGAGCGACCTCCGCGACCGCGCCGATATCTCCAGAGTTAATTTTGCCCTCGTATTCCTGAGCAAGCCGGGACCAGTTGCCGCGGCCTTTGCGCGGAGTTTCGCTCAAGATCAGTTTTGCTGCTTGGACCGAGGAGATATCCGATGGTTTGCGCATTCCTATGTTCGCGGCCTTTCGGACGGGGACGCGGACAGTCAATTTGCTCTTTGTGAAAAAGATCACGAAGAACTCCATGCTCGCCCCGGCAACAGTCTGCTCTTCAATTGACAGAATCTGTCCCGCACCGTGCGCCGGATAGATGACGAAGTCCGTCGCCTTGAATCCTAAACGTGTCTTCCCGTCTTTGTGTTCATCCAGAGGCGTTGAGGTGGCATCCGTCGCATCAGGGGAGCATCCGGGCCTCGCGTTTTGATGGTCCAGGTTCATGTCGCGGTTTGACTCCTTCGGATGTTTACCGACTGATCGCCAATTACGCGGCAATTACATGAGCATTCTACTTGCGAGGCGCGCTTTGCGCTGTCTTCGCTGCTACAGCATCATTAAGCCCGAGAAGCCAGCATCCGCCACGAGATTAATGGCGCGTGTCGGATTCCCATCGAGTCGTGTGGCTTCTCAGCAACTTGTTCCGTATGCAAAAGACATTTGGCAGCTCTCGGGACTCAACGGGAAATGTTCGAGATCACGAGCGAAGCAAGCATAAGAACCACGGAGAGTTACGGGATTCTCCGTGGCGCTATGCCCAGTTATCGCAATCCGGCAAAGATGGTGACTGCAGCAGGTGTATCCACATCATATAGATACCGATCGACGGCCTTCGCCGCCATGTAGATCGCGTCCATGAGGATCATCTTCGCGTGCAGGGCTCTTCTGGTCGAGGAGAACGCACTCAGCCATGTGACCCATCTCCCGTGCAAAATGATCGGCGGATGCAATGTGAAGATGGCTGAGGGCATCGATCTGATTCAGCATGAACGTCGAAGAGCTGCCGCCCCGTGTAAGGACATGTATTTTTCAGAATGAGCCCACCTTTCTCGAAGGTTTCCATGATGCCGTAGATACCGCGGTGTTTGCGCCGGATGGTTCTGCGAATCCTGCTGCGACGCAGCGGCGCGAGAAAGCTCAGCGAAGAACGGACTTTGTATGCGTGTGTGGATCTCCGCTTTTGGGGCGAAGCGGTCGTTCGCTTAAGCGACCAGTTCCGGAACTGCCAGTAACCACGTGCTGAAAGCGGGCGTCCTCTTCGGTGCAAGTCGAAAAAAAATAAAATCAGAAATTTCGCGGCGAGAAACGCCTGCTAATCTGCCGGTCCGAGGCCCAGCCATTTAGAGTTTTAGGTACCCCCGGGGGCCACGCACGAAACCTCGAACCAAGCATTCTCAATAAGCCCGTAAGGCCACTATTTTGGGCCTCGGCGAACAGACAGGGAGAGAAAGCCATGACGAGCCCCAGACCTCCTGATGATGCGCAGGGTTACCTCGAGAGTCTCATGCGGGCCGAACAGGATGCGATGAAGCAGTTTGACGATACTCTCGTGTCAGTGGCCGGGGTGGGCACGAAAGATCACGGCACGTCGAGCGGTCAATTCTTTCCCTTTTCGTTGTTTGCCGATCTCCAACGCGAATATTTCAGGCAGCTGTGGCGGTTCTGGAACAGCGTGTTTCTTCAAAATTGTGCCGGCGGTGCGCATTCGGATGTTGCGCTGGCTCGGGGCGACAAGCGCTTCTCAAGGACGAAGCCTGGCAGGAGATGCCATATTACGACCTGCTCAAGCAGTCATATTTACTGGGTTCAAGACAGTTACACGAATTCGTGGATCAAGCTCAGGTCGACGACAAGACAAAATTGCAGCTTCGGTTTTATGCCAGGCAGTTCATCGATGCGATGAGTCCGTCGAACTTTCCGGCGACCAATCCCGAGGTGATCAGAAAAGCGATCGAAACCCGTTCCGTGAGCCTTACGGATGGGATTCAAAACTTTATCGATGACCTCCAGAAGGGGCGGATTACCCGCGTCGACGAGTCGGCCTTTGAGGTTGGACGCAACCTTGCGATTACCCCGGGCTCGGTGGTCTTTGAGAACGACGGATAGCGTCAGCCTGCCTGGCCCGATGTATTGCTGGTACACGCGAAACACCTACCTTGAAAACAACATCAAGGACCCCGGCAAGACCACGCAGTGCGGCGTGCCGATGGACCTATCGAAGATCGACGTGCCGGTCTATCTCCTCGCGTCGCGCGAAGATCACATCGTTCCCTGGAAATCGGCGTTTCGATCGAAGGATTTGATTGGCGGAGAGTCGAGATTTGTGTTGGCTGCGAGCGGACATGTCGCGGGGGTCATCAACCCTCCGGCCCGGAACAAACGCAGTCACTGGATCAACGACGACTTGGAGTCCGACCCGCAAACATGGCTTGAGGCCGCGGAAGAGAAGCCTGGAAGCTGGATTGGGACAGCTGGATGAAGAGCCATTCATCCGGTCTAATTCCGGCATCGGATAAACCAGGCAACATGCAATGCAGCCCGATCGAGGTCGCGCCCGGCCGTTTTGTGAAAGAGAAGTCAAACTAGCGGCAGACGTGGATCTGCCCACGTCTGTCTTCTGGAGGTCTCTGGCTCAGATAGTATCCATGTCAGACGATCGTCATCGTCGCACAGCCCGCACCCCGTTCGGCGGAGCGCTAACGGCCGGCCGACGGAAAACCTCGTTGCGACACGCGGCTTGTGGGCGAACAGGCGACTTCCCGTGGATGACCGCTTGTGGCGCGAAGCAGACATTTGACGCTGCGGTGAGGTCCGAAAAGCGCCAATAGCAACATCCCGATGTTATTCACTCGCCTCGCCGGCTTGCGCGACGACGGGGACTAGGAATTGCGGATGGTAGGGCAGTGGATGATGCATAAACAATGCCTATTCCTCGCGCCGCGGTCCTATTGCAGGAGAAGCGGCAGATTGAGCGGGCCGCGGAAACCGAATCCGTGCCAGCGCACGCCCGCGGGATCAGGCAGGGTCATGTTGGGGAAGCGCTCAAACAGCATTGGCAGCAGGATGGCGCCAACGGTTCGCCGCGACAGGTGCGCCCCCGCGCAATGATGCGGGCCGTTGCCAAAGGACTGGTGAGGATTGGGATCACGCAGCCCGTTGTAGTTCTCGCCATCTTCGAAGACGTCCTCGTCCCGGTTGGCCGAGGCCTGGATCGTCATCACAGTGTCGCCCTTCGGGATCAAGCAGCCGCGAATCTCCACGTCCTCCATGACGAGCCGTGAACTCGCCTGGATCGGCGCCACCCAACGCACCCCTTCCTCGAACGCGGAGCGCCATTTGCCCCCTGCGCGCACGGCGTCAAACTGATCTGGATTAGTCAAGAGGCCGTAGAGGATCGTCAGCAGGGCGTCGCGCGGCTCGTTGATGCCGCCACCAATCGCGATCTTTACATTGGCGATCATCTGGCTTTCTGGAATCGGTTTCTTCGCGTTCACCATGAAGGAGAGCGCTGAGGAATCCGGTTCGGTCCGCACGCGTTCGGCATTTGCGCGGATGCATTTGTCCATCTCCGCATTTGCGATGTCGGTCGCGTCGAAGGGCCCCGGCGTCCAGCCAAAATTACCGGCACCGTCGATCAGCGTCTGCGACCATCGCTGCATGTCCTCATCGCTCGCGTCCGGAACACCCATCGCATGCGCCAGAATCCGTGCGGCAAGCGGTCCTGCGAGAGCGGGAAAGAGATCGATCACCTCACCGCGCGGCAGCCGGTCGAGATACGTTGCGGCCAGTTTCGCATACAGCGGCGCCCAAACGGATTCGATCGTCTTCGGCATCAGGGCCGGCATCATCGCCATGCGTTCGGTCCGGTGCTCGTCGTGGTCCTTGCGCATCAAGGTATGAGCGAGAAAGGCGCGCTTCATAGGCGTGTTCGGGTCGTCGGAGCTGAACAGCGCCGCATTGTCCTTCACGTATTTGGTGTCGGCTGCCTTGGTGAGGAAGGTGCGGCCCACGGATTTGACCCGTAATACGGGCGCTTCGCGTCTGAGGCGCCTGTAGATCGGATAGGGGTCGCGGGTGAGCTCCGCGATCGTGATGGTCTCGTCCAGGGGGGCCAGGCTCGCGGTCAGCATGGGATGATCCTGTTCGATGCGGGCCAGCATGTGCCGGGCCGGAGAATAATGGCAGGCGCGAAACAGCGCAATCCTGGCGGCGGGCGAAGCCGACACGCGCCTCCGCCGCGCCCGCGCCGGTTTAACGATCCGAGACCCACTTCAGCTTTCCCGCAGGACTAATCCTCCAGCGTGAATCTAATCGCAAACTGACCTGATAATGTCGGACAGACCCTTTTTCGATATGGCCTCTCGTTTGCACGACTTCAAACCACTTCATTTCCCGGATGGTCTTTGATGCGCGGGCGCATCAACGCCAGT
>Ga0268266_10003929_pt1 | contig 14452 bp, 5 predicted proteins | sample KBSS13metaG_FD_190356 | JGI IMG/M metagenome (GOLD analysis project Ga0268266, IMG submission 190356) | Switchgrass rhizosphere microbial communities from Kellogg Biological Station, Michigan, USA - KBS S1-3 metaG (SPAdes) (version 2) | ecosystem: Host-associated > Plants > Roots > Rhizosphere >...
TGTAGCGCTCTTCGACCTCGATCAGATCGAAGTGCTACGGGGTCCGCAGGGTACGCTGTATGGGGCCAGCACGATGGGCGGCCTGATCAAGTATGTCACGACGCGACCGGATGCTTCGCGCTTCGGCGTTGATGCGCGGACGGGTATCTCCGGCACGCGCGACGGCAGCATGAGCTACAACGGTGCCTTTGGAGTCAACGCGCCACTGATCGAAGACAAAGCGGCGCTCCGTGCCAGCGCGTTCTATTCGCGCGATGGCGGCTTCATCGACAACGTGAGACTCGGACGCAAGGACGTCAACAGCTCGGATATCTATGGCGGCCGGCTGGACCTGGCGTTTGCGCCGACAGATGCGCTGAGTATCCGGGTCACAGGCTTTGCGCAGAATATCTCTCGCGATGGCGAGGATACGGCGGACTTCGCCTTCGGCGGCGCTCCGTTGGACGGGATATTGGACGTGCGTCGACCCCTGGCAGAACCCTTCGATCAACACTTTCGTCTCGTAAGCGGCACAGTTGCGTATAACTTCGGCCCGGCAGCACTGACGTCAGTCTCGAGCTACCAAACGTCCAAAACGGATTTCATCGCCGATCTGTCGCCAGCGTACGTACCGTTTTGCACCTTTTCGGCAGTCGGCGCCTGCAGCGCTGTGGGGTACCTGCAGAACACCTCCACAGACAAATTCACCCAGGAACTGCGCATCCAGTCTTCGGGCAAGAGCAGGCTCGAGTGGCTGTTCGGGGGCTTCTATACGCACGAAACCAGTGATCGCTCACAGGACTTCGTTCTGCTGAACCTCGCGGGTCAGCCTGCACCGAACGATCTCTTTACCTTCGCAACACCGTCCCGGTACGAGGAATACGCGGGGTTCGGCGATCTGACGTGGCACTTCTCCGATTCATTCGATATCTCCGGCGGCATTCGCGTGGCGCGGAACGAGCAGACGTTCACGCAGTTCGGCGGCGGCGCGTTCGGCGCTTCACGTCCAACGGCCCGATCCGACGAAACGGTTGAGACCTATCTTGGCAACGCGCGCTATCACTTCAACGATCGCTCTACGGCGTACGCGCGCTTTGCCACCGGGTACCGCCCGGGTGGCCCGAACTTCCTGATCGTCGACACCGCCACAGGACAGCCGGTCGGCCCCGTGACGTTCGAAGCGGACCGTCTGAAAAGTTACGAGCTCGGCTGGAAGGCAGAGACAAGCGACCGCCGATACGGCATCGACGCGGCCGTGTACTACATCGACTGGAACAACATCCAGATCGGCATCACGCGAGGCGGCTTTGGTTTCACCGGTAACGCCCCGGGCGGCGCGTCTGTGCGCGGCGCAGAGCTCGCACTGACCGTGCGACCACTCGATTCGTTGGTCGCATCCGGTGCGCTCACGTATCAGGACGCGCAGTTGTCCGAGGCCGACGCCGATCTCGGCGGTACGAAGGGGCAGCAGCTACCAAACGTGCCGAAGTTCAGTGGAACGATGAATGTGGACTACCAGTTCGGCGGGTCAGACTTGCGGCCATCCATAGGCGGCACGGTGCGCTATGTGGACGAGAGACTCGCCAGCTGGGATCAGAGTGCGGCCCGGCCCCAATACAAGTTGCCTTCTTACACGGCCGTGGATCTGCGCACGGGCCTCGTCGTGAAGTCGGTGGACATGCAACTCTATGTCCGCAACGTGTTTGACAGACATGCTCAGTTGTTTGCCTACACGTGGCAGGGCACTCCCAGACCGACGATCATACAGCCTCGCACTATCGGGGTCATGGCGACGGCCAAGTTCTGACGCCTGAATCAAATCAAAAGGAAGAAAAGCGTGACGGCAGTTTTGGTCAGTGGCGGCACGGTGATCGATGCGGTAGCAGACCGTCCGTTCGAGAACGGTTCGATCCTCATCGAACAAGGACGAATCAAGGCGATCGGTCGGCGCGATGACTTTCCCGCGCGTCTGGATGCAACGGTAATTGATGCCAGAGGAAAGTTCATCATCCCCGGGCTCATGGACGCCAACGTCCATCTGCTCGAGGACATGCGCCTCGAGGTACTGGCGCGCTATGAAGGGCAATACGAAGAGCTGATTGCCGAGGCGGCGCAGGTTGCGCTGAAAAGCGGACTCACGACGGTGTTCGACACGGCCGGTCCCCGACGGCCGCTGATGGCGGTGCGCGACCGCATCAACGCGGGTGAGGTCGTTGGCAGCCGTTTCTTCTGCGCTGGCGCCATTATTGGCCTGGACGGGCCTTTCTCTCAGGACTTCAATAATCGCGCGCTCCAGGTTGCGAGTGCTGCTTTCGCAGAGCGTATCAACGCGATGTGCGTGGAGAATATCGGTCCCGCGCTGAGCTGGATGACGCCGGAGCAAGTAGGCGCGGAAGTGCGTGCCTACATTTCCCGCGGCATCGACTTCGTCAAATACGCGTCGAGCGAGCATAGGTGGGGAGATCCGACAACATTCCTGATCTTCTCACCGCAGGTGCAGGCGACGATTGTCGGGGAGGCTCATCGCGCGGGGATGACGGCGCAGGCACACACTTCGTCAGTCGAGAGTCTGCGGGTCGCCGTCGAAGCCGGTTGCGACCTGATTCAGCACTGCAACATCACAGGACCCGTGCTTATTCCACCGTCGACTCTGGACCTCATGGTCAAGCGCGGTACCGGTGCGGTCATTTTCGCGTTCACCAAGCGACGCTTCGACTGGATCATGGAGAATTGTCCAATCGATCGCACGTATTTCGGAACGTCGGATCAGAATTGCCTCAACCTGATGCGTGCCGGCGCCAAGCTCCTTCTGGCGACGGATGGCGGGGTCTTCGGAGCCGAAATGGCGACGGACCCGGCGTGGAGTAAGTACTGGTTAGCGCCGGGCGAGGACAACCTCATCGAGCTCGGCCAAGGCCATTTTCACTGGATGAAGGCCATGGAAGAGAAGGGGTGCCCACCACTCGAGATTCTGCGGGCGGCCACCAGGAACATCGCCGTGGCCTATCGCAAGGACCGGGACCTCGGCACCCTCGAGCCGGGAAAGATCGCGGACCTCATTCTGCTCAACGAGAACCCCCTGCAGTCTGCGAAGAACTATCGCGCGATCTACATGATCCTCAAGGATGGCGTGCCCGTCGACCGGGACGCTTTGCCTCTCAAGCGCATCCTGACAAAGCCGCCTGCCGAGCCCGCTGCCGAGACCCTCATGTACCGTGCACATCGTCAGTCCGGCCTGACCGGCAGTCAGCATCCGCCCTGTTGCTGAGGGTCGTCGCATTACCCTGGCATACAAGCGGTACGTTCTGGGCGTCCTTACGCTCGTCTATACGCTCAATTTCCTGGATCGCGGTCTGATCATCCTCCTGCTTCAGCCAATCAAGGAGGATCTGAATCTTTCCGATACGCAACTGGGATTCCTCACGGGCATCGCATTCGGGCTGTTCTATGCAACGCTCGGTCTGCCTATTGCGCGCGCGACGGATCGCGGCAACCGGGTAACCATCACTTCCGTTGCAATCGCTCTGTGGGGCGCAACGGTGATGTTGTGCCTGTTCGTGACCAATTTCGTGCAGCTCGTCTGCGCCAGGGTTGCCGCGGCGGTTGGCGAAGCGGGCTGCATGCCGCCCACGTATTCCCTGGTCGGTGACTACTTCGCCGGGGCGGTAGAGAGAACGCGCGCGATGGCCTTTTATTTTCTGGCCGGTCCCATCGCGTCGCTCGTCAGTTTCGGGCTCGGCGGCTGGCTCAACGACCAGTACGGCTGGCGCCTGACCTTTCTCTTCATGGGTGCTCCTGCGTTGTTCGTCGCCATTCTGGTGAAAGCAACGGTCCGTGAGCCGCGCGTGACGCTCGCGGCAACCCACGCCGGACGGACAGCGCCAAAAATGGCAACGGTATTGGCAACGCTGTGGGGCCATCGTTCTTCGCGTCATCTGAGCATCGCGACGATACTGCTTTTCTCGATGGGCCTTGGATTATCGCCGTGGTATGCCGCATTCCTGATCCGCAGTCATGGATTGGGTACGACGGAGCTCGGCCTCTGGATGGGGCTCATTTTCGGATTTGGTGGCATGGCTGGCATTTGGGCTGGCGGATATGCCTCGTCCCGGTGGTTCGCGAACGACGAACGCGGGCAACTGCGCCTGAGCGCCATAGTCATCGCTCTCCTGGTGCCATGCTTCCTGCTGTTTCTTCTGGTGCCCAACAAGCACCAGGCGCTCATTGCTCTGGTGCCGCTCGCGATGGCACTCAGTTTCTTTTTCGGCCCATCGTTCGCCCTGATGCAAAGGTTGGTACCCGACGATATGCGCGCAACGACGCTGGCGACCGTCATGCTGCTCGCCAATCTCCTCGGTATGGGCCTCGGCCCGCAAATCGTCGGTGTTCTCAGCGATCTGCTCGCACCTTCTTTCGGAATCGATTCGTTGCGGTATGCGATGCTGGGAGTGTCCTTCGTGGCGCTCTGGGCCGCGTTTCATTTTTGGCAGGCAGGCCAAAGCGTTCAGGAGGATCTTGCGGCATGCGAAGTGACATCCGCGACACCCCGCTCTATCGACGAGCAGAGAAGCTATACACGGATGTGCGTCGACCCGGCACAGGAGCCGTAAGCGATGTGACGGATCTGCAGGTCTCCGCGGATGCGAGGCATTGCATTTTCACAGGAAGCATCGTCGAGACAATGGACGGTGTCCCGCCCACCCGGATCTATGAGCTCGATATGGAGTCCGCCGGGGATCTGCGTGCGCTCACGAACGGGCCAAATTCGGACCGGTCGGCGCGCTACTCGCCCGACGGGGCTCGTGTGGCGTTTCTCTCCGATCGGGAGCAGCCGGGAAACTTCCAACTTTATCTGCTGAATCGATCGGACGGCGAACTGTTCGCGGCTCCTCCGGTGGAGGGCTGGGTTGAATATCTGCAGTGGTCTCCGGATGGCACGCGAATACTGCTGGGTGCGGCGGGACACGGCGCCGATGTCGCAGGAGGACAGGGCGCCGTCGCCAGCCAACAGCAGACGCGAGCCATTCCATCGTGGGTTCCGGAACTCGATACCGGCGCAGAGAGCTACAGATGGCGGAGCGTGTGGATCTATGACCTGCCCGCAAACACAACTGAGCGCGTTTCCGGCGTTAATGCGAACGTCTGGGAAGCGTCCTGGTGCGGCCCTGACCGCATCGCGCTGTTAGCCTCGGCGGGGCCGCAAGAGGGGCTTTGGTATGAAGCCCGACTGCATCTCCTCGATGTGACTTCACGCGAGTTACGCAAAATTTATACACCCCAGGACCAACTCGGGTGCCTGTGCGCGTCACCCGACGGGCTCAGGATTGCCGCCGTTGATGCGGTGTGCAGTGACAGAGGCATCGTCGCCGGCGATCTCGTAATTGTGAGCCCGGAAGGCGGGAGGAAGCGCGTCAATACCCAAGGCGTAGATATCAGCTGCGCTGAGTGGCGGTCCGACAAGCATGTACTGCTCGCCGGCCATGAAGGGTTCGACACTGTGGTGGGCGTGTACGACGTGGACGCGGACCGGTTCACGGAAACCTGGCGCAGTCGTGAGCTCACGACCGGCGGCTTCTATGCAACCGTTGCGGGCATCGGCGTCGATGGCGATTGTGTACTGGCAGCGGAGAGCTTCACGCAGTCACCCGAGATTGGAGCAATCCGCCGCGGCCGCTATGAGCGGCTGAAGTCCTTCGAGCTGGGGTACGTCGCGCACGCGGCTGCTATTGGGGCAGTGGAGGCGCGATCGTGGCCCTCAACTGACGGTCTTGCGATACAAGGATGGTTGCTGCGACCGCTGGCGGCCGGCCCGCATCCGGTTGTCATGTTCGTCCATGGTGGGCCGGTGTGGAGCTGGCGGCCGTTCTGGCTCGGACGTCGTGCGGCCGCGATGCTGCTATTGGTTGCCGCAGGATATGCGGTGTTCCTGCCAAATCCGCGAGGCAGCGGTGGCCGTGGTCGCGACTTTGCGCGGGCGGTGGTCGGCGATATGGGTGGTGCGGACACACAGGACTTCCTGTCTGGACTGGACTATCTTGTAGAAGAGGGTATCGCCGACCCAAAGCGCCTCGGTGTGACCGGTCTGAGCTATGGCGGGTTTATGGCTTCATGGCTCATCACGCAGGATGACCGGTTTGCGGCCGCAGTCCCCGCAGCGCCCGTCAGCAACCACGTCACCGACCACCTCCTTGGCAACATTCCGCAGTTCGTGTCGATGTTCCTGGCGGATCGCTACGACAATCCGAGCGGAAAGTATTTCGAGCGCAGTCCCATCATGCATGCGCATAAAACGAAGACACCCACGTTGAACATCTGCGGCGCGCTTGATCGGTGCACACCACCTGAAGAGGCGGCTCAGTTCCACAGTGTGTTGCGGCTAAATGGCGTGAAGTCGGCGTTACTGACGTATCCGGAAGAAGGGCACGGAGTACGGAAGTTCCCAGCTGCAATCGACTATGCGGCGCGGGTCGCCGGCTGGTTTCACGAGCACATGCCGCCATGACCGAGCCCGAGACATACCGCAATCCCGATCTCGAGGTGGTTGCGGGTAATAAGAGTGTCTGGACGCATGCCGACAATCGGCGGCGGGGGTGGCACGGCCTGCATAGGATCGCTCGGTACACGCTCGGGTTGCGTGCCGCTCGAGTTGTTCGCCTCGAGAAGCGGATGGAGCTGCGCCTCGCGGAGCTCGACGCGGTGAGACACTTCACGTCGCTCCCATGGTTCTCCGCAATGGTTGTCGTTCAGGAAGGCCGCGTGCTGTACGAGCGCTACGCACCCGATTTTGGTCCCGATCGGCCTCATAGCATTCAGTCGATCTCCAAAACGACCTTGCACTTCATCATCGGGCAGCTCGTGGATGCGGGCGTGCTGAGCCTGTCGCAACGAGTCGGTCACTACCTTCCCGAAGTCGGTACAGGCTATCGGGATGCCACGCTTCAGCAGGTCCTCAACATGGACGTCGTAAACGAATACACCGAAGACTTCACCGACCCTTCAGCTACGTATTACCAGCATGAAGAGGCGATGGGGTGGCGCTTGCCGCGCGACCCAGCGCACGAGCAAACCCAACGTGCGTTCGTCGCCCGGATCAGAAGCGACGATATCGAGAATCGCACGGGTCTGGTCCAGTACAAGGATGCAAATACTGATGTGCTCGGATGGATTGCGGAGCGCGCAAGCGGACGCCCGTTGCGCGCTTTCCTTGCAGACCTCGTCGACGCCGCAGGCCTCGAGGGCGCCTTTCACGTGACGACGGATCGGGATGGCGTGCCCGCCCTCGACGGCGGTGTTTGCCTGACCGCACGCGATCTTGCCCGTTACATGATGCTCTTTGTACGACGAGGGCGCGGCATTTCCGGCGAACGGGTCGCAGGCCCTGATTTCATGGCACGCACCCTCGCGGCCGGCGTGCCGATGTCCGTGCCCTTCGATTGGATTCGGTATAGCAATCACACGATGGTAGCCGGGCCGTACATAGGCCATGGCGGCTGGGGCGGGCAGTACGCCATTGCAAATCTGGACACCGGCCGCGTTGCCGTTTTTTTTAGCGTAATCGAGAACGAACACGCTACTAATCGGGACTATCTTGGGCCCGTCGTAAAAATGCTCGAAGCCGTCACGGCCAGTTAGTACGTTTTGTCGTCGCGAAGGCCCACCGCGCCGGACGCGCGAGCGTGCCGCACTGCGTCCTCCAGGTCGAGTGCGTACTCGTCGACGATGGGAGCGTGGACACTATTCAGGGCAAGGTGCACCGCGCGGGGCTCACGCGAGCGACCTACGAACCACCCCTTCTGTCCCATCAAATCGGCCACCCTGTCGATGTCGACGCGGTTGTCGATCGAGCGGTACAGAAGAATGCTGAGCTCCGAAGGCTGTAGCACTTCGAGTCCGGCAATTTGCCGGATATGCTGAATCAATCGTTCCTTCGTATCGAGTGTTTTACGGGCAAGGCGGCGGTACCCCGCATGCCCCAGAAACTGCGCGACAGCCCAGGCGGACGCGATGGAACCGCCGGGGCGGCTGCCGAGAAACGTTTCGGTGGCATACGCGCCGCGAGGCCACGCGTCGAATTGAAATCCCTGGAACGCCTTGAGGGATGCGGACCGATACAACAACACCGAAGCGCCGCGCGCGCTGAAGCCGTACTTGTGTAAGTCCGCGGAGAGGCTCCACACGCCCGGCACGGAGAAATCGAACGCTGGAATCGCAAATCCCTCCTCACGCGCGAAAGGCGCGAGAAAGCCTCCCAGGCACGCGTCCACATGCAACCATACGCGACGTGACGCGGCGAGCTGCCCGAGCGCGACGATGTCATCGAACACGCCATACGGATAGCATGGCGCGGAACCCGCGATCAACATCGTTCGGTTATCAATGGCCTTCTCAACCGCACCGACGTCCACACGCCATTCGGCGCCTGTTCCGATCCGGATGATTTCGACGCCGAGATAGTGAGCGGCTTTGTCAAAGGCGGGATGAGCGGTAGCTGGCACAATGACTGTCGGCGTCGCTGAGCCTGCCGACATCGACCGATACCGGTCTCTTGCTGTCTTGAGAGCGAGAAATATGCTTTCCGTTCCGCCAGATGTAAAACTTCCATCGGCTTCTTCTGGCGCGTGAAATAGCGACTGGCACATGCGGATAACTTCTTCCTCCATCCGCGCGAGACTCGGAAAGGCCCGACGGCCGAGTGCGTTCTCGGTGAAGTAGAGGTTATAAGCTTCACGAGAGACGGACAGCAGCTCGTCGTCGTCGTGATAGACGTAGATGGCCATCCGACCGGCACGCCAGTCGTAATCATTACGTTTCCGCGACATTAGATCTGCACGGATGTCGCTCCAGCGGCGACCCGTCTGGGGCAACTTTGATCGAATCGGGGCGATGGATGCGCTCGTGTGCTGAGAGTGCAAGCCACCGATGTCGTGATCTGCTTCCTGCAGGTTGTTCACCTTTGCTCTCCATGATCGAAACCCGGCGGATTCTGCCGGGATGGAGTCCGATTGCAAGCGGAGATGACCGGGTAGTGGAGCGAAGAGACTGTTTGATTACTTGTTGAGTATGCGCGGCGGTAGAACATCATCTACTTGCGATGGCGATATCAAAGACAAGACAGGTTCGACACGGTGGCTCGACGGTGGCACAAGTACGTCTGTCACCAGTTCATTGGATTCTGGAATGCGATATTGCCGCGGAGATGAATACGCTTGCGCGCTCTGCATAATTTCTGCAGTTTTCGCACGCTGCGTGCCCTGCGGTGTTCTCGACGAACATATTCGTCACGCACTTGTGATCGGTGTGCAGACATGATGGCCTTGCACACTCATCGTTTCTGGAACTAGGATTCATTCCAATTACTGGAGCGCAGGGGCGACGAGCGTTCCAGTAGTTTGGAATCGCTTGATAGGGATATGCACCGGAACAGGACGATTCCGGTATTGGAGCGATCATGCGAAGAGGCGCGCAGGAAGCGAGTCATGACGACGCGAGCAGAGCGATCGAGTTTTGGACGCATACGCTGAAGCGGCTGCCTGAGCGGATGCAGATCCCAACGGACTTTCCGCGCACGGCGGAAACCGTTTATTCCCTTGGCAGCGTCAGCACGAGACTCCCTGAAACATCCGTCGCAAGTGTGCGTGCCTTCTGCACTCGCAGCGGCGGAACGCTCTTCGATGCACTACTGAGCGCCTGGGCGGCTGCGCTCGCGCGCCGAAGTGGGCAAGACGAGGCACTCATCGCGCTCACTCAAGAGCAGCAGCTCATACGATGCCGTATCGATGACGGCGCGAGTGCCGTCGAGCTTGTGCAACGCACCGCAAGGACCGTAGCCGATGCAGCCGCTCACCATGGCGTTCGTGTTGCGCAGATAGCTGAGGCAGTAGAGTCGGCCAGCGGCAGGGCTCCATGCCTGCAGGTCGCCATGAGCTTCGGCGAGGACATAGCGCTGGCCGAGAAATCGCCCTTCGAGCTGTCACTGCGCGTGCAGGAGCGAGGCGCGAGCCTCGATTGCAGTCTCGAGTTCGCGCGAGAGCTGTTTTCGCCCGAATCGGCCGAAGGGATTCTGACCGGCTGGGTGACGCTCCTTACCGACATGTCGGAGAACGAGAACCTTCCAGTAGGTCGCCTGTCGATTTTGAGCGTTGTGGAGCGCACGCGAGTGCTTCTGGAGTTCAACCAGACGCCCGCTGTCTCGCCGGACCGCATGCTCATTCACGAGCTCTTCGAGCGCGTTGCGCAACGCACGCCCGAGGCGGTGGCTGTGATATGCGAAGAGGAGAGCCTTACTTACGCAGATCTGAATCGCCGCGCTAATCAGCTCGCGAGATTCCTCCGGCGCACCGGGGTTGGGCCTGATGTGATCGTCGGCCTGTGCATCGAGCGAGGCGCCGACATGATCATTGGCATGCTGGGTATCCTGAAAGCTGGTGGTGCATATCTGCCTCTTGATCCCGACTACCCGAACGAACGCCTGGCGTACATGCTGCAGGACTCAGGCGTAAAGCAAGTCCTTACTCAGGAACGAGTACGACCCAGACTACCGGCAACGGATGCGCAGGTGATTTCGATTGACGGCGACAAATCCGCTACCGACTCATACGAAACGTCCGATCTGCCAAACGCGCTGGTGGGAGTCTCACCCACTAACCTCGCGTTTGCGATCTATACATCCGGGTCGACCGGCAGGCCCAAATGCGCGATGAACGAGCATCGCGGGATGGTGAATCGGATCGTTGCCCAAAAGAACATTGAGGGCTACCGGCCGGACGATGTATGCAGCCAGAAGACGTCCCTCAGTTTCGTAGATGCTGTGTTCGAAACATTTGGCGCACTGTGTCACGGCCTGAAGCTGGTCGTCATGCCGGCCTCGGCCGTGAACGATCCGTCAAGGTTGGCGGAGTTGATCGCCGAGCATGCCGTCACACAGCTGATCACGGTGCCTTCGCTCGCCCGTAGCATGCTCGAACACGAGTCGGTCATCCAGAACCTGTCCAGTCTGCGTTGCTGGACTTTGAGCGGTGAGGAGGTCAAAGCCGATCTGATTCGGAAGCTGCATCGAAAGCTCCCGGGGTGTGAGTTCATCTCACTCTATGGCGCATCAGAAGTCTCTTCAGATGTGGCGACGTTTCGTACCTGCGACTTCGATGGCGAGCGGGTGCCGATTGGCCGGCCGGTGCCGAACGTACGCGGATATGTACTGGATCGTTACCGTGAGCCGGTTCCAATAGGTGTCGTCGGAGAGCTCTATGTCGGCGGCGTAGGCGTAGGCCGCGGATACCTCAACCGTCCGGAATTGACTGCTGAGCGGTTTCTACCCGATCCATTCAGCCGGGACGCAGGCGGCAGACTGTATCGAACGGGCGATCTCGCGCGGTGGCGCAGTGACGGGCTGCTCGAGTATGTCGGCCGCAACGATCATCAAGTGAAGGTGCGCGGGTTCCGCGTGGAACTGGGTGAGATCGAGACCTGCATTCTGCAGCATCGGCAGGTACGAGAGGCCGTCGTCGTGGCGAGCGAGCTCGTGGGAGATGACAGGCGGCTCGTCGCCTATGTGGCGCTGTGCGAAAGCAGCGCACGCCCGAGCGTAGCCGCACTCCGTGCGCATCTGAAGGCGAAACTGCCTTCGTTCATGGTCCCAGCCGCGATAGTGGTACTGCAGTCGCTGCCTCGACTGCCAAACGGGAAACTGAAGCGAACCGAGCTTCCGGAACCGGACCTGCAGTCCTTTTCCACGACCCAGTATGAGGCGCCTCAAGGGGCGATCGAAAGAACCCTTGCCGGAATCTGGGAGGATCTGCTGCGAATCGAGCGAATCGGGCGACGCGACAACTTCTTCGAGCTGGGCGGACACTCACTGCTCATTGTTCGAATGATCCAGGCGGTGCGCGCAAGAGGGCTCGACGTTGCGGTGCGCGCTGTGTACTCAACCCGGACACTGGCGGAGCTTGCTCTAGCAGTGAGGGACGCTCCACTGGGAAAACGCGCTGGTGCGAACGACACCGACATCCCCGAGGGTTGTCAGCGAATCACGCCTCATATGCTTCGGCTGGTCAATTTGACCCAAGCAGAGATCGATCACGTCACGCGCGCGGTGGCCGGCGGCACGCCCAACATACAGGACATCTATCCGCTCGCTCCGCTGCAGGAGGGGCTGTTGTTTCAGCATCGAATGGCGGAGCGCGGCGGTGATGCGTATGTGGCTTCCACACTGCTGCAGATTGAGTCGCGCGAGCGCCTGGAGGGCTTAGTCGCGGCACTGCAGAACGCGATAGATCGTCATGACGCGCTCAGGACCGCGTTCCTTTGGAAGGATCTTCGGCAGCCGGTCCAAATCGTTCTCCGAAGCGCGACGTTGCCAGTTGAAAGCGTGGCCCTCGATCGCCGTACGGACGTTCGCAAGCAGCTCGATAGCTGGCTGAACGCGGAGCCGCGGATAGACCTTGAGAGCGCGCCCCCTCTGCGTTTACGGATTGCCGAGGATCCGCACGGAGGAAGGTGCTATGCGCTGCTGCAGATTCATCACATCGCGGATGATGATCAGTCGCTGCGGATTCTGATCGCCGAGATCGCTGCGCACATGAACGGCCGCGCCGATCGCCTGCGGCCACCAGGCCGGTATCGGGATCACATCGTCGCGGTCACAGAACACGCGCGAGAGGCGGATGCTGAGGCGTTTTTCCGTGGGATGCTCGGTGACATCGACGAGCCAACGGCGCCATTTGGAATCACGGAGGTGCGCGGTGGAATAGGAGATATTGAAGAGTGCCGTGCTTCAATGGATGCAACGCTCGCTGAGCGGCTCAGAACGCAAGCGGCTGGCCTCGGAGTCAGCGCGGCCACACTGTTCCACGCGGCGTGGGGACTGATCGTCGCCCGAACATCGGGGCGGAGCGATGTGGCCTTTGGCAGCGTACTTCTTGGGAGATTGCACAGCGACGCCGATGTCGAGAACGTCGTAGGGCTGTTCATCAACACCATGCCACTGTGCTTGCGGCTTAAGGGTGTGTCGGCACGGGCTCTCGTAGAGCAGACTCAGGCCGCGTTGCTGGAGTTACTCGAGTACGAAACGGCGTCGCTCGCCGTAGCTCAACGGTGCAGTGGAATAAAGGCCGGGGCTCCGCTCTTCACGGCACTTCTGAATTTCAGGCGGGGCTCGGACCTGACGGCAGAGTGGCGCCGCGCGACAGGGGTGGAACTGCTGGCAAGTCACGATCGCACCAATTATCCGCTCACGCTATCGGTGGACGACGTGGAGCAAGGGTTTGAGCTCACGGTGCATGCGGATGCTCGCATCGGGGCTCGTCGCGTCGCGGACTACATGCAAATCGCGCTCGAGTCTCTCGTGGAGGCGCTGGAGATCGCTCCGTCTCGTGAAGCGCTCTCGCTGGCAGTCCTTCCGGAACGCGAGTTTCTGCAGGTGGTGCGGGAGTTCAATGCCACAGAGGCCGACTACCCGCGGGATCTGACCGTCCAGGCTGTATTCGAGCGGCAGGTCCAGAATGCACCGGACGCTTTGGCAGTAATCGATGGCGGCAACTCGCTTACGTACTCGCAACTCAATGCTCGCGCGAATCAACTGGCGCATTACCTGATCGGAAAGGGCGTCGGGCGTGGTGATTGCGTCCCGGTGATCATGGAGAGGAGTGTGCGACTGCTAATCGCGCAACTTGCCATTTTGAAATGCGGCGCCGCGTATGCGCCGATCGACACCCGTACACCGCGAGACAGGCGGCAGTTCATGTTGGCCGACAGTGCGGCAAAGTGTGTGCTATCGGACGAACCGACCGATATCGGCGGCTATTCGACCGACAATCCTGGTGTCTCGGTTGCGGCATGCGACCCTGCCTACCTCATGTACACATCGGGGTCTACCGGCAAGCCGAAGGGCGTTGTAATCGCTCACCGCGGCATCAATCGGTTAAGTATTAACGGGGGCTACGGCCAAATCGGTCCAGGGGACCGTGTTGCCCACTGCAGCAACCCCGCATTCGATGCAGCGACATTCGAAATCTGGGCCGCGCTTCTGAATGGTGCGACCGTATTGATCGTCCCGCAGGCGACGGTACTGGACGCACAGCGGCTTGCAGATGCGCTTACCCGACATTCAGTCACAGTGCTGTTTCTGACGACCGCCCTGTTCAACCAGCATGTGACCACGCTGCCCGAGATGTTCTCGACGGTGAATCGCGTGTTTTTTGGCGGGGAGGCTTGCGATCCAAATGTCGTCCGGAAGCTATTGCGTGGGAGTCCGCCACGGCATCTGGTAAATGCGTATGGCCCAACCGAGTCGACTACGTTCGCAACCTGCTATCCGATCGAGGCGGTTGCGGAGGAGGCCAGGAGCCTCCCTATCGGCCGGCCCATTTCGAACACCCGTGTCTACATAGTCAACGAGTCGATGCAGCCGGTACCGATCGGCGTGCCGGGGGAGATTTGCATCGCCGGGGACGGCGTGGCGCTCGGCTACCGTAATCAG
>Ga0268266_10003930_pt1 | contig 14451 bp, 12 predicted proteins | sample KBSS13metaG_FD_190356 | JGI IMG/M metagenome (GOLD analysis project Ga0268266, IMG submission 190356) | Switchgrass rhizosphere microbial communities from Kellogg Biological Station, Michigan, USA - KBS S1-3 metaG (SPAdes) (version 2) | ecosystem: Host-associated > Plants > Roots > Rhizosphere...
TTCGATTCGGCGGGCGATGGTGCGCAGTACACCGTTGACGAAACCTGCTCGGGCCGAATCGAATTCGATGCCCGCCTGTTCGACGGTGGTCGAAACTGCCGCGTGCTGTTCCACCCGGGTGCGCAGCAGTTGGTACGCGCCGAGCCGCAACAGGTCCAGCAGCACGGGGTCGATGTTCTCCGGCGGTCGATCAGCAGCCTTGCCGATGATCGCGTCGAGCAGGCCGCGGGTGCGGCAGGTGCCGTAGGTGAGTTCGGTGGCGAACGCGGCGTCGCGGCCGGTGATGCCGCGCTCGCGCAACAGCGCGGGCAGCGCGAGGTTGGCGTAGGCGTCGCGCTCTGACACCGCGCGCAGCACGTCGAACGCCGCGCGACGGGCCGGATCCAGTGGTTTGCGTCGCGGCGGACGTTTGTTGGGCGGCTTGGTCATTCGGCGTGTGCGGTTTCGTCAAGACGTGCTCCGCGCGCCCAGTCGGCTGCGTTCATCGGCTTCTTCCCGGGGGGCTGGATCTGGCCGAGAAGCACCGGGTGTGAGCCCGTGCCGATGTGGACGCCCTTGCGTTCGATGCGAATCGCACCGGGCGGCAGGCTGTTTGACGACTCCTCGACGGTGACAGGTCCTACCTTGACGCGCAGGTCGCCGATCATCGTCCATGCGCCCGGGTTCGGCGTGACGGCCCGGATGCGGCGATCGACTGCATGCGCGGGCAGGTCCCACCGCACGCGCGCGTCCTCGACGGTGACCTTCGGTGCGATGGTGACGCCATCGGCAGGCTGCGGTACCGCGGTCAGCGAGCCGTCGGCGATGCCGTCGAGAGTCGTTTCCAGCAGTGCCGCACCCGAAATCGACAGCCGCTCAAGCAGATCGCCCGCGGTGTCGGCGGGCCGGATGGTCTCGGTCACGACGCCGTACACCGGGCCGGAGTCCAGCGCAAGTTCGATCTGAAACGTCGTGGCACCGGTCACGGCATCACCGGCGGCGATCGCCGCTTGCACGGGTGCGGCGCCCCGCCACGCGGGCAACAGCGAGAAGTGCAGGTTGATCCAACCGTTGGCCGGGACCGCCAGCAGCCGCTCCGACAGCAGCGCGCCATAGGCGACTACTGCGCACGCGTCCGGCGCCAGCTCCGTCAGCTCGGCGATGAATTCCTCGGAGTTGGGGCGCGACGGCCGCAGCACCGGGATGTCGTGTTCGAGCGCCAACCGGGCCACCGGCGACGGCGACGGCTTGCCGTGCCGGCCCTTCGCGGCGTCGGGACGGGTCAACACGGAGATGACGTCGTGGCGCGGCGACTCGATCAGCCGTCGCAGCGACGGCAGCGCCGGCTCGGGGGTCCCTGCGAAGACGATGCGCACCGCGCCAGTGTAGGGACGCCTACTTCGGGCACTAGCGAGGAGTCTGGTAGTACTCCCGCTCCGACACCCCGGTCATCGGCGCGACGAACATCCACGGGATGGTGCTGATCAGCCGGTTCAGCGTTGCGGCGGCATCGTTGTAGTACTGCCGCGCGAAGGCCAGCTTGTTCTCGGTGTCGGCCAGGTTGTCCTGCAGATTCAGGAAGTTGTTCGACGAGTTCAGCTGCGGGTAGCTCTGGCCGAGCGCCAGCACTGGCGCCAGTGCGCTGTCGAGTTCCTTCTCGGCGGCGCTGCGCTGGGCCACCGATTTCCCTGTCGTGGCCGACGTCAGTGCCGCACGCGCATTGGTGACGTGGTCGAGGATGCCCTTCTCGTGGGCAGCGAAGGTCGCCACGGTGTGCACCAGGCTCGGGATCAACGACGCGCGCCGCGTCAGCTCCACGTCGATGCCCGACAGCGCTTCGGCGACGCGGATATCAGCGCTGCGAATCTTGTTGTAGCCCATCACGAAACCGATGAGCACCAGCACCGCCAGCACCAACACCAGGATGAGCAGAAACCTCACCATGAGCCGCCTCCTCCTCCGCCACCGCCGCCGCCACCGCCGCCGCTGAAGCCGCCGCCGCTACTGCTTCCCGACGAGGACGACGATTGCGACGCGGTGTAGGCGCCGATCGACGACGACAACGCCGACTCGAAGCTGTCGAAACTCGGACCGCTGGAGCCGTGGCTGAAGCCCCATGAGGTCGACGACGACGACGAGTTGTACCAATCCGGTTGTGGCGCAGGCGCTCCCACCGTGGCCTCGTACTTCTTCGCCCACAGCGCTGCGACGCCTGCGGCGACTGCGAACGGGACGTATGCGCTGTAGAGGTCTTTGCGGGCCCCGAAGTCGAACCGTGCCTCAGCGGAGTCGGTCGACAGCATGCGGTGGAATCCCTCTGCCTGCGACCATAATTGGCGACCGCTCTCCGTCCGGCGAGTGCCGACGCCATCGGCCCACGCCCGAACCGACAGCAGGAAGAACGCCGCGAACGGCAGCGCCCACATGGTGGTCGGGAAACCCCATCTGAAGAAGCCGCAGATCATGACCAAAAAGGCAACCGCGTTGGCGGTGCGGACCCACATCTCCTTCTTGCGTTTGACCATCAATTCGTTCTTGAATGCCCACTTCTCGACAGCCTTGGCCATGTCGGTCTTGGCCTTGTTGAGTTTCTGGCCGGCCTTCACGGTCTTCCTGGCCTCGAACTCCTTGCCTGCCGTCATCACATCGAGTGCCGAACCGACCGCGACACTGACGGGATCCACATCGGCCCACGCCCCGTGCACAGCCGTGCCGCGGATGTTCCACTGCTTGTCGTTGACCTGTCGCAGGTCGATCAGGCGTCGCTCGGCGAGGTAGAACAGCGTGGCGGTGAGCCCGTTCTTCGGCACGCTCTCGGTGCGGATGTACTCGGTCTGCACCGGCCCGAGGCCCGGCGGTGGCGCGTACTGCAACGGGAATCCTGGCGGCGGTTCGACAGTGGTGCGGTACCACAGGAACGCGCCGAGGCCGAAAGCCACTGTCAGGCCTGCGATCCAGACCACGCCCGACCAGGACCGGCCCAGGATGCGGTCCCAGGTATACGGCCACGGCAGGCTGATTCGCGGTGGCGTCGGCACGTCGACACCGGCGCGCACGGTGACGGGCGTGCGCGGCGCCAGGCCGGTGGCCGACAACCTGACCGTGTTGCCGTCGACGGAAAGCTCGTCGCACTTTTTGCCCACACCGAAGCCGACCGAACACTGGGCGAGGCCGACGTCGCCCGGCAGGGTCACCGTGACGTCGACGTTGTCGATCTGGTTGTTCCACGAGGGTGCGATCACATTCCAGAAGAACACCGAAGGCGACGTCGGCGGGGCACCCACGCCTCGCGCGAATGTCTTGTCGGCGCCGGTGCTGCCGGGGTCGAGCACTCCGGGGATCCGGTAGCGCATCTCGTAGGTATGGGTGCCATAGCTGAGGTACTTGTCGGCATCGCCGATCTTGGCCACCAGGAAGCGTTCGCCGCCCTCCCACAGCATCTGGTATGACGCGGGCTCACCGTCGACCAGGATCGACATGATTTCGGGCTGCTGCCGCACGCGAGGGTTGTTCTGGTTGGCGACGTCCCAGTACCGGAAGATGCCGTGCCGTCCGCCGGGGAATTCAGCGGTGATGGTCTCGACGGCGTCGAGTTCGCCGTCGCCGTTGACGACGAAGTCGGCCCGGTAATTGCTGAAGACCACCGGATCGGAAACGTCCGATGCGTCGGAACCGCCGCGGATGACCAGCGGCCACAGCAGACCAAAAGTGATGAGCGCCAACGGGATCAGCCACTTGAACAGCCGCCCCATGACCACCTCCTGACCGGCGCGAGTCACCGTGTCCGCATCACCCTATGTGCAACGGGTCGATTTGCACACGCGTTGGCTCCTGATCGTGTCGGGCGCTGAGCACCCCGGTGGCGCGGCGCAGCGCCGCAGCGAGCGCCAGCCCACCGTCGCGCGGCACCCGCACCAGCATCCGGTTGACCGCGGTGTCGGCCCCAAGTCCGGGCGGCCGACGGGCACCGATCGGCAGGTCGACAGGCCCAAGCAGCTGCGCGGTTTCGGGCAATTCCGCGGTGTCGAGCAGGGCCGCCACGGCCGCGGGCGTGCCGTCGACGGCGGCGATGTGCACGGCGGGCGGCAGGCCGACCTCGGCGCGGGCGTCGAACTCGGCGTCGGCGTGGCCGACCGGGTCCCATCGGATCAGCGACTGCACGGTGGGGATCGCCGACTCCGCCACCACCGCGACGGTGCCGCCGTCCTCGCGCGATCGCACCAGCGAGGCCGCGGCCATCCAGCGCCGCAGCGCGTCCTCGGCGGCGCGCAGATCCTGACGGCCGAGCAGCGCCCACGCGTCGAGCAGCAGCGCCGCGCCGTAGCCGCGTACGGCCACGGGTTCGGCGCCGGGCGTCGCGACGACGACCCCCGGTTCTGCGGGCACCTCGGCCACCATTGCGTCCCCGCCTGAGGTGATCACGGGTGTTTCGGGAAACGCCTTGCCGAGTTCCTCGGCTGTGCGCTTCGCGCCGATGACAACGGCACGCACTGCGTCGGATCCACAGCGCGCGCAGCGCAGCGCCGGCTCCTCGCGACCGCACCATCGGCACACCGCGGCGTCGCGGTTCAGCAGCGACAGCGGCCCGGTGCAGTGTCTGCACCTCGCGACGGTGCGGCACCGCGCACACGCCAGCGCAGGTATGTAGCCGCGCCGGGGCACCTGCACCAGCACGGGATGCCCGGCCTGCAGGGCGGCCCGCGCGGCCCGCAGCGCCAGTGAGGGAATCCGGGCCGTGCGCGCGGCCGGGTCGCGCTCCTGCTCGTGGCCGCTGTCGTCGAGTGCGACGACGCGAGGCGAGCGGGCGCGAACAACTTGACGGGGCGCAACCAAGTCGTGCGCCCACCGACTGCGCACCAGCGCCTGCGCTTCCGCGGTGCGGGCGTAGCCGCCGATCAATGCGGCACAACGGAGTTGGTGGGCGCGCAACATCGCCACCTCCCGCGCGTGCGGATAGGGAGAGCGGGGCTCGGAGAGGGTGTCGTCACCGTCGTCCCAGACGATGGCCAGCCCGAGATCGGCGACCGGTGCGAAAACCGCGCTGCGCGTGCCGATCACCATCCGCGCGCCGCCACGCAGCACAGACAGCCAACGGCGATAGCGCTGCGCGGGGCCGAGTCCCGCGGACAGCGCGGCCACCCGCTCCTCATCGATGTATCGAATTGCGCTGGCGTGCAACGCATCAACGTCGCGCTGATCGGGCACGATCGCCAATACACCGCGGCCCGAATTGACCGTAACGGCGGCGGCTTCGGCCAGCCGGTCGGTCCACCGCTCCCCCGGCAGCGCCTGCCACACTGCGCGGGCGGCGCGGCCGTCACCGAGGGCGGCAAGGAACTGTTCGCCGCGCCCGTAGGCGGCCCACGCGGCGGTGTCGACAGGTTTGACGGCGAGCGGCGCCAAGTCAGGGGCTGGTTGTTTTTCGACGTTGGCGTGCCGCGGCGGTACGGCGAGCCGCAACACATCGGAGCGGGTGCCTGCATAGCGCGCGGCCACCGCGTCGACGAGACGACGCACGTCGGGCGTCAGCACCGCCTCGGCCGAAACGACACGGTCGAGCCAGCCGAGCTTGCCGACATGGTCTGTGTCCGAACGTCTTTCGAGTACGAAAGCGTCAACAAGCCTGCCGTGGAAGCGCACCCGCACGCGCACACCGGGCTGCGCGTCGTCGGACTGCTCGGCCGAAACCAGATAGTCGAATTCACGGTCCAGATGCGGCACCGTCAGCATCGGCAGCACACGCGCGATCGGCTCGTGCTCGGCCTGCTGGCGGGTGGTGCTCACGCAGCAGGTCTAGCAGAGGGCACAGACGCGCGGCCGAAGAAGAAGCCCGCCGTGATGAGCAGGATCGAGGCGGCGTACGCCCACCAGATCGGCACGGCCAACGCCTCTGAACCCAACACGAACTTGCCGATCCCGATCATTCCGTCCGACACCGCAAAGCACACCGCGCCCAGCGCGGTCCACGGCGTGGGCAGTCGGGCGAGCAGCGCGGCACACACCATCGCCCCGAGCACCGCGATGTACAGCGTCACCGGCACGGCCATGCCCTCGGCGAGCAGGCGCGGCCAGAACCAGACCAGCAGCACGAGGCAGGCCGCCACCATGACCGCCGCCGCGGCCAGTCGAGGTCCTGTCCGATAGACCAGTGGGATCAGCGCGGCCAGGAAACACAAGTGAGCAATCAGGAACGCGCCCAGACCCAGCACGAAGGACGGTTTCCACCACGGCATCGCCAGCAGAAAATCGCCGGCCGCCGAGAACACCAACGCCGCGATCAGCCATCGTCGTTCCCGCGCGATCGGGTGTGTCAGTGCCGCAATGGCCAACAGCACCGCGGTTAGCGCCTTGACGGCGGGCTGAAGCGTGAACTGGCCGGTGAGCTCGGCGCCCGGGGGCAACCGCAGTGCGGCGACGATGAGGAAGCCGCCATAGCAGGCGCCGACGATCGCGGCGGTCACCCAAAAGAGCCTGGTTCGCGAGTGTGCGTACGGTGTCCCCATGTCCGTTGCTGACGAGAAACCCGCGGTCGACGCCATTCTGCTGAAGGTACTGGAGGCCGTTCCGTTTCAGTTGACAACCGACGGAGGTGTCGAGGCGGCCCGGCAACGGTTCCGCGATCTGCCGCGCCGCACGGTCCATCCCGACGTGCGCACCGAGGACCGCACGATCGACGGGCTTGCGGGCCCGATCCCGATCCGGATCTATCGGCCACCCACGGACAACCAGACAACGCCACCGGTGGTCGTCTTCCTGCACGGTGGCGGCTGGTGCGTCGGCGACCTCGACACCTATGACGGCGACGCACGCAACCACGCGGTCGGAGCCGACGCGGTGGTGGTGTCGGTGGACTACCGGCTGGCCCCCGAACACCCCTACCCGGCCGCGGTCGAAGATGCTTGGGCCGCAACGCAATGGGTGGCGGCACACGCGGGCGAGCTCGGCGTCGATCCCGACCGGCTCGCCGTTGCAGGCGACTCGGCGGGCGGCAACCTCTCGGCCGTGGTGGCGCTGCTGGCACGCGACGCCGGCGGGCCGGCCATCCGCTTCCAGCTGTTGTGGTATCCGGCGACGACGTGGGACACCTCGCTGCCCTCGTTCACCGAGAACGCCGACGCCCCGCTGCTCAACCTCTCATCGGTCGGTGGGTTTTCCCGTTGGTACGTCGGCGATTTGGATCTCGCCGACATGCCGGCGACGTTGGCTCCCGGGCGGTCGAAAGATCTGACCGGACTGCCACCGGCGTATATCGCCGTCGCAGGCCACGACCCCTTGCGTGATGACGGCGTCCGCTACGCCGAACTGCTCGACGCTGCCGGAGTGCCAGTGCAACTGCGCAACGCCGAGACGCTGATCCACGGCTACCTCGGTTACGCGGGGGTGGTGCCGGCTGCGACGGAAGCGGCCGAACGTGGATTGTCGGCGCTGCGGGACGCGTTGCACGGATAAATTCAGCGGCTCACGCGGTCGACTTGAACCGATCCCGGTACGCCCTCGGCGAGAGCCCGAGCTGGCTGACGAACACGCGCCGTAGCGTCTCGGCGCTTCCGAATCCGGCCAACCGCGCCGAGTCCGCGACCGAGCGGCCTGCGTCCAGCGCCGAGCGGGCCGCATCGATGCGGATCATCTCGACGTAGCGGGCCGGAGTCGTCCCCAGCTCGCTTTGGAACAGTCGGGTCAGCTGGCGCGTACTCAGAGATGCTTGTGCCGCAAGCGTTTTCACGGTGTGGTCGGCGCCAGGGTCGGCTGCGATCGCGTCGGTCACCCTGCGCAGCTGCGACCGCTCGGGCGACCGCGATTCGACCAGCGCGGAAAACTGTGACTGTCCGCCTGCGCGCTTGAGATAGACCACCAACGACCGGGCGACATCGCGAGTGAGGTCAGGGCCGTGGTCCTCTTCGACGAGGGCCAACGCCAGGTCGATGCCCGCGGACACCCCGGCCGACGTGTAGATGTCGCCGTCGCGCACGTAGATCGCATCCGGCTCGACGTTGATCGATGGATAGGCACGCGACATCAGGGCGGTTTGTCGCCAGTGGGTGGTCGCGCGGCGGCCGTCGAGCAGCCCGGTTTGCGCCAGGATGAACGACCCGGTGCAGATCGACGCCATCCGGCGGGTACGCGGCCGCAGCGCGGCTACGGCCGCGACGAGTTGGGGATCGATCGGGCGGCCGACCAGGTTGTCACCACCGGAGACCACCACGGTGTCGGTCTTCTCCACCGAGGCGATCGGCGCGGAGACCGCGAGCCGGACACCAACCGACGTCAGCACGTCCTGACCGTCGACCGAGGCCATCGACACGCGGTAGGACGCCCCGAACCGGTTCGCCTCCGCGAACACCTCCGCCGGGCCCGCCACGTCGAGCAACGTCATGCCGTCGAACACCACGAACACGACGTCGCGAGCAGCAGCCATGGATCCAGCATATGTCGCTTTTTGTGGGAAAGATGGCAGAACGGACATGGGCCGAGGTGGTGTCCACACGCCCACACTTGGGCCATGACAACACAGACGATCGCAGGCATCGCGATTCCAGAAACCCAACTTGTCCGCGACACCACCGAATACATCCGGGATGTCGAAGACGACCTGCTCTTCGACCACTCTCGACGCGTCTTCCTGTTCGGCGCGCTGCGGGGCCGGCGGCTCGGCCTCGACCCCGACCTCGAACTGCTCTACGTCGGGGCGATGTTCCACGACATCGGTCTGACTGCCGGCTTCCGCGACTCCGCGCTGCGATTTGAGGTTGACGGCGCCAATGCGGCCGAGAAGTTCCTGCGCGACCACGGTCTCGACGACGCCGCTGTGCGGAAGGTATGGCTCGCGATTGCGCTGCACACCACTCCCGGCGTTCCCGAGTTTCTCGACCCGGAGATCGCACTCGTCAACGCCGGCGTGAAGGTCGACGTCGTCGGGATCGGCCGTGAGGACCTGTCTGAGGAGGTGCGCGACGCGGTCACCGCCGCCCACCCGCGGCCGGACTTCAAGCGGCGCATTCTGCAGGCGTTCAACGACGGCAACGTGCACCGGCCAGAGAGCACCTACGGCACCATCAACGCCGACGTGCTCGCGCATTTCGATCCGACGTTCGTCCGCGCCGACTTCGCCCAGATCATCCTGAACAACAGCTGGCCCGAATAGGCGGTCATGGGTCTACCGTGTGGCCATGGCTGAATCCACGACCGCGCGCCCCGGCATCGATCCCGCCATGCAGGCGCTGCTCGACACCTTCCCATTCACGTTCACCTCCGACGACGATGTCGAGGTAGCGCGCGAGCAGATGCGGCAGATGAAGGCGCCACCGGAAGCGCTGCCCGAGATGCGAATCGAGGAACGCACCATCGACTACGGGGACATCGCCGGCATCCCCGTGCGCATCTACTGGCCACCTGTTTCGCAGCACGACAACCTGCCGGTCGTGGTGTTCTACCACGGCGGCGGCTGGTCGATCGGCGACCTGGACACCCACGACCCGGTGGCCCGCGAGCACGCCGTCGGCGCCGAAGCCATCGTGGTGTCGGTGGACTACAGGCTGGCGCCCGAGCATCCGTACCCGCAGGGCATCGACGACTCCTGGGCTGCGCTGCAGTGGGTCGGCGAGCATGCGGCCGAGTTGGGCGGCGACCCCGCACGCATCGCGGTCGCCGGTGACTCGGCGGGCGGCAACATCTCTGCGGTGATGGCGCAGTTGGCCCGCGACAACGGCGGGCCGGCGTTAGTGTTTCAGCTGCTCTGGTATCCGTCGACGACCGGCGACATGACGTTGCCGTCGATGATCGAGAACGCCGACGGGCCGATCCTCGACCGCGACGTCATCGCGGCGTTCATGCAGTGGTACCTACCGCCCGAGATCGACATAAGCGACCCTGCGAGGCTGCCGCCCACTTTGGCGCCTGCCAACGCTGCCGACCTTTCCGGCCTGCCGCCGGCATTCATCTGCACCGCCGAATACGATCCGTTACGCGACGACGGCGTCCGTTATGCCGAATTACTCTCCGCTGCAGGCGTTTCCGTGCAGCGATACAACGCGCCGACGCTCGTGCACGGCTTCGTCAGCTTCGCGCTCGTCGTTCCCGCTGCGGCCGAGGCCACCAACCGCGGCATTGCGGCGCTGAAGGCCGCGTTGCACTAGCGGCCCTGTGCCCCTTTGACCCGACGCGGGGCTTCCTGTGAAATGGGGAGGGAACCCAGCGACGGGAGTCCCCATGACAGCGCCGAGTGTGCCCGACTACGAGACCGTCATCGTGGGTGCCGGGTTTTCCGGCATCGGCACCGCGATCAAGCTCGACAAAGTGGGCCTGAGCGACTACCTCGTCATCGAGGCGGGTGAGGGGCCGGGTGGAACGTGGTACTGGAACACGTATCCCGGTATCGCCGTTGACATTCCGTCGTTCTCCTACCAGTTCTCCTTCGAGCAGAGCCCAGACTGGTCGCGGACCTACGCGCCGGGGCACGAACTGAGGGCCTACGCCGAACACTGCGTCGACAAGTACGACCTGCGTCGCAAGATCCGGTTCAACACCAAGGTGCTCGGCGCCGACTTCGACGAGACACAGAACCTGTGGCAGATCCGCACCGATCCAGGCGGCGTGGTCACCGCGCGGTTTCTCGTCAATGCCAGCGGTGTGCTCATCACACCCAAGCTCCCCGACATCGATGGCGTCGATTCCTTCGCGGGTCTGACCATGCACACCGCGCGCTGGGATCACGGGCAGGACCTGACCGGCAAGCGCGTCGCGATCATCGGTACTGGGGCCTCAGCGGTCCAAGTGATTCCCGAGATAGCGCCAATCGTCAAGCACCTCACGGTTTTTCAGCGCACGCCGATCTGGTGCTTCCCGAAACTCGACGTGCCGCTACCGCCGTGGTCGCGCCGCGCGATGCGCCTTCCGGGCGGCAGGACCGTACAGCGGCTGCTCAGCCAGGCCTATGTCGAGCTGACGTTCCCGCTGGCGGCGCAGTACTTCACGGTCAACCCGATGGCCAAGAACATGTCGAAGGTCGGTGAGGCGTATCTGCGCAAGCAAGTCCGCGACCCCGACGTGCGGGACAAGCTGACGCCGCAGTACGCCGTCGGCTGCAAGCGCCCCGGCTTCCACAACACGTACCTGTCGACGTTCAACCGCGACAACGTCCGGCTGGTCACTGAGCCGATCGACAAGATCACCGGTTCAGGAGTGGCCACCGAGGACGGCGAAAACTACGACGTCGACGTGCTCATCCTGGCGACCGGATTCAAGGTGATGGACACCGACGACCTGCCGACGTATCCGGTCACCGGCCCCGGCGGCCGATCGTGGAGCAGCTACTGGGACGAGCATCGCCTGCAAGCCTACGAAGGCGTGAGCATTCCCGACTTCCCCAACTTCTTCATGGTCTTCGGGCCGTACGGCTACGTTGGATCGTCGTACTTCGCGCTGATCGAGACGCAGACCCACCACATCGCTCGTTGCCTGAAGCGAGCCCATCGCCGCAACGCCACCCGGGTCGCGGTGAGGCAGGAGGCCAACGACCGCTACTTCGCCGAGATGATGCGCAAGCGGCACCGCCAGATTTTCTGGCAGGACAGCTGCCGCCTGGCCAACAGCTACTACTTTGACAAGAACGGCGATGTGCCGCTGCGGCCGGCCAGCACGATCGAGGCGTACTGGCGCAGCCGCCGCTTCCCGCTCGAGGACTACGTATTCAGTTCCTGAGCGATTTGTGTGCGTTCAGGAGCGCTCAGCGCAACAAAACGCACACAAATCGCACTGTCAGACGGCGGCCTTCAGCTCGTCGACCTTGTTCAGCTGCTCCCACGGCAGCTCGACATCGGTGCGGCCGAAGTGGCCGTAGGCGGCGGTCTGCGCGTAGATCGGGCGCAGCAGGTCCAGGTCGCGGACGATCGCGCCGGGACGCAGGTCGAAGACCGACGTGATGGCCTTCTCGATGCGGGCGGGGTCGACGGTCTCGCTGCCGAAGGTCTCCACGAACAGGCCGACGGGGGCCGCCTTGCCGATCGCGTAGGCCACCTGCACCTCGACGCGCTCCGCCAGGCCGGCTGCGACCACGTTTTTTGCCACCCAGCGCATCGCGTACGCCGCGGAACGGTCCACCTTTGACGGATCCTTGCCCGAGAACGCGCCGCCACCGTGGCGGGCCCAGCCGCCGTAGGTGTCGACGATGATCTTGCGGCCGGTCAGGCCGGCGTCGCCCATCGGGCCGCCGAGCACGAACTTTCCGGTCGGGTTCACCAGCAGCCGGAAGTCCGAGGTGTCCATCGTGTCGTGGCTGAGGTCGGCCAGCACCGTGTTGACGACCTTCTCCCGGATGTCCGGGGTCAGCGTGGCGTCGAGATCGATGCCCGCTGCATGCTGAGTCGAGAGCACGACAGTGTCGAGGCGGACCGGCGTTGTGCCGTCGTACTGCACGGTGACCTGGGTCTTGCCGTCGGGGCGCAGGTAGCCCAGCACGCCGTTCTTGCGAACCTCGGTCAGGCGGCGCGACAGCCGGTGCGCCAGCGCGATCGGCAGCGGCATCAGCTCAGGGGTGTCCTTGATGGCATAGCCGAACATCAGGCCCTGGTCACCGGCGCCCTGCAGGTCCAGCGGGTCCTGCTCGCCCTGGACGCGGGTCTCGTAGGCGGTGTCGACGCCCTGGGCGATATCCGGCGATTGCTTACCGATGCCGATGTTGACGCCGCAGGTCTCGCCGTCGAAGCCCTTCTCCGACGAGTCGTAGCCGATGTTGAGGATGCGGGCGCGCACGGTGTTGGTGATGTCGGCGAAGGCCTCCTTCGCCTGGGTTGTCACCTCGCCGACGACGTGCACCTGTCCGGTGGTGACCAGTGTCTCCACCGCGACGCGGGATTTGGGGTCGTCCGCGAGCAACGCGTCGAGCACCGAGTCGCTGATGGCGTCACAGATCTTGTCGGGGTGGCCCTCGGTTACCGACTCACTGGTAAACAGCCGAGCATCGCTCACGGTTCGAACCCTTTCCGAAACTTAGTTAGTCAAATTATATCCCTGCTTCGCTGCAGCCAACCGTGCGCCACCTTCTCGCGCAACCCTTAACCGCAGCCTGACGCCTGCGTCGGTGTTATCCGCCGCTGCTGTGCAGGAACGCCACGATCGCGTCCACAATACGGCTGGCCATCAGAGTTTTCGAACCATGCTCCAGTGCCGATTCGGTTCCGTCCGACGCAAGCAGCCATCCGTCGTTGTTGTCGACTTCGAACGCCCGATTCTCACCGACAGCATTGACCACGAGCAAATCGCAGCCTTTCCGCTGCAATTTGGCACGGGCGTGGAAAAGCACATCGCCGTTGGCATCGCCCGTTTCCGCAGCGAACCCGACGATGGCCCGCATGTTGGGCAGCTGGCCGTCGGCACGGGCGCGCACGGTACCTGCGAGCACGTCGTCGGTGCGGGTCAGCTCGATCACCGGTGCCGCCGCATTGGGGTCGGCGGACTTCTTGATCTTGCTGGTTTGCACCGTCGTCGGCCGGAAGTCCGCCACCGCGGCGGCCATCACCAGCACGTGCGCATCAGGGGCATGCTTGGACACCGCGTCTTTGAGCTGGGCGGCCGAACCGATGTGGACGACCTCGACGCCGGCCGGGTCGATCAGGCCCGCGGTATTGCCCGCAATGAGCGTGACGTCGGCGCCTCGCTGGGCCATCACCCGGGCCATCGCATAACCCTGCTTGCCCGAGCTGCGGTTCCCGATGAAACGCACCGGATCGATCGTCTCGCGGGTGCCACCGGCGCTGACCAACACCTTGACGCCGGCCATGTCGTAGGGCAGCGCATCGCCGCGTTCGAGCAACAGGCCCGCGAGCGTGGTGATCTCCTCGGCCTCGGGCAGTCGGCCGGCGCCGGTGTCCGCTCCGGCCAGGCGGCCCGATGCGGGCTCGAGAACGATTGCGCCCCTTCGCCGTAACGTCGCGACGTTCTCGACGGTGGCTGGGTGAAACCACATCTCGGTGTGCATTGCGGGCGCGAACAACACGGGACATCGCGCGGTGAGCAGCGTCGCGGTCAGCAGGTCGTCAGCGCGGCCGGCCACCGCGCGGGCCAGCAGGTCGGCCGTGGCCGGGGCAACCACCACGAGGTCGGCCTCTTGGCCGATGCGGACGTGCGGGACCTCGTGAACATCGTCGAAGACGCCCGTGTGCACGGGATTTCCGGACAGCGCTTCGAATGTCGCGGCCCCGATGAAGCGCAGCGCCGACTCGGTCGGCACCACGCGTACGGAGTGGCCGGCTTCGGTCAGCTGACGGACGACTGTGGCCGCCTTGTAGGCGGCGATGCCACCGGCGACGCCGACGATGATCCGCTTGCGGTCCGTCACCGCGTGGCCTTAGCTACTCGCCCTCGGTGTGCTCGAGCAGGTCTTCGTGGATCTCGCGCATGGCGATCGACAGCGGCTTTTCCTGCAGGCCGGGCTCGACCAGCGGGCCGACGTACTCGAGGATGCCGTCGCCGAGCTGG
>Ga0268266_10003932_pt1 | contig 14443 bp, 8 predicted proteins | sample KBSS13metaG_FD_190356 | JGI IMG/M metagenome (GOLD analysis project Ga0268266, IMG submission 190356) | Switchgrass rhizosphere microbial communities from Kellogg Biological Station, Michigan, USA - KBS S1-3 metaG (SPAdes) (version 2) | ecosystem: Host-associated > Plants > Roots > Rhizosphere >...
ACCCGAAATAACGAAATGCAAATTCGCAGTTTTACCAATTAAACTATATCCCCTTTTTTAATGGGAAACTCTAATTAGTCTCCCATTAAAAAACTTAATTATATTAGTTTTACTTAATAAAAAAAAAAGAATTTTTTTTATTTAGAGTTGAAAAATAATAAAAAACTTAAACTATACAAATTATAAAAGAGTTAGACGTGTTTATTAAACTATAAAAATTAATTTAGAGTTGAAAATATATAAATCAATAGGTTTATTTTTATTAGGTAATTTAAACGCTATTTTTTAATGTTATTCACGCCAATCTAACAGCTGGGTTACTAGCTATAGTAGCTGTTTTTGAGGCTCAATAAGACATTTGGCTTTCAAGAGAATGTATGGATTTAATAGACTGGTGCAAGTTTTTTCCTTCTAAACCAGTATTTTCTTGCATATCTTGTAAATCCGGATAATTACTCAAATTGAAAGCACTAGTACTTGAAACGGAACTATTTTTACATTGGCGTAAATTTAAAAGAGTTTGGCTTGATTTAAATTCGTGGCCTGCGAAAATTCTAGTTGGATCATTTGATCTAAGATTGTCAACCGTAGTTTGCAATAATTCCTTATAATAGTAAAGCAGGTTATTTCTAGCTAGTATTAATTGTCTTAATTTTTCATATTCCGCCAAAGCCATAAGGGTAGGCAAATGATTTTGATATAAAAGAACAGTTTGATCCGCCAGGTCAACCAGCATCAATCCATAAACAACTGGTACAGCTGCTAATAGCATTGAATTTTTAAAAATAGGTTTTCCCCTATATACTAGGGATAAGGATTTTAAACTTATCAGTATAATCATAAACATATAATTAATATTTGTATGTTCGCTAAAGAATAATATATTTAAAAAGAATAAAAGACCTATAAGTATATATAAGGCGTAATTGGTTACCAATCCAGTGCTTAATTTATTTATAGATCTACTAATTTCTGTAAATTTATTTTGTAAACCATAAGGTCCAAATGTTTCTACGATTCCTTTGTCCATATCTTTGCTAGTTTGTCCACCTAAAGTAAGTACTAAACCTGATATATATTTATTGTAAATTAATTCTACTGCAAAACGTTGATTTAAAAAACTAAATATATTATAACCAGTATTAGAATATTTGAATTTAATTAAAAGTCTAGGGTAAAATTCTGTAAATAGTATAGATAGCCCAGTAAGAGATATAGTAAAGAATAAAGGTGTCAATTTATATATTACAGGGACAGAAAATTCTGTATTAATCATTATCTCTTGACTTGGGTGTATGAACAATGCATTATCTGAGAAAAAATCTGAACCTAAACCTATAAATATATCTTTAGTTAAAAATCCAAAATATATAGAAAATATAGCTAATATAATTAAAGGTAGACTCATAAAAATATCTCCTTCATGAGCAGCCTTAGATGTCTCATTTTTATAGTAAACTAGAGGACCATTAGGCTCTGATAAGAAAGTAATATATAAAACTTTTACTGAATATAATGTAGTAAACATTGCACCTGTAGTTGCAATAAAATATATTATAACGCTTGATAATTTGTATTGACCGAATGCAGATTCAATTATTAAATCTTTAGAATAAAAACCGGTCATAAATGGGAAAGCTACTAAGCTAAGAGAAGCTATTAACATTATAGAGTAACTCAATGGTAAATAGCTTCTTAAACCTCCGTATTTTCTAAAATCTTGATTGTCATTTACAGCATGTATTACAGCACCAGCACCCAAAAATAATAAAGCTTTGTAAAAAGCATGATTTACTAGATGGAATAAAGCTAAATTATATGAAGACAACCCTACTGCTATCACCATCATACCTAATTGACTCATTGTCGAATAAGCTATAACTTTTTTTATATCTTGTTGGAATAAACCTACTAAGGAACTAAAAACTGTAGTAATAGCACCTACTCATAAAATTATAAGTAGTATAATAGAACTGTATTCTATTATAGGTGAAGCTCTCATTAACAGATATACACCAGCCGTAACCATTGTAGCTGCATGTATTAAAGCTGAAACAGGAGTAGGACCCTCCATAGCCATAGGTAATCAAACGTGTAAACCTACTTGTGAACTTTTAGCCATTGCACCTATTAATAAACATATACCTACAATTATTATTACATTTTCACTTAAGTAAGGTGATAAAGAAAAAACTAAAAAGTAATTTATATCACCAAAAGATCATAATATCGCAAACATACCTATAGTTAAAAAACAATCTCCCACTCTATTAGTTAGAAACGCAGACAATGAACTTTGATTAGCTGCAATTCTAGTAAATCAAAAACTAACTAAAAGATAAGAACATACTCCTACACCTTCTCATCCCACAAACATAAGTAAGAAATTATCAGCTGTTACTAATATTATCATCATAAAAGTAAATAAACTTAAATAACTAAAAAATCTCTGGTTGTGTGGGTCATGACTCATATATCCTATAGAATATACATGTACTAAGGATGATACTATTAATACAGGTATTAACATAGATACTGTTAAAGAGTCAAAATTAAAAGCTCAAGATACGTTAAGTGATTCTACATCTATTCATCTAAATAAGTGTATTGTTACAGGTATGTTGTTGAAACCTACTTCTAAGAAAGCAAATATTGCTAGTATTGTAGTTGTTATAACACAACTACATGTTATTATTTGTGCTCCGCTTACTCCGATTCTTCTACCGAAAAAACCGGACATTATTGATCCTAATATTGGTAAAACTATTAAAGCTAGATACATTAGTTAAAATCTATTGCAATACTTCCTCTTAATCTATAAAAAGCGACTAATATTCCTAGTCCTATAGCAGATTCAGCACCAGCTATCGCTATTATATATACTGAAAAAGTTTGACCTAATATATCATCAAAGCTTATAGCACTTAACAATATTAAAAATGTTACTGATAATAGCATTATTTCTATAGAAATAAGCATTAAAATTATATTTTTTCTGTTTAAAACAAAACCTAAAATCCCGATTAAAAACAAAATTAGTGCAAATCTCATATAATAATAAATAATTTTTTAGTGTTATTGGGACTATTTATAATATGAATATTATAAGTCTTACGTATAATGTTTATCTAAAGTTAAAACCATATATAGCATAAAAAAATTGAAAACAACTTGCTTAATACTACAGGATAATTTGGTGAATAAATAAACATATCCTCTGAGATGACTTGAACACCTAGCCTAAATATTAGAAGTATTTTGCTCTACCATTGAGCTACAAAGGGTTACAGAGAATATCCGATTCGAACGGATGTGATTTATTAATCAAATAAGTTTCAAGCTTACCACCTTAAACCACTCGGTCAATTCTCTTTAATTGCGTTATATTATTTATATATATCAATTCTGTAAGCTTTAATTCCTCAGCGACTCGAACGCTGATATCATTCTTATCAAAAATGCACTTTAACCACTTAAGTAAAGGAATTTTATAAATATTATATTATCTATTCTTTAAACGATATTAGACTAGGTTAAACTTAATGTAACAAGAGCACTCAGATTTGAACTGAGAACATGAAGTTTGAAGCTTCTTATTTTACCAATTGAACTATACTCTTTTTTTTATTATTTTATTTCAATATAAAGAATATTAATCACCCCCACCTATGTCTTCAAAAGGATTATGATCTAAAGGAAGACTGTCTAAAAATTCGCTAACAGATTCTTTTTTTATAATCTTTTCTTCAGCATTAGAGTTTGCTGAACCCTTATTGGGTTTAGAATCTGAAATATCATTATCTTTAAAAGTCTCAGAGTTTAATTTACCTGTTTCTTGGACGTTTGTATTAGGTAAATTAATATCCAAATTTGTATTATTATGGTTATCATTAAAAGCTTTAAGCACATCAGGTTTTATATTAATATGTAATTGTTTTGTTACTTTATTTTTTAATACATTAAATATATCTGGGTTATTTTTAGCTATTTCCTGATACTCTGAGACATTTACAGATTTTTCGCCTTTAAGATACTCCAAAACTTGTTTAACTTTATCTTTTTCTCAAGATGGAGTCTTACCACTGGTTTCACTTTCGCTATCACTGTCAAAAAAATCTTGATAGTCTTCTTTTATATCAGACATATCTTTATCTTCTTGAGGAGTAATTCTTTGATTCTTTTCTAATTTTCTCAATGATTCTAAGTGTTTTGTAGTTTTTTTAATATCTTCGGTTAAACTATCCTGCTCACTTTTTAATCCTAAAGCCTTTTTTATAATGTCATTTTTGTTCATATTTGCGTTTATATATATATAAGTTATATTTTATTTTTTCTTTAATCTTTAAATATAAGTTATATTTTATTTTTTCTTTAATCTTTGTCGTGCCAATCTTACGGCATAATTATTGGCAATGGTGAGGTAATTGGGAATAGTAAGGTAATTGGCAATGGTGAGCTAATTAGAAAAATATATCAATATTTTTGATATATTGGGAGGATATCTTGACTTGAACAAGAAAATGCTATGCCACATACAGCTGTTTTACCTTTAAACTATATCCACCTTAAAACCGGGAGAGAAATTTGAATTCTCATTATTAATGCATGAAATTAATGTTCTAACCAATTAAACTATCCTGGTGTGTAGGAAGAAAAGGAATCGAACCTTCGATAGTTAATAACTATTGAGTTTACAGCCCAACCCGCAAACCAACACACGGAACCTTCCTTTAGGACCTATGGGATTTGAACTCACAATATGGCGATTAAAAGTCGCATGTTTTACCAATTAAACTAAAGTCCCTTTTTTATTTTTCTAGTTATTAAAAGCTTTACAGGTATACATAGATCTATACTAGTGCTATTAAAAAATACACAATTTTTTTATTATTATTATTATATAGCTATTAAATCCTTAGATGCAATACTTATATAATATTTTCATATTTTAAAGATTTTCTGGTTGTAATTTTATCTTGTTTTTTGTCATTTTTTGTTAGTATTTTTGTTTTATAGTTATTATTATAGATCCTACCATCGATAATAATAAAATAATAGAAGTTATTATTAATCACATAGAATGACTAGTATACATTATATTACCTATACTGGTTATATCAGAAACGTCAGAAATTGTTCCATCTCAACTGTTCGAAGATACATGATTCACTGAATCATTATCTGTATATAAGTTTTGGTTACCAGGTAATTGTTTTATTAATGGTACATAAAAAGATATTATGGATATTATACTTAAAGGTATACTATTACTAGTATCACTTATTAGTTCAGATACTCTTATATTTATTAACATCAAAATAAATAAAAATAATATAGATACTGCACCTACGTAAACTAAAAGATAAGAAATACCTATAAATTTTAAACCTACAAGAACTAGATAACAAGATATACTTCCAAATAGAAGTATTAAGTATAATACAGAAATTATAGGGTTCTTTGATGTTATAATTAAAATACCTGAAATTAAAGAAATACCAATTATAACATATAAAAATAGAGGGTTAAATCCTGAAAAGTTGTCACCTATAATAAATATGTTGTACATAGTTTCGAAATATTTGCCGTTTTTTATTAAAATAAAGGATCTTATACATATAATATTAATTTTCAAGAAAAAAGTTAAAATAAAGGATGTTAATATAAAACATCTCGGAAAAGAGACGATTTGAACGTCTAAATGTATTAACATAATATTTAGCAAATATCTCGCCTTACCTATGGCAACCTTTCCTAAATAAAACTTTAAGTTAATTACACATAATTATAAATTTTATTAATTTATGTAGTGGAAATATACCTGAAAAGGTTTTCCTTGGTATTAGTTAAGAAAGTTATTGTTATATATCTTTATTATAGTTTAAATACAAATAATGTTCTCATAATCTATTTCTTACTATAGATTATTTATTTTATTCTAATTTTTTTTGCTTTTTAACAAGTGCACGTACCAATAATAAACTTTTAACCTTATCTATAACTATATTATATGCTAATACACTAAAAGATATATTTCTATAATTATTTAGAAATATAAAACGAATCAGGCCAGACTTGAACTGGCATCTTTTTCCTCGACAAGGAAACACTTTACCATTAAGATTACTGACTCGTATTGCGACCAGCCGAACTCGAATCGGCATACTTCGTTTGGAAGACGAACAGTCTACCAGTTGACCTATAGTCGCTTTATTGCGTAAACTTACATAATTCATTTATCTACCCAATATTTTTTAAGACTTAACTTGAGACCTTAATAATTTTTTAATGTATACATAAAACTCATAATTACATATACAATGATTAATATCTTTAAGATAAAAATATTTGTGTTTTCCAATAATAGAAAACACAAATATTTTTGACTAAGGGACTTTATTCAATATTATATTCCTGCTATTTATTAAAAAGAATTAATTTGTAAACGTGATTTAAATAAACGCACGAATCTAGGAAGTAAAAATTTAGTAAATAAATATATTATTATTACTAAGAATAAAAAATTAAATACAACTTGGTTAATGAAAAAGAATGGTACTAATTGTGGCATTTTAAATAATATTATAAAGATATTTTGTCGTTTCTATATCTATTCCCTTACGAGTGTATATGGAGAGCTTATTTTGAGTCGAATATATAAAAAGGACCTAAGTAAAACAATTGTTTTACTTAAAACTTAAAAGTAAATAATAGTAAATTTATTAAAAAATACTATCTAAATACTTTAAGTATTAACAATATGTTTAATGATAAAAAAAACTAAAACCAATAACAGGACAAATACATATTAAAAACTAAACATAATATACTAAATAAAAAACTTAATCATCACCTGCAGTATAATCTGCAGGTTCTTGGCTAGGGTCAGCAAAATCATCCACTATGCTTCCAGACTTTTGTACTTCAGATTCAGTTATTTGTTTTTTAGATGATTCGGCTTGTTCTTCTTCAGATGCATCTGATTTTCGTTTTCTTTCAGAACTTTCGGTTTGTTCTGTAGTAGTTTCTAAATTTCTTTCATTTTCTGTTTCTTCACCTTCTGTATTATTTACTAGTAGTTGTTGTAATGATTCTTCAAGCGTTTTACGTTCTTGAACAGCTTCATCTCTATTATCTTTAAGCCTTGTCATGGATGGTTGTAAATTATCATAAATTTGTTGTTGTTGCCTATTTGAAAATTGAGCTTTCTCAGCTAGACTATTTTCAGCTTGAGATATTAACTCTGACTGTCTGTTAATAGTATTTCTATCATTAATAATTGTTTGTTCATCAGAAACAAATGTAGAATTCTCTGACTCTAGCGCAAGCTGTTTACTTCTATTACTAAGGCTTTCTATATTAGTAGCTTCTAATATTTGTCCCATAGTGTTCATAAATCTAAAATAGTCAGCTGTACTGGATTGAACTTTTTCTCAATTTTCAGCTACTTGATAGTCAGGATTTACAATTTCAGAATTTGTTTCTGTATCACTATTTTCCGAATCATTTGAAACATATCTAATATGTGACTTTTTTAATAGAGAGTATGAATTAACTTCTGATAAATGGTTTTTAATAAATGAATTAGTATTAATATTTCTAGAAAGTGTACACTTAAATCTTTTTCCAAAGTAATCACCTAAAGAGTAACCTAATGAAGCTGCTAAAGAATTATGACCTATAATAATAGTATTTATATTACCTAAATTTGTATTGTTAAATATAAACCTTTCACCTAATGTATACTTGCTACTTGGAACCATGCTTTGCATCATTTTGTTTTTCATCATCATATATATATTTATTAAAAAAGAATATCAGGGCCTACCGCTTTCCAAAACCATTTATCTGCTTAGCACCAATGATACCGAAGAGAAGCTCCCGCTTTAGGGATTAACTTCTATCCTAACCTAACCTTATTTTTAACCTTAATGGTAAAACCATAATTAAACACCGGTTGAAGGGTTTAAGTAAAAACAAAAGTTTTTACCTAAAAAAAATATAAGGGTTATCTATCCCGTGCAATTTCCATTACACGAACCGTATTTCGACTTAACACCAATTGAAGTCACGCATACGAAACCTATGCACAGGAAGTTATAAAACTGTTTAAATATACTTAGCCTATACATAACCAAACTTATTGCGCAAACCCCTTTCAGCGCCTGACGAGTAGTTAGTGCCCATCTGAGATTTAATTCACCGTAACGTAGTGATTCACGATTACTAGTAATTTCTTATTCATGTAGTCGAGTTACAGACTACAATTCTTGAGTAGTTATATCCACTTTTAAAGATTAGCTCCATTTTACAATATAGCTTCTCTTTGTAGAGGCGTATGTGGCACGTCTATAGCCCACGTTATTAAGGCCATGATGACTTGTCTTGATCCCTATTATTCATACCAATATAACGGCGAAATGCATTAATGTATTTAAATAATGCAAGGGCTTTCGTTAATTAAAGGAACTAACCAAAATCTCACGACATTAACTGAAGACAGCCGTGCAGCGCTTGTAAATAAATAAATAATATATTCAAAACGTGGTAAGATTATTCGCGGGTTATCGAATTAAATAACATACTTCACTACTGGTTTCAGACACGGTCTAATGATTTCAATTTCGGCGTTGCCGCTTTACTCATGAGGTGGAGTGCTTACACTTTCATTTATAAACTAGAGTATTCTAGCCTATGACACTCATAATTTTCTCCTTGGACTACTAGGGTATCTAATCCTTATCGCTCCCCAAGGCTTCGTCCCTCAACGTCAGTTTTTACATGGAATGTCGTCTTCACAGTTGTCCGTATCATTGGTATCACAAAATGTTGACTTTACTCCAATAGTTCAACATTCATCCATAAAACTCTAGAATACTAGTCCCTTATTATTTAGGCTTGATTTTCCGTCTAGGTACCCTTTAAACCTATTAAAGATGAATAACACTTGTATTTTACGTGTTACCGCGACTGCTGGCACGTAATTTGGTCAATACTAATATATATGAATTGTCATTATCAGTCCATATATAGAATTTTATACTTTAGTTCTACATTCTTCCAAGTTGCTGGTTCAGCCCATAGGCTATTGACCAATATCCCTCACTGCTGTGCAATTCTGCCCTGGGCTTTTTTCAGACCCAGTGTGGTCGATCGACCTCTCAGTCACGACTAGCGAAATAAGAGCTAACTTTGTTATTACTCATTCGCGAATGTATCTAACATCTTAAAGCGAAATTTTACTTTTTCTTTATTTTATAAGGGATTTTCTCACCTTACTTCAAGGTAGTTAAACAATCATTTACTCACCTGTACACCACTTCACCTCGTATAAAAATGAGATGACGTTCGATTAGCATGTGTCAAGCATTTGGACAGCGTTCATTCAGAGCCACCATCAAACTCAAACATTGATTTTATATAGTACAATTTTATCAATAAACTAGTTTGTAAATTTAGTTAATGGGTTATTATACTACCCCTAGTATATGTGTTTTTATTTTATAGGTTTTTCCTTATTAATGGGTTTTCCTAATAAAAATATACTTTGTAAAGGTAAACTTATAAATGCATGAGGCTATAATAGACTAATTAAACTTTATAATGAATTAACATAAATTAATATACACATAAGAAAATTAAATCATATTAGAAAAATATTGAGATATAAAATCTATTAATAGTTCAAAAAAAGATAATGATCAGAGGTATAACCTTGTTACAAACCCTTCAATAAGATTTGTATTCTCTCAAAATCTTTGCACTGATCCGGATATGGGTGGTAAATTCGTACTACCTGAATTTCCAGAGTCTCCTCCCGGATTTCCCGATACACCCCCCGAATTTCCCGATGGACCCCCCGAATTTCCGGAAGATTCCTCCCTATCAAGGATAAAATCCTCCTTAACTTTTCTCTCGAAATCGCAACGCTCCGAATACGCATTATAAAAATTACGTTTCGCTGCATTTAATGGGCCAATTTTTTGTCTATATCTAGCAGATTCTCCTGATAAATCTGATAACCGTTTATTACCCTCAGAAACTAAATTAAATTGTTGTTGTATAGTTTCTGTTTCCTTTTGTAAATTCTGTTTTTCATCTACTCATGGCGTATTTTCTGCTTCTCTAAGCAGGTTACCACTTTGATTTCATAATAATTGTATCCTTGATTTAAACACTCGTCCGTCTGACATTTCTTTAAGGCGAGAAAAATATAAATCTAGACTAGTTTGGTAATTTTCTCAGGTTCTTACGGAAGCGTCCTGAAATGACTCTGATACTGTATCACTATCATTATCACTATCACTAGATATGCTCCTAATCAATAATTTTTTTAAAGATACCGAAAATAATTTTATTTTTAATGGTTTTCCTAATAAAAATATACTTTGTAAAGGTAAACTTACAAATGCATGAGGCTTAGGTGGACTATTTAAACTTCATTCCAATGAGTTGTAATTTCTGTTAAATAATGTTTGGAATAAATCACTGAAATATTGTGGAGTTAATCAAGGATATCTAGATGTAGCTGCTCCCTCTACTAATTGTATGTAAACTATGTACAAGAACAAGAACGTTGCTACTACACTAATAATAGATCCAAAACTACTTACAAAATTTCAACCTGCAAAGGCATCAGGATAATCACTTATTCTTCTAGGCATACCTTGTAATCCCAAGAAATGTTGAGGAAAGAATGTTACATTTACACCAATAAATAATATTATGAAATGTACTTTACCTAACATTGTGTTATATGATAAACCTGTTATCTTAGGTATTCAGAAATATCATGCACTAAATAATGCGAATACTGCACCCATAGATAATACATAGTGGAAATGAGCTACTACATAGTAAGTATCGTGGAATGCTATGTCTAGTGATGCGTTAGCTAAAACTACACCTGATAGACCTCCTATAGTGAACATAACTACAAACCCCAATGCAAATAACATTGAAGGTGTCATATGTAATGAACCACCATATACTGTAGCTAATCAACTGAATATTTTAATTCCAGTTGGAACAGCTATAATCAAAGTAGCAGCAGTGAAATATGCTCTCGTGTCTACATCTAAACCAACTGAATACATATGATGACTTCAAACTACGAACCCTAGTACTCCTATTGACATCATAGCATAAACCATACCTAAATATCCGAAAACACTTTTGTTAGAACTTGCAGATATAGTAGTACTTATTATACCAAATCCTGGTATAATTAATATGTAAACTTCTGGATGACCAAAGAATCAGAAAAGATGCTGGTATAATATTGGATCACCACCTCCGGCTACTTCAAAGAATGAAGTGTTGAAATTTCTATCTGTCAACACCATAGTTATTCCACCAGCTAATACTGGAAGAGATAATAATAATAATACAGCTGTTATTACTACTGCTCATCCAAATAAAGCTAATTTATGTAATCTTATACCTGGGCTTCTCATATTTAATATTGTAGTTATAAAGTTCATAGCTCCTAATAAACTACTTACTCCTGATAAATGTAAAGCAAATATTGCTAAATCAACACTAGGTCCACTATGACTTTGTAATCCAGATAAAGGAGGGTAAAGTGTTCAACCTGTACCTGCACCATTTTCTATCAAACTAGCAAACACAAATAATAATAAACTTGGTACTAGTAATCAGAAACTTATATTATTTAATCTAGGAAATCAAATTTAACTTAAGTAGTTTCTTACTTAACTGGACTATGTCTTCATTCAATATAAATATATATTGAAGTTTCACGTGTAGTCTCTGAGGATCTTAATAATAATTTATTATAGTTTCCTGCATATTCTCCCCCTGTATAAATTAATTTAACTAATATAATATTGTAAATTTATTTTTTGAGGAATTCCATGCATACGGTGAAATTGTAATCATAAAGTTTACACTTTAGACGGCATGTCCTATTTTTTAGCGTTTGCCATATCGGGTCCTCCTACTAAAAGAGGTAATAAGAAATTACCAAAACCACCTATCATAGCTGGCATTACCATGAAGAATATCATTACTATAGCATGTGCTGTTATTATACTATTATATAGTTGATTGTCTGCTAGATATTGAACACCCGGTCCAGATAATTCCAGTCTTATTAATACAGAGTAGGCTGTACCCACTAAACCTGAGAATAATGCGAACATTAAGTATAAAGTCCCTATATCTTTAGCATTACAAGATAAGAATCATCTCTCTCTTCATTCGCTTAAATTAATTCTTTCGTTTTTTTCTTGCCTAGCGATTTCTTCTGATAATTGTTTAGAACTGTGAAATTCTCTGGTAGTTTCTTGACCTGAAATTTTTGAGGGATTTATAGCGGCGTTAAGTGAGGTAATTTATAAATAAATATAAATTAAAGTCGCATTAATAAAAATTTTTAACTATACATTTAGATATTTATTAAAAATTTTATAAAAAATTTTTTTTATAATATATCTTATTTACCAATGTACGAGACTTTTTTATTGAATTTATTAGACTAGATTTTATTTAAAAAATAATGAAAAATTCTTTTAATCCTTATTCATAAAATATCTTTATGACTTTCATCCAATAATTACTTTTGGTCAAAAAATTTATTAAATTAATCTAAACGATTACGTTATAAATATATTTTGAATATTAACTTTTTAATTTTTATAGCTTAAAATTATATTATATAATTAAGCGATTTACGTATTACCATTCTAATTTTCCATTTCTCATTATTTATAAAAATATTACGGTTTTTTATATAATTTAGTAATGTTTAATTTTATATATAAGTATTAATTACAAATGAGATATTTATATATATATATATATTATATATTTCTTATAGATAAAATAGATATACCATATACAATACAAGGTATTATTATAATTAAAGCTATTATTATAGGTAATAATATAGTTCAACAGTATGACATAAGTTGATCAAATCTAATTCTAGGGAAACTAGCACGTACTCAAATGAAAGTGAATATTAAAGCCGAAGCTTTAAATCCTAAAGATAAACTATCAATAAGTCCTTGTAATATCATAAAACCTGAATCATATGAAATCAGGTATCCACCTAAAAACAAGGTACTTGTAAAAATACATATTAATACAATACTAGCATATTCAGCTAAAAAGAAAAAAACAAATATAACAGAAGAATGCTCAGTCATAAAACCTGATACTAGTTCAGATTCTGCTTCAGCTAAATCAAATGGTGCTCTATTAGTTTCGGCAATTGCTCCTATAAAAAAAATTATAGCTACTGGACATAAGGGGAACAAGTAATAAATTATTTTTTGAGCTTCAACATTAACTGTTAAATTTAAGCTAGAAGTTAATAATACTACTAATAATATAGCAGAACTTAATATTAATTCATAACTTATTAATTGTGCTGTAGATCTAAGAGATCCCAAAAAGGCATATTTAGAATTAGCAGATCAACCAGCTAATAAAATACCATATGTTGATAGAGAAGATACCGCTAACATATATAATATACCCAAATCTAGATCACCTATAGTTAGTCCGGGACCGTATGGTATAACTGCGTATCCCAAAAGTGCAAAGATTAAAGTAATAACAGGTCCAATAAAAAATAATACTAAATTAGCTTGAGTAGGAGCAATATATTCTTTTAATAATAATTTTAGTGCATCTGCAAAAGCTTGTAATAAACCATAATATCCTACTATATTTGGACCTAACCGTCTTTGCATACTTGCCATAGTTTTTCTTTCTGCTACTGTAGTGAATGCTACTATTAATAGTGCTGGGACTACTACAATAATAACTTCTAAAATGGACATAAGTGTTAACATTTATTTATTAATTTTAGGATAGAAGTATAATTTTTAATAATAATAATATATTCTATTATTTAAAAACACTGATATGTTTAAAACTATATAGGAATAATGGGGAGTTGAACCCCTTCTATTAAATCTGCAATTTATAGGCAGAACCCTCTGCAAATCATTCCTTTTGTTTTTACTTAAGCTGGTAATATAGAATATATAAAAAGTAATACAGTAATAAGAGGATTGTAGCTTTATAATTGTCAAAATTAAAAATAAAAGTTGAAATATACATCTAATACAAAAAAGGATTCCCTCATGCATAAATTAATAATCAATAAAGTAGAAATTGGTTTTCCTTTCTTACAAAATTATTATAATAACCTGTTATTACAATAATTTTTGTTTTATTTAAAACGGTTAAATTTTACTTAATGTAGATCTAAGCTATCTTTAATATATGATGCAGATAATACTACAAACACTTGCGCTTGAATAAATGCTATACCAATTTCTAATCCTGAGAAAGCTAAAATAAATAGTAATGGTATTAGACCTAAAAAGAAGTATATGAATCCGTTACTCATTATATTATAAGTAAACCCAGATAGGATATTTAATAACATATGACCACTTAATATATT
>Ga0268266_10003934_pt1 | contig 14440 bp, 11 predicted proteins | sample KBSS13metaG_FD_190356 | JGI IMG/M metagenome (GOLD analysis project Ga0268266, IMG submission 190356) | Switchgrass rhizosphere microbial communities from Kellogg Biological Station, Michigan, USA - KBS S1-3 metaG (SPAdes) (version 2) | ecosystem: Host-associated > Plants > Roots > Rhizosphere...
TTGGCCGCCACCGACTCGCCATTGACGAAGGGAATGCCGTATTTTTCGGCGATCGCACTCGCCGTCAGCGTGATGCCGGACTGATAGGCGCCGGTGAGCGCAACCACTTTTTCTTCTGTGATCAGGCGAAGCGCCTGGTTCTGCCCGGTAGCGGGGCTGCCCTGGTTGTCGGCAAACACCACCTCGACCTTGGCGCCGCCGAGACCCTTGAGGCCTGCATTCTTCGTCACCGGCAGGTTGCCAAGCGCGGGATTGCCGCTGTTGATGATCTCGACCGCGGTTTCGATCGCCGCCTTGGCGTGCACGCCGGCGCTGGCCGCGTTGCCGCTCAAGGGAAAGATCGCGCCGATCTTGACCGTCTTGTCCTGGGCCGAGGCCGAACCCGCGATCACAGCCGACATCGCGACGGCGGAAAGCAGCCCTACGATATGTTTCAATTTCATTCTGAAAATCTCCGTCCCTGCCGGGCTCTTTTGGCCCTGGATATGCCGGGCATGGCCGCCCGGCGCTTCTCTTATTGGTAGCGCAAGCATTGCATGACCGGTTGGCATCGGCAAGTTGGTGGCCCGCGGATGCCGTCAGACCTCAATCGGCATCGACGATCGACCTCGGCAATGGCAAGTCGGCTTTCACAGCCACGTAGACCGTGTTGCTGACATCGTGGTCCCCGCGCAGACTGTCGAAGGTCACGACATGGGATGCTTTGGTTGCAAACGCGCCGGCCAGGGCACGCTCAAAAGCATCATCCGGCGGATCGTTCGACCAGAGCGCGAAAACACCACCTGGATTGAGATGATTTGCAAGCCGGGCCAGTCCTTCCGGCTCGTACAGCGCGGCGTGGCGCGGATGCAGCAACTTGCGCGGCGAGTGATCAATATCCACCAGCACGGCATCGAAACGCCGGCCCTGCGAACGATGATCGAACCCTTCGGCGGAGGACGACATCGCGAAGAAGTCGCCGTTGACAAAACGGCAGCGCGGATCGCCCGTCAGCTCCTTGCCGAGCGGAAGCAATCCCTGCTCGTGCCATTCGATGACCTCGGCAAGCGCATCGACCACGATCAGGGACCGCACGCCGGCGTTCTCGAGCACCGCGCGTGCGGTGTAGCCGAGCCCCAGGCCGCCAACCACCACGTCGAGATCCGCGCGACCGAGCGCCGCCAGCCCGAGCCGGGCCAGTTCGACCTCGGCCGCGGTAAACTGGCTCGACATCAGGAACTCGTCGCCGAGCTTGATTTCGTAAACATCGACATCGGACATCGGCCGCCTGCGGCGCCTCAGGCTCAGCACGCCCATCGGCGTCGGGCGGAAATCCAGTTCTTCGAAAGAAACGCTCATCCGCCCAGTCCTGACCGTGGCCTGCGCCACAAAATGACCCGGGATTTGCCGGCCCTCCTGCAACAACGCCATCCCCGCGCGCTTGCCAAGGGCGGGAGGTAGCGGGTAGAAGGGCGCCAGATCGCCGGATCCTTACGAATCCGGCCACGAGCAATTGCCCGGATGACCATCTAAGATGCTGATGTCATTGAGCAATTATTGGGGAATGGTGTAACGGTAGCACAACAGACTCTGACTCTGTTTGTCTAGGTTCGAATCCTAGTTCCCCAGCCAGCGGCCCGGCGTGATCCCTCAGAACGTCGCTTCAAAGAACAGCGGGTCCTCGACGACGTTTTGCATGGTCGGCGGCTTCGGTTCGTCGACCCGCAAGACCCCGTCCTTTGCGCGTTTGTTGAGAGCCTCGACGATCTCCGTGAGCGGCATCTTGCCCCAGCGTTTCTTGACTGCCATCTCGTGGTCGACGGGAAGCATCGCAACGCGCAAGCGCTCCATCTGCTCGAGGCCTTTCTCGCGCAGCGTGGCATTGTGGCTGCCATGGTGGCCGACCTTATAGAGGATCGCGCGCTTGAGCAGGTCCGGACCGGTGACGGCCTTGCCGTCCACCGTCCACACACGGTCCTGCCAGGACAGCCAGTTGCCGACCTGCGCATCGGCCGCGAACAGCAACACGTCGCCATGGGAGGACTGGTCGCCGTCGGGAAATTCGATCGCGAGCACGAGGCTGGTATTGTTGGTCAGGCTGTCGAGTTGCAATGCCATTTCGGTCGAACCGCCCAGCCAATCGGTGTCGATCCGCCGCCACGCATCGGGCGCGGCGCCGCCAGGCTGCCAGTAATTCTTTCTGAAGAAATTTAGCTCGGGCGCCGATTGAGCGTAAACAAACGGAATTTCATACTGCTGATCGAACGGAAGGCCGGTATCCGTATTTCCCAACGCCGTGCCTGCGCCATCCATGAACATGCCCAAGCCATCGAGCGCCAGACCATAGGTCTCCTGGTCACGCGCCGACGGGTTGATCTTGCGCAACATCTTCCAGTCATAGGGTGGCCCCAGCACATAGAAGCGCGCATCGGTCCCCGCGGGTACGACCGGCGGATCAGTCGGCAGGCAATAACGCGGCTCGCGTGGCTCGACCTTCGCCCGGACGCTCTTGAGTGCATCGGCCGTCGTGGGGCCCCGCGCCGCACCGAAGAATTCCAGAATACTGCCGAGTTCGGCTGCGCCGCCGGAGTCCCCCGCCAGTTGCAACTGGCTCAATCCCATGCGCAGAGCCGCAAGCGCCTGCCCCTTTTCCTTCTTGATCTTCCTGGTCAGTTCGTCGGCTTCGTTCTCGGTCCAGGCGAGCCAGACCTGCCCGACCTTCAGCTGGTCGAATGATGCAGCGGCCTGGACGAAGCCGGAAAGATGATCCCAATGCTCATGCGTCGCGACCAGGATATCGATCTGGCCGCCCGTGACCTCGACAATGTTGTCCATCACCTGCTTCATGACCGTGCTTGGATCGGACGTACCCAGCACCACGCCGCAGTCGATCATGACGTAGAACGGACGGTCGCTGCCGTCGTTGCGCGGCAGCGAAATCAGGAAGCAATCGCCGAGCCCCTGGCGATACATTCGGACCTTGGCACGGTAAGGCGCGGCAGATCGCGATCCTGACCGCTGTGCGGGCGCGTTACGGCCGGCGGGAATCGGCCGCTTCTTGGCCACCGGCTTTTTCTTCGCTTTCGCTTTCTTCACTTTCTTCGCCAACGATGCCTCCTATTCGCGGACGCCATGCACGAACGCAAACGGCTCGCGGCGCATTTGGTCGCCATCGCCAAAATAGTTGTCGCGCAGGCCGTAATCTTCGTCGCTTGCGGCGGCAACCAGTTGCGGCCGGATTTGCTCGCTGATTCTGAGCCTCTTGCGAATGAGGTACCGAATCCTGAAAGTCGCCAGACTGATCAGCAGGGTGGAGCCGCTCCGTATCCTCATGTTGGGCAACGCACCCGGTCTGAAGGTCTGCGTGATCTCGGCCACGATGTCGGATTGGATATTTCCGTCCGGCCCAACACGCCGTGCCGACCGTACCGAATGTACCTCGATGAGGCGGAGCCGTCCCGGAACACCGTCAACCGTCAAGGGCTCCGGCTCCTTGATACGCTTCAGACCGAGATTTTCGATTTCCTCGTCCGTGACTTCGGGACTCATCAGCCAGTGCCAGAACTTTCTCGCGTTTTCGAGGGATTGCTCGAATGTCTTCTTGCGATCGACACTCCCCGCACAGTCAAATGTCAGCTGCTTGAGGATAGATTGAAGCTTGTTGGCGTCGATCGGAGACGGTGGAGGTTCCCAGAGCAGACTATCGGGCGAAAGGCTCTTCACGTCCTTCGGATAGATGCCGCGATCGCGGAACGCCTCGATGAACGCGACCCGGTATAGATGTTTGTCGACAGGCACCAGATCCGTGTCGGCCGTAATCAGCGCGCGGACGTATTCGCCGAATGTAAGGTCGACCGGAGGACAATAGTCGAGAGCCCGGATGCACATATCGAGGACGTGACCGGCGACCTTGCTTGCTTCGTCAGCCAGACGATTGACGAGATCTACGGAAATCTCGCCCAGAGGAAGCACCCCGGTGCCGCCGGTCGCGAGCCGCAGCAAATCCGCTTTGCGGCGCTTGTAGATTTGCAGGAAGGCGCTGAACACGGCTGATACCAGCACCGCACCGCGGGCGTGCGCCTCGGTTGCATTGGCGTAGTCCGTCCGGCTCGCCTGGCTGCGGACCCATATCCCCCTTTGCTGGGTGCCGTCGCCGTTGCCGGTCTCTTCTACCTTCGTGACCTTGCCGATATAGTCGCGGAGGGCTCCGTACCGGTCGGTGGCCTCACCAAACTGCACCGCAAGTTGCCCCAGTAGGTTTTTCTGCTCTAGATCTCCCCGCGTCGCAGCGATCTGGTGCTTGAGCGCCTCCGGCAACGTGAAATGCTGGAATAGCGCGATGATATCGGCAAACGCCTCGTGAAAAGCAAAGACATCCGGGTTGGTCGGTTCGATCGATCTCAGATGCAATCCATGGAGCAAAGCGTGGGTCGTCTCATGCGCCACGATATCGTGCGACAGCGCCGTAAATACGACGCCGCCCGGAAACATGGTTCCGGAATTCGTGCTTGAAGCCGTAAAGTATCCCAACAGCAGAGCCTTGCGCTCGGGACTATAATAGGCGTTTTGCGTACGCAACGCGTGCGGATAGATCCGCAAGCGCTGGATGTATTCGTTGCCATTGGCCCGCGTCCTACGCGGCGCCCAGAGAGCAACGCGCCCAAGCGCTTTTTCGAAATGCTCTATGGTCTTCATGGACACCGCATAGACCATCTGCTGATGGAATTGCGGATTCGCCTCGGAGGGGGAGATTCCCGATTGAGCGAGGATGTGCCGATTGTCGAGGTCGACCGGGGCGTAACAGCACTGACTCGCCGGATCGATATCGATCACCTCGATGTATTCTCCGACTGGGCCTGGCTTGAGATTCTCCTCCCAGCGGACATTCAGGACGGCTTCGTTGATATCGACCGTCTCGAGGCGTGCGCCGATCGACGGATCGTAGGCGTAGACCCGCAATTGCCGATGTGCCGGCTCGCGCGTCTTTGGATCGGTAGCATGTGAAAGGTGCAGTTGCTCGAGCGAGTTCGCACCCAGCACAGGCGCCGAGGCGACGCTAACCCTATCCCGCGCGCTGGCACTATCCAAGGCGTCCCGCAGGGCCTTTGAAGCTCGCGGATCGGCGGCCAGAGCGTCCGCAAGACGGCGCAGATCAGCTGGTGATGCCGCTGCCGGGTCTTCAGGCATGACGGCTTCGATCGCGGCGTTCTGCGAAAGCTGTAGCGCCTCGAGTTCAAGCATCTGCAGGTGCGGACCGGCGGCGGGCTGCACGCCGAACCCGGTCAAGATCTGCTGGATCGGAAATGAAACCGTATCGCGCGCGGTCTGGCGCAGCGCTGCCGCCGCGGCCGGCACTTTCGCAAGCGCCTCATTGGCGCGCAATTCGCCCCGTCCGAGGTGCTTGATTTCTGCTTGATTGAGCTTGGCGCTGCTGAACAGCGCCTCACGAATGGCTTCGACTTTCATCCAGGCTTGCGGATAGCCGTCGACGCTGGCGCGATTCTTCTGCAGCCAGATTGCCGCCGCGGCAGCGACCTGCGGTGTCGCCGCCGACGTTCCGGCGCCGTCGAAGTCGACGATATCGCTGCAACCAAAACGCGCCCAGGGCAAGTTCGGGGTCGGCGCGGCGATCGCGGTCCCCATCTTGCTGTCGGGACCATAATTGCCGGCCATCAGGCGAATGCCGAGATCGGCATAGGGTTTTCCGTTCGCCATCACGCCGCAGGCCGCGGCGACGCGGTTGAACCGCGCCGGATAGACAATGTTGTGGGTCGGCAGGTTGCCGAAATTGTTGCCCGCCGCGGTGACGATGAAGACGCCCTGCTCGTACAGCGCGTTCACGGCATCCGCCCATGCCTGCGACGCCAGGCCGCCCATGCTCATGGTTATGATGTCGACGCGATTGGCGCCCGCGACATTGAGCTTGTGCACATAGTCGAACGCCTGCGCAATCGAGCTGTTGCTGAACAGCACGACGCGGTTGGCGACGCGGACCGGCACGATTTCCGCAAAGGGCGCACCGCCAAGCACGGGTGGTTGTCCCGGCAGCGCGGTGCCGGCGAGGATGCTGAGCGTGCCCGTGCCGTGGCCGAGATTCGTGAATAGTCCGCTGGTCTGGTCGCTGGCGTCGCCGGGGTTGTCGTCTTCGACGAAATTGCGCCCGATATCGCGACGCAGCCGCTTCGGCAGAGTACGATGATTGGGATCGTAGCCGGTGTCGAAATGCGCAATACGGACCTTTGAGGCCACGTCCGGCCCGGCGATCGCGTCGATGGCGTCGTTGAATTGCGAATGCGAAGCGGCGCGGAACCAGTAATTGTTGCCGATGTCGCGGGGAAAATCCGGGCTTTGTGGGTCGGGCGCCCCGCATGGCTGTACCAGTGACTGGCCGCCCTCGGTGGACTTCCCGGTGATCCACCTTTGCTCGATGTCAGGTTCGGCGAATGCAGGCGCAGGCGCGCCGGCCACGCCAAAACCATCCCGCATCAGCGAATGACAGATGTCCCAGCCATTGGTCTCCGCAAATCCGAGCGGCGGCGTCAGGACATGCCAAACCTCGCCGGCCGCGGCGCCAAGCGCAGGCTGCGCGTCGATGCTCTCGAACAACCGCGTGGCCTTGAACTCCACCGGCGCCGCGCCAAAGCTGAGCCGCGAAACAGCAAGACCTGGCGCCGCCTTCACGAGAATGCGTGGCATCAGAAAACTCCCTCACCGCCCATCAATCGCCGGAGCGCCGGAGCCTCAACATCAATGCTGCAACATAGGCAAACTTCGCTTTCAGCGTGTGTGAACTAGATTACAAGGATCCAGCCAAAGATATCCGTTACGCAAACGGAACGGATATCGCTGCAATCGATGCCGCAACGGCCTCCGGCTAGGCCCGCCTCGGCGGCAAGGCCGGCACCGCCGAATTCACCAGCCAGCTTTCTCGCCGCCTTCCACCAGCCTCCACCCCGTCAGAAACCCGCCGCCACGGGCAGCTCCGCGATCATGCGAATGCCGGGCCGCCTTCGCCAGCGAATCTGCGAGGGCTTGACCGCGAGTTGAAGCCTGGGCCAGCGCGTGAACAGCGCCTGCAGTGCGCAGATCGCTTCAATCCTCGCGAGCTGATGGCCGAGGCAGAAATGAATTCCGGTCCCGAAGGACAAATGCCGGTTCGGCCGCCGCTCCAGATCTAGCCGTTCGGGGCATTCGTTCGCCTGCGCATCCAGATTGGCCGCGACGATCATCGCCATGATCCGGTCGCCCTTCTTCAACTTCACGCCGTCGAGATCGACATCCCGGCGCACGTAGCGCGGTTTTGAGAATTGCACCGGCGAGACGAAGCGCAGGAATTCTTCGACCGCCAGCCCGGCGCGACTCCAGTCTGCCGCGAGCCAGTCGCGCCGCGCCGGATCCTTCAGCAGTTCGAACACCGATCCGCTGATCAGATGCGTCGTGGTCTCGGAGCCGGCGTTGAGCAGCAGGAACACCATCGCGACCATCTCGTCCGGGGTGATACGCCCGCCTTCCTTTTCGACCCGCACCAATTCGGCGATCAAGCCTTCGCCGCCTTCCTCGCGGGCAACCTGCAGCCGCCCCTGCAGATAGCGGCGCATCTTGAAAAGCCTGCCGATCAGCCGCAGAAAGCTGAATGCGTTGCTGAGATGCGCCAGTGAGTTGGCCCATGCGATGAATTTCGGCCGGTCGGCCGGTGGCAGGCCGAGAAGCTCGCAAATCACCGCAAGCGGCAGCATCCGCGCATAGCGCTGCACCAGATCGGCCGGGGTGTCCGCCGCGAACAATTCATCCGCGAGGCGATCGGCAATAGTGCGAATGTGCGGCTCCATGTCGAGCACGGCGCGGCGGCGAAACGCCTCATCGACGATGTTGCGCAGGCGCGTGTGGTCCGGCTCGTCCATCGTCAACATGTTGTTGGCGACCGTTCCGATCACTTTCGGCATCCACCAGGGCAGCCCGACCAGCGCCCCGCCCTCCTTGCGCAGCGTGAACAGCGCGCCGTCCTTCAGCACACGAGCAGCTGCCTCATAGGTCGTGGTGACCCAGACACGGCCTATGATCGGGAATTTCGTCGCGACGGCCGGACCGATTGCGCGCAGTTGCGCGACGCCGGCCTGCGGATCACGAAAGAACGCCTCGCTGGTGAAATCGAAATCGACATGTTGTGCCATCGTGCCGTTCCACGCTGCCGTTTCGCCACCCGATCAAGATGGTGCGCGACAGTGAAGCCGCAAGCCTCGCACGTTCGATCGCCCTCGCCGCAGTTTTGTCGGGATTGATGACCCTCGGGCACGCCGCTCACACCGGCGGCGTGCCGTGGGTGTGGAACGACTCGATCGTCTTCAACCCCCAGGCCTGACCCTTCTTGCGCTCTTCCTCGGTCCAGACGATCGGCTTCCAGTCGGGCGCGAGAATGAGGCGGGCGCCGGCATTAGCGACTTCGACGCGGTTGCCGCCGGGCTCGTAGACATAAAGGAAGAACGTCTGCTGGATCGCGTGCTTGTGCGGGCCGGTTTCGATGTGAACGCCGTTTTCGAGAAAAATATCGGCGGCGCGCAAAATCTCCTCGCGGCTGTCGAGGGCGTAGGTGACGTGATGAAAACGGCCCGCCTTGCCGTAGTGGTCGCGGGTGTAGGCGAAATCGTAGCTCTTGTTCGACATCGTCATCCACATCGCCGCTTCCGTGCCGTCATTGAGCACGATCTGTTCCGTGGTACGCAGGCCGAGGTAGTTTTCGAAAAACAGTCGGTTGGCCTTGATGTCCACCGCGAGGCAATTGAGGTGGTCGAGCCGGCGGACATTGACGCCACGCGCCGGAAACCGTTGCGCCTGGTTCTTCAGGGCGGGCTTCAGTTCGGGCGGCGCCTGGTACCATTCGGTCTCGTAATAGAGTTCGACGATATGGCCGTCGGGATCGCGGCAACGGAATGCCGGCCCCTGCCCCATGTCGCCGTCAACCCATCCGATGTCGAAGCCCGACCCCTTCAGCGCGGCGACGCGGCGCTCCAGCGCCTGCGGGCTGCGGGCGCGCAACGCCATGTGCTCCATGCCTGAGGTGTTCGACGCCGTCAGCTTCAGCGAATAGCGCTCGTAATCGTCCCAGCCGCGCAGATAGACCGAAGCGCCCTTCTGGCCGCTGACCGTCATGCCCATGACGTCGACGAAGAATTTCAGGCTTTCGTCCGGCTTCGGCGTCAGCATTTCCATATGGCCGAAATGGGCGAGATCGAAAATCGGCTCGGGGGTCATACGCTTTCTCCTGACCGTTGAATTCTTTCAGTCCGTCATACCCCGCGAAGGCGGGGTATCCAGTACGCCGAGCTGTCGAGAACAACCGAGACGCCGCGGCGTACTGGATCATCCGCTTTCGCGGATGATGACACCGTGCGGGTGCTACCGGAGTGCCCGCGTCGCGTCGTCGAACAGTTCATCCACCGAGAACGCACGCGGGATGAGTTTTTGCTGCGCGGAATAATCGATAATCAGCTTCAGCGATCGCTGCATCTCGCCTCGGTCAAAACGCGGGGCTGCGGACGAAGCGGCCGCAGATTCGGCGAGCATCCGATGCACCTCCCGCACCACATCCGGATGCTGCTCAGACAGGGCCCGGCTCACCACCACCATGTGGTTGATCGGCACCACCTTGTGTTTCTCGAACCAGGCTTTCTCTTCCGCAACGACATCGGCAAACAGCGGCTTCAAATCCGGATGGTCCGACTTCTCGCCCAGCACGGCATCGAGTTCGCCGTCGATCAGCATCTGGATAATTTGCTTGCCTGCGGGCGCCCGCTTGGTCGTATCGACGAATTCGGCGACATGGGCGTCTTCGAACGTCACCCAGTCGATCGAGTCGAGATCGACGCCATAGTCGTTGGCGAGAATGCCGCGCAGCCATGCGCCGGTCGTGGTGGTGAAGGAGCGAATGCCGACGCGCTTGCCATTGAGGTCGCTTGGTGTGAGCTTTGCCGCCTTCGCATTGTAAAGTGCGTGCCCATGCTGGAACCGCGCCAGCACAACGTCGGGCAGCAGCACCATCGGCTTCTCAAAAGATTTTGCCATCAGATAGGTGACGATCGCCATCTCCGAGACGTCGAACGCCGCTTCGCGGACCATCGGCTTGAAGCCTTTGTTGGTCGGCGAATACGGCACGAAATCGAATTCGACCAGATCCGACCGGATCGATCCATTCTTCAGCGCGGCCGTGCCGGGATGGTCGCCGAGCAAGGTACGCAGGCGCATCGCCACCTCAGTCTTCCTCCAGCTGATCGACATAAACGAGACCGGCCTTCGCCAGCGGCTCGCGCATCTTGTACATGTCGAGCCCGAGCACGCCCGCCGCCAACTGTTTGCGCTTGCCGTCTTCGTCGGCGACGCGTTTCTCGCCCTTGGCGACAACGTCGGCCGCGTCCTTGCGCCCGATCACCACGACGCCGTCATCGTCGGCAACCACGGCGTCACCGGGCACGACATTGATCCCGCCGCAGACCACCGGCACGTTGACCGCGCCGAGCGTCGCCTTCACCGTGCCCCTGGCCGAGATCGCCTTCGACCACACCGGAAAGCCCATTTCACGCAGCGATTTGGCGTCGCGAACGCCGGCGTCGATGACGAGCCCCTTGACGCCGCGCGCCATCAGCGAGGTCGCGAGCAGATCGCCGAACATACCGTCGGTATTATCCGTCGTGCAGCCGACGACCAGAATGTCGCCGGGCTGGCACTGCTCCACCGCGACATGGATCATCCAGTTGTCGCCGGGCTGCGCCAGCACGGTCACGGCGGTGCCTGATGTCTCGGCTCCGCTCCACACCGGCCGCAGATAGGGCTTCATCAGCCCGAAGCGGCCATAGGCCTCATGCGCGGTGGCGACGCCAAGCGCGCCCAGCCGTTTCACCAGGTCGGCATCGGTGCGCTTGATGTTGCGGACAACGACGGTCTTCATGCCAGCTCCTCCATCGCCATCGGGAACAGCCGCTGATAAGCCTCGCCATAGGTCATCGGCTTGCCGGTATTGCGGCCGCCCTGCACGCCGCGCTGCAGCGCGACCCGCTCATAATAGGCCCACAGATGCTTTTGGGCGGCGAGAATTTCGAACGTCTTGCGCTTGATCTCCCAGACCTCGTCGATGTTGAGGATCACCTGCGGCTTGAAATTGCACATCTCCGGCTGGTGCGGCTCAAACAAAAATACCGGTGGGGCTGAGTAGGTGTATTTGGCGCCGGGCTTGTGGCCCATCGCCTGGGCGACAACGCGGGTTTCCTGGGCGAAGTGCGCCGCGTTCGGATGATCGAAATTATAGGGGTCTTCCAGCGCGTGGGTCAGCACGAACGACGGATTGAGCTCGCGGTAGATATCGACCATGCGGTCGAAATGCGCCTCAGTCAGCCGCAGCGGGTAGTCGCCGGCGTCGAAGAATTCGATCTCCGCGCCGAGCATTTCCGCGGCGCGCTGTGCCTCGTCGCGGCGGCCAGCCTTGACCTTCTCCATCGTCGCGCCCGCCTCCTTCCAGGCGAACTGGCTTTCGCCGCGCTCGCCGAACGACAGGCAGGCGATCTTGACGCGGTAACCTTTCTTCACATGCAGCGCGATCGCGCCGCCCGCGCGCCAGACGAAATCGCCGGGATGCGCCGTGACCACCAGGCCCGTTTTGCCAGTGTTGCTCATGATCGGAATTTCCTCCTTCGCGTGTTGCACGTAACCGGCCGCACCGGCCGCGTGACTATTGTTTGGCGATCCCTGCCCGCTCGATTACCTGAGCCCATTTGTCGATATCGGCCTTCAGGCGATCGAGGATTTCCTCGGGCGAGCTGGCTTTGGCCTCGATGCCGAGGTCGAGCGCACGCTTCTTCAAGTCCGGCATCTCAAGCACCTCGCGCAGCGCGGCGTTGAGCGTCTTGATCACCTCCGGCGGCGTGCCCTTCGGAGCGAAGATCGCATTCCAGGACCGCGCCTCGAAATCGCCGCCGCCAGCTTCCTTCACCGTCGGCACGTCAGGCAGGAATGTGGTACGGACCGTGCCCGAAGACGAGACTGCAATGGCCGCCTTGTCGGCAACGTGCGACTGCACCGCGGTGTAGTTTTCGATTGCCATCTGGATATCGCCGCGCAACAGCGCGATCAGCACATCCGGCGAGCTGCGGAACGGCACGATGGCGACATCGACCCCGGCGGTCGATTTGAACAATTGCGCCGAGAGGTTCTGGGTCGATCCGACATTGATGGTGCCGACATTGAGCGTGCCGGGCTTTTCCTTGGCCGCCTTGATGAATTCAGCCAGCGTTGGATATCGCGCGCTGGCTTGCGTCACGAAGATGAAGTCGAAATAGCCCATGCTCGAAACCGGAACGAAATCGGTCACCGGATTGAAGCCAAGGCTCTTGAATAACGATACCGAAATGGCGGTGCCGTTGGAAAACAGCGCCAGCGTATAGCCATCCGCAGGTGCCGACAGCACGGCGCGCGCGGCATTGATGCCGCCGGCGCCCGCCATGTTCTCGATGACGAAGCGCTGACCAAGCTTTTCACCAAGCTTTTCGGTAACGAGCCGCGCCGTGACGTCGGCAACCCCGCCCGCACCGAACGGCAGGATCAGCCGCACCGGCCGGTTCGGATAATTCTGCGCCTCGGCGATTTGCGGCACCAGCAATGTCGCCGCCAGCATAGCCATCCCGGTGAACGACACGCGGCGCCGGCTAAGGGTGTATCGCTTTTCGGCCATCGCACGCGCTCCTTCAAAACTCGAACAGCCGCGCCGGATTGTCGACCAGGATCTTCTGCTGCAATTCGGGCTCCGGCGCAAACAGCGGAATCAGGTCGACCAGATCGCCGTCATTGGGCATCACCTTCACATTGGGATGCGGCCAGTCGGTTCCCCAGATTACGCGGTCCGGCGCGGTCTCGACGATGCGCCGTGCGAACGGCACCGCGTCATGGAACGGCGGTCCGCCAGAGGACACCCGCTCGCAGCCGCACACCTTGACCCAGCACTTCTCGTCGCGCTGCATCAGGTCGATCAGCGTCCGGAACGGAAGCTGGTCGAGACCGTCAGAAGCCTTGACACGCCCCATATGATCGATGGTGTAGCGCACCGGCAGCTTTGCCAGCATCTCGGCATATTCAGGCAAATCGATCGCATCGAAATGCAGGTCGATATGCCAGCCGAGCGGCGCCACCATCGCGACGATGCGGTGGAAGACGGCCATATCAGGCACCCCACCGAGATGGCGCACGAAATTGAAGCGGCAGCCGCGGAAGCCGCCCTCGTGCAATTCGCGAAGGCCACGCTCGGTAATGCTATCGTCGATATTGGCGACGGCGCGAAACGTGCCGTTGCTGACCGCGATGGCGTCCAGCGCCACGCGATTGTCGGTGCCGTGCACACTGGCGTTGACGATGACGGCGCGGCCGATCCCGAGCTTCTTGTGCAGGGTGCGGAAATCTTCCAGCGGCGCATCGGGCGGCGTATAGGGCCGTCCCGGCGCATAAGGGTATTTGTCACCGGGGCCGAAGATATGGGTATGCGCGTCGCACGCCAGCGCCGGAAGCTTGAATTTCGGCGTTCGCGTATCGGGATCGGGCCCTGGAATGGTTGGCTTGTTCATGGCGCCTTCTGCAGTGTTGAACTCGCGCTGGATAATTTCCGCAAAAACTAGTCGGCCGGATTTTCTTTCCGCTTTGCCGCGGATGGCTGGGCTGGCTTTGCCCGACTGTCGATGTGGTCGACGTCGGACGCCTGCAGCGAGGCGACCGTCGCCGTGACGAGTTGCTCGATCGCTTCCGCCATGTCAGCGCCATCGGCTTCGCCGCGCGACAGCCGCGTGACCCGCTCCGGGCTGACGAGGGTATAATAGAGTGCGCCGAGCAGGAATTGCGACCGCCACACGATCGTCGTCCGCGGCAGATGCGGCAGGGTTTCTTCGATCGCCTCGATGAAGGCGTTGGTGGTGTCGTCGAAGATCTCGGCGATGATGCGCCCTACCACGGCGTTGCCTTCGGCCGACATCACGGCCCGCAGCCGCGTGAAGCGCGCGCCGCCGCCGGCAAGGTCGCTGCTCGATGAAAACGCCGGCTGCACATAGGCCCGCACGATCGCTTCCAGCCGGTCCTGAACGTCGCGCACGCGCCTTGCCGCCACCAGCAACTCGATGCGGCGCTTGTTCATCGGCCCGCAATGACGCTTGTAGATCTCGAGCAGCAGCCCGTCCTTGCTCTTGAAATGATAGGTAATGCTGCCCGGATTGGCGCCGGCTTCCAGCGCGATGTCGCGGATCGATACAGCATTGAAGCCGTGTGTCGAGAACAGCAGTTCAGCCGCGCTCAGGATGGCTTCCCGCATGTTGGGATTTCGCGTCATGGCATTTGCTTTCCGCTCTCGACTTTTGTACGTTTGTACAAAATATCAGGTCTAGTCAACAAACATCTGGGCGACGCACAGCCCGCCCGACTGGACGGAATGACGAGGGAG
>Ga0268266_10003935_pt1 | contig 14440 bp, 16 predicted proteins | sample KBSS13metaG_FD_190356 | JGI IMG/M metagenome (GOLD analysis project Ga0268266, IMG submission 190356) | Switchgrass rhizosphere microbial communities from Kellogg Biological Station, Michigan, USA - KBS S1-3 metaG (SPAdes) (version 2) | ecosystem: Host-associated > Plants > Roots > Rhizosphere...
GCTGGCCTCGCCTACTCTTGAGGAAAGTCAAGAAAGTTAGAAATTATTACTCAATAGCCATGCTTTCATTTCCGACCAGACCAGAAAAGGGATGTCGGTAAGGAAGCTTGGAGCGGCGGGTCGAATACGAGGTTACGCGTCTAAGAGGCAATTTGGAGAATAGTGATGCAAGACAATCTTAGAAACCTACTCACCCAGTTTAAGCGGTTAGGTCGGGCACATGATCGTTTGGCAAAGGCTGTTCCTGATCCAGCCAGCGCTGCTACCGATGCTGATCAGGAACTCGTTAAAACGCTCTCTCTGCTGAGGGATCCAGCGGTCCGACAGGCTTTAGATGAGTTGATACCATCCGGTAGAGAGAGCCTATCGGGGACTTCGCAAGAGCCTCCCTCAAAGGAGGAGTTCGATGCCGAAATAGCGCTACTTCGGCGCTTAGGTCTAAAACAGGAGGACACAGACCGACTCTCCTCGGCATTCCAGCGGAGTAAATCTATTACAACCCAAACGATAAAGAACGCTGAAGACCTTGAGCAGACGATAGTGAAGGTCCACGAATCTGTAAAAATCGAGATCGAACTTTCAAGGACTCTGCCGCGCAAAGAAAAAAAGAAAAGGAAGCGACAGATTGCGCAGGGTATAACCTCAGCCCTGTTTGGCAGCGGCGTTATTGTGGCAGATGTATACGCACCTCCACTCTTTGCATTCTCTTATGCCGCAGGTGCAGGGGCAATTCACCAAGCATTACGTGATTTAATCGGGGCTGCGCCTGAGTAACCGTAGCGCGTAACCCTTATGAGGCCCCCGGTCGTCAAGGGGTAGACGTTCCATAGGAGCTGCTTTTTTAGGCAGCCCGAGCAAAGATCACGGTTGGAACCAGATGATCGCCTCTGTCTTAGTTTCAACGCGGCGCAGGGACTGCCTGCACCAAACACCTATCGAGGCTCAGCCGCCGCAGAGCAGCGGTGCGGGCCCGCAGGCCCGCGGCTCTAGAAACGATTTTGTACCCTCATGCCGTCCCATTCAAAAAGTCGACTCATGGATCCGGAGACCTTGGTCAGTTGTGCGCGGGTTCGGGGGAGGGGCAGGGCAGTCATTCTTGACCTTCCGTGATCCTGATGAAAAGCCGGAGCGGGAGTGGGTGTCCAATCCCAGCGGTACGCTGCCGGGCTCGTTTGCCATGGATCCTGAGTGCGCTCGAAGGCGCATGGGCTGGTCCCAAGGTGAGGTCCTTGATGGTTCGGCCCTCTTGGCTCGAGTTATGCGGCGGGCTCACCCGCTCCCCTCCGTTACCGTTCCTTTCCTGAAAAGAGCTGAGCAGATCGAGCGGACTTGTTTCGATTGCCGGTCCTCGCCAGCGTTCGAGCGTACCGAGAACGGCGGATCTGCCCGTCTGTTGTTCTCCTTACGCTGTCACGAACCGTTGCAGTTCAAAAGGCCTGCGCCGCAGCAGCATGTAGTAGACGGCACGGCCCAGTTTGGCCGCCAAAATGCTCAGAGCCTTGCCCTTGCCGTGCTTCTTTTCAAGCCGCGCGAAATACTTCTGTCCCATCGCGTTGCCTCGCAGAAACAGGGCGGCCGCTTCGGAGAAGGCCCACTTGAGATGGACATTGCCCATCTTGGCTCCGGCCAGTTTTTTCGTCTTGCCGGCGGATTCATGCGTCCCCTTGACCAGGCGAGCGTACGAGAGAAAGTTCTGGACCCTGGGGAAGCGGCTGAGATCGTGGATCTCGTAGAGCAAAGTCAGCGAGAGGATCTCTCCGATGCCTGGGATCGAGCGCAGAAGGTAGAATTCCCGGTTGCGGTCCTTGCGGACCTCGTGAATCAGGTAAAGCTCCATATCGCGGATGACTTGGTTGTAGCTTTCGAGCAGAGCAATGTCGGAGGCGATAGACATCTGGACAATTTCGTCGTCGAAGTGCTCAATGATGGCTCCTCGATCCTTGGTCTTGTCAGCGCGCTCCTCCAGGGCCGGGAGGTTATACTGCGTGTTGGTGTTCTGGATATGGGTCAGCAGTTCCCCGCGTTTCCTGGCAAAGAACAGGCGCCGGCGCAGCAGGTCGCGGGTAGCGCGCATCTCGCGAGGATAGACATAGGCATAGGGGAGGTTACCCCCACGCAGCAAGGCGGCGATCTTGTAGGAGTCGATGCGGTCGTTCTTGGTCTTGCCGCCGTGGATCGCTTTCATGTAGAGAGCGTGGCCGAGGACGAAGGTGATGTCCTGTTCACTGCACAGGTCGGCGACCCAGTACCAGCAGAACAGACACTCGACGGCGACGGCCAGGTCCTCTCGGTAGGGGGCAAGGGCCTTCAGCAGCTTCTCTCGATCACAGGGCAACTGCCGGTGGACGAGGGTTTCTCCTTTCTGGTTGAGAATGCAGAGATAGAGGCTGCGGGCGTGGAGGTCGATACCGCAGTAATGAACATGTTGTTTCGTGTAGAATCTCACTCGAGGCCTCCTTTCTTTGGCTCTCCACCAACAGCCTACCGCGGTGGTAGGCTGAAGGGGGCCTCGAATCAGTATCCCTGCGGTCGCGCGGACGGATACCGCACTATCGTGCGGCCCCGCCGCTCACCTTAGAATGTTGGGCTCTAGGTGCTAGAATGATAGATTGTAAAGTGAGAGGACGCATCTACTGGACGCGGAGGTAGTAATGCCGGAGATGGGAAAGAAGGGTCCAGGACTTACTCTAAAGGATTGGCTTGGGTTTCTGTTCTCAGTAGCAGCTATTGCCATCTCTGCTGCTTCTTATTACGCAAACAACTACCGCGTCGAAAATAATACGCTGGCAAGGATCACAGATGTGACCATCGACGCAGTTGCGCCAGACGATCCGATACATGGATATCGCAATGGCAATATTGTCCTCAAAGTTGCGTTTTTTAACGCTGGGAATCGGCCCGCTATTATCACGGGGGCTACCTATCAACTCAGTGATCTGCCTAATCTAGAAAACGGAGGATTTGGAAATGAGGTACTCGTTGATCCTGGGACATTTCCGTTTCTAGTTGCTGCTCGAGACCTTCGCCTTGTAAGTCTCAAGATACCTGTGCGTGTGGTAGTCGAGAGCTTTGATCACGGCGCAAGAATATCTCAGCCGACAAACGATCCCTCTCAAGAATTGCGAAGGTTCTTTGCTGGCTTGCGGTACGAGGCGATCGATTCGGCGGGTATGATGCATCTTACATGGTCAGGAATGGAGATCTCAATCGAGGTTTCGAAGACGGGATGGCGGCGACTGGGGCCGGTGAACCCAAAGAAGCAGTTCTCGTTGACACCTCTTCTTCAGTAGATTTAGAGACTTTGATTTTATAGGCCGGGCAGTGATCGACAGCGCGCCCAACACCGCGCTTGCACTCGGACGGCCGGTTTCGCCGTTCGCCGGTGAAGCGTCACAGCGTTGGGCGCCACAACGCCTTATTAAGCTGGAGTATCTGTGCCCAATAATAAGATTGACGGCTATCTTCAGTATCTCGACAGGGAGATGACCATAATGGGCATCCTTTCTGGCTTCTGCCTTGCAGCTCTATCTTTTAGTCTTGATGCAATCCTCTCGGTTGAGAAGCAGGAGCAATTGGCTCTGCAGGTATGGCAAAAGGGGTGGCCCTTAGTCCTGACTGGGGCTGTGCTCTTACTTACTGCTGCCTATCTATTCTATGAACAGCGCTCAGCGTTCGCTGTGCTCTACGGACACATTTCTTACTGGCTTGCTACGGGTGAAGAATCCGAGGCGCGGTGCTCGCTTGAGGCTTTCCAAGATTCGCGATCCGGTTGGAACAGCTACTTCTTTGGACACGGATCGATGATAAGTGCATTTGTGGCCTTCCTGCTCGCGCTTGGTAGTACTCGATTCGACTGGATTGATTACTGGGACGGAGTTCTTTCAGCATGTCTGATTTTAATTTCCCTGTCGTGGGTCCTAGTAGTTTTTATTCGAGAGCACATCGAGAGGAAAAAGAGCAGAAAGACGCAGCAGAGTCGACGGAGCATGGAGTATAGGAAGAGGGCGCCTAACCCAAGCCCTCAAGCGGACACCTGACGGTGCCGCTTAGGGCCAACCCCGTTGGGCGTCTCTCTAAGAGGATAATGTGAAGAGAGTTCTAGCAATTCTCATCGGGGCTGCCTGCATAGCTTTTGTGGTTTGGCTTGGCCTGCAGAGTTCCAAGGATACCAACTATGTGGTCTGGTTCGGCATTGCTTCTGCCTTCATTGCTCCTTTGGGCATGGGGCTCATTGGCTACGGAATCGCTGGCAGCGATCGTGCTGCTTTTACCCAGCTTTCAAAGGTGCCGGAGATAGCCAAACTTGTCGAGAAGGCGAATAGCGAGGAGGAACGAGTCCGTTTTCTAGAGCTTGAGCGCCAGCGGCTTGACGAGATCGTTCGATTCGAAGCTGAGAGGTTGACACTAGAGACTCGGAAAATTTCGTTGGAGAAGGACGCCTCGCGGATCCTTCGGGAGCTTGAAGCGCTAGACGAACAGATCAAACAGTTGGGGCTTCAATTGCCAGAGGGAATTGCCGTTGATCAACTCAGTCGACTTCGAGAGCGGCTACAGGCGAGCCAAAGGGGTGATGTCTTCTTCCGATTCCGCCATAAGCATTTTGCGGTCAAGAAAGACGCGATTAGCGGCTGGCCATACTTAGGCGATTCTCTATACGTTTTTGCCAAAAGCTTGGCCGACCTTCAGGGCAAGTTGGAGACTAGGCGATTTAAGCGATGGCAGAGTCAAGCCGTGAGTAAGCGTAAAGAGCCTTCAATCAATACTACGGAGAGATCTACTGAAAGGGCCCCCAACCTGGCACCTCCAGCGGACGGCTAACGCCGCACGCTGAGTTGCAAAAACGTTAGGTGCAAAGGACTCGAAATGGCATCTGATGATACATCGCGACTCTTCGGCCGTTACCATGAAATTGTGCTCCTTGTCGTCGGCTTTTTGCTGACCGGACTAGTTGGCGGTCTGCTTACAAATTTATACCAGACGCGTTCTTGGAAGATTCAGCACGATATTCAACTCGACGAGGCACGACGACATGCCGCTGAAGCTGCGCTCGAATCTGTCGCAAGCTTGATGGATAAGCGAATTCAGCTTGCTTGGCGTGTGCTGGGGGAGCCGAACCTGGGGCGCCTTGAGAAGGGTGATCGGAGCAAGTATCGTCTAGAATACGAGACGATACTCGACGACTGGCATTTTAACTTTAATTCTGTGCTTGCCAAGCTCCGGGTATATTTTGGAGAGGATGCTGCTCAGTTCTATGAATATGTAGTTGTCGCTGATTTGCACGCTCTTGAGGCTGATATGCAGCAGGCGTCGCCGTCTGTGGCAGATCTTACTCGCATGAGGAAACAGCTTAGCATAATCAATGATCACGTGTACTGGTTCAATATTTATCTTCTTGAGAATCTGGAAGGGCGGAACTCTACTGTGAACCTTAAGACCGTTGCTGGTGCAGAATTCCGTCGCCATGCCTCAATGAGGTAGGAGCGGTTCACGATGCACACGGGGCGCCTAATACTGGCTGTCGGGCGGACGGATCCCGCGAAAGACGCGGTCTCGCCGCTCACTGCTCATTCCGTTGGCCGTCATGACATTTGCCCATGAGCGTAAAACGCCAGCTGCTCTTCATTCAGGGAGGCGGCGCGGGTGCCCATGACGAATGGGACAGCAAGCTTGTCGAGAGCCTTGGGCGCGAGCTGGGGCCGGATTACGAGATCCGCTATCCGCAGATGCCGAACGAAGACGACCCGATCTACGCCGCATGGAAGGCGACGATCGAGAGAGAATTCTCGACGCTGGACGATGGCGCGATTCTCGTCGGTCATTCGATCGGCGCAACGATACTGGTCAACGCCCTCGCGGAGCAGCCATCCGAGCGGAAGTTCGGCGCGATCTTCCTCCTTGCGGCACCCTTTGTCGGCGAAGGTGGCTGGCCGGGCGATGATCTGAAGCCGCCGCGCGACCTTGGCGCGAGGCTTCCCCGAGGCGTCCCCATCCATTTCTACCATGGGCTCGATGACGAGACCGCGCCGCCATCGCACGCCGAGCTCTATGCTCGCGCGGTTCCGCAAGCCCGCGTCCACCGGTTGCCCGGCCGCGATCATCAGCTCAACAATGATCTGAGGGAGGTTAGCGCAGCGATCAGGTCCCTTGAAGCCGGACTTTGAATCGCGGAATCCAGTATAAGATGTCGATTCGGGGGACGGTCACGGCGGCGCTTTCCGAGCCCAGGCGAGAGGCGCAATGGGCATCCAGCACCGGATTCTCCAGCAGCTCGTGGGGAATGGCGATCTTGCGGTAGAGCGCCCCGGCCGCGGCAGAGTGCCCACGCCCTACAGGGAGACCGGCGGCGGGAATCTCCTTCGCGGCATGCGACGCACCGCTACATTCTTGCGTCGCATGGAAAGGCTCGCGGCGCGCGGAGAACGGCTTGCGCTCTTTCCGCCAGACCGCGTGCCCCCCTGGGTGGGGCTCAGGCGCCGCTGGACCCACGGTTTGGACGGCGCGACCCCCGGTCTGCAACATTGATTCCGCGGGTCCCGTGTAGCGGCAGCCGGGTCCGCGCGGCACTTCACGGGTCCTGTGGGGCAAACCGCGGTTCCAGACAAGCGCTTCGCGGGTCCAATGTCGCACACCGCGGGTCCTGTGTGGCACTTCGCGGGTCTAATGTCGCGAAAAGCGGTCCGTGCCAAGCATGGCTCGGGTCCATTGAAGCGCTTCGCGGGTCCATTGACGCACTTCACGGGTCCGGCGAGCGGAACCGCGGGTCCAATGTAGCAAAAGCCGCGAGCCGCCGGACGTTTACAGGGCCGGGCCAGTCCGGGCCGAGAAGCCGCCATAGAAGTGCCGGCATAGAAGTGCCAGATGATTCAAGACGGCGCGTCGTTTCCGGCCGGAAGCTTTCCTCCAGCCCTGCCGTTCGTGGACGGATAGCTTCGCGTCAGGGCGCGCGACCTATAGCTTTTGGAGTGAGCTCTCGACGAGGGCGTGGCGGAAGTGTGCCCCGAAGGCAGGTAGTGATCAGAGGATGCCTCCAGAATGGGCCGCGCGGAACCTTCAAGGCACTCACGACAAGGCCAGACTGCAACGTCCACAGTCCCCAGGACGCGTTTCAACGCCGTGCCGACGGCGCGAGAGGTCCGGTTCGGCGACGCCTTGGTTATTCTTCGCTGAGTCGGATGGCATCTATTTGGTACGGAAGGTTGCCGCTCTGTTGACGGATGTCTACATCGCTTCCCATTTCCCCATGCCTGGTTTGGCGCACATCGTCTGACACCTTCTTAGCTTTTCGCGCAGGCCCGGTTGAGCGCAGTGTTAGCCATTTCGGTCTTCCGCTTTCCGATTTTCTGGAGGAGCTGACATATCAGGATTTTGCTGTCAGCTTGCCGACGACAGCCCCTAGATATAAAGATGCAGCTATGAATGAGATAACTACTTCGCTGATTGCGAGTATTTTTGTAAGAGGGCTAGTAGGATAGATGTCCCCATACCCCACTGTTGTAGCTGTTACAGCGCTGAAATAGAAGAAGTCAGTCAGCGTCGCCGTTCCAGTTACGTGAAAGGCCAACTCTTTTTGTGAAGCGAAGAGCGAGGCATAAACCAATCCATAAAGACTAACAAACACCAGGAACACAATGACGAATGAAGTGACTGCGGTGAGCACGCCTGCACTCGATAGAAGGCTCCATAGATTGCGCAAGAAGACATCCACAGACCTAGTTAGAACCCATCGAAATAGAGCTAATAGGGTCCCGCTTATTGCAAGTACGGCTACGCGCCCGCCAAGCGTAGCAAAGCGGTTAAACTCGACCCCATGAAACTGCGTGTAGAGTGATTCAGTCCAGATCCAAGTAACGACTGCTAGAAGCATTAGTATTATCAATATTCCGCCTTCTTTACCCCCCAGGAGAATAATGGCAACACTCACAATCGGAACTAGGATGATAAACCACGAGCCTGGAACTCTATTGGTGCAGATGTCGAATAGCACCATGAGCCCGTAAAGACCGATTAGCGCAATGCCTATGCGCACCTTATAACGTTTCATTGTTGTGCTTCCAATGGGCTCAGATGGCCAACCATTAAGCGTCTATCTGAATTCCTCCCCACAACGGGCGCTCGAAGCGCCACCACCGATCGGGGAGAATTTCAGATAGACGCAGGTTGAACGAAGCTGCGGGCCAGTCCGGAGCGGTCCTATGGAGATTCAATCCTTCGCAGGTCCTTCGCGCACCACCCTGCCGGCCCCCACACAAGCCCCGAGAGCCGCCGTGTGGCTTCAGAGGACTGTCCAGCGAAGGGATCTGCCGCATGCTCAATCTCCTGATCCGCGATTTCGTGGAGATGATTATACCGTAGAGACCCGACGAGATACACAACGGCCCGACTCCACGGCTGAGCAAATAAATATTGAAATCGAGCCATGAACAGATACATCATCGCGGCGGAGCCCTCGGCGCCTGAGCCGGGAGAGGTACCAGGCGCTTCGCTTGGCCGGCGGTTATTCTTCGCTAAGTTGGGTGGCACCTATTGGGGTGCTCACGTGAACACCAGCACCAATAAAAAAGTACCCGGCATCCTTTGCCAGACTCGTAAAAAGGGTGGCCTCCCTGGCCGCCCTTTTTCTCGATGTACAAGCAGGCTGGGCCCAACAGCTAAGGGCAATACGTTCTTGGACCACAGTTGGTGCCCCACATCGGATACGAGCAGTGCTGTTTGCCAGTGCTCGGATCAGTGTGGCAGGTTACGTATGCGCAGGGATCACAGGTAAAATAGTAGGAGTCGACCTTCGACCTGAAACGGTCCGGCGACGAGCCCGCCAAGAAGTTCGAGGTGCTGGGAAGCAGAGTATCAGGGATCAGGTCGCCGTCGGTGTCGACGATCACGGGCTTCAATCCCTTCGCCCGCGCTCCCGCCGAGAATCTCCACGGCAGGGGAGTATCCGGGAAGGTGAAGTCGGACGCGAGCTCCAGTTGCCGCGCGGCCTTGTTCCTCGCGGGCTTCACGGGAATGAAGGTCACACGTGTGTTGACCGCGAGAGGTGCGACGAAGTTTCCGCCGGCATCCTGGGTGCGGTTGATCTTCATCGTCGTCACGCGCTGCTTGCCCTTCAGCGAGACATAGACGTGGAAGTTGCCGCAGCCGGTCTTGATAGGAGCGATGCTCACCAGCGACAAGGCCCGGAACTGGATGCGCGTCGTGGCGGTACCGTTGGCGTCGAAGACCGCGTCATCGAGCCGCTCGATCACCGTGTCGGTGTCCGAAAGCTGCCCCGGGGTGCCGGTCGTGAGCGGCAGGCCCTTGAACGCCACACGACCGGTGAAGGGTTTGGAGCCCTTGCAGAAGAAGCCGGCGGGGATGGGATTTTGGGCAAAGTCGTAGAAGGTACTGCCATCGCCCGGGGTCGCGAAGAGGTCGACGCCGCGCTGGATCGTGGAATCAGCGGCCAAGGGAGAGAGGCCGAGAAGGAACGAACACACGAGCACTGCCAGGATGCCTCTGTTTCTCACCGTAATCCTCCTTGTCCCGAAGGACGTTCCGGTTCGCGAGCACCACATCGTGCCCGGGCCTTCCATACTTAAAAGGGTGCTGGAGGGAACTTTGAGTGAGCCCATGGTCAAGTGCGCCCTGGCCTTGGCGGCGATGCCCTTGTTCTCCGGCGCTCCGGCCCTGGAATGGGCCGGGACGATCCCCGAGCGGGGCGCTTTGACGGAGGAGCTCGCTGCTCTGACGGACGAAGTACCTGCTCTGGCCCACCAGTGGGCCGCTCCGGCCCACGAATGGGCCAGACGATCCCTGGACGGGGGCGGTCCGGCCCACTGGTGGGCCAGACGGTCCCCGAAGTGGGGCGGTCCGGCCCATTGATGGGGCCGAGCGGCCCATTTGTGGGCCGGACCGCCCCCGTCTGGGGACTTACGAGATCTCGTATGGGCCGGACCGCCCCCGTCGAGGGGCCGAGCGGCCCAGTAGTGGGCCGGAGCGGCCCATTGGTGGGCCAGAGCGGCCCATTCGTGGGCCAGAAGCGGTCCCCCCGGTCAGGGCTCGGAGCAGACCGGGCTGATCTGGCAGAGATGGCCGTTGATTCCACAGGCGGAAGGCGTGCCGTTGCTCTGCCGGCAGGGGGTTCCGCAATTGCTCCGGCAGGAGCAGAGGGAGCACTGGATCAGCGGGTCGACCGGCCGGCCGGCGGCGGGGATCAGGACGGCGAGGGCGGCTACCAGCATCAGGGGGCGCAGGACGGTTTTCATCGGAGACCTCCTTCGTCAGTCAGGAGTCTCTGGAGCAACCGGCGTACCAACTCCCGCCAGCTCCCGGATCTCGTCGGCCCGCGCCTCGGCGTCCTCGTCTCCCAGCTCGATCAATCTCTGCGCGTAGTCCGGCTGGAACATCAGCATGCTGAGGAAGTCGGAGGTCTGCGTGTCGCGCGTCCCCAGGCTGCGGACGAGGTAGCGGAAGCTGGTGGGGAGGCGGGGCTCGTAGCTGGCGGCGAGCTGGCCGAGGTCCCGCGATGGGCGCAGGACCCGGATCGCCACGTCGCGCAGGCCGTTGCGCTCCTCGGGCGGCAGCTTGGAGAGCAGGCGGTTCATGCCCTCCAGGCGCCGCACGTCCTCGTCCACGACGTCGAGGAAGATCGAATCCATGAGATGCCCCAGGATCTGCGCCGGCGGCGGATAGCCGGTGATCTTGGGGCGCTCGGCCTCCTCGAAGTTGGGCTCGTAGTGGGGCGAGAGGGCGAGGATGCGCGTGGCGCCGAGGCGTAGGGCCGGGACGAGGGGGGTCGAGAGGCGGATGCCGCCGTCGCCGTACCAGGCGTTGCCCAGGCGCACCGCCGGGAAGAACATCGGCAGCGCGGCGGAGGCCATGACGTGCTCGACCGCGATCCGGGCGTGGAAGCTGCGGTGCCGGGGCTGGCTCCAGGGCTGGAAGCGGCGGGCCTGGACCCAGGTGACCGTCTGGCCGGTCGAATAATTGAGCGCCGTCAGCGCCAGGGCGTCGAGGCTCCCGCGCTCCAGGTTGCGCTGGATGCCGATGATCTCGCCGTCCACGTTGGCGGAGGCGCGCTCGATCGTGCCGCGGAGGGGGACGGTGTCCACCAGCCCCCGCACGGCCGGCGCCATCGCCGAGCCGCCCGAGGCGAGCCGGGTGGCCCAGCGGGTGAAATGGCGGGCGAGCGAGGGGGTGTCGACGCGGAAGATGTCCTCCACCTGCAGGCCGGCCCAGAGATCGCTGAGGTCCGCCGCGGCCTCGGCGAGCGTGCCGGGATGGCCGGCGATAAAGGCGGAGTTGATCGCTCCGGCGGAGACACCGGTAATGATGGAGAAGCGGAGGTCGGGGATGCGGCGGGCGAGCCCCCTCAGGACGCCGGCCTGGTAGGCGCCCCGCGCGCCGCCGCCGGAGAGGACCAGTGCGAGGCGGGTTTCCGTCCCGGCAGGCGCCTTGCCAGGATCGCCGCCAGCCGTGGCATGATCGCTGTTCGTCTCAGGCACGGCATCACTGTATTGGAGATGGGGACAAAAGGGGAGAAGCGCAAAAATGAAAACGGTCCTGAAGCTGCTGGGGGTCGTCGCGATCCTCGTCCTCGCGGCGGTCGGCTTCATCTATTCGGGGCTCTACGACGTTTCGGCCAGCAATCCGGACCGCGGGTTGATCCGCTGGGCGCTGGTGACCACCCAGGAGCGCTCGGTCCATCGTCGCGTCGAGGCGATGAAGGGGAAGATCGCGGTGCCGAACCTCGAGGACCCGAAGCGGATCCGCACCGGCCTCATCCACTACCAGGAGATGTGCACCACCTGCCACGGCGCCCCGGGGGTCAACATCTCCGAGATCGGCCAGGGCCTGAACCCCGATCCCCCGGAGCTTTCCGACGCCGGGCGGGACGAGCCGGAGGAGACCTTCTGGGTGGTGAAGAACGGCATCAAGATGACCGGCATGCCCTCCTTCGGCGTCACCCACACCGACGACGAGATCTGGGACATCGTGGCCTTCCTGCGCCGGATGGGGAAGCTGTCGCCGCAGGAGTACCAGGCGCTGGTGCAGCAGGCGGGGGGAGAGGAGCACGGGGCTCAATAACCGTCTCGAGGCAGCAGGAACGTAGGGGAGGGGCTTGTCCCCTCCCTCCCGCTCCGAAGGGGCGGAATTTGAATCGCCTGGGGTTTCAACCCCAGGTGGGCGGGCACCCCGAAATCCAAACCCCGAAGGGGTGGCCGATCTCAACCCACGGACCCAGGGCGTTGCCCTGGGCTGAGGGAGGGCGGCCCGTTGGGCCTCAAACAAATCCGGTCGGGGGAAGGGCTGAAGGCCCGGGCTTCCTCAGCCCAGGGCAACGCCCTGGGTCGGGGGGAGGTGGCTGGCCGCAGGCTACCGCCGCCCCTTCAGGGCGGGGGAGGGGACAAGCCCCTCCCCTACGTACGGAATCGTATGGAATCGAGTGGCCCCGCTCCTACTTGGCCGCCTGCTGGTCCGGCGTCTGGGTGCCGGTGATCTTCAGCGAGCTCAGCATGGTCTGGAAGACCGGCTCGTTGGCCGCGAACTTTTCGTCGGGCGTGGTCATCAGGAAGATCACCACGTCCTTTTCCCGCGGCACGGCCACCCAGTGCTGGGTGGTGCGGACGGTGCCCTTGCCGTCGATGCCGGCGCCGGTCCCGGGGCCGCTGACCACCAGCGAGAAGCCGCGCATGCCGCCGACGTCGATGACTTCCTTCGTCCGCACCTCGGCGCCCAGGCTCTTGGTGAGCCCGTCCGCGCTCTGGTCGAGCAGCACCCGGGGGTTATAGGCCTTGCCGGAGTTCTGGGCAAAGACGGCGATCGACGAGATGTTGTCCGGCGACCAGACGCAGCAGATGTTGCCCGGAACCGTGAACTTGGTGGCGTCGCCCTGCTGCCAGCCGTTGGGCTGGGCGAACGAGAGGCCCATTTGCTCCGGCGGAATGCCGCCGGTGGTGGCCGCCGCGCCGGGAGCCGCGGGTGCGGTGCCCGAGGGCGTGGTACCCGTGGCCGGCTGCCCCTGGGTCGTCTCCGGCATCGCCTGCGGGTTGGTCGTCCCCTGGGTGCCCTGGGTCGTGGTGCCCTGATCCTGGGGGGCCGCCTGATCCTGGGGGGCACCCTGCTCGATCGGGGTCTCTTCCTTGATGATCACCTCTCCCTTGGGCGGCGCCTTCTTCGGCGGCATCGGGCGGTGGGTCGGCGACTGCGACCAGGCGGGGAGGAGGGGTACGGCGAGCAATGCGGTTGCGAAAACGAGAACGCGTGTGTTTCGCGGGTTCATGATCTTCCTCGGCTCTCCTTAGTGGCGATCGATGGGCATCGATCCATGCCAGGGTTCAAGATGTTTCAAAGGGGATCGCCGCCTGGATCCAAGTCCAGCCAGGATCGCCTTGCTCCTCAACGAACGGGCGCCCATGACCTATTTCGGGGAGCCCAGAATTTCGACCGACGCGAGCATTTTGTCGAACGTCCGCTCATCCGCTGCGAATGAGTCCGCGGGAGTGCTCAGGAGCAGGACCACGACATCTCTCTGCCGTGGAATGGCGACCCAGTGCTGCTTGATCCGCGGGCCGCCTCTGTCCTTGCCGGTGCCGGTCACGACCAGCCCCACCGCTCTCAGGCCCCCAACCTCTTGCACCTCCCGTGCCTGGATCTCGGCGCCGAGGTCTCCCTCCAGAGCCGCCGCCAGGCGGTCCGGCAAAAGCGCGGGGCTCGCCGGCGGGGCGGTCTGCCACTGGAAGACCACCACCGTCGCGGTGCCGTCCCGCGTCCAGGCGCGGAGAATTCTTCCCGGTACGTCGAGCAGGGCAGGGTTGGCGCGGATCCAATAGCCTGGAGCGGACATCTTAATCCCGAGCGCCGCGTCCGTATAGGTCCGCGCCGAGGGCGCGAGCTCGTCGGCGAGCATGCCGCCCACCGTGGCATAGGTCGAGCTCGCCGCCGCCTCGGCGGCCCACTGGCGGCTGCCGTCCCGGCCGACCAGCTCGACCGCGTCGATGGCGCTCCACCCCGGACGCCGCGCCGTGTCCATCTCCACGAGGATCGTCCGCGTCACGACTTCGCGGTCCGTTCTGACCACAAAAGAGGACGGTGCCTGGACCGTTGGATCATCACCTTCCCAAAGAAGAAAGGACACGCCGTCCTCCAGGGAGGCCGATACCTTGTGGACGGCGCCGGGGTTCAGCGATTCGAGAATCCGGACCTCGGCGACCGCCACCGCGCGCTCGAAGCGGACGAGCAGCCACTCGTGGCCGGCGTCCGGCTCCATCGGCGTCCATGCGGTGGGGGCGTCCTCGGCTTCGAGGGTGTCGGGAGCGCCGGTGGCCTGCTCGGGGGACCAGGGCTCTTTCGGCGCTGGATCGAGGGCGAGCGCGAGCGCGAGCAGGCCCGCTCCGAGTTTCAATCGGCGGGCCTCAGAAGAAGGTGTTCGTGAAGGCCGCGGCGAAGGGGGCCTTGTCGACCT
>Ga0268266_10003936_pt1 | contig 14439 bp, 16 predicted proteins | sample KBSS13metaG_FD_190356 | JGI IMG/M metagenome (GOLD analysis project Ga0268266, IMG submission 190356) | Switchgrass rhizosphere microbial communities from Kellogg Biological Station, Michigan, USA - KBS S1-3 metaG (SPAdes) (version 2) | ecosystem: Host-associated > Plants > Roots > Rhizosphere...
CCAGCTGCCCGGCGAGGATCTTCAGCAGGGTCGACTTGCCCGAGCCGTTCTCCCCCATCAGCCCGTGGATCTCGTGCCCGCGCAGCTCGAAGTCCACCGACCGCAGGGCCTTGACCGGCCCGTAGCTCTTGTCGATCCCGCGCGCTTGTAGGACGGCCTCGGGCACGCTAGGCCGAGGGCCCCTTCTGGAAGCTCTCGACCGCGCTTTTCACCCACTCCTGGTTGCCCCAGCCCTCGTGGCTCGCGAACATCTCCGCTTCGATCTTCGCCACGATCGCGTCCGGCTCGGCGCCCTCGCCCTCCAGCTCCGCGGTGCGCTCGCGCACCGCCTCGAGGTACTCGCGGAAGGCGTCGATCAGCTCGGTCCCGCCGACCGCCCCGTGGCCGCCGACGACGAGCTTCGGGCCGAGCCTGCTCATCGTGTCCAGCACGTGGAGCCACTTGTCGCCCTGTGCGTCGGGGTCGGGAAGGATCGGGAAGAAGGCGTTCTCGACCAGGTCGCCCGCGAACAGGATCTCGTCCCCGGGCAGGTGGATCAATTGATCGCCCCGGGTGTGGGCGGGGCCGACTTCGCTCAGCTCGACGGCCTTGCCGCCGAGGTCGATCCGCAGCTTCCCCTCGTAGGTGAGGTCCGGCGGGACCAGCTCGACCCCGTCGAGGAGCTCGGCGAGGCCGGGCCCGAAGGTGGAGAACATCTCCACGTATTCCTGGCCCTTGGCCGCCAGCTCCTCCGCCTGCGCGACGTTCATCACGTAGGTGACGTCGCGCTCGAACGGCTTCGCCCCGAAGGCGTGCTCCGGGTGGAAGTGGGTGGTGGTGAGGATCACCTTGCGCTCGCCCGCGACCTGCCGGGCCAGCGCGAGGATCGCCTCGCCGTTGCGGTGACCCATCGCGGTGTCGATCACCAACACCGCGCGGTCACCCTCCACCACCCCTACGTTCGGGATGAACGGAATCCGCCCGTCGGGGATGACGTGGACTCCCGGGGCGATCTCCTCGATCGCCCCGGTGTCCACGAGCGGCGGCTCCTGGATGCCCGCCTCGTCATTCACTCTTGCCGTATTCCTTTTCGAGCTCTTCGTCCCAGGTCGGGATTTCGGCGACGTTTTCCTTCGTCGCCAGGATCGGTTCTTTCGGCAGCACCGTCGGCGGGACTTTCTTGCCCTGGATGAGGTCGTAGAGGCCCCATGCCCACTGTTTGCCCATCGAGGGCGGGTCGAGGACCACGGAGAACGTCTGGGTTTCGTTTTCGATCGCCTGACGCGCTTCCGAGCCGCCGTTGAAGCCGCCGAAGATCACGTCGGTGATCCCGGCGGACCGGGCCGCCGCGTAGGCACCCTCGGCGGTCGGGTCGTTGTAGGCCATCACGGCTTTGATGTCGGAGTGTTCGTTCAGGAGCTGCGTGCCCGCAGGTTCGCCGCCGGCCACGTCATCGGTTTTGTTGACCGAGTTACCGACCCATTCCAGGCCCATTTTTTCCGACCAGTACTGGGCGCGTTCGATCGCGTAGACGATCGAGGGGACTTTGATCCCGAATTCGATGCCGCCGACTTCAGCGCCGGGTTCGAGATTTTCGGCCATGTATTTCGCCGCCAGGTAGGCACCGATGTCGCGCCGCTGGAGGATCTGGCTTTCGTAGCCCAGCAGGCCTTTGAGGCTGTCTTCTTCGAGGTTCAGGTCGATCGTGACCAGTTTCACGCCGGCCTTTTTCGCCTGTTCCACCTGCGGGGCGAGCGAGGCGGGGTCGAGCGGGAACACCGCGATGCCTTCGACGCCCTGGGCGACCAGCTGGCCCATCTGGGTGACCTGTTCGTTCGGTTCTTTCGCCGTGACTTCGGTGAACGTGCCGCCGAGTTTTTCGGTCTCGAGCTTCATCGCGTTGCCGAGCGTCTTCAAGAATTCGTTGCCGCCCTGCGGGTTCATGTAGGCGAGCGAGAACTTCCCTTCTTTCGGTTCGGGGTAGCTTTCCGCCGCTTCGTCTTCCACGCCTTCGAAGGGCGGGATGTTGGCCGCGGTTTCGCCGCCGCCTTCTTCTTCTTCGCCCGACGCTTCTTCTTCGCCGCCGGAGGTTTCTTCGGTCGGGGCCGGTTCCGATTCGCTCGACGAGGAGCTCGAGCTGTCTCCCCCTCCGCATGCCGCAACGGTCAGCGAGACCAATAGACAGACCACCAACAAACCCAATAGTCGACCCCGGTTGAGCGTCAAGTGAACTCCTCCTCGATTGTGTTCCGGTGGCTCATGAAGGTTCCCTAGGCCTTCACCCTCTTCATATCACTCCGGTGGGGTGTAGATCAAATGAGGTTCGTCACACGCCCACCTGGGACGGCATGTACCGTTGGTAGATGAGCGAGCGGATGGAGCCGGCGGCGCGGATCATGGTGGCGGGCGGGTTCCTGATCGGCCTCCTGATCCTGCTGCTCGACCCCTTCTCCTTCGGCCGCGTCACCGGGCTGATGGCCTGGATCGCGGGCGGGGTCGCGGTCGTCCTCGCGGCGGCGCTCGGAGCGATGCTGCTGGGACGCGGCGAGATGCCCGAGGAGGAGTTTCAGCAGATCGCCCAACGCAGCGAACTCATGTCACGGATGCCGCCCGGCCAGGCGCAGCCGACCGAGTTCGAAGAACTGACGATCGAAGCGATCGACCGCCTGCCGGTCGAATTCCAGGAGATCCTCGCCGACGTGCCGATCGTGATCTCCGATCGCGGCGAGGAGTTCGGCGCCTACGGCCACTACATCGGCGACACCGTGGCCCGCGACGACCACCGCGACCACATCGTCATCTACCAGGACACCCTGGAACGCGACTTCGGCTGGAACCCCGAGCTGCTCCGCGCCCAGATCGCCCGCACCGTCTTCCACGAGGTCGCCCACCACCTCGGCTGGGACGAGCCCGGCGTTCGCGACCTCGGCCTCTAGCCGGGTCGAGCTGGCGCCCGGGAAAGGGACGCTGCCCTCTCTAGGACCCCGTCGTCAGACGAGGTCGGAGGGATCCAGCACGAAGACCTCGCACATCAGGTCCGGGTCCTGCTGGTTGCCGCTCATGAAGCCGATCACGCGGCGGCCGGTCGCGTTTTCGATCACGGCTTCGAAGCGCTCCCGCATCAACTCCTGGAACTGCATGCGCTGTTCGATCACGGCCGAGCCGCGACCTCCGTCGAGCAGGGTTTGCTCGACCTGCGTGTAGCCGCCGCGGAGGATGCAGACCACGAGATCGTCCTGGTAGTAGGACTTGGCCTGCGTGGGGCCGCGGCCGTAGAAGTCCTTCAACAGCGCGACGAGGCCGTCCGAGATCGCCGTCAGCTCCTCGCCGTGGCGGCGTTTGGCCTCGGCGGAGCCCTGCCCGGTGGGATCGGGTTCGATTCCTGCCATCTGCTCCATCGTAGACAGGGCCGCTACGCTGGTACAAGCGTTCGTCGGGTTCTTCCACCCTCTGCCTCGCGCGCGACTCTGACCAGAGGACGAGAAGGAAGACCCCATGTCCTCCCCCGACGTGTCCTCCCCCGAGCCACCACTCCACGGCGAGGAGCTGCTGACCGCCGTCACCGAGGCGATGGTCGCCCTGCACGAGCGCTATCACCACCGCGTCCCGGCCAGCGCCAAGACGCAGCTCCTCGAGGACGACCTGCTCGCCGTCGTCATGGGCGGCGTCTACACCGACGTCGAGAAGACGATGATCGAGCTGCAGCGGGCGACCCTGGTGCAGGAAACCCGCAGCGCCTTCCAGGAGGCGATGCAGGACCGCTTCATCAAGACGGTCGAACGGCTCTCCGGCCGCGAGGTGCTCGTCTTCATCTCGAACTCCCATGTCGGTCCCGACATCGAGATCGAGCTGTTCGTGCTGCGACCCCTGTGCCGGGCGTACCGATCTAATACCCCCCTCGACTGAGGCCCTCCGCTCCGCTAGTCTGATCAGGAGGAGGGCATCACTGAGGTCGGCTCCGTTGCCGGCAGCAAGACGTGACTTCCGGACAGGTTGCCTAGTCCGAGGAGTCCTTCCATGTCCATCTCACCTCACGCCTCCGCCACTGGTCCTCCGGTAGCGCTTCACACGAAGCCACCGCCGCACTTCATCTCGAGTCGGGTGGCCGAAAGCGGCGGCTCGATCCGCCTCGTCTGCGCCGGCGAGCTCGATTTTGCCGCCTGGCACCATTTCGCGACCGACCTCCAGCATGCGCAGCGCGATTCCGCTCGGGTCCTGCTCGACCTGAGGGCGCTGAGCCTTATCGACTGCACCTGCATCGCCACCGTCTTCGCCGCGGCCAGGCGTGCCCGGCGCGAAGGCGCGGTATTGATCCTGATCGGCCCTCGCGACCAGGTCCGCCGGGTGCTTGACCTCGTCGGTCCGCCGCCCGACGTGGCCGTGCTCGACTTGCCTGCGCCCTGATCAAAGGCCCGTGCCCCGACTGCGGCGGCCGCTTCCGACTCAGCTAGAGGCGAGGCGCCGGGCCTGCCGCCAGGTCACCAACCGGCCGCCGGAGGTGTCGATCAGCTTCAGCCGCACCGCGCGCAGGCCGTCGGCGAAGGTGAGCACCGGGACGTCGGCGAACAGCGGGATCTCGTCGTGGGCCCGCTGCAGGTTGTAGTTGGGGACCTTGGCGCTGAGGTGATGGACGTGGTGGAGGCCGATGTTGCCGCTGAAGAACTGCAGCACCTTCGGCAGCTTCAGATAGGAGCTGCCCTTCAGCGCGGCGTCGGCGTAGCTCCACTGCTCGCCCGACTCCCAATAGGCGTCCTCGAACTGGTGCTGCACGTAGAAGAGGTAGACGCCCGCCACGCCGGCGAGGATCGCGGTCGGCATCTGCACCTCGAGCCAGGCGACGGGACCGACCGCCCAGATCAGCGCGCCGAGCAGGGCCGCGAGCGCCGCGTCGGTCAACCAGACGCTGTGGATCTGGCGCGGCCGCATCTCCCTGGTCCAGAACCGCGGGCCGATCATCAGCGACCAGATCGGTCCGATGCCGAACATCACCACCGGGCTGCGGAACAGGCGGTAGGCTAGCTTGCCGCGCCAGGAGCGCGCCTCGTACTCGGCGACGGTCAACGTCTCCACGTCTCCCTGGCCGCGGCGGTCGAGGTCGCCGCTGCTCGCGTGGTGCACCGCGTGGTTATGGCGCCAGTTGGCGAAGGGCTGGAAGACGACCAGGCCGGTGATCCTGCCGACCCAGCGATTGCCCCGCTTGGTCGGCAGGAACGAGCCGTGCGTGCAGTCGTGGAAGACGATGAAGGTCCGCAGGAGGAAGCCCGAGGCCGGCACCGCCAGCGCCAGGGTCAGCCAGATCGAGACCTCGCGGCAGAGGTACATCGCGACCGTCAGCGCCACGTAGGCACCGAGGGAGGTCGTCAGGTCGAGCATCGCCGTCTTCGTACTTGCCTGCTCGAAGCGGGACACCCCGCCCCGCCACTCGGTGCGCTCATTCGTCGCGGTCATCGCACTGAACCTCCAGCGTCGTCGGGTCGAACGGATCGGACGCGGGAAGTCAGGGCTTGCTGCCGGTCACGGGACCGACCTCAGATGTTGCCCTCCCGGAACACAGCAGGATACCCGAGCGCTACGCTAGAAATCGATAGGAGGGCATCCATGGGGTCGACCGCGAGCGGTCGGCAGCAGACCTTGACTTCCGGCCAGTCGTCCAGTCGCGGAGGTCGCCGATGTCACTCAGCCTTCCCCCCGGGTCCGATCCCCGGGGCACTCCATCGCCAGGGACCTCTTCGCCCGCGGCCGACATCGCCTCGATCGCCATCTCCGAGCAGATCGTGCAGCTTTATCTGGAGGTGTTCGGCCGTGGCCCCACCCGGGCCCGAACGTACGTGCAGCCCCAGTTCGCCGTCTGCGTGCTCAGGGACGTCCTCACCACGGCCGAGCGCTCCTCGCGTGGCAGCGACGGCGAGGCGGAGGTCGAGGCCGGCCGCGCGAAGGTCAACGGGGCGATCGACAGGAGGTACGTGTCGATAGTGGAGACGCTGACGGGGCGCCCGGTACTCAGCCACGCGGTCGCGCTTCGGGTCCCGGTCGACATCGCGGTGCACTTCTTCCTCTTCGACGACCCGTCGGCGCTCCGCGATGGCCCTCGCCATTAAGACGTGCGGATGCGGCGGTGTTCGGGCGATCGCCGGGGTTGCTGCTACGGTCAATAGGTCGGGTCTGGCCTTTTCGCCGCCCGAGAGGTTCCGTTTCCTCCGCGTACCGTTGGGTGCTTTGGGGCCGCAGGATCTCCCAAGCAGTTCAATCGCAGGAGATAACAACATCGCTTCCTTTGCCGACCTCGGCACTTCCAGGTCGGTCGTCGACGCCCTCGCGGCTCGTTCGATCGACCAACCGTTCCCCGTCCAGGAGATGGTCATCCGCGACGCCCTCGCGGGTCACGACCTCTTGGTCCAGTCGCCCACCGGATCGGGCAAGACGCTCGCCTTCGGCGTGCCGCTCGTCGACCTGATCGTCCCCCGTCAGAAGGGGCCCCAGGCTCTCGTCCTCGCCCCGACCCGGGAGCTCGCCGGCCAGATCGTCGATGAGCTCGGCTCGCTCGCCGCCGCCCGCGGCCTGCGCGTCGCCGCCGTCTACGGTGGCGTCGGCTTCGGCCCGCAGATCAAGGCCGCCGGCCGCGCCGACATCCTCGTCGCCACCCCCGGGCGCCTCGAGGACCTGATCGGGCGCGGCTCCGTCACCCTCAGCCGGGTGAAGGTGCTCGTCCTCGACGAGGCCGACCGGATGCTCGACATGGGCTTCCGCCCCGCTGTCGACCGGATCGTCGACCGCACCCCGGATGACCGCCAGACGCTCTTCTTCTCGGCGACTCTCGAGGGCGCGACCGGCCGCGTCGCCGCCGCCTACACGCACAGCGCCCGCTCGCACACCCACACCGAGCCCGACCGCGAGGTGCCGAAGATCGAACACCGGTTCGTCCCGGTCGCCTCGCAGGACGCGAAGCTCGGGCAGCTGGTCGAGCAGCTCGGCGGTCCCGACACCGGACGCTCGCTGGTCTTCGTCCGCACCAAGCGCGGCGCCGACAAGCTCGTCAAACGGCTGCGCGACCACGACGTCGTCGCGGTGGCGATGCACGGCAACAAGACTCAGCGCCAGCGCGAGGACGCGCTTTCCCGCTTCGAGCGCGGCAAGGTGATGACCCTGGTCGCCACCGATGTCGCCGCCCGCGGGATCGACGTGCCCGACGTCGCGCAGGTCATCAACTACGACGCCCCCGAGGATCGCGATGCCTACGTGCATCGCGTGGGGCGGACGGGCCGGGCCGGTCGCACCGGTACCGGCATCAGCTTCATCCTCCCCGAGCAGACCGACGACATGCGCAAGGTCGGCGTCGGCTTGGGACTCGACCACGGGCTCGGGGCCGCGCCGCGGAGCACCGCGACGCCCTCCCCCGGTTCCTCCGGGCGACGCCGCCGACGAAACCGCGGCGGCGGCCGGCCCAAGGCGGCGGCATGACCGTGGCCGACGTGGCCGTCAGATGGACGTGCGCCCGCTGCACGGTCTCGGTCGGCCGGATGGACGGCGGCCGGACCGACCTGCCGCCGACCTGGACCCGCTCCGAGGACGAGGCGTTCTGCCTCGGCTGCAGCCGCGAGCTGGCCGGCCAGGCGGCGCAGGCCGCGGCGCCGGCCTCGGCCTCGCGTGAGGTGCTGGCGCGCGTCAAACGCGACGCCGTGATCGAGTTCGAGATCGGCCGCGTCCCGGACGCGCCGAACCGGACCATCGCGCAGGCCTGCCGCACCTCGCTGACCGCCGTGACGGCGGTCCGCAAAGCCAGCTTCTAGACCCTCCTCTAGGCAGGGATACGGGCGCGATCAATCTCGCGGCCGAGGCCGAGCGCGTGCAGCGAGCGCTCGATCGCGGCGGAGTCGATCCGCCCGCGGTCGTACTGGACCCGGACGACGCCCGCCGGGGTGGCTTCGGCGCCGATGACGCCGGTGAGATGCCGCAGGCCTTCGCCCGCCCGCCGAGCGGAGCGGTCGTCCTCGATCCACCCGACCGCCCAGAGGAGGTGGCCGATCTCCTCGGTCATCCGCGCGCCCTTCTCGCGGGCCAGCCGCTCGACCTCGGCGGCGCCGATCACCGCCGGATCGTGGTGGATGCAGAAGCTCAGCGATCCCGGCTCGCCAGGCACGTGAACGCGCAGGACACCGTGGACCGCCCGCAACTCGCTCGCCAGGAGGACCACACACCGATCCCCACGATCGTTGACCTCCGGCAGTAGCACGGGGACGTCGAGCTGGACGATGGCGGACATGGTGGCCCTTTCTGTGGCTGGCGAACACCTACGTTAGGCGACCCTGATGAGACCCCACTAAAGATCCACTTCGCCGCTAGTCTGGACAGGTGGCTCATCCCTCCGCCGACGAAGCCGCCCGCCTCGGTCGGGACGACGCGAAAGACGCGATCGACCTCGCCCGCTCCGGCGGGCAGATGTATCCGGTGGTGACGATCGCCGACGGGGCCGACCACCACGCACAGACGACCGCCTTCCACAAGCGCTGGTGGCGCTCCCAGGACGAAAAGTGGCCGACCGGCGTGCGCGAGGCCTATGACCAAGCCTTCACCCGCGAGCTCCTCGACGCCAAAGTCGCCGTCGTCGAGCTCGCCTTCGACGCCGCCGGCGGCCGCAAATGGAGCAACGTCGGCGTCGTCGACCTCGAAGTATGGGAGCCGACCTTCCCCTTCGACCCCCAGAGCACCGGCTGGATCCAACAAGACCCCCGCTCCCGAGTCGGCTGGCGCCGCCGCTCGATGCTCCGCAAGATGTTCTCGCGTAAGAAGAAGGACGACGAGGCCAAGTCGCTGACGGCCTGACGCTCGGCGGGCGGGAGCGCGTCCGGCCGGCCGGTGCGGCAGTCCTAGGTGAGGTGGGCACAAGCCTCGCCTCGCCTCGCCTGGGCGCGGTCGACCCTAGGTCCGGGGGGACGGAGCGCGGTCGACCTGACGTCCGTCTTCCGGACCCTAGGTCGACCGCGCCGGCGGCGGCGGACCTTAGGTCGACCGCGTCCGAGCGAGGCGCTCGCGTGGGCGATCCCCGCCACTCCTCACAGGCGTCGCCCTACGGCGCCACTCACTCCTCCGGCAACGTCGGCGGAGCGCTCCGGTAGGTCGCGGGGGTGGCGGAGAGCTTGATCGGGTTGCGGGTGAGGCTGACCGTGGAGCCGTCGTCGCGGGGGATCTCCACCGTGGGGTCGAGGCCGATGCGCTCGGCGAAGGCGAAGGCGGCGCCGAGGTCGTTCACCTGGCCGGCGGGGACACGGCGGGCGAGGAGGGCGGCGGACCACTCGGCGGCGGGACGGGCGGCGAGGAGGCGCTCCAGCTCGGCGCCGAGGGCGTCGCGGTTGGCGACCCGGTCGGGGTTGGTGGCGAAGCGCTCGTCACTGGCCAGCTCGGGTGCCCCGAGCTCATCGCAGAGCGCCGCGAACTGACGGTCGTTGCCGACCGCGAGGACCAGCTCGCCCTCGGCGGTGGCGTAGACCTCATAAGGGGAGATGCTCGGGTGGCGGTTGCCGAGGCGCTCGGGGACGACGCCGGCGATCGTGTAGGCGGAGCCCTGGTTCACCAGCGCCGCGAGCAGAGCCGAGTAGAGGTCGACCTCAACCAGCTGGCCCTCGCCGGTCTCCTCGCGGGCGCGCAGGGCGACGAGGATCCCGACCGTGGCGAAGAGGCCCGCCAGCACGTCGACCAAGGCAACGCCGACCTTCATCGGTTCGCCGTCGGGCGCGCCGGTGATGCCCATCAGCCCGCCGAGCGCCTGGATCAGCAGGTCGTAGCCGGGCAACGCCGCGCCGCCCTCGCCGCTGCCGAAGCCGGTGACCGAGCAGTAGATGAGGCGCGGGTTCTCGGCCCGCAGCGTCTCGTAGTCGAGGCCCTTGTCGGCCATCAGGCCGGGCCGGAAGTTCTCCACCAGCACGTCGGCGTCGCGGGCGCGCAGCCGCAGCTCGTCCAGCCCCTCCTCGCTCGACAGGTCGAGGACGACGCTGGCCTTGTTGCGGTTCACCGACTGGAAGTAGGTCGCCTCCCCGCGCTCGTCATAAGGAGGACCCCAGGAGCGGGTTTCGTCGCCGCCGCCGGGCCGCTCGACCTTCGTCACCTCGGCGCCGAAGTCGGCGAGCATCATCGTCGCGAAGGGACCCGCGAGGACGCGCGAGAAATCGAGGATCTTCACCGGCCCGAGGGCCCCGGAGTTATGCATTTCGGCTGGCATCTGCTTCAATCGTCGCAGATTTTCGAAAATCGAAAGGAACCGATGAGCACCACCTCCGCCGCTCCCCCCGCGATTCGCCCCGAGGACTTCCTGAACATCGACCGCATGCTCTCCGACGAGGAGCGCGACATCCGCGACACCGTCCGCTCCTTCGTCCGCGACAAGGTCACCCCCTACGTCGGCGACTGGTTCGAGGAGGGCACGATCCCGCTCGAGCTGGCCAAGGAACTCGGCTCGCTGAACGTGCTCGGCATGCACCTCGAGGGCTACGGCTGCGCCGGCGCCTCGGCCACCGCCTACGGCCTCGCCTGCATGGAGCTCGAGGCCGGCGACTCCGGCATCCGCTCGCTGGTCTCAGTCCAGGGCTCGCTGGCGATGTTCGCGATCTGGAAATGGGGCTCCGAGGAGCAGAAACAGGAGTGGCTGCCGCAGATGGCCGCCGGCGACGCGATCGGCTGCTTCGGCCTGACCGAGCCCGACGCCGGCTCCGACCCCGGCTCGATGCGCACCCGCGCCCGCCGCGACGGCGACGACTGGATCCTCAACGGCCAGAAGATGTGGATCACCAACGGCTCGGCCTCCGCGGTCGCCGTGGTCTGGGCGCAGAGCGACGAGGGCGTGCTCGGCTTCGTCGTCCCCAAAGGCACCAAGGGCTTCACCACCCAGGACATCCACAAGAAGATGAGCCTGCGCGCCTCGATCACCTCCGAGCTGCTGCTCGACGACGTGCGCCTGCCCGACTCGGCCCGCCTGCCGCTGGTCTCCTCGCTGAAAGGCCCGCTGTCCTGCCTGAACGAGGCCCGCTACGGGATCGTCTGGGGCGCGGTCGGCGCGGCGCGCGCCTGCTTCGAATCGGCGCTCGCCTACTCCAAGGAGCGCATCCAGTTCGACAAGCCGATCGCCAGCTACCAGATCCAGCAGCAGAAGCTTGCCTTCATGGCGACCGAGATCAACCGCGGCACCCTGGTGGCGCTGCAGCTCGGCCGGCTGAAGGACGAAGGCGCGATCCGCCCGGAGCACGTCTCGATGGGCAAGCTCGGCAACGTCAACGGCGCGCTCGAGGTCTGCCGCAACGCCCGCCAGGTGCTCGGCGCCAACGGCATCACGCTGGAGTATCCGGTGATCCGGCACATGAACAACCTCGAGTCGGTCGTGACCTACGAGGGGACCGCGGACGTCCACGCGCTCTCGATCGGCCAGGCGCTGACGGGGATCTCGGCCTTCCGATGAGCCCCGCGGTCAACGCGGCGCGGCCCGGCACGATCGCCCAGCACGCGGTCGAAGGGCTGCGCCGCGCGTTGACCTCCGGGGAGCTCGCTCCTGGCGACAAGGTTCGCCAGGAGGAGATCGCCGACGCCCTCGGCATCAGCCTCTCCCCCGTGCGCGAGGCGCTCGCCGTGCTCGAGCAGGAGGGCCAGGTCACCTACCTGCCGCGGCGCGGCTATTTTGTCACCGAGCTGGACATGGACGACCTGCGCGAGATCTACGAGCTACGCACGCTGCTCGAGGACCGCGCTGCCCGCCGTGCCCTCCCCCTGCTCGACGAGGGCGCGCTGGAGCGGGTCGCGATCGCCGCCCGCGACTGCGTCGAGGCGGTCGACGGCGGCGACGTCGCGGCCGAGCTCGAGGCCAACCGCCGCTTCCATTTCGGCCTCCTCGAGTCCCCGGGCCAGAACCACACCCTGCGCGTCATCCGCCTCCTCTGGGACTCGACCGAAACGTATCGCGCGATGTACTACAACGCCCCCGAGGCACGCCACGAGGCGATCGAGGCCCACGACCGCATCATGGACGCCGCCCGCAACCACGACGCCGACCTCCTCACCGCCGAGCTCGAGGCCCACCGCGCCGAGGCCCTGACCCGCCTCGAACGGGTGCTTTCGGAGGGCGGGCAGCGGGGCCCGAGGTAAGGGACGCGAGGGGTGGCGGCCAGAGGGCCGTCTCACCCACGGCCCTGGCTGGCTGTGGCCGTGGGTGAGACGGCCGAGGTATGAAAGCGGTGGAGGAAGTGCGACGCCGTTGACGGAGACGCGAGGGAGACGCCACGAACTCCACACCTCCGCGCAGGTTCCTCATGCTTCGTGCGCATTCCGTCTGACCCGAAATGTTGATGGGCCGAAAACTACGTCTATAGGGGTAGTTTTCGGCCCATCAACCTGAGGGTGATGGAGAAGCGTGACGGAGGTGTGGAGTTCCGGGCGAAAGCGTCACGTCCCTCGGGACTTCCCCACGAAACCCTCACGTCCTGGGCGTCTCATCGCGGCCACAGCCAGCCAGGACCGCGATGAGACGCCCAGGACGCAGCCAGGACTGCCGGAGCCGCAAGGAGCCGTCCCCTCTTAGCCGGCGACCACCTTCAGCTGCTTGTAGAGGACGACTCGGGTGCTGCCGACCCGGACCCACTCCTTGACCAGGAGCTTGCCCTTCTGCTTGACGATCGTCCGGGCCTGCGGGTTCACCGCGACGACGAAGCGGTGTTTGCCTCCCCGGGCGATTTTCGCCCGGCCGCTCGAGGTCGCCACCTTGGTCCTGGTGAGCATGCCTTTGATGCGGACCGTGCAGGCGCCGTCGATCGCCTTCGGGCACATGCCGGTGATGGTCAACCTGCCGCCGCGCAGGGTGGCGGTCGGTGCCAGGCCCTGGGACCCGATCGCTTCGCGCAGTTCGGCCACCGAGGGGCCGCCTTCGCTCTCGGTGCTCTTCGAGCCACCGGACCCCTCCGGGTTGCCGGCGTTGGAGCCGTTGCTCCCGGCCGTGCCGCTGCCGGTCCCGTTAGTCCCACCGTTCCCGTCGCTCCCACCAGGTCCCGCGGGGCCGGCCGGCCCTTCCGGGCCTTTCGGGCCTTCTTCGGCTTCGTCGCGGCTCGCCGTGAGCACGATGTTGTCGTAGCCGACGCCGCCCGCCGGAACGACGGCCGCCGGGGTGACGAACGTGGTGCGGATCCTGACCTTGTAATTGTCGCCTTTGGTGAGCAGGTCCGGCGATATCGTCGTCGAGGCCGATTTCCATTCTTCGGTGCCCGCGAGGGTCGCGCCATTCACGACCACGACCGAGCCCGAGGGCGTCGTTTTATCGACCAGTTCCACCGAGTAGGTGGCCTGGGCGCCGGAGAGCGCCAGGAGGTTGGCCAGCTGCGCCCGGCGGGCGAGGCTGAATTCGACCTTCGTCGGCCGCTGGCCTGCCACTCCCAAGAAGGTGAATTCGGGGCTTTCCCAGCTGCCTTTCGATTCCGCCAGCAGGCCGACCGCGACCAGGCCGCCCTCTTTGGTTTCGATGAAGCCCGAGTTTCCTATGCCGCCGGTGGCGTGAGGTTCGTGGGTGACCTGCGGGCAGGTCAGGCCTTCGATGCAGAGGCCTCCGAGCAGGCTGCTCTGTTCGTTGGCGGGGGTGGTCCAGCCTTCGACTCCGCTGTCGAACGTGCTTTCGACCGCCACCGAGGTGGTGGTGGCTGCCGACGCCTGTCCGATCGCGAGTGCGAATAAGGCCGCTCCCGATACGCACCCGAGCAGGAAACCCTGCCGAATGCGACTCCTGAGCGAGGGGGACACAAATGCTCCTTCCTTCGTGGTCGCGTCTGTGTGTTTCTCTCCCCTCTAGTCGGACAGGAGGCAACGTCCGCCCGCGTTTTTGGACGGTTAGCCGATGGCGGGACGGTATGACTTCGGTAGGAGGGCCTACCAGCCGTTCCAGTGGGTGATCTCCTCGACCGGCGGACGCTTGGCGGGCTTGAACTCGAGGCCCTTGGTGTAGGCGACCGGGATCAGGCTCACCTGGGTGACGCCGGCGGGGATGCCGAGCAGCTCGGCGGTCTCCTTGGCGCGGTGCAGGTGCAGGGTGGTCCAGGTGGAGCCGAGGCCGCGGGCGCGGAGAGCGAGCTGGAAGCTCCAGCCGGCCTGGGCGATCGAGCCCATCCCGACGATCGCGGCGCCGCGGTCGGCGAACTCTTCTTCGAGGCAGGGGATGACGAAGGCGGGCGCCTTCTCGAGGTTCTCGGCGAGGTACATCGCGCTGTCGAACACCCGCTTGTCCTGGCCGCCCTCGGACGCGTTCTCCCCCGATTCGCGCAGGTACGGCAGCGCCGCCTCGCGGTAGAAGTCGGCGATCTTCAGCTTCAGGTCGTCGTCGGTGACGATCACCCAGCGCCAGGTCTGGCGGTTCGAGGCGGTCGGCGCCTGGACGGCGAGCCGCAGGCATTCGAGCAGGACCTCGCGCTCGACCGGCCGGTCGAAGTCGAGGCGCTTGCGCAC